>Ga0316217_10000413_pt1 | contig 61231 bp, 44 predicted proteins | sample 1anoAmetaG_FD_203633 | JGI IMG/M metagenome (GOLD analysis project Ga0316217, IMG submission 203633) | Freshwater microbial communities from Trout Bog Lake, Wisconsin, USA - 1anoA | ecosystem: Environmental > Aquatic > Freshwater > Lake > Hypolimnion/Profundal zone | place: USA: Wisconsin... | reverse complement strand
CCATTCGCACTGAATTACCCTAAAACCCACGACAATCAATAAATAGTTTTGGTTTGTCTTTAACCAATCTTTTCTTAATTCAGTGTAATTGGCTAAGTGTTATAAATAAAACTAAAAATATAAATCAATGATATCCCTGAATAGTTATTCCCCTCAAGGCTAAGCAAAGAATAGCCTGATTAAGAATATGCTGTACAAAATCAAATCTAAAATAAGTAGCAGTGAAGAAAGATCACACTCTTTCACAAGACCTTATACTTCTTCATCGAAGGACAATCAACTTAACAAGATTTAATTCAGGTTGCAGCCTGCTAAAATGTTTCTTCGGTCCAAAACGGAGGTTTGTATGATTTAAAATCTGCAGAGGGATAAAAAATCAAAAATATCTCCTCCAAAATGTTCAGTTATCACATAAAAGAAGCCTTCAAAGAGAAGAAAGATAGACTCTGAGTTGAGAATGATTGCCAAAACATTAGTGCCCAGAAAAAGTCATAAGTACTATGTATACACAAAAATTAGGCCAAACTGTGAACGTTTAAACCCTGAAAAACCGAGCTGTAGCTAGGCGAATATGAAAAAAGAAAGTTTTTTGGCTTAGAGCTAAGAAGTCAAGACAACTGACAGCAAGATAAGAAAAAAGTACAAATTGTTGTAGCTCACCGGAAATAAAATCAATCTACCGGACTCCATGAATATGCAGAGTTTTAATAACTCAAGCATTTATCTTCAATCCAATTCAGAGTACTATTGTGGCTGAAGTAATGCATGGTAAACTGATTCTGTTCTTGTTCTTAAACCTTAATGTTAGATATAGAAAATAGCTCTCTTTAGGATTTGCTTCATCTCAGACTTAGTTGAGTTGCTTTGAAATAGTTTTAATAATGATTGAGGTATGATGATCATTGGACTTTTTAGACATATCTCGGTTTTTTGAACTCTGGTTTTTAACCTCCTTCGAAAATGACTTCACTGCATTTTCTCATGTTGTCAACTTCCACAACTTAGACATAGTTCTTCTTGTTTTTTCTTTTTCTTTTGCTGGAGTTGTTGCTCTTCTTTGCTTTCTCCTCTGAGTTGTTTTCTCTTTCTTATCTCTTCTTGCTGAAATCTCCTGATTTTCTTGATTCTTAAAGTTTTGATGGGCTTTCCTCAATCATTTAAGTGTAGCTGTCTTTTCTTCTATCTTCGAGATCAGGTAGAGTTGAACCGCTTCCAGATATCTTCTAAAGCTTGGGGTAGGCTTCAAACAGTTATTTTTAGAGAGAACTCTCCTTCATTTAGTTTTTGATTTATTCGATCTTTTCCTGAAGCTTAGAATTTTCTTGTTTGAAGTGTACGACCTACTTGGTAATGACCAGTTTTTGTGATTTTCGTTCATTTTGGACAGATTATTTACCTCTTATTAGAGAGTTCATTTTTTAGGCCTGTTGAAATACTTCTGATGCCAAAGCTTGATTGCCATTCTTTTCCATTTTTCTTAAATCAATCTCGTTAATGTAGGTCATGTAGTCTTTGCACTGGCTATAGTATTTGTTTTTCTCCAAATAGGCCTCAAGGAGGCGATAGACTCTGATGATTTCATCGGAAAGTTGATTTTTTCCGTTATATATAGATTTAGAAAAGATTTAATTGTAAATTTAATTGTAGATTTCCTTGGTCTCTTCAGGGCAGTATTTCTCCTTCTAAACCCTTTTTCCAACGGTCAGCAGAGTTGAGATTTTGAGAAGATCGTCAACTTTGTCATAGACGAGATTGTTCTAGACTACAAGCTATTTATAGTAAGCTAAGAAATCTTACTGTTTGGCTAGTTCTTTGGCCAGTTCTTCCCTTTTGGCTAGTTTGGCAAGTTGAGCTTGGTTGAGGCCCTTCTTTTCAGCGGACTATAATTGATTAAGTTGAGATAGTTTCCTGTTGATGTTGCGGATCTTGTTGGTGACAATTTTGTAGAGGGGGTTACTGTCTCTTTAATCTTACTTAACTTTATAGTTCCTTTCTTGGTTTTGCATACAAAGGTGATGAATGATCTCCAATGATATAAAAATAATATAGTTACATATCCAACACATTCCCATTTTATATGACGTGGACTCTTGCTTCAGGTAATTTCTATGCTGAACTTTTAACTGTAGAAATCAGCGTTTTGGGTTGGGGGGTCAAAATATTTAAAAGAAGAAAAGCTTGGTAGATTTCATACCTTTTGTTTGAAATTCTAAATAAAGATAGTATTGATTTAAATTTGATTCAAAAGAAAAAAGAAATTAAGACTATAAATATGCTTTTGTATCTTTATGTAAATCTTAAGGCTCCTAAAGCCATTACACTTTGATTGCATAACAGATTTGTGCTCTATATATAGTGAGTTATCTCTAAATAATGTAGAAATAGATGAGCAATCAAGTTTAGTTTCTTTTCCGAAAGGAAAGATTTTAATCTACGTTCTTAGAAGTTATTTTTGTAGTCACTATCTATTCCCGTGGAGTTTTTGTTGTGACTTCGATCACTTTCACCACTTATTCTACATTATTGAAATAGTTTGAATCTCTATTCTCTTCGCTCAACTCAGAAATCCTTTGATCTTTTAAGCTAGACTTTAGTTACTACTTTTTGGGGGTTTATTTCAATCTGTGGTTTTATTTCAACCTTTGGCTTTTTTACAATGATCTTTCTGTAAGCTGACTTATTTTGTTTTTTATAATGTCGTTAACTTACTCTTTGCTTTTGGAGACAACCCTATATGCAGTCGCTGACAAGTTTCTCCGAACTATTTTTTTACGAATAAAGCTTCTTTTTACATACTCATTGTTGGGATCGTTCTAGAGCTACTATTATACATAGTAGGGCTCTTAAAGCTTTTCAACGATTTTAAAAGGGCTATTGTTTAAAGTGTCATTCTTTTCTACTTTTCTACTTTGAGTCAAAGATTATTTCATATCTCTTAGCTATTTAGCTATTTTAGATGACTAAAGATCATCAATAATTGACCTACTTTTGTCTAGCTAAATCTTGGTTTGTTAGAAATCCGATTAAATAAGCTTCAAGTGCTAGAGTTAGTCCTTTAATTTGGACTTTTACATTGATAATTCCTGTGTCTATCTTTTCATTTTCTCTATCAATAGCTACAAATTAGAGATTCTGTTTTATTTGCTCATGTTATCTGTTATTAGAGTGATGTTTTACTCTTAAAGACGATCATTCTGCTATTTTAGAACTTACAAACTAGTTTTTTCTACTTCCAGTTACTTTTTAAGCTCAGCTATTTGCTGTAGAAACTGCTAGTTTTTCTTCTAAAACTATGATTAAAAGCTGTGCTTTATTTGTAACTAAATCTTTTCTAATTAAAGCTTCTTCTCTTCCGATATTCTAGAAATTTAAGCTTAAAGCTTTTAAGCGAGATTTGGACTTTATTCTTTTTAAAGACTGGCTTTAATTTAAGTATTTGGGGAGATAGTTATTTATAATACGTTTTATAATCTAGGCTGAAACTGTTCAATTTTGCATTGAATCTCTTGCTATGAATGCATCATTTAGATTCTATAAGTTTTATTTACTTACAACTCTACAAATTATTACGATTGGCAAAAGTTATCTTATTTTATTACTTAGTCTTATACTTTCTAGCTAGAAATTTGTCTTTTTGCTAATTTGTATATTTATTCCAATTTATTGTTCATTTTCAATGCAGCAAAGTTTTAAAAATCCTCATTCTGAAGCTTATCTGAATGCTTTTTTCTGAGCTAATTAAAGATTTAAATGACAATGCTCTAGATTTGGCTGAGCTATTAGGTTTTACCTTTCGTTTTCTTTTCTTACTTAGCTGCGGCTTATATCTTTCTCTAAAGCTAAATATTCTTCTTCCGAAAAACGTTTAGTTACTAATTGAGCTTTTAGTTATCTTTCACACTTTTATTCTTCTATTATTGAATTTTAACGATCCTTTCTTTGAAACCGCGCACAATCTAGCCATTATCTATCTTAGGCTAAGTAAGTTAGGCTTCTTTTTATTTACTAAATTTTTCAAAGATGCTGATTTGTGCTGAAATTGTAAAGTTTTCAGGAATTTGTTTGGAAATTGCAGATTCGCTAGAAAAGCCACTTCTGATAAGATTTTCGTTTTCGGGCTTATTGATCCAATCTGTTGACTCAACAACACTTTCTTCCAAGTTATTGACTTTGATTATGGGGGAAGAAAGAGTAAGATTCTCTTCGTTAGTCTGTTATTCGTGATGTTGCGTCTTTTTGTATCTGGAGGAGTGCAGTAAATAGCTTTGGCATCTCTATCTTATCTACAGTTGTAGCTTAGCGATGGTTTTTTCTTGCTTCTTACATACGCTCTGCAGTTGGAAGTATTTTTGTTTGTAGTCAATATCCATTAATAAAGATAATAAACAAACTAAACATCATCAGAATGCTAACCCTGACTTCTTGTAGTGAAATTTGGTTCGGAGCAAGTACCTGATCCTAATTTGAGCAATATCGTACACAATAAATTCGTTGTATTGTAGAGTGCATCCTGGAGTGCTTGTTAGCTATCCTGGGCCCATTGGGATCACAACTCCATCGCTTATACTCACGGCGTTGGCTGGGTTGGGCACAGTTCGGCCCAAACCTTTGGTTGAGTGCTTCCCTGCAGGCAAATTGCTGGCGTAGTAGTCTGCATGGTACTTTTCGTTCATATTGCCTAAAGCGACTTCACAAAGAAGTAAGATACCAGTATCGTTGTCTCGAGAGGTGAAGCAATAGTTGGCTGATTTGGAAGACATATCAGCAAAGTAGACACCTTTACCGAACATGTAGCCTGTGACTGGGGCTTCAGGAGGGGCGATTCTCAAACCTTGGCTTAGTATACCAACGAAGTTAGTCAATCTGCTGCCGTGCCAAAGAAGCATTTTATTGTGAATGTCCTTAGTATATCTAATGTTTTCTGCTTAGTTGCTCAGCTAAAAGAGGTCTTCGATTTCCAAGCTATAGGAATTATGTGTTGCTGCGTGTGTAGACTGAAGATAATCATTGAGAGTGGTAAATAGCTATGATTTTGGGTTGATTTCTTGGATCTCGCGCTTGAGCTTTTTGTAGTTGGAGTCAATTTTGTTCAAATCCTAAGAAGAGCTACTAAGCAGATTAGTTGCAACTTTGATCTAAGCTAAAGATTCCAACATCTCGATTTTCTTTTTGACTTTTACCTCTGTATCTAGGATGAAGTTATGCATTTTGTTGAAGCCGAAGTCATGAGGGATGAAGGAGTAAAAATCATTGGTGAATTCCTCAATTATGACTCTTCTTGCTTTTCCTTTCAGCTATTCAACAAGTTTTTACAAAATGCCATACCCTCGTTTGATGTTGTCTTTTGAAAGTTTGCCCAGTGGCATTTTTGAGACATTGTAACCAATCTAGACCATTTGCTTGTTCATCATATTTAGGTCGAAAATCAGCTAGATGAATCGTTTCACAGGTTTGGACAATTTGCTTTCCTAGAAGGTTTTTTCCTTATCTTTTTCATTGTTTTAACTTGGCTTTGGTTAGTTGCTTTTCTTGTCTTTATCTTCATTATCGTCTTCGTTATCATAGTTAAGCTGCACTTATCTATAGCTTCCTTTGTCATGCTTTTCCTTGAACTTCTAGTTGTAGAAAGCGATTGCTCTAAATACAGGTACTGGACCAATTTGTGAATTTTGACCTATTACTCCTACACGTCCCCATCTCGTAAAAAAGTAGCACTGCTAGGAGTTGGCTGAGTTCTGGATGATTTGGATGATGTAAAACTTGTTGTTATTGTTTTGGACTGATGTTTGATTGAGGGTGGCACTGTAGATTTTGCCTCCGTGCTCTAATATATGGTAGTTTGTGTCTTTTGCGAAAGAAGAATGTTCATCTATAGGAACTTTTCCTTTGAATTTGAACTTCTTTATTTCTTATTTATCAGCATTTTCATCATTCGCCGTAGCTTTTTCATTATTGATTTTGGCACTTTGTTTTTTTAATATTTTCACCTCCTACTTCTCAGCTTTGTTAGCTTTTTGTTGAACTTTTTTAGGACTAGGTTTTGGCTCAATCTTATCAAGAGAAGCTTTTTTTCTTAAGCTTGATCTTCTAAGCTCTTCTTTAGATTAGGATTTCTTCTTGACCTATTCTTTTTCAGGTTTGAGTTGAGATTTCTCATTCTTTTGTTTGGGTTTTATCTTTTCGGAAGATTGCTATTTTTTGATCTTCTTACTACCCTATCCCTTGCCTTTCGCTTGCTATTTTTTTGCTTGTTTTTCTTACAGCAGTTCTTTTTTTATTTCTGCGGGACTTTTGCTTTAGTTTTTCTTTCTAGCTTCCTCCCGTAATTGCGCGCGTGTCTTCATTAATCAATGAAAATTTAATTGAATAAATAAAACAATCTGAGCTTAATTTTATAAATTGAAACAACAACTTTAAGCATAATGACCAAAACAATTATAAAGTATGAAAAGTGTCAAAGTTTTTGCTAAAAAGCACTTACTTATAAGCAATCATTAAATTTAGCTGAAGATAAGCCAATCTGAGTAAAAAGATAAAAGAGACGGCCTTAAATGGTCAAATAATTTTCATTTGATTTAGTTAGGAATCAATATTTACTAATAATAAAACTATATGGGGCTCTGCTTTAGTGATGAAACGAAGATAAAAGATAAACGTACAATGAAACCATTTGATACCCTAAGCTCAACATCTGATAGTGCGATTTTCGGTTTAGTCTATGGTTCTGCCTTTAAAAACTTGCACAACTTCCAAATCATAGTCAATCAAATCTTCTAGAAAATTAAGTAAAGCAACCCCTAGAAAAAGATCTCTTCCTTCAGAATGGTCTTCAGAGCTTCTGACCATAGCTACAAAGCATCTTCATTTCACCAATTCTGCTAAAACAAATCCCACACTTTGGTTGTGGTTCAAACAACCTAAAACAAAATATTTGGAGGCTACACTGCATGCAAATGGCTCAAAAATACGTCATATAAATACAGTGAAGATGAAAAGACGGCTTCTTTTCTATTTAGAGTAAACGAGGAAAAAGTTTAGTTCTTCAAAATCAAGAAAAATGAGAATTAAAAGGCAATCATGAATCACGAATAAAATGGACCTATTTTTGGAGAGGGCCACGATTTGTGTATTTCAGATTATTGCGACAAACGCTTTTCATGGAACAATATTGGAAAGACCTACTAATCTCAGTTTCTTTACGGGAGTAAATAAGCCAACATGCTTCTGAGCGGGTAGTAGAAGCATAAAATTACATAATACTAGGTTTGGGAGATAGTTTCTTAGGTTTACTCACTTTGATATTTATGTGTAATGAATGAATATGCCAATATGTAGCAGTAAGCATCAAAAGGAATCTTATTTTGCCTCAGAACTGTCTCTGATCGCCACTTTTAAGGCAAATTAAATAAGATAGCAGGCCAACATCTCACCTAAAGACTGTTAGAAAGCTTCTAGATTAGCTTTATCAATAGTTCTTGACAGCTTGCAGCCACCCTACTACTACTAAGGATCTCAACAATTACTTAGTTGCTTTCCTATAGACCTACTCACTGTGGCTCTTATTAGAACTATATTTTGCTGAAAATGCTATCAACTTATTAGCGAATTTACATAACATACAAAAAGTATCGTATAAGCAATTATGGAAAAAACAATATTCAGCTTCCACTTACACTAAATTATCGTCGAAAGGCCAGATGATTGTTATTTTGCATTTTGTATTTTATTTTACTTAATAATAGAGTTGAAGCCAAGGCAAAAATGGCTGACATTGCTTGCTTGATAAAACAATCAATATTGCTACAATTTTTCATCAGGAGTCTTCTGCATGCGAGCGAACTTTGAAACCCCTAAAGTCTAAAAATATCCAGTGAATCCATATTTTTGACAACATGAACAATTTGATTAAACAACCAATCAAAGAAAGTGCAGATCAAAAAGATCCAACGTCTGCACTGGACCATGGTAGGTTAGACCAAACTATTTTGAGGGCCACATGTTGAGGGGTGGTGAGGGAGTGGACTCAATATAAATGAAGTGGTACCATTTTGAGTAAACAATCAATCAAGGGCAGGTTTGACTGCCTTCTTGCTGTTGATTTCCGCTTCAATTCTTTTGGCAGACCTATTGTTGATTCTTAATTTGACCAGAGGTCCTTTTCTGAGCAGGTTCAAGAGCTCAGAAAAATATACTAAAAATTCTTCTCTGGCCTTGATGTTTCTAAAGTTCTGGATGTTCTACTGCACGATTTCTTCTGTGACTGTCTCAACTACTTTCTTTCTTAAGATTTCTTGAGCCTTCCTGATCAGGATTTAACCCTACTGCAAAATTTCTTCAAAACCGCATTTGAGGAAAAGCTTCCTGTTTCTCTAATCGGCTAGGGCGGCATTGCCGAATAGGATGACGAGTAGCTTCTTGGACTTGATTTCGCTGACCATGAAGATGTTCCACATTTTGTGAGCCACTTTTTCTTAGAGAGAGGCATTGGCATCGTACTTCATCTTCATAAGTTTTTTAATAGTGACCACCGCGTGCTTTTGGAAGTTGTGGTTCAGAGATCTCCTCTCGTCCTTTTACTATTTGGAGGCTGAACTCGAATTCCTCCCCTAGTTTTGGCTCAAGAAATGTTCCTCCTCCTTCTCGAGGGCGATCTATATCTTTGCTATTTGGTTTTTGCTGTTCGCCTCTTATTCCTCGAAATAGATGTCAGTTGAGGAAAACTGGGTGCCATAATTCACAACTCGCTTCCTGCTTTTATTGTTTGTCATCTTTTAATTATTATATTAAAATCTAAAATTTGCCCATACGCACCACCAAATATATTTGATATCTGCCAACTGAAAATAGGATCTTGCTTACAATCGACTGCCATAACGCAAGCAAAAGGTAAAGCCAAAGAAATGCATTTTTTATAACTATGCTCTCTTTCGATTTTATTTTTCTAGAAGTTGTCTATCAATTAATCATAAAGATAATCATTAAACTCTGCAGTAAGATTCTCCTCACTCACGCTTGAGCATCACCCAGCCCAGAACTATCGCCCCTAGTAAAAAGTATAGCCCGTAGACTTTAAGGTTTTATCTAAAGCACGATCTTCTCAGCTCTTAATTGGATTGCTTGATGTTAGATTCCGTGGCTTTTGCGTTTTGTTCTTCAGCAGATTTTTTCCGCTGGTATTCTGCTACTTGCTTTCTGAAAAGCTGTCTAAAGAGTGGGTTTTTGTTGTTGAACTACATACTTTCTCTTGCGTACTGCCTTCTAGTTAGGTATGAGCTCCCAAGATACCCTGCCCCTTGCTCTTCGCTATTCATAAACGAAATGGTTGCCAATACCATGGTCCTGACATTCCAGGTCGAAGCCCAAGTCTACTTGTGGTAATTAGTGAAGGACGTGCAGATGGGTTTGTTGACTTAGAATCTGCCGCTTGGGGTAAAAAAGAGAAGTTTGGGGGGAGCGAAAGGATATTCCTCGCTTAGCTGGAGAAGTCCGTGATAGAAGCCACCTGCGTAGGCACCATCAAGCCCGTAGATGCAGAAGTGGAAGTTGAGGACTCCTTCCCTGGCGACCCAGGCTTGTTCGATGGGTTCATTATGAAGTTTGGCTTATTATTTTTAGAGTCGAAGCAGCACTAGCTTTGTGTTCCTGGCCATAGGGTGTCTATAAACCTGAGTATTATAAGTTTGAAAGCTATGGGAGTCAGTAAATGCAGCTATGACGAATGATAAAACGCAACTACCGGTTACCTTCTATTTATCTACTAGTGCAGATTTCAATAAATAAGAATGAGATCACTCTTGCTTGCGGTTCTTCATTTACTTGTTCATGTATTTCTAAGGGTTTTAGAAGACGTCGCGGTATGCAGAGACAAGTTTGGTGCAGTTACCCCCGTCTACGTAGCGGTGGTCTGCTACGAAGTTGCAGTTGATGACCTCTCCAACCACTATCTTATCTCCTTCCACCACGGGCTGCTTCATTATTGCGTTCGCTGACAGCAAAAGCGTGCAATTGGTGAAACCTGAGAAGGGAGCTGTGGCATCTTCGAATCCAAGTGGGCCCAAAGAAGTCACACAAGCTGCTCCGAAGGTATGGTTTTCGATTTTCAAGAACGGTAAGGCGATTCCTAGTCTGTTCGAGATGAAGGGTATGATTTCAAGGAGGGCTCCAACGATGAAAGTGGGGAAAAGTTTGAAGGGCTGCATTTGCTTTTTGTGCTGTTCTCCTCCATCAGTTTTCTTCATCTTGGTAGCCTTTTCCTTGATGACGGCTGCGATCTCCTCAACGGACATTTTGTCCACTCCTTTGAGCAAAATCAACGCTATATCCTTGCCAGCACCGATGTCAACAAGGCAGCTCACGTTGACTGAACTGTAGGGGACGAACTATGTTAGATGGAATCTACCTTTCCCAAAGATAGGGTGCCGTTGAGGGAGGGTTGAGCTGCTAGGACTTCACCAACTGCCTTGATCACGAAGTGGGTCAGACTTGGCCGAGTCTACTTCGGAAACGATTCGATTATCTTCTGTACCTTTTCCACGCGCACTGGCAATCTCAACGAGATGTTTCCTTCCGAGGGGTGGGTCCAGGTGGCGGCCATAATCTTTTTGCGAATCGACAAATCCTTGGCTCCTGGGAGCAGGGCTGAGAGGATGAGGTAGACAGCTACAACGAAGAAAAAGGGTATGAGGACTGAGCTGTCGATGAAGAGTGCAAAGTAGACTCCGGAGGCGTAGAAGGCAAGTTCGAAGAGGTGCATGGCCTATATGAATATCAATTTTTATAGCCTGCCGTAAAATGTATCGAATTTGGTCAATATGCCACCCAACCCCTATTTTCAGTAGCTGTGGTTTCCCTAAAGCAACTTCAAAGCAAGATCCAACTCTCCATAAAATTATTGTTTTCCTCTGCCAATAATAAAATGAAGGATCGGGGTTATTCCACAAAGCTCCCTCAACTCATCTTAGATCTACTCAAAACGATTCGAGGGTTAGTTCGATAAACTTGTACAAATCAGATGTTATCGTTCGAATGTAGGGATCACCCTAGGGCAAATCAATATCCGTTCGTATTATAAATTGCGATTATCCACTCTATAAGTTTGATATTATTCTTTTTCGAACATGGGATTATCTTCTTCACAGGCTGAGCTCCAACCTTACAGCAATATCAATGCTGAATACTACTCGTCTCACCCCACACCTACTTTTATCAGCTCTGCTGCCGCACAATACAAATTGCTGTCTGAGTTTAGAGGCATGCTTTCTTTTCGGGAGTGTATTTATACCTTCGCAACACTTTTGGAGCAGTTCTCCGAACTCATCAGAAAACGATAGGGGATCTCAATCAGTGACTAGCATTGCAAAGTGAGCCCCTTCGGTGAGATAGTAGTCACCCCAAAGATAGACGTTTCACGATACTAACCCTCGAATGAGAAGTACTCATAACTGATTGAAAAGCTGTTCATGCTGGTGAACGGGTTGTCAATTTAGGGGGAGTGGGCAACAAACAGGTCGGTGCTGAGGCTGAAGCAGACAGCCAAAAAGATAGTCTGCAGTCTGGGTGACTAGTAGTAATTATTCAAGCACCTATTCGCCTAGTTTTCATAGTTTCTTGAGGAGGCCAATAAAACTAACCTTATCGGGGCTCTCTCTCGCCTGCGGCAATCCGGCAAAAGGAAGATGGACTCAGATTCTTTTGACTGCAGCAATAAAAAGAACGCCAGTTTTGCCACAGTATCGATTTTCTCGTCGTCCTTCATCGACAACCTCCGTCCTATTTCGAACAGCAAACTCTAGAAATCAACCAGATCGGTGTTGTCGAACTACAACCAGTCCGAAACTTAGGAGGATGTGAGTGAGCAATCATCATACTATGAGAATATGCGTTTTGAGGATTCGTTTTCGAGCCAGTCTAGAGTGACCACTTAGTTTAAGAAGAAGAAGCCGCGGCATAGGTGCTATATTAGTCCCCAGTATTCCATCAATGTCTGCTTCAACTCCAACCTTCACAAAAACAAAAAGGCTCAGATTTTGAAGGTTAAGAGAGATGGCTACCGGACCCAAACACTCAGCCCCAATCATTATCAGGAAGAAAAATAGGTACCAAAAGTGACGAGGAACAGAACATCGGTGGAATTCAACTAAAGGAAAACGCACAAGAACCAAACGATGCCGTAGAACTCCCAGCGGTCTGTGCTGTAGAAGATGGCTCGGTTTGTGGAGGTGAAGTAAATTTCAAGCTCAAGATGCTATATTTATTGATGTTAAGATCCCATATTTATTGATGTTGTCTATCATCTAGCCCATCCACGATGCTCCACAATTAATTCAACACCACACAATACATTCCATAGGTTTGACTGCTCAAATAGGATGGTTATTGGGGCGGGAGGGCGAGCTGGAATGACTACTGTTAGATATGCTATTGTGTAACGGTATTAGCTTAAGTTGATAGCATCGCAAGTACCCGCATCATTTAGGCCCTTGGTTGGATTTCTAAGACACATTAGCTACAAATCTATCGTCCATGGTTAATTCATTTCCAGGTAAGTACTATTCTGGCAAATTAGGCACGTACATCCAATTCACAACAACAGTCATCCATTTGCAGTATGGCGTACAAATTTTAATGGTGCCTCGCATCATACTTGTGCAGCTTACAAGTCATAAGTATCACTCTTTCTCGGAATGGGACTCCTCCTCCAGCTCGTCACTTTATTACTACTTGTCCTCGACCCCCACAGTCTCGCCGCTGGCCTTCACGCTCTCCCTGTACTTGGCCAGGTACATTTTGAGGATTTCGTTGTAGCCCTCGAAGCCCAGCACCTGGATCGATGACAGGATGTCCTCGCCGTTGATCGTCTTCCTCTTCTAGTTCTTGCACTTCTCGCAGGCCTCGCTGGTGATGAAGCTGATGAACTCGGAGACGCACTCCTGGACGGTCTCCTTGGCGTCTTTGGCGATCTTGGCGTTTTCGGGGAGCGCCTTCTTCATGATCCTGCCGATGTTGGCGATGGGGAGGAAGCGTGAGTAGTTGGCAGCGTTCCTAGGTGAGCTCACAGATACTTTTAGCCGGCCTTGTCGCCTTCTTACATCACAACAAATTAATATCACCCCTAGTAATATCACCCCTTGTAATATCAACGTCGACATGAACATTATAATGCCGGGTATGCTCCCTTCTACAGCACTGTAGGTATACCGGCACAGTTACAACTCTTCACTTGTAACGCAGTACTCAGAATCATAGACGATGGTATGAAAGATTCCAGATAACCATCCCTTCGTGATCGTATTGAGGAAGTGCTATGATTGATTTGCATCCTCTTTCGCGGCTTACAGTTTAGACTGACCATTGGCCAGCTTATGGACAGCTGATTGGCTATTCAAAGTATATAAAGATCAGAATTTGATGGGAGGCAGGTGGATTGGTTTTTGTTGGCTATTGCTGTGTCTGCGCTGCTACTACCTCTTCAAGTACTCGTTCAGGAACTATTCACTCTACTCGACGTTGACTAGTTTTCGCAGATTCTCTTCCTCCTTTTTGAGGTTGAACTGTCTGAGTGACTGGTATATGCTCTGGCTTCTGGCTGCGCTCGTCTTGAGGGTCCGTGGTTTAGCAGATGAGCTGTTCTAGATGGATTTTGATTTCGTGGGACGAGTGGGTATGAGTTTAGCACTTTCCGCCTTCGATATCTTCTTGACGATCAGTTTCTACGGCTTCTCGATGCTGCTTCTGGATTATTCTGTCTTGAGCTTCTCCCGAGATATCCTCTGGAGTGGCACTTTCCTCTACTGCGGTTTGACCTTCAAGTACTCTACCAGATCTCGTTTGTATGTGCCAGTATGTGCCTCGACGATGGTGGCCAGCGCACTCTGTCCTCTCAAATTCAGCATCTTCCTGATTTTCTCAGAGGCTAGGATATCCGACAGCCCCCTCAGCTTGAGATAGCGATCTTTGTCCGTGTGGGCTGACTTTAGTCCAACCAGGTTGAAGTTGGTGTTGACGAAGCCATCGAAATCGAGCCAGAGGTGGTTGAGGGCGTTGTCTTTGAAGCACCTGATGATTTTGTCGGATCTGAAGACGAAGCCGAACTAGAACAGCTTGATGTACCTCATGTACATGTTGAGGTCCAGTTTTTCGCAGATCTGCCTGTTCTTTTCGAAGGTTTCTCCTTCTATCAGCATCATTTTGCGTAGGTACTCGAATACTACCAGCAGTTTCTTGAGAACTTTGTATCTCGTCTGCTTCCACTTCTCCTAATATTGGCTTTACTAGCTCTGTTCCGTATTTAGGGTGAACTCCTTTTGCCTCTTCTTGCTGATCTGGTGTATTATCTGGTCCTGCCTTCTGATTTGTTTCAGCACAGACCTCGAGTCGAACGAGCTGCCTTCTTTTAGATCGAGGTCGGAGGTTATTTTGGACTAGCTCAGAATTCCTGATCTTTTGTAGTAGTCTTTCAGACATTTGAGGATGAGATAGAGTTCGTCGAACTCTAGTTGTCTCCAGGTGGGCAGTTTTAGGTACTCATATATTTGGTTATATTTTGGGATTTGCCTGCTCAAAGCCTACTCGATGAAAAGACGTATATTTTCGAGTCCGATGACTCCTTAGGTGATGAGGTGTATGAGTTCGGGCAATGACATGTCAGTGCTTGTTTATTGAGCCCTGAGCCGTTAGAAATGTTGCTTGGCCTGCTCCCTTTTCATGTCAATAATTATATTTGCCTGGCCTCTAATCAAAAACGGCAAGGAGTCAGCACAAATCATACACAACACTTTACCAAAGTCTAAATATTAGTTTGCGGTTTTAGTTGATAAAACAACGCTGATTACAAATAAATCCAGCCTTTTCAAATCCATTTGTTATTCATCCAAATTAGCATCTCCGTTCTCCGAGGCAGATCCGCTTGGAATAGTTTCTGCCGTTTGGTGGGTGAATGGCATTCTGCCTGTAGTTGCCAGTTATTATCTTTAAATAATAATGGGTAATTCCTGCCGACCTGAGTAGTAAGATCTGGACAAACTCCCTTCGCCACCTTCCACTATACTCATCGTTGTCGATAAACCACTGCCCAGGAACGGCAGGTACCTCCTCGAGAAGTATGCCCCCATCAGAAGCGAAGCCACATCCTTTCCTATGGTCAATACCCACGTGCAATAAAAAATCGTTAGATTCTCCAAATTCGAGGCGAACAGTAACCCAATTTGGCATCTCCACTCTCCCTACAACCTTACCTATTCCAACCAGTACCCCCACGACCAGAACTAGCTACCCAAAGGCTATACTAAACTCTACAAGACGAAAGATAATGGAGATTTCGCGGGTTACTATGAGGGGAAGGCGACATATGAGCATAAGCCGGATTTGACGAGGGGGTTTTATGTGTTTCCCAACGCTAGCTACTTCGTGGGGAGTGGAAGCGACCAGGGCAGATATACGAATGAGGTTACGGATCTCAGATACGAGGGGCAATGGGTCAATGAGCAGCCGCATGGGAAGGGTCAATAAAACAACAATAAGGGGACATACGAAGGTGAGTACTGGCAGGGATAGAAGCACGGGAGAGGCAAATTCATATGGAAGGATGGATCTTAATATACAGGCAATTTCTCAAAAGGCAGCATCGACGGCAAAGGCACTTATATAAACCCATCTTTGCACTACACCTACGAGGGTGAGTACCACAACGACCTGAAGCATGGGCAAGGAGTATAGAGCAACTCTAATTCTATTTACACTGGTATCTTTTACAATAACAAACGATGTGGGGCAGGCAAATTGGTGGTTTATTAGGATGAACGAAAACAGAGGGTTAGCTACACCTATGAGGGCATGTTCTTTGAGAATAAGCCATATGGAAAGGGAACGTATGTTGGGTCGAGGCCGTAAACCAAGGTGACTGGGATTTGGGACCAAGGCACTTTGATAACTATTTCCTAATGATAACACACTTCCATATGCAAACATTCTCCTAATAAAGCTTTAGATAGTTGCTGCTGAAATCTGAACATTTTAATGACTCCTGAGGATTTGCAGGGTTTAGTGAAGCTTACTTAATGGATTTTCGATTAGTTTGTTGAATTATAATTATGAACAAGTAGATATTTTTAGTATTGCTCATTTCTCTAGCTCAAACTCAATGCACCCATCAGATCTTCTGCAACTCTGAGATTCTTCAAGCCGCAGCTGACTCCAATTTGTTTGCTGACAGCAAGACCTTTGTGGATTTGGTACTCAAAGTACCAGTTGAATAAGCGCTGGATAACTTCAAGAAACAGGCGCCGGCTGATTTTTTTAAGGATACTTTCCATTCAGACCCAGAAATACTCCTAGATCCTGTCCAATTCGCAGACTACCATGAAAATCCTAAGCTAATAGACGCAATCCAAGATGTTTAGCTTAAAAAATTTGCAGCCTAGCTCAACAGAAGATGGAACCTCTTGGGAAAAAGGGTCAACTTATCATCAGCTTCGAGAGTTGGAAGATGCAGAGCCAACTGTTCAAGCTACTTGCCTGAAGTTGACAACATGACCATGCTTGTACCCGGAGGCAGGTTCAGAGAGAGCTACTACTGGGATTCCTACTGGATCATTCTAGGCTTGATCGCAACTGATATGCTTGACACTGCTTAAGGCATTATTGACAACTTTGCGACAGTCATCAAGTCTTACGGACTCGTGCCCAATGGCTTCAGGCAATACTATCTCACGCGATCGCAGCCGCCCTATTTGTTTATGATGGTCAGGGATCTAGCTGAAGCTTTTAGAAGTAAAGGTAAATTAGATCGGGCGTAAAATCTTGAGCGGAAAATGTTCTAAATTCTTGTTACTGAGAATGAGTACTGGGAAGTAACTCATCAGTTGTCAGCCTTTATCGAGGGAAGCTACTATGATTTGAACCAATACAGAGCAAATACGGTGGGTCCGAGGCCATAGTCTTACCGCTAGGATGTTCAGACAGTTGGTAAAATTCTGAATCCAGATTAAAAGGCAAGAATTTGGAGAGGGCTGAGTTCCATGGCTTAAAGCGGATGGGATTTTTCCAGCAGATGGCTGAAAAATAGCTCACTGACAACCACTGTAATCTAGCAGCAAATCCCCTCAGATCTAATCGCACTTCTCGGAATGATGTAAAAGTACCTAGCAGATCTCAGTTTGGCTGCTAAGAGGTAAGACCTTTTCACCCAATTTACTCAGAGATACAAGGAAAGAATAAGCTATTTCAGAGCAATTCAAAAGAATGGAAGGTTTCCTGATTTCGAACTAGATAAGACAGCAGGCCCAGATATCGTCTATCCGACAGACTTCTTGCCATTGTTGCTGCTGGAAGAGAAAACTTCTCTATCATCTTTTTATCAGTAGATTGTGAACCCTGAGGCCTCAGTGCTGCCTACTGGTCAACAATGGGACGCTCCGAATGTGTGGGCACCAAACAGCTGGATTATTCACGAGGTGACCTCTGGGCAGGAAGCCAAAAAGTACGCAACGCAATGGGTGTTGACTACCTACTGTAGCTACGTAAAGTATAATGCCATTTATGAGAAATACAGTGCTTACATTTACGGCTAGAGAGGGAAAGGCGGTGAGTATGCGCCTCAAATTGGATTCGGCTGGAGTAACGGCCTTGCACTCTATTACTTGAGTCGGTACCCTGACATTAAATCCATCTCTTGCTGATTTCATTACAAGATGTTACTGCCTTGACTCTAATAATCACAAATAGACAAATATCACTAGGTTGACTTCATTGCATTGCTTTTAGGTTTTAGCCTATTGATATGTTTGTCTTGGAATCACGGTTTTCCCTGATTTGTGAGGAAGTGTTTTATTTTAGGTAGAACCTTGTATTGGAGCTTCTAAAATTGGATTTGAGTTGTTCTTTTTTGATGCGGCCACTGTTGTTCCTATGCCAACTCTAGCCCAAGATGATGCCCTCCACTCTTTACCCGAGCTCATTTACAGCAAAGCTTTCGGCCATTGCTTCGTTTTCTTCAGATTCCGCTGATCTTTGTGAGTTCTTTACGATCCTGCCCACAAAGTTATTTCTCAGGCTGGAGCCTCTTTTCTACTGATGTTTAAACTGCACCACTTCTTTCGCTTATTCGAAACCATTTTATTCCATATTACTTTCTAAAGCCGAAGTAACAGTGTTAAACTGCCCGAAATTGGAAAAATTATTTTGCCTCATTGCACTCTAAGTGTGCAGCTCCCGGAGATTGGCTTCTAGCGATTTCTTGAAGATTTTCTTTTGGAGAGCATTTCTTCCATCATTTGACTACTTTTCATTTGGGGGCACTATCTTTTTCTTCCTGAGCATATACTTTGGGGAGACATGAGTCAATGACTCCATGATGACCTTATCTCTCCTGGGGTTGATGATCTTTTGAACAAGAAGTTTGTTGTTGATCCTGAAGTCATACTCGTCAACGATGTGTGAGAAGTGACGGTGTTGGTTATAGTCCTGCAGAGATTTGCCTTGTTCGCTCCTGCGGCAGAAATTGGAGGGAGCAGTTCTGTTCATTTTCGATATCCTCATAAGTTTATACTCGAAGTTATATATAGACTAGATTAAAATCATTTTTGTAAGGCTGCCGAGTAATCCTTCAAAGCTAACTCTAGCTCTCCCATCGAATCATAGCAGTAACCGCGGATGAAGTACGAAGTTGAGCAGTTTGATAGGTTTATTTCTTACGTGAAGTCTTAGACGGCCTTGTTGTATTCATGTATTCTCTAGAAACACACCCCTCGGTTGTGAAGATATTGCAAGTTTTTAGGGTCTGATTTCAGTGCCATTGTGTAGTCGGCTATAGCCTCGTGGAATTGACCGATTCTTACATAGCAGTAGGCTCTGTATGGATAGCTCTTGCTGTTTGCCCCGTTCAGCTAGATTTCTTTGGAAAAGTACTCAATGGCTTAGTAGAATTTTTACATTTTGCGATAGACTAGGCCGATATTGGAGTAAGTGATAGGGTTGTCAGGATCTAGGGCTAAAGACTAAAGGAAATCAGTGATCGACTCTTCATACTTTTCCATGTTCTTTAGACAGCAGCCTCTATTGTGGTAAAAAACTGAATTGCTTTTGTCTAGTTCAATGGCTCTTGTGAACTCTGCATAGGAGTTGGTGTAGTTTTAGAGTTTGTCAAAGATCATACCTTTGGCGTTGTAGACTGCAGCGAAATTGGGGTCAACTTTGATCAACTCATCAAAATAGTGCATTGCCTCTTGGTAGTTTTACTGTCTCTCATAGAAAAGGCCAATGTGGTACAAAGCATTGATATTGCTCGGGTTGAGGCTTAAGGCTATAAGATAGTTTTCTTATTCTTACTCAGTGTTGCCCAGTTTTTCATGGCACAAAGCTTTGTAGTAATATGCTTTGAAGTACTCTGCTTAGGATATTGCTTACTTGGATTGAGCTATATGGCTTTAGAGTAATCTTCGATGGCATTTTGGAATTTGCCAAGTTTTCGGAAAGTGAACCCTCGATTTGAGTAAAAGTCAGCTCTTGTTGGATCCATTTTAATGGCGTCTGTAAAATTTTTAACCTAAATAACCCAAAACATACTGCTTCTTAAGGAAAGCCTTTTTTGTCAAGGCTGATTCCTAAGTTGTAGTAGCAAAAAGCGTTATTAGGCTCAAGTTGAAGCGCTTGTTTGTAGTCTTTGATGGCTCTGTCTATTTCTCCGATTTTGTCAAAAGCAAAGCCGCGGTTGAAGATGGCTTTGAAGTGCAAAGGGTTGAGTTCAATTGCTTTGTTGTAGTATTAGATAGCCTTCTTGAACTCTTGCTTTTTGCGAGCCTACCACCCATGGGAGTGAAAGATGTCAGCCTGCCTCAAAGAGTTGTCTTTGGAAAGTTCAGATTGAGAGAAAACGATGTCACTGAAAGATACGTCTTCATTGTTTCTGGTTGAACCGCTTCCTTGCTTCAAAATGCTTGTGTTTGAACCATGTCTTTGCAGCAGGAGCTAGGTTTGGCCTTGAATCATGGCCATTTGGCTGGCATCGATTTCCAGAAGCTTAAACTTGTTTTCATTGGGTCGCATAATGTCCTATTAGTTGATATTTTCCTTGTTGAGTATCTTCTTTTTGGACTAGTTTTTGGACCTCTTGAATTTTGATTTTTCGGAGTCCAACTTTAAGGCATTATCATAATCATCTAAAGCCTATTTGTACTTTCCGATTTTATTGAGGCAGGCCCCTCGAGCCAGGAGAGCATTTACGTGTGTGGGATCTAGCTCCAAAACGATAGTAAAGTTCTAGATGGCTCTGTCTATTTCTTCTAGCTTTTATTCAGCACAGCCCATGATGAAGTAGGCGCCCACATTTCGTTTGTCAGTGTTGAGGATCCTGTGGCAGTCTTCAATGGCTTCTTCGAAAAGTTTCTTCTTCATGAAGCTGGAGGCGCGAATGAAGAGTGCCTTTTTGTGGGTGGGGTTGATGGCAAGTTTGGAGGTGCAGATACTGATGAGGTTGTCAATATTGATTTTATGACCGAAGAGATGTGAGGCAGTTTCTTTGGTTGATTGGTTTTCGATGCAATCAAGGGACCTATTGAAGCTCGAAAGAGAAGTGGAGGAGGACTATTTACTTGAAAGTCTCAGCATTAAGATTTATTTGAATTATATCGTTATTTCGCTTTGCTTATACTAATATCCATACTAAATATTTCATCTCTCTGCCTTCAACTCAGCACAAAAATGACAAATAATAGATATTTGGACAATCCACAACCAAATTTGCACTCCAAGCAAAGCCAATTTATCATTTTTATAACTGCTTCCCTATTCTACTTCTTAGCAATCTAGCTAGACTCTGCCAGTTTTGGAGGGTGATACCCATTAGAAAGCAAGATTGGATGTAAATCTATTTTATATAAATAATGATTCGCTAATACGATTATCTGTTCAAAGTTGTCATAATCGGCAACAGTTCAGTCGGCAAATCTTCCCTGCTCAGAAGATTCGCTGACGATTCGTTCCAAGAAAGCTATCTGGCAACAATCGGCGTGGATTTTCGATTTAAGTATGATTACCCTTATGAGATCTGTCACTGTCGAGGGAGAAGTTGTCAAGCTTCAGATTTGGGATACGGCTGGGCAAGAGCGATTCAGGACCATAACTGGGGCCTACTACAAAGGTGCACATGCCATCATTATTGTCTACGATATCACCAGAAAGGAAAGTTTTGATGATATCGAAAATTTTTGGCTTGTAGAAGTAAGCAAGATTCGATTCAGATAGAAAAGTATTCCTTGCCTAACGTTCATTTGATGATAATGGCAAACAAAATAGACTCCTAGTAAATGAGAAAAGTGGACAAGACGGAGGCTGAAAGCTACTGTAAGGCCAAAAATATCAAGCATTTTGAAGTCAGTGCTAAAAACGGAGACCGCGTCGCCTAGGCCTTTCAAGAATGCTCAGTTTTTCTGACTAAGAGGTTCCCTAAAGAAGATAAAAACAACACAACTCCTAACCCTGCGGCACAAGAGATGAAGAGGAAGCGTTAGTAGTTCAAGCTGCAATCCGGACAAGAGGTTTTGAGTCAGAAGAAGGCTTGCTGCATTTGACCTTATCTTATTTAATGATACTTGGTGATTTATAATCCTACAAAAAAGAAGACATACTAATAAACTTTTTATTGGCAACAATATCCTCATCACTTTTTGAAGCACTCGGCTTTCTCTACTATTTTGGCTGTTTTTCCTTGCAAAAAGGCAAGTCTTCGAGGATTTCTGAAGGTGTTTGAGCTTGAATTAAAATGATAAATGCCAGTTTTATTATAAACTTTAACAGAGTAAAATGGCAGAAAGAAATCTTTCGTCAAGCAACCGCAAATACATAGACTATGCAGAGAGCAATCAACACTTCCTGAATCTGTATCTCAATCACGACTCAGCATATCGAATACTAAAAAGGAGAGTCACTACATCGATAGTGCTTAGCTGAAAAAGAAGATTTCATTGACTGCTGCCCAATTGAAGTCTCTCAGCATATCCGAGGTAACATAGTGGCAGTAAATCCACATGCTAAAACTAAGATAGCTGGCCTCCTTCTTCAAGCAAAGCAGCTAGAGTGGCTTTTTCAAAGAATCGAAAGTGACCGAATACGGGGCCTCTTTAAGGGAATAGCTGCACCTGATAGTGGAGATTTGCAGATTGATGAAACGTACTAATCCAAAAAAATAGTTGAGTATAACAGTGAAGAGGTAGCTCACGTGATCCAGTAGTTTTATTTCAGAGAATACAAAGACGACATCTTGTCCACTATGGAGGAGGCCGGTTACAATACCAACTCTTATCGAGTGCTTTACTACGAGTAGTCATCGTTTTTTAGTTTTTTTTGCTGCTGGGAAACCAACGCCAAGTGACTGTAATCCCACCCCATGATTGTATATTTAAACTCTCAGTGTATAAGTTATATTTTAGATGACTTCCAACCAGGCCTATGGCTCCCACTACGGACGCTCCCAATCATCGAAAAAGGAATCCATCGGGAGAAACACGCTCGAATTTCTAGTCAAAAACGATTCTGGAAACTACATCCGTACCCAAGAGAATATCGCCCAGAGAACTCGGCATGGCCTTTTCTCTCAACCTATGGGCCTAGCTAATGGAGATCAGTACCAGGATGCCAAACGTAAGTGTTGCGATAGTTAGCTTAAGCCGTTCCCAAGAATGTTACAATAAATAACAGAATGGTGCAGAAAGTTGGTCCTGAGCTCTTCTAAAAGATGGGCTCCACTAATATTGGTGACCTTTATAAGGACAAGTTTCGCTAAGGGCAGCTTTACAGCAAGTAAAAAGCTGATCTGTCAATCCACAACCATGCTTTCCAGGCAGGAGGACGTCAGAAAGTTGTGTAAAGTGGGTGTTATTCAGAAAACATTCAGAATTTGAACACATGAAGGAGTTTGAAGATAAGGTTTACAATACTAGAGATTAGCAAGGGAATGTCAAAACGGGCAACAAAAACATCAACACTAACAACATGAAGAGAGGGTTTGGAAGCACCACAGTTGGGCATCTTTTCAGCAGCTACAAATATGAAGGCACGCCTTACGATAATCAGCAAAACATAGAAAAGAAGGAGAAGATGGCACACAAAGCTAAGATATTGAAGCCTTTTGTGGGAAGCAGCAACCCTCAAGCAACTTTCACTGCAGATCACCAAGCTTTTCACTTAGAGGGTTAAGCCTATCAACCAAAGAATGATGATTAACAGTATCGGGACAAAACATCTCAAAAATGGACTTATAACAATCCGAACAAAAAGGGCTTTTATGGTACTTTTACCGAATTTCCCAAATACATCGAACTGGGCGAGAAAAAGAGCGAACCAGTAATCCATGACAATGTTTGGAGGTAAGTTAGTGATGACGTAGACCTAACTACAATGGAACATCAAAAGGACTGGGATAGACTCAAGCAAAGCCTTGCCCAGTGCCAAGCCAAATGCTCCTCAACGAAATAAGAAGAGACAAGAATTGATAAATATAGCCTTTATTCGCAAAAGTTTAAAGACTGTAGATTTATTGCTTTGCTGAAACGCCTACAATAAAAAATCTTAATTATATATAACAGTGAGGCAATGAGAGCATTCAGTAGGGACGTGAAAAGCAGTTATTACAAATACCAATCTCTGCCTAGAAACCTGACGCAGTAAAAGAGACTGCAATAGCTTCATACTTTGAAGTAAAATGAGGTTAAAGTTGGCATCTATAAATACTCAACAGATGATGAGCTGGGCAAAGGTTTTTCGAGCAAAGTTTACAAAGCAGTCTAAATCGAAAACATTCACAAACGTTACGCCATAAAAGTAATTTAGCTCAAAAAGTTCAGAGGATCAAACCTGGAAATGCTGTAGGCTGAGATATAAATCCACAAAAGTTTAGTTCACGAGAACATCGTGAGATTGTTCTAAGTCATCAAAACACCATACTTCTACTACATAGTCCTTGAGTACTGTCCTCATGGCAACTTGCATGAATACATTCGGCAGAAGAAGAAACTCAGCTAGAACAACGCAATCTAAATCATGGATCAGGTGCTCTCAGGCGCAAGGCATTTGATGGAGCAGGGAGTTATTCACCGAGATCTCAAGCCAGCAAACATACTTCGTGTGGGTATTGTATGGGTAACTCAGGGAATAAGTGGAAAATTTCTGACTTTGGATTCTCAGTAAGGAGCAAATACGGCTTCAAAGACAGGATCAACGTTGGTACGCCGCTGTATATGAGTCCTGAGTCACTGAAAAAAAGCTATTACTCCGCCAAAACAGATATTTATTCCTTGGGAATCATCCTCTATTAGATGCTTGATGGTAAAACTCCATTTTAGTCGAGAAATGAAAAGTAGCTGTTGTAAAAGATGAAAAGTGAGATAATCATTCCTGCGAGCATAAAAAACCCAAAAATTCGCTAATTCATCGAGAAATGCTGCCAAATGAACGAAACAAAGAGAATGGCGAGAGAGGAACTAATGTAGTTTTAGGTGAAGATTAGTCAGCTGGTGTCATCTTAGAAGGATTCATTGCTGGCTTCTTCTCTCAGTCGCACTATTACACATTCCCGTAGGCCTTCGATATTATCTGAGCAGATAAGAGGAGAGTAGGAAGTTTTGAGGCAGCATATCGAACTTCTTTACAATGAGTTTCTACTTGTAAGGCATCTTTACAGTTGCATCAAAAACGTTGACAGCTTTTTACTGCAAAAGTAACTGAAATAGCAGTTCATTCTAGCTTTATATAAGCTGCTGCTAAAGCTAATCCGTTTCTTATGCGACAAGAAGCAAAATAACTTCAACTTGAAGCATTGGGAATAACTCGTAACTTGTAAGAGCTATAACTAACTGTACCAAAGAATGCTGGATCAGTCATAACTCTACGAAAAGGAGTATTTAGAGCAGATAAAACTTATTGATATCAAAATCATCAGGAACATCAATAGAAGATTTCCGGATTTGTGCAACAATAACAAAATCAGTGAAAAGTTTTATTATGACTTCAACTTGTTTCTTGCAAATCTCATCCGATATCAAAACCATTAGCTAATGCTTCTCTATATCTCCAATTAAAGTAGTAAGGAGATTGTGCCACTAAGTAATACGAAGTAATCCTAAAAATAATTACTTTTGCCTGAAAATCCAGTAGCCAATGCAGAAAATGTGCCTAATATGCCTAATGTGGTAACTTAGCTAACTGTAAACAAAAGTGATGTTTAGGAAGAACTGAAAAAAAGTGAAGTAAAGTCAAAAAAAGATTAGTTTGCGATAGATCAAAGTTAGTTGATATCCCCTGCTCTAATGTAACAAAAGAAAGATTCGAGGCTGCTTATTAAAAGGCTATCAAAAGCCTCCTCCAGAGGGCTAGATGCGAATTCTTAAAGAAAAATTCCAAACAAAAATGCAGAATAAGTCAGCAATATCGAATAACCTAAGACCAGCTTAAAAAAGGTCAATCTTATCGATAAGTACCAAGCATTAGAGAGTTTGTTCACAATTTATCGAGCCTGTGAGTTGAGGTGCAGTAGCGAAGAGAAAGGATAAGTAGCTTTATAGAAAATAAAAGTAGTTGAAAATTACTTGTAAAGCAAGCTGGAGAGCAAGGACTACTTAGATCTTAGGCGTTTACTGAGAAGCATTTGAACTGTTGCAACTTGATATCTGTATACTTATTTAGCTATTGTTTAGATTAAGAACAATCATTCATTTCGATGAGGGCTATCCCTTCTCCTGGATAGTTAAACTTTACAACTCCTTAATAGCTTCATTTGTCTCTGTTTTCTGCTCTTTGTTTGACTAAGCAGGGATTTATATGACTTTTTAAGGTGAGACTTAAACGCAAGGCTTTTATAGAATGGCTTTTTCTTTGTTCAGGATTTGTATTGCGATTTCAGTAACTTTGAGGTCACATATTTTTTGGTAGAGTGACAACCCTTGCTTTATATACAGGTACCTGGCATGTCAGTTTTAGGTTTAAAGTTTTTGCCTGCAAGTCTAGGTTTGTACAGAGTGATATCTCTTTTCAAAGCCACTCCTGTCTTTACAAGGCTCTCATTTGCCTTATTGATTGCTTCAAGTATTGCCTCCTAGAGTAATATACGTGGCTGGAGAGACACGTTAACTTTGAGAGGAGGTTCTGAGCTGATATCGAAATAGAAGATGTAGGGCTGCTAAGGGTTATCGAAGAATGAAGAGAGCTGAGGTTTTTGTAGTTCTGTTTAAGTAAAAATTTACCCATTGGTGCTTATGATTTTGTATAATCGGATATTTCAATCTAATATAAAATAGTTTTTGGCAAAAGATAAGCAAATGCCTTCAAACAAACTGTGCTCAATCGATTCGATGTAATCAAAGAAAATAAGCCTCTTTAAGCAAATAAAAACTGAAACAAAAAGTCTTGAATCACTTTGAAGACTTGCCTTTTTTCGACCCCTTTTTTTATCTGCCTTTAGTCTTACCCACCCTTGATTATCTCCATTCCTTGTCATTGCTTTCTTCCCACGGCAATCCAGATTACCCACTCCATTCCTTTCCCTTCTAATCTTGCACTCTTCCATAATCTTCTTGTTTAGTCTGCAATGGCTCCGCTATTGTTGCCTAAACTTCGTCTACGACTATCCTTTGATCTTCCAGGTCTCCTGATGCAGACTGTAGTCGGTTATTAGTGAGTCGATGGTGCTTGGTAGATGAGGCAAGGTTGGGGCTAAGTTTGTATATTTTTTTCAGAGGCAGCTTCTGTGTAATTTTGAGCTAGTTCTCTTCCTCTGCCCATTATTAGTCATCCAACTAGATTATGCCTAGATCTTCAAACTAGAGAAGTTCTTCTTCGCTGCGATTGCTTGTTTCTTTATCTGAATGGAATTGCTCCTAATTGGCGTCAAGGTATTGCTGCTCATCAACAAAGGATTATCTTTCGGCTAGGGTATTGCAGTCTTCAAACTTTATGCTTTAGACTGTCTGTTTAAAATCTTGTATTTTGGCTATAAGTTCAGGAGTCAGTGAAGGAATGAATGTGGCCTACTCATGGCTGCTTTCGTCCATCTGCAGCATCTACTCTAAATTGCTCATCATCTCTAGCCCACTCTATCTTTTCTAACACAAATCCTCATACTAGTTCTACAAGCTTAAGCACAGTCCTTCACCTCTTTTTTGCATCTTACGGCCAAGCATGTTTTCCCGTTACCATTCTGACAGACATGCAGAAGAAACTAGTTTGCTGCATTGTGAGATTTCTTCGTTCCAGTCTTACTCAAGTTCTACCACCCATTCTATTTCTTCTTTCAAAGTTGTGCCACTCCGCCTCAACTCTCTCCCCAGCTGCTCATTGGAGCTGTAATTGGCGGCCATTCCCAGCAGCACACCCACCAACTTCACTCCTGTCAATCTTTCGGTTTGATCTGGCGAATGCAATAGATGATTAAGGAGGATTTTGGTTAATTGTTTTAGTTTGCTTTTGATGGCTTCGTTAATTGAAGAAAGTCCAAACCTAAGGTTGTAAAGAAGCGAGAGCGATGCGGTTTGCCTAATATTTTCCCACGGAGAATTCACTAATATCAATATGCAGGGCCATACTTTTACCAATTCACTCCCCACAATACTTTCAACACAGCTAGCTGTAAGAGTTTCAGGTACTTTAAAGTTAACTGAGATCTATTGCTCCATAAAATCAATGGCTGCTTTAGAGGAGCCTTAAACATAGGAGCAGTTTCTTGGAAGTAGTTGAAAGAGAAGAGCTAAGTTAACTGCACAGTAATGATGCAGTTTGGAGTTCTTGGAGTGCATAATAAAGGTCTTTAGAAGCTAAAGGTTGCTTTTGAAGAATAAAACATAGGGAGGAGAAATCGTGGGAGGAGAGTTTATTTGAGTAAGAATCGAGGTCAAATGGCTAATCAACAGGAGTACTTTGGCCTTCACTTTTGCATTGTTGCTCGCACGAAGAATAGATCCAAAAGATTCATGCAGTTTGTACACTAGCTCAACTGTAAAAATGGTCTTGAATTGTTAAACCAAAAGTTATTTCTTGCTAAGCACCATCACCAGTAGATTTATTTTCTCACTGAAGATCTCACTTCTCAAACGAAACTGCTTGGAATCCACTAGTTGCTCTTTACCAAACATTTTAGTGCGTGTGTAAGCTTGAATGTGAGGCTAGGGATTATCAAAGAGGCAGACTTCCAGCAGCAAAACTAAAGAATTGGGCATTGTTCGGAGAAGATGAGTAATCATTCGCTCTTTTGAGAGTTGATGTGCCTTCCCTTTCACTGTGTATTGGTTGAAAAGAGTCTGTATAACTGCTTGTAGCTTGTTTTTGTCCAAATATAGTGTGCTTTTGCGCAGAAGCAAGTCGAAAACTGCATAAATTTCATCAAAATTGGAATGTGGGATACACTCTAAAAAGTCTTACAACCATTCCCCTCGCACTTCTTAAAGCATCTCCACTACTTTTTCAAGGACCTTAAGCTCTTTGAGCTTCACTCCTCCTGCCCTCAACCGAGATATAGCTCTTGCTGTGATTTGAGAGCAAAGATCTTGGCAATCTGTTCGTTGTGTGCTATTGAGAAGAACCACGAGTGTATGCAATAGCTTATCAAAGGGCAACTTAGGCTCACTTAGTGCCAAATTCAGCAAGTAGATCACTGGCTCAATGGGAGCTGCAGTTGCTTTCTTATTGTGGGAATAAATGGCTACAGTGAGGTCAAGCAGTTGAGGCAGACCCACTGAAGAAAGGCTTTCTGCCTCACAGTGGCTGAGCATTGATTAACGCACCCAAATGCAAATAGCTGTGAGTGATTGCAAGTGGTGATAATTAGCCAGAATTTTGTGTTTGATGAGATGTATAACTCTATGGCTGAGTTGAGTGAGATGATGTGCAATATGATGCGTAAGCTGCGAATTGGTGGAATGGCTGGCACTGGCTACTGCAAATAAGTGTGAGAGATAGGGCTGACTCAGCTTCAAATCTGATCCACAGCTTTGAAGTATCTTCTAAGCAAAGCGCAGGAGATAGATCCTCAGCTAATTGCGGAACTCATCTGAGATGCTAGTCAGAATGATCTCTTAAAAGATGATCAAGAGATACTTTCTGCTCAAGCCACTCACCAGACTCACCAGACTTTATAAGACTCTGTTTGTGTGGTCGATTATGAGTTTCCAACGGCCACCTACTCCGCAACCATTGACCATCGATTCGTTTACTCTTTACCTCTCTTTTGGGTAAATACTTATGACCTTTTGAAGGGTTGCGCCCATCCATCCTCCTAAACTGCATCCTAGATTCTAGAAAAAGAATTCAATCGACTTTAAAGCACTTATCTTCAGTATATCGGACTTGTCTGTAAGTATTTTGAGCAAAAAAGGAAGTATCTTTTGTCCTATCGATAGAATAGCGTCATGGTAATCAAAGCGGATGTTGATTTTGGGTGGAGAGGTGATTCCATTGGCATAGGCATTTGCTCGGTTGTATGCCTCTAGTTTGGCTCCAAGGAGAGAAGGCTGACTGATAGTGTCTGCCAAAAGTAGCTATATTTTAGCAGCTTTATAGAGAAAAGGGCCTCCCTCGAGAACTCTGCCTGTAGAGAAACTCCTAGAAATCAGAGAAACCTCCAAATAATCATTTTGCTCATCTCTATTGATCGTTTTATCAAGTTTAGAAAAGTCCAGGTAGTTACTTGCAGGGATGTAGTTATTGAGGTAAAAGTTGCTGACTTGCCGAAGCATTTCTGCGGCCTGGACGAATCTGCGCGCAGCAAACAAGGTGAGTGAGGTTAGCACATCAGTTTCAGCGGCTTAATGGTACCTATGGGCTAACTTAAAGCATTGGGAGATGTTGAGAAGAGGTACCAATTCAGAAGCTGAAGGACTTGTGTTTAAATGGTATCCGCAAACATTTATGTCTTTTATCGTATGTCTTACCATTTTCAGAACGTTCTATTCGCTACTTTGCTTGTCGCGCTACTTTCGCAGCTCCAAACTCTCACCGAAAACCACGTTGAACTACCTTTTGAGGAGCAATGAAACTTTAAGGGTTTGACTGATGCAAGCACATCCAACCATCCAACTTTTACCCTAATTGCTCTGCTTGACGCCACACCACCTCACTGTTCCTCCCAAACTTCTCGACGGCAAGCTGCTTCCCTCGATTTCCCCGATTTCAAACATTGACGCAAAGGCCTAAGGCGAAGCTATCTATATTTCAAGATGCTAAATGAAGGGTAAAGTACAGTGAGTAAGTGATCAGTATTGAGATTGTATAAATAGGTGAGTTACAATATTTTGCCGATGGGCTGATTTGGGTAGCCTGAGTTGCTATACTGACAGTCATCTATTTTCCTGTACTCCTTAAGCTCGAATCTGTGAAGTTCTACTTTGCCGAGTAGTTTTGCCACTTTGGATTCCTACGATTGCATTTAAATTTAATAGCAAGACGGCTAATAAAAGTTATGATTTTGGCAAGACACGTTGGCAGAGGAAGACTAAGATTACTAATAATGAATAGTAAAGTGTCTTTGTGGAGAGGAAAAGAGAAGGATTTGAAGAAAAGAAAGCTCTTTCACGGTTATTGAAGCAAATTTGTTCAGAGGTGTGTTATCAAATGATTATAGATAATCATCAATCATATTAATGTAAGAAGCCGATGATTTATCTCATTTGACTTTCTTTCCATTTTCATTTCTCTTTGTAGCAATACGACTCTTAATGACTAATCTCTGTTTTTGTTAAGTTTGTGAGTCTCTATCTATGCTCACCCTTTTCCCTTTTCGCAGTTCCTTTGATTTTTTCTTGGACTCAATATCGAAGAGATTTACCAATGTACTGATTTTCTTTAGGCTGCCTTTGATAAGCGTATTGTCTTACTTTGAGCCGACTTTAGAGCTTATTACCTATGGTGTTTTTTCCTTAAAAAGTTCATTCTTTACTGTGATTTACCTTGATTGGCTTGAGGAACGGTTTTGGATGGATTTCGGCAAGCAGGAAGCAACGGCAGAGTTGTAGCTGATCACCTAAAGATTGGGAGAAGATTAGCTTTTATGCAGCTACTAAACTGAAAGTTCTTCGTCAAGCACACCTGTGTAGTCAAAGATGCTGGGATAGTCAACTTTATTGAGAAGGTACTCAGGAAGATTGGCGTTAGATGTCTTAAGTCTTGTTTCTTTCCTGCTCTTGGCTCCCCACATCTTTTTTGCCTCAAACAGCTCATAGTTGAGTTCTTTATTCTTACTTTAGAGGTAAGCAATGATATTGTTTGTGCTTAGCTTCGACCTTTCCAAAGCTTCATTTTTTCTTCTCAACTATTCCATTTCCGCTTTCGTTTGCTCCAGCTCATGGTTTGCCGCTTACAACTCTGTTTGCAGTTACTTATTTTCAGCCGCCAACTATTGAATGCTGAGCTGCCTATCCAAAAGATCCTTTTGCAAAAGCTATGTTTTCTTCCTCTATTGTTTCTACCAAGCTTGCTTTTCTTGGAGCAAAGATTCTAGAATTTACTGTAAACGTTCCTTCATATATTCAAGGTTTGCAGGACTATCGTTCTATTCCCGTGCTGGAGGGATTTGCAGTTTTTTATACTTTAATTGCATTTTTAACCAATTTATTACTGCAAATAATTTCAGCCATCAAATATCTTCTAATAAACTGAACAAAAAATCTCTTTTTATTACCAAAAGCTTTTGTTTTTCTTAAAAAATGCATTTTCAAAGAATAGCTAAACTGTAAAGCATGTAATATGAGAGTAGAACAAGAGAATCAAACTGCCTGAAGCAGATGATTTTTCAATAAATGTTCCTTTTTTTGAGGAATCTGTTGGTGCTGTGTCCATCATCAGCCTAATGAATGGAAGGAGATTGGCGGCCCCTCCAATCTTCAAGTATTTAGTCAACCTCCTAATGGTCTTCCTCATTTATTGGTGAAATGGAAGAGATGGTGCTAGTGTTCAGAGGTGAAGGCAACTCCTATGCTACTGCATGAATCTTCTTGACTCTGTTCAGATTGAAGAGTTCTATCAATTTTTACTAGCGACTCCTCATTGCTTTCATGTCATTCAGCATAAGTTCTATCTTTTCATTGAGGCGGTATAGGTTTTCTGTCGTGCTGTATTGGAGCTTACACTAAGCTTGCGGAGCAGTGGCCATGGGCTTTAGCCGCTAATTGAGAGTAATTCTAAGTTCTGCTTCTTTTTGCTATTCTTTGGCTTCGATTTCGATGAATTAGTTTATTTTGAGTTTCTAAGATGTTGAACTTTTAGTGACACTACTGACACTCCTATTGTTCACACTGAAAGATCTTTTGATTTTGTTTTTTTAGCTGGCTTAGTTGTTGTTTTGGCTTCCGAAATAGGACTTTTTGAACTAGACCTCAAAATCCACCATATCTTTGAAAAGGTTGGACATACGATGAATAAGATTGTTGAAAGAGACTTAGTACTTTTCTTTGGCTCTTTTTTTCCTGTCTTTAACATCTTGCTGGTTAGAGGAAGTAAGGTGTAGCTTGAAGCTATTACCAGCCAGATACAGATTATTGAGGAGATTAGGCAAATTGAAATCAACTCCAAAGTTGTGAAAAGTAACGAATTTCTGCACTGATTCGATGGCCTAGTTTTTAATAGAGTTACTTATTTGAGGAAGCGCTAAATTTATTTGACAATGGTGCTGTATTATCGGTTATATTTGCTGATCATTTCAGGGGTGGGCACCAAAAGAGTCTCATCTTCCTAATCGCTATTAGAAAAACTTCCACTTTCGAGATCTTGCTTCATCAAAATTATTATAATCACCAAAACTGTGTTTTTGAATCGATGTGAGTCATTGGGCAACAAAAACTGCTTTTCTGATGTTTTATGGTATTTCTCCATTTTCTATATCGGTAATAATCGTACTTTGATCTTAAACACATCACAAGAACTATTTAATTATAAACAAATCCTCAGCACAAACAAAAATGAAACAAAAGAGTAATTCCAAGAAAAGATAGTCCCCTCCAACTGATTTATTTGGTAACCTCAGCATCAAACAGCCTAACAGTGTACCTACTGTTAACACCATTCCAAACAGTGTTCCTATCAATGTCCAGCAGCAACAGCTTTACAATTACCAGCAGCAACCACAGCAGCTCCCTGTGCAACCCAATTCTCTTTTCACTAATGCACAACAGCAACAAATGACTAATGTGCAGCAACTGCAAAAGCCGACCAACTCAGCCAATCTTTTTGGGTCCCCTGTTCAGCAAATCCAGCAGCCTCAAGTTGGAGTCTATGGCAGGAGAAACGTCCAGACCCTAAGCAAGCCCGCTTAACTACCTGCTATATTCAATGATGACTAGCCCTACAAGGAGAGTGTAAAGTAGGTAGGCAAAGAGCCAAAAGTAGAAGTATCTTTGGTAGCACAAAGATCCCAAGTCAAATTGGGTGAAGTCACTGTTTTGCCAGCTATGTGCTCAGTAACTTCTAGTGGAGGATCAAGGACCAGTGTCGACTTGATTTGCGTCATTGACGTCAGCGGATCAATGAGTGGAGAAAAAATACAGTTAGTGAGATAAACTATGAAAGTTCTAATCTAGACTCTGACTCCTTCAGATAGACTTTCAATCATCACCTTCCAAAGCTTTGGAGCAAGGATCTGCCCCTTGAAAGCAGTCACTCAATAAAATTTGGTGATGTTTTCCACCTACATCAATCAATTGTATGCTGGAGGAGGTACTTCAATCATGAGCGGTATGGACTTGGCACTCAAGACGATCAGAGATCGTAAAACACCAAACAAGGTGACTTCAGTCTTCTTGCTTTCTGATGGGCAAGATAAAGGAGCTGAATAGCAATTAAAGCAAGCTTTAGCCAGAGAGGAGAACAAAGATTTAGGAGTATTCAGTATCCATAGCTTCGGATTCGGTACTGATCATGATGAGGACCTCATGAATAAAATATGCACTTTGAAAGATGGTGCTTTTTATTTCATCAAAGAACTTGGTACACTTGACTAAGCCTTCTGTAACGCTTTAGGAGGCATCATTTCGCTTGTCGCAAGTGAAATAGTTGTGCAAGTTAGGTGCATAGCAGCAGGTCTTGTAGGAGGAATAAAGATTTCAAAAGTTTTTGGTGACAAGTGGCAAAAAGTAGGTGAAGGAGAGTACAAAATCAAACTTACTCAACTTATGTCTGAGATTTCTAAGTAATTTGTGTTCTAACTCAACATTCCAGCAATTGGTGGTGAGGTTGGCGATCTTGTGCGAGAGCATGTGGTATTAGAGGCTATTTTGGCAGCCAAAGGCATCCAAGGACAACAAATGGGTGGGGCTGCTAACCTATCACTGACTCTAATCAACGCTCATGAGGAAATTGCTGAGATTAATGAAAATGTAGATGTGATCTAAAACTACTTGAGAGTGAAAGCTGCAGAGGCTATTGAATAAAATATGAAGAAGGCTGAGGCAAGCAAGTACGAGTAAGCACAACATGGTATTGACCTGATGATTAACAGTATTCAGGGCAACAAAAAGGTCAGAAAGTAAAAAATGGAGACTTTGGTCAAAGATTTAGAAGTGATCAGAGAAAAATGCTCAAAGCAGGAGTACCAGCAAGAAGGAAGAAAGTGGATGGTAAATGCCCAGAACGCTCACTCTAACAAAGCCAACTTCCAGTACAGCAACGCTGTGCAGTCACAAATGGTTGCTGAGAGAAAGTCCAAGAAAGCCTCCTACAATTGAATGATTGTATTCTTTGCTTTATTACACATTTATTCCATAAAGAACAACAAAAACACGAATTAATCAAAGTTTACTAAGAAGCTACAGCTTGTGGTTGATTTCTTTGACTACTATTGCCCCTAATTTTCTTTTCTTCTCCTGTATGGCCAAAATATCAGGGTGCTCTCCATGCCGCAATATCTTATCTTCAAGCTCTCTTTAAGTATTGTTGGCTTTTATCTTTTATAGAGCATACTCAATTGCTTCATAATTCTTGAAATCTAGTGATTTCCGTCCTTACTAAGCAGGGTAGTAAGGGTTGGACTTTCGCCTTATCTTAAATACTTTGCTCTTATTTCTGGCCCCATCTTCAGCAGAACTATCTTTACTCTTTCTTAAACTAGAATTATCGATAGTCTTATTCTTGCGTTAGGTATTTAGTTATTTTATATAGGAAAGATATTCCTTGCCTAATTCACCTTTTTACTCTATGCTCATAGGAATCTTCTTAAGCTCACTTATCAACCCATAATTTACGCCTTTGATGTATTTTTATCTTATATGCACGCTTTAAGGGCTTAGAGGTTCTTACTACTATTCAGGTGCTGCTGCTTTTTCTTTGTTTTATTCTGCCTAACCTTCCCCTCCTTTGCTGATGCTACTGATGTTTTCACTTATGAGTCTGCCATACTCTTTCCTGTTTATTTCTTTTTCATGATCTGCATTTTTCCTAACTTTAAAGTCTTCAAGTTCATTTCGTACCACTTAATGGCATTTTCCCTTCCAAAGTTTTTCCTGTAGCTTTTTGTTCTATTCATTTATCATCTCACTCTACAGTTTTAGTTTGCTCATACGGTATCTTTAGCTCTCCATCCTTTGCGACATATAGTTTTACTCAAACTTTTCTATTTACTTCAGGTTTATTGGTTTGTAGATTTTATCAATGTCTTCCAAAACTTACTCAATGTGTTCTTTTTAAGCCTCTTTTCGCTCTTCAAAAGACTGCTCATATCTTTTGAACCTAGGGATAACCTGCTTTTTCTATTTTACATATTAGATAAACTTTGCATGTTACTTTTTTCTCTCAGTTGCAGTCTATTAAATACTTTACAGTTTGTTTTTAATGCTTTCCATCTTTTTCTCCTTTCTTTTTTGCTTTTTAAGCTACTACTTGATCTCCTTTTGTTTCATTCTGCTTTCTTGAATCTATTCTTTATGCTTTTGAAGCTCTTCTATCTTCTTGTGACGTTTTTACTTCTACTGTTGCAGTTTTGAGAGTTGTTGTTATATCTATTTTTCCTTCTAGCTATCGTGACCTTTGTTATGGAAAAGAAGTTTATCGGCTGCTCCTTTATACTGCTAAATGAGTTATTATATGGTCATTTTGGCTCTATTTTATGATTTTTTAATGTTTTTGATGGCTTCTGCCTCCTTGTCAATCTTATCCTTCGAATGAGATTTCTTTAGCTATTTGTCAGATTTATCTTTCTTCAGTTATTTCTACTTCTCTTTCTTATCTTTTTTTCCATCTTTTTAATTCTTATTTTTCCCCTTTTTATCTCCTGTTTCTTAAATAGCTTAGACTTTGTTTTTATCCTTCCCTTCTTTCCCTTTTTCTTTTTTATCCTTTATGTCTTTTTGATCCTTTTTCTAATCTTTTGGCTTTTAATCCTTTTTGTTTTTATCTTTTTCGTTGTTTTATTAGACCAAAGGAACTTATTTCTATTTTTCAATGCTTTTTTTCTCTTTATTATTCTTTTTTAATTCTATTTTTCCTCCCGAAGCAAGAGGCTATTTGCCTGGACTTGACTATTTTTTATTCATTAATAATTCATAATCAAAATAGCCCACCATTACAATAACTTCTTTAGGCCCTACATAAATTTTCCTAGAGGATTAATTACAAATAGTTGAAGATCTTAAAGTATTTAAAGATAAGAATTATAATTAGTGATGAAAGGCTAGAATGTTGAGAAAAAAATGAAAAAAAATGCTCTGATGTCATTTTTGTCAACAGCAGCTACTCAAAACGTTCCGACTGAGCCAACTCCTGAGAACATTCCTGATGGGGAAAAAAGATAATAGGATTGTGGTAAGTCTTACACTATTCAAGAGTAAGTGTATCTCGACGAGAATAACAACTGTTCAGTTTGTTCGAAAGAGCTCGACATTACTAAAATGAAGAAGTGGTAATTTTGTTCAAACGAAGTGGCTTTTGCAATTTAGTAACTTGTAATGAACACATGCGCAAAAGGAGAAGAAAGAAAGGCAAGTTTTAGAGGATTTGCGATCTTTGTGAGGACAGAGTCATCTACGAAATCTATACGAAATTGGAGGCTAAAGCTGAAGAATCGCTCTGTGTTGAAGAAGAAATCACTGCGTTGAAACATTAAAACTTTTTCAAAGAAGTCACAGAAAAACAAGAAAAACGCCGAGAAATGGCATTCGCTACCATGAAAGTTAAAGAAAAAGAGTAACAATTTAACAAGGAATACACTGAATAACAAAGAAAACTAGCGGATTATGAAAAAAAATTAGATCCTCTTGAGCTCTAAGTAAAGCAGCTTGAATTTTTTGTTGAGAGAGTCTAATCTTCATTTAAGAAGGACTACGAGCAAGACTGGAATATTTTGTAAGCATGCATAAATTTAGGTCAGAAGAAAACAGCAGATTGGCCAAGGAATTGGCAAAGATATAGAAGAAATGCCTTTAGATCAAAACATCTATGTAGAAAAAAGAGAAAGAAATTGAACAGGCATTCTTAAGCTGGTAGCAACGTTAATTCAAGAAGAAGCTAGAAACTGAGGAGAGACAAGCAGCAGCTAAAAAGAAAGAAGGCTGCCAAATCTACTGAGCCATTCAGAATGTTCGTATATTCTTTTAAAACCAGAAACTAGAGTAACACACAATACCAAATCAATTAAAAATAGGCATGGTTTTGATTTTTGATTTTTTGAGGTGGTTAAGTGGGAAAAGTTCTCATCTTATTGTGTGTTTGTAGATAAGACTTTAAAGGATCGAAAATTTGTTCTATCTTTCATAATAAATTGAATGCAAGTGAGATAATTAGTGGAATTTTTCATTTTCCCCAAATCTTTCAACGTCCTCAGCTTCTACTCCAAAGGCAACTACGCTCTGAGAATAAAATTAACAGTCTAAAATAAGCGGGATGGGCAATGCACATTCGGATTCCCAGTGCTCATCTAAGGCCGTTAGGCGAGGAAAGAAGAGGGAAAAAAAGCCTTGGTTAATTGCATAGATAACTATTACCAGACATAGCAGTACCTTTTAGGTGAATTAGTTTTTTCGTAACTTTCAGCTAATAGAAAGTGGTCTTCAATACTGGATGTATTTTCAAAGCAGAGTATACGGCAGGAGAGACATACTAGACCTACATCGATTTTGAAATAATATACACCAGCAACCGAAGAAAGAGCACTGGGGAGGGAGACGAATCGGTGAGAGTTGTAAAAACTGCAGACCGCCGCCGTCTCTACATAAACGCTTTCGATTCAGCCAACAGATTCAAAAGAGTGCTCTTTGATGACTGTGACTACTTTTCTTTCTCAGACGTGTTTATCATTTCTGAGTCTTTTGGTGAGAAAATCAGACTTCACAACTATAACTTTGCTCAGTTTTTTTCGAGCGATTTAGGAACTAGGCAACTTTATCACCATAAAGCTTTTTAGAGCTGGATTAATGGAAATCGCCTTTAACGGAGCCGCAAGCTCAAGGAACTGTTTGATTACAGTGTTGAGTAGTTCTACCGCAAAATGATAATCTAAAAGGTGCTGCGTTACAGAAAACTTTGCCAAATTTACCAAAAATTTCGGTTTTTTATGACAACAACCAACGGCTCAAACACTGTCAAAACAACTTAGTTCGACCACCTCTAGTGGCTCAAAACGGAACCACCAAGAAGCGAACAAGCTATTCTAGACATTTACGAAGCCGAAGAAGCAATTGAAGTCTTCATGGCTATCTATCAATAGTCACATGCAATTATCCGCAACATCAAGTTTGTGTGGCAAAGTCTGATAGACATGCTTATCTCAATAAGTTTCAACCTTATTGATCAGCTTGCGTCGAAGGAGATTGAAGAGTAGCGAAAAACCAAGGCCAAGTGGCTCCTCAGTTACTCTTAAATCAGTAATGACCTTCATTAGTAAAAGCGAAGCGAATTTCTTTCAAAAAGAGATTAAATATTAAAGCGTTCGGACATCTATGAAGATCATGATCTCCACCACCCGCTTCTGATCATCTAAAACTATGTGCCTTCAACTGAGACAGGCAGTGAAAGCAGTTAGATCGACTCATTGGTTGTGATGGTGCATGGCTATCAGGGAAGCAGTATAGATTTGTAGAAAGCTCGTAACTTCATGAACCTTTACAACCCTCTCTGTCACGGTTTACTCATCAAGACCATCTAGGACGACATAGATAATCCAATTTAGGTCTTGGGAGAGGCAGTTGCCACTTAGATTCGGCTTCACATACTCAACTCTCTCAATAACTATCGCAGGATCAACTTTATCGGCTATTCTCTGGGAGGGATCATTGCAAGAGAATCTCTAAAACATCTGCAAAGGTTCAGGGAGCATATGAATATCTTCATAAGTTTTGCCTCTCCACATGCAGGGATTTGTGATGCCTCAAACCCCTTTGTCAAAACAGGTATCTGGTTCTTGACCAATTTCGACAAAAACAAAAACCTAAAGCAGCTAAACTGTCAGCCAAACTAAGACTCATAAACGGTAGCTTTAACGAAGCTATCAGAGTGTGAATCTATTGGTTGGTTCAAAAGGTTTGTGGCAGTTAGTTCTCGTGATGACTGTTTTGTACCTTATGAATCTTCCCGATTGGAGTAATCAAAGTTAGGGGAGCTTACGAGGCAGATGTGTGTGAATTTGAAACAAAAAATAAAAAGGCTTTAGAGGGTGGATGTATGGTTTGATGCTAGCCATATGCCCGGGACTTTGGATAAGATGATTGGCAGGAGATCGCATATTGAATTTTTGGAAAATAGACTGTTTTTGGACGTATTCTTTGCCGTTTATGCTCCACTCCTTTGATTTCATGTTTATTTTATTTTAGAAAATTTCCGATTTTGAAATTTTGAGGTCTATTATATTTCTTCAACAATGACTAAGCGAGTTAACTAAAATAGCATCAGTGACTTCGAGGAGTCAGGCAGAAAATTACTCAAAGACGTCAACTCTGAGGCTGTGAAGGTTGAAAAGGCTGAATTCCCTTAAAAAAGTCAGCTCAGCTACTTCATCAAAAACGAAAAAATGATACAAGTTTTGAAGGACAAAGGCATCCAACGCTTTTTTCCTGTACAGTACTAAACCTTTGAACATATTTTCAAGGGCAAAGATCTTATTGCTAGAGACAGAACTGGTTCAGGCAAAACTATGGCCTTCTCTCTCCCTGTGATTGAAAGGTTCAGAAGTAAGGAGGCTTTCAAAGACGGGGGGAAAGTAAAATTTTTGATAGTAGTCCCCACTCGTGAGGTAAAGGTTTATTAACAAAGTTGGCGATTCAAGTGCGAACCTAAATCCACAGCCTGCGATTACGTGGAGATTTCTAAGTGGTGGCAGTGTATGGGGGGAGCGACATTCAAGAGCAGATTCGTAAAATCCGGGACGGTTGCGATATAATCGTATCGACCCCAGGACGGCTGATTGACTTGCTGGAACGAGGGGCCATTAAGCTGTCTCACCTGCAAGTAACTTGCCTTGACTAAGCAGACTAAATGTTGAAACAGGGTTTCCAGGAGGACATTGAGAAAATCTTCTAGTTCATTCGGAAACATGGGCCTCCTTAAAAAACACAAAATCTGCTGTTCTCGGCAACGATCCCATCCTGGGTCGTGGAACTATCACGCACCTACCTCTCCCCCAATAGAGAATTCATTGACCTCATCAAAGACTCAGAGATGAGGACATCCAAAACAGTGGAGCACTTGGCCCTCAACTGCCCCTACTTCCAACGTAACTCAGTTATCGCCGATATCGTCAACCTCTACGGAGGAAGGCACGGACGTACCATCATATTTTGCTAAACCAAGAAGTAGGCTAACTAAATCCTGTTGAAGGCAAACCTCAAACAAGAGACTCAGGTTCTGCACGGGGATATCCCTCAAAAACAAAGAGAAGTGACTTTCCAGTCATTCAAATCAGGCCAGCTCAAGTGCTTGGTGGCGACCAACGTTGCGGCCAGAGGACTTGATATACCCTAAGTTGACCTGATTGTCCAGCTGTAGCCTCCAAAAGAAATTGACACTTATATTCACAGGTCTGGAAGGACTGGTAGAGCAGGGAAGAGTGGAGTCTGTTTAACTTTTTTCACTAAAACGCAACTGTCCCTGCTTGAGAGGATTGAAAGACTCACCAAAATAAAAATGAGGAAAATTGGACCGCCTCAGCCTGGAGATATTGTGAAAGCAAGTGCCCGGGATATCGTTATATCTTTGAAAACTGTAGAAGACAGCGTTTTGCAGTATTTTAACGAGATTGCTGAAGAAATGATATCCTAGGAAGGAGCAGTAAAAGCTCTCTCCAAAGCTCTTGCTTTTATTTCTGGAAATACCAAAAAAATATCACAAAGATCTATTTTATGCTCAATTGAAGGATATATAACATATCTTTTGAGGTGCCCACTGGAGTACCAGTCTCCCGGCTTTATTTTTAGTTTTTTGAGAAAAAACATCAACGAAGAAGTCAGCGAATCTATCAAAGGCATGCGTAGAGTAGGTAAAAAGTCAGCTGTTTTCGATGTACCGGAGGAATTCAAGGCCAAAATGGACAAACTCGTGGCTTAGTGCAAATAATAACATTCTCATTTGAAAGGCTACGAGTTGGTGGTAGTCAATTCAATGGAGATGCTGTCTGAAGACGAAGACGATGAGAAAGGTTCAAACTAGGCATAAAACGAAGATTTCGACGATAGGGACATCCAGAACGCTATGAGAAACAGACGCGATTTCTAAATTTTCGTGGGTTCCTTGCCTCCAAACGCAGACTAGCGTGAACTGGCTGACTATTTCAAGCAAAAGAAGGTGAAAATAACTAACCTGAGAATATTGCGAAGTACATCTTATTGTATACAGATGAAAAAGGTGAATCTAAGTGCGTTGGCTTTGGTTTGTGCCTGGACAAAGAAAGTGTGAAACGTGCGCTGGACTTGGACGGAGATAAGTTTGGCTCCAAAAGTTTGAGGATAAATTTGGCTGCAAAGAAGTGACAGTGATTCAATAGCTATAATTGATCACATTATTGAACTTATTGCTGATATTACTCCATCATACATAATAACTCTACTGCCCTCACTATTAAGCAAATAGAAAGCTGCTTATTTTAAAGTTGTTATTATTATCAAAGCCTTTCGCTTTGGCAGAAAGGACGGTTCTTACCAAGCTTGAAGCTTTCAAGATTTAGGCTTTACATTTGCAGCCTTGGCTCTACGATCTCCAAATTTTCCTGCGTTTCCTGCTACTCAGGCACCAATTAGTTCAGACCCATACCCTGCTTTTTCAGCCGATTGTTTTTAACGTTCTGCTTCTGTTCGTTTTTGACAGGGGGCTCCATAAAGTAATGCGAGTTTTTGGTGCTAATCCCAAATTTATCAAAAAGAGGCTAGCTGTCAAAAATACTGATCTTCTGCTTTGCCTTGAGCTCAGCGAGCTACCTACTTCGTTTATTGAGCTAGCTAATCAGCGAATCTATCTGCTGCTGTCCTTTCTTTCTCGCGGCTTAAAATTATTGTCTTAGCTGCTTCAGCTGGGCCTAGTAGTACTTTTCCTTTTCACTTAGAGAGAGTTAGAGGGACGAAATTACACTTTTTAGTTCTGTTACTTTTTAGTCGTTCTTCATATTTATACTGATCATCAAAGATTCGAGCTCGAGGTTGACGATGATCCTCTTTTTTAATTTCTACTCCAAATCTTTATACTTCTGCTCAAGCAGGTTATGCTGATGCTGCAGCTTCCTAAATAAAAACTCAGCCTCAGATTTCTGCTAGTGGACCTTTTTAATTTCATTCTGAAGACCCGCGATAAGCGAACTCGACTAACGCTGCCTATTATGCTCTCTGGAAAGAAGAGTGTTGACCTTGGCCAGCTCTTGTTCGCAGTGCCTTAGTTGCTGCTGGTATTTAGCCCTGATCTTTTACTAGTTCGGCTTGTCTTGCGGTACATGTTGAGGTTAGATATCGTTTAGAGAGGACACTAGAGGTTATACTGAGTTGACGAGTTTGACATTTTCTACTAGATTGCCGAAGCTGGTGAGGTTCTGAGCTCGGGGAGTCATTAACTATTGGAGCTGATTGATAGCTGTTTTATTCTTGAGTAATGGTCGTTATTTTTGTGGCTCCTGGGTTTAATTTGGTGTGGCCTATACTAAAAAATTATGCTTGTGTATAGCGTTTATAGGCATTTGCGCGATTGGTGGTTTCCAGAATGGAGTCACAGTCTAAGTCTGCAAAAACTAATAAGAGTGGATGAAGGAAGGGGTTTGGATGGAGAGAAGCGAATTGAGGTTGTGGTTGGCCGATTTGCTGCGTGCATTCTTACTTTTTTACATTCTTAAATAATTTTATTGCCATTATTCACATTCAAATACTATCACAATAATATCAACTTCTACCCACCCCCTTGGATACCTCTCGCCTCCCCAACACCTCATCTGCATTTGACCTGCACCTGTACCACTCGGCTGCTGTCGGACCAAGAAATATCAACGGGTTGGGGGTCGGGTAGGTGGAGAGGTGAATTAGGGCAGTTTTGGTTATTTACTGGCTTATTTTAAACAGCCATCCGGTATTGACAATATAGATGGCCAGCTAATACACTGCTACATATGACAGATATTAAAGAAGTAAAAGGAAGTGGCCCCAAATAGCAAATTTGGCTATTTTGGTGACCATAAACCACTAATTTGGGGGAATGGTTGTTAATGAAGAGGGTTGGTTTGTCTAGATGGGCAAATATCAACTCAGCGGACTGTGTGATTGAAAATCTGGGATTAGAAATAACCCTCTTAGATGCACTTATCTCGGAACTGCTCCGCCATCTCTTCCATCTTGCAGATCGACAAATACTCGTGCAGCTAGGGAGTGTCCTCTCCTTTCTCCTCACTGGCCTTCTCCCTGTGCACTCCCAGCAGCCTCTAGATGCGCCTTTCCAGCTGGAGCATGGCCTACTTGCGTGCCCCCCGCAGCGCCTCCTTCACCTACTTCAGGGATTATTTTATCTGGTCTTCAATGAGGGCTGGAATATTTTAATTTTGGGTCTGAGATTGTTTAGAAGTGTGATCGGGAGAATCGGATATAGTGATAGGGTTGGGGTCTGGGGTCTTGGGGGCGGGTGCCCTGCGTCTCTTGATGGTCTGGAAGAGGTGTTCCTAGCCTTGCTTGAAGGTGGGGTGGCTGAAGCTGATGGAATTCTTGCGTTTGCAGACTTTGTTAAAGCTGTACATGTTGAGCTGAGTAAGCCAGAGGGTACCTGCCTGAGGAAGGATTTATAGTTGCTGGAGGTGAAATAGAGGGGGTGAACCTGGCTGACGAAGAGTTAGACGTTGTGAATTTGAAGCTCAGACCCGTCTTTGTTCCACCCAATTATTTCTGGATATTTCTGCATAAACCCACAGCTACTTTCATCATCTATACCAGTTTCACGATAAACTTGTTAGTCACCATCACATTCTTTTTGGAATTCATCCCTGCTTAATATTATATACGCACCATTTAAATCACACAACTATTCCCTCCCGCACACCCTCCCGCCCCCCTCCACCCCTCCTCCTCTCCTCTCCGCCTCACATAGCCACTGGACACATCCAGGCAGTCCTGTTTTATGGATTGGCGAGACACGTTTATTTGTTACTGCGTGTATAAGATTTAAAAAATGGGTCTTAATGGTGTTGAGGAGTTGCCCCATGAGGGTTGGCGGTGTGATGGGTGACCAGATTGCCATTAATATCAGGATTTCTGTGGTTTCAAAAACTCACAATTCGAATAAAGATATAGCTGGAGAACATATAAAACTTTAGCCCGCAGTAGTCATATCAGCAAGATGGATGGATGGGAAGTGGCGGGTGGGCTGTGGTTTGACGATCGGCCCCAATGTTTGGAGATTAGGTTTGATGAGATATAGTGTGATATAACTAGATTCGATCATAATCTCAACCAGAAGAACAGTTTGGCGGTTTGAGGCAGCAATCAGATTTGTTTCACCACCCGCATATGGGTTAGCTAGCTCAACCCAACTCTTTTGGAGGCATGTCGTCTTTTTTGGGATGTATGGGGATTCGTTGGCTGGATCTATATATTTCTGGAACTACCGTTATATGTCAGAATTCGATAGTACCAACAGCCTCATCGGGCCATTGCCAACGTCCTGGCTCCAGCATCTGACGACTTCTCTGGTCTGTAGAGCATCGCATCCAGCAAATAAAACATAATGGATAGATCATGATCTATGTTTGGAGATAGATATTGATGGATTCGATCCAGGGTTTGGGAGTAGATGTGTTTGGTATTGAGGACTGAGGGTTGGTGCTGCAGCTGTGAGTGTGTCTGTAGCAGTCAACATTAAAGAAGGTTTTATTTGGTTATGTAGAAGCTCACAGCTGGTAATGGATAAACAGGTAATTTAAATCAGACCCGGCCAAATTCACCCACTCATACGGGTCAGTGTGTTAGTGAGGTGTTGGTGAAGTGGAAGCCGGGTATTATTAATTAATCAGAATGCGGGGCTGGAGAAGCTTGGATGGATGGCTTAGATCGGAGAAAGGGGAGAGGATGTGCACGGGAAAGATGGATGGTGGGATTGGTGGTGGGATTGGAGTGCGAGTGGGTGATGTGATGGGATGTTTGGCGATGTTAACTTTTAATGATATTGCGGATGATTATAATAACCAATTAAGACTTGCAAACTCATCCCATGGCTAAAAACTATGTAGTTGTGCACCTCTGCGGCCAACCACGCAAATTAAACATCATCGACCTCAAAAGAGTCATCATTACTCGCAAGCGCCGTGTGCCGCCCATCCCCTCCAAATGGCAGCAGGAGGTGAAATTGATAGAGGTTCCATCGTTCATGGGGGGCGACAGCAGCAACACAGCATGAGCCATGCATAACCATGCAGTCATACCCATAAAATGTTTGTTTTATGTTGTATTTATTTGGCATGCTCTACTTACTTCAACGCGATTATCAATATCATCAACCCGGCTCTCGTCTTTTGGGTTCAAATGGACCCAGCTGCAGACTGTGGAGATAGGTTAGGTTATAGAGATAGAGCTATTTTTATGGCTGCAGAGGATAAGCAGTTTTTTGGGTGATGGAGCATTATAGAATGATAATAAATAATCTTTAACCCATACAACAAAGTAACCCAATCCATCATCCCATACACTAATCCAACCTCTCATCAATCAACAGAGACATGGCATATTGGAGTCGAAAACTCATCACCCAACAATCCCGCCAAAACTGATGTCCAGATAAGTCTACATCTGGCAGCCAATAGCAACCATCTCTTACAGCTACTCTAGCAGAGCGAGTCCGAATGATAGGAATAGACATAATGAATCACACCATGTGTAACGTCTGCGGGATGATCATGATGACCGAGAGAGTCCACATGAACAGTCCCAGCAGCAGCAACTTGAACGTCACGAAGTTGTTCTTGCCGATGCAGGCTCCCACCAGTTTGAAGTGCATCACCTGCTAGTCTATGCACACTAGGCAGTCGTTGCAGTGCACCCTCCCTTCGCACCTCATGATTTCGCGGCCCTCGGTCAGGCATTTGTCGCAGTGGTCGCCCTCCGAACTAGTGGCGTTGGGCGCGATGCCTGGGTTGATGAGGGCAGTGGCCAGCCATACAACGTCCAGGTAGCAGACTATAACTATGGATATGATGTAGAAGGGTCTGAACCGCTCCTGCCCGGCCAGCTTGCCAATGATGACAAAAGAGATGACGTTGACTATGAGGAAACTCGTTAGGAAGACAAGATCTAAGTGGAGGTAGGCGTACAGTTGGGGCCGAGGGTGAGCAGGGCCTCGCCTTCGTTGTAGTCGTTGACGAGCTTCTTATAGAGGCCGGGAGTGTTCTCTTTGCCTTGGGTGTAGGATTTGCGATAGGCCTCCTTGACCTTATCGGTCTTTTTGGGCTATTCGGGGTAGAGACTGTACTTTTCCATATCAAATATTATAAGTGTTTAGCAGTTGAATAAACTGATGAGGAGGGCTGTGGCTTTTTCTTACAACCCTGAAAATAATGCAAAACCATAAGATCGAGGCACTACTGAAACAAAACTCACATCCCCTCAACCCCAACATTTACCCATATTTTGCTGTTGAATATGCATAGTTACAAGCATAGTTGAGAGCGAGTTTACTGTAAAGTGGTGGTGATTGGTTATTGGCAAAAATAAGTAGTTTTGCTTACTATCATAGTAGTGTTTCTATCAAGGTTATGTTCGTTATGTGTTGTAGTCCTATTCCTAGCCCTTCTACAACAGCTAATGCAGGATTTATTCCTTCGCGAATAGTTAAACTGCCTAATTGGACTATGGTTGGAGTTTGTTGTTTTCCAACTACTTCTACAGCTACTCTTTCATTTTTTGCATCTCTTGCTACTTCGACAATCTTTACTCTCGCTATTTCTGTCTGACCTTTCTTTGTGACAAAATAGTCGCTCTTTACTTTCGCGCGTAATTGAGCAGATAGGTCTTTAGGGTGTTGCTTTGAATCTTGAGAATATTCTGTGAGGGTTTTGAACGCATATATCTCTTTGTTACGCTTTTGGTGCGGCTATAGAAAGAGCTTTCTGGCAAGAACAGCATATACCTGAATTCAAGTCCATACAACTTGATCTTGTGCTAAACTTGGCGATGGATTTCCCTGAGATAGATGAAATAATCAGTTTTAGTGATAGTCGCGGGGTTAATCTGCTTTCTAGACAACAAAGATGGCTAGTTCTTGGACAACAACGATGACTAGTTCTGGTAGCTGCCCTCGGTAATCATCCATTAGAGTTTGCTGTCTTCCATATTTTGAAACTGCAGATCAATGGCTATCTTCAATTGTTGGTTTTTTTGTGAGAGTAAGGCTTTTTGTTATCTTACTCGCTTTAACTCTGAAGTTAAGAACATTTTGTAGATAGATTTCTTCATCAGGTAGAAGTTTAGGAAGGAAAGTAAAGATTTTAGTCTGAATTAGGACTAAATTGCTTTTTACGGAGCTTCCTAATATTATTTTACTACATTTATTTCGCTCTGTTCTTTGACAGTAATCAATACCTTATTTGACTTTCCACGATGCCTTTACAGATGAGCTTTGATCTTATCCCTCAACCGCGCATTGGCTTATACTTTTTGTAGTAACTGCTGCTAGGCTTCAATCTTGGGCTCATAGTTATGCTACAACCGCTAAAGATCCACTTCATGGATATACTGCGTAAACTTATGCGTTTCATAATCGACATTCTTTTTGACTTCTTCCTAAACAACCTGCATTCTGGCCTCATTCTTCAGAATATAGTTTTTCAGCCACAGTCTCCTCTAATCATAAGACTTCATGGTCTTCTTGAAGAAGTGTTGCTAGTTGTCCTTATCGAAATCTCTGCCTGAGACTTCAAGTTCGAATTCTCGGCAATGGGTGATGAGTATCTTGCGGGTGTCATTGAGCGTGGTTTGGAGGAGTTCAAACTTTTTGATCATGTGGTAGGGTAGACCTGGAACTTTGCGATCTTTGTTAGACAGGTATTCGTGGTAATCTTTGACCAATTTGGCTGAATTTTGCTGCAGCTACTTGAGATAAGGTTTGAGCACTTACATCTGCCTGAGATCTTTCCTTTTGGTGGACAGCTGGGCCTAGCTGATCTTGTAGCCCAGCTGGGTCTGTGGATTTGTGACTAAGTTACACTAAAGCATGGGGTTGGGTATTTCTTGGGATAGTGTATATAATATGAGAAATATAAGATGAGGAAGTGGTTAAATGTTGGATTAATTGCTGCTTTGGTATTTATAATGTAAAAAGCTATCAGATTTACTCAGATTTTTTGTACTTTTGGCTCAGCTTTTGGAACTACAGATGGATGATTAGCTGGTTTAGCTACTCTATAAATTTGCTATTGCCTGCGATTATCGCTTTGAGGGCTGGAATCTGCCTTAGCTAGTTGTCCAAAATGCTAATGTCCCTATAAAGGCTGTTTATAAGCACATCTTTTATCTTCATATCCTCTCGTACTACTTTCAACTACTACTTTGCTTGGGCATACTTTTCACGAGATGCGTTATTTGAACTGTTGAGTTGCTAAACTGATTTTTTGTAAGAATCCACTCGTTTTTTAAGATCTACGTTTTACTACTCACATAATTTCAACTTATTGACCATTTACTGTGGCACTTAGGGCACTTTGGTTTGAGGGTTGGATATTTTGCCCTAAAGCTAAGCTACTTTTTCTTTGAGTGTAATCTAACTCTAACACTTTTATTTATGTTCTTCCTTGATTCGCTGCAGCTAATTTTCAATAAAGCTAACTCTGTCTTCAAGAAACTTCTTTTACTGCAGTTTGTCTTCATATTTGTTATCTCTTTCAGCTAGTTTTGCAATAAGCTAGAGGTTTTCTTGATTCTTCCTTTTCAGCTACTCACTAGCTTATTGGTATCTAGTAGTTGCAAGTTCGATGTTCAAGCGATGAGACTATTATGCACTCTTTAGCTCATAATCGTGCTTTTACTTGATTTTGGACATTTGCTAAAACGTCACCCTAGATTCGTTGAGTAAACACTTGTTTTACTTGGTAAGTTTGGAGATCTCAGCCTATAGCTTTTAGACCAAGCTGTTTTTGAGTGATAGGCTGATGTTACCTTGATCCAACATCAACTTTAGATCTTAGATTTGATTGTTCTTCTAAATTAGCTTCAGATGGAATTCATCTTCTTTGTCTTTGAGCTCCCTCTTGAAGCTGAGCTATTTCTACTAGCTTTTCAAGCGTAGTTCCCTCAATTTGACTACTTCAAGCTATAAATTTTCTCTTTTGGTTGCCTCAAAATCAAGTTTATTGGATCCTGTTTTATCTAGATAAGATTTTGCTAGTAGTTTGTTATCCTCCGTAATCGAAAATTATTTTTTTAGGTCTTTTGTTGCATTTTTGTCTCCCAAGGTGGAAGTCTACTCTCTAGTCTCAGAATCCTTTGTTTTAAATCTAAAGATTTGATCGTAATTTTGTTTACTTTCAGATTTTTTCTCACTCTTTTCGAACTAACTGACTTTATTCGAGAATCCAACGGTTGAGTAGGTTGGCATTCGGTTAATTTTTCGATTGACAGACGGATCCTTCCTTTATTTATCTCTCGACTCATAATTAGCCTTTTCGGTCATTTTTGAATGGTCCTTTTGAATAAGCTTAGAAAACTAAGAGCGGAGATTACTGATTTAGTTACGCAAATGGACAAAGGCATTGCTGTTTTGTGCCTGATTATTGGTGGTAATGTCGTGAGAATAGCGTTAATAGGGTTGGGGTAGAGATGGGATGTTGTCAGGCCTACTCTGCTGGTTGGAAGTAAAGGGTGGTATTTGCGTTCTGAAGTGAAATGTGACTTCGGGCTGGTTTAAGACTAGGTTGGGTTGCGAATTTACTATGCTTTTGTTAAAGATATTTTGAGCCTAGAAAGTTTCTCGCTTCATGTTTAAATTGTTAAATCTGAACCATAATACCAGCAATAACTCAGTAACAGCCAATTACTGCAATTTTATGGTTTTTACCATCTTTTTCGACCAACATTCCGACGGATAATAGCCATGTAAGCATTATTTTAGGATTTCATCAGTAGTTAAGGTTACAATCAATCTTAAGACAATGATCAGCTTTCAGTAATAGATAATAGAGTATATGTAATCACTTTTTCTTCTTTAGAGTCAAGTTAGTTGGATTTACTTTCTTTTTTATTACCATTTGGTTTCCTGAATTGGGCTTAATCTCCTATTTCACACCTTTGCTCTCAGCATTTTTAGAGTTGTCCATGGTCTAATAATCTGAATCGTCTCCACCACTGTCATCGTCATTTTTGTCATTCTTGAGTATGTTTTGTTCCAAATCATTGATAGCCTGTGATACCTTGGATGAATCCGGTTCAGAAAAGTCAAACAAAGTCTCACAAAATTTCTATGCCATATCTCTATAGCTATTAAGATTGAAATGCTTAAACTCATACTTGCCTGAGTCAGCCCCACAGAAAGATATCTAGAAAGTAAAGCAGTTAATTATGTTCAGCTCTTTCCAAAGAGCAATCTGCATAAAAAGAATCTTACGCGTGAGGCTCCTTCCCTATCTTTTTGGATGAGGAAGCAACAATCTTTGAAACTGAAAGTATTTAGGTTTGTCTTGACGATTGCAGGAAAAATCTGTTCCTTTTTTGAGTTGTCTTTGGAGCAACCATACATAAAGCAGTTTTTTTTTCTAGAATGCCCATGGAAATCACAGTAGAGAACAAGGTCTCTTTCTTCTTTCATCCTTTTGATCATTTGCTTAGCATTATAGATGGTAGGATGCAGCTTTTTGTTGGGATCAATCCATTGCCTGTTAAGGTCCACTAAACTGAGATTGCAGCGATAATTACCTAAAATGACGCCATCAGGGTTCAACATTGGCACAATCTTGAAAATGAAGTTTTCTCTCAATATTTTTGCGAATTGGGAGTTACTCAAAAGATACTAGATGATGTATTCAATGATGTAGGAAGACATGGGTTAGCCTGGATGAACCCTCGAGGTCAAAAACACTCCCTTTTTCTATTTTCCGTTGTTAAAGTCACTTATTATCAGATAATCACAGTTATTACCTGCTACAGTTTGGCACATCGTCTTCCTTTGGATTAGATGTTTCCTCTTTGGATCACACTACAACTCTTTCAAGAATCCTTGGAGTCTTGAGTAAGTGTAAGGATAGCAATGTGCTATATAAACAGTATCATTGTCATCTGCATAAAAGATGAGATACATGGAAACTTGACAGAAAAAGTTAGAGTGTGATAAAATTAGCCATTTTTACGCTTAAGGTTGTTCTGATAGTAACAAACGTCAAACCCGTCTCTGTACCAACCGATTTCTAGGTTGTAAAACAAGTACTTTTTTACTTGGCTTGTTTTTCGGAGTAGAACAAAGGCTTCATGCCACTATTGTAGAGACTGTCGGGTTTCATCAAGTTAATTATCATGAATTTGTACTAAACGTCTTTTCGGGTGTTGGCGACTGAAAAGTAGTACCATTGAGTATGAGACTGAGTGTTCCAATCTGCTCTCAAAATCAGCTGGTATTCGAACTAAAGTATTTGAATTGCCCTCCTTAGATTTCCTGTTTCAAATTTGGCCTAAAACACAAGAGTTGTATCTGCTTCAGACGTCGGAAGGTAGAAGGGCATTATGTCAACTCCGTAAGCTTTGGGATCAAGTGTTCTCGTCGGAGGAGCCTCCTGCTGATCATAAACAATTTTGTTAAGCAAAGTGTTCATGAAGATTATGATTTGTATGTCTTTTTTGATTGCTTCTTCAAGTATATGTAGCTTTGGTTAGTAGACTGGATAGGGCTATTCGTTTTAGGTTTAGATGAACTAAGGGTTCCCAGGGAGAAGAGCATACTCAATGCCACTTCATATAAAGTGTTTTACGTTTTGACAGGAATGTCACTACGATTGCAATAGCGATATAGAGATTTATTTATACCAAACCATTCTTACTCAGGCAAGCTTTCTCTACTCACCATCTATTTGCCTGGTGTGCTATATTCGTTCTCGATTTGCTCTTCAGAAGTTTTGTACTAGTTATCTTCATTCTACTCCATTATAACTTTTGAATATAAAAGCTCAAATCACGCTGCTCTTAAAACCAGATCTTTTGCCACAAAACGCTGTCTTCGCTTTAAGAGATTAAATAAAATAAAAGAATCCTTTTATTAAAATTATGGCAGGTGCTTTATTTTATTAGTTGTGTGCTGTTTATATAAAATTAATAACATGTCTACCCTTTAGCTGAGACAAATTTCCACCAAATTAGGCCATTTCAAAAGTAGCAACTATATAGAACGAGCTCACCATCTCAGCCAAACCCGAAAAAGGAATAATAGCTCCAATCTGACTGCCTATCAAAGCATAGGAGAACAGTATAATCGGGTTGATTCACAAAATTACTAAAGCAAAATGCTCCTAGAAACCAATTTACCTGACATTCCTTCAAAGAAGATAAGCCAAAAAAGAAGCAGTTTGTTGGAAATGTGGCTAGATTAAGCTTTGGACCCTCAATAGGGCTAACAAACGAGACAGAGCACAGGTTTGAGAGTGTAAGTTGATAAGACAGGTCCCTTGAGGACAGTCCAAAAGTTTTAAATCGATAAAAAGTATCTAAAGAGCCAAAACATTTCCAATGATGCGATTGAGAAAATATACAACAGCCTCTACGTTTACACTTACGGAATAAATAACACTTTCTAAGAAATCTTAAAGTCGACAAAAGCAAGTTAGCATGCTGAAAAGAAGATAGTCAATAACTTTTGGAAAGCTTTTATCAAATTGCTTTAAGGATGCACGTCTTTTCGTACCTCTTTTCAAATTATTGAGGAAGGCTACGTTAAAAACATCGCAGAGGTCAAAGATGCTTTTGTTAAAAGAGAAGAAGTTTGGTTAGGTGAAAGGGCAATCTTAGAACAGTAAAATATCAAATTACTCAAAAAGATTAATGACCAAAGCTATTTATTGTCTAAGATCACAAGTGATTATAACATAAGCTAGGCTACTCTTCAGCTCACTGACCAAGCTTTTAATGAAGAAGTAAATCTGCGCTTGAAGTTTGAAGAAAAAGTCAATGCGATGTTTAGCTCTTATTAAGAGTTGAGAGTGAAATATGACCGTTTAATAATGGAGCTTCATGTTAATAAGGAATAGTTTTCAGAGTTCAAAAGAGTCTAAATACAGTTAAGACAAGATCTTGAACAAACTACAATAAGGTTGGAATAGACTAGGAAGCAATTGGCAAGAGCTCAGTAAGTTATTGTGGAACGTGATCAATAGCTTTCTCTCAAAAGACAGGAGATTTTTCAACTTTAGAGCTAAATGAAGATTTCTAGGGAAGAATATGAGCTTTCTCAAGATGAAATTCGAAAAATACTAAACAAAGCTAACACTTATAAGCTTCTAAGTGAGTAATACAAGGCATAGGCAACATCAAAGGCCATTATACTGTCTGAGGTCTAAAAAAGGCTTAGTCAGCAAGATATGATAATAATGTCTTGCAGGGAGACTAATGAAAAGATTTACAACCAATTGGAAGAATCTGGAAGATTCATTAGTCAGCTCTAAAAGCAGATCATTTAATCTTAAGTTGTTTTAAAGCAAGCCATTACACAAAAATAAGAAAGCCTCAAAAGAACAAAAGAGCTGTAAAATGAGAATCAAGAGTTTGTCTCAGTTATCTAAAGCCTTGAAAAGGAGCTTTCTTTGACAAAAGACGAACTGGCTATAAAAAACACTCAAATATCAAAAAACCAAGATATTATTGGAGACTTACATGCAGTAAATTCTAAATTTTAGACACTTTACTTGACAACAAACGCCCAAAAGAAAAAAATGGAATTCTAAATGCAGTAAGCAATCCACATCAGCGAGAGATTCAAGTAGTAAATGCAAGGAATGAAGATGTTACTTTAAAGCAAAACGGTTGAGCTGGAATAAGCCAACGTAAAGTTGGAAAACTAGAGAGAAGTATTTCGGTCCAAAATATCAGGACAGAGGCAAGAAGTTGAAAACAAAGAGCAACAGATTCTATAGCTACACAATAAGCAATTGGAAGATAAAGAGTTAGTGAACAAATGTTAAAAATAAGCTGAAGCTTGCAAGAAATTAGTTGAGCGATATAGAAGCTAGATTTTGAACTTATCAGCTGAAATCGTGCAAAATACTTTGAGGATTGATGAAATAGACAGATAAAGAATCAGTAAATACTAAATCATAAGAAAGCTTGAAGAAGAAATCTAGTCTCTTAAAGAATAGTTGCTTTAATCGAAACAACATTTGAGTCAGAAGTAAGGAGTCATTTCTTCGGCCATAGGCCAGTCATAAGCTGAAAGCGAATAACTTAGGCAGCTTCTCTCTTAATACAGATAAAGCCGAGAAAAGAAAGTGAATCACATACACCCGATGCTTTATGAGGACTGTATAGAGCAAATAAACCGATTACAGCAAAAGCTTAAATAACTAAGTTAGCTAAAGGTGGCTTTGTAAAGCTAAAACAATCGTTTGAGAGAAGAACTTGAGAGTAAAACTTCTCTTTGTGAGTAAAAATAACAAAGAATTGTGACTTTGACTTCTTCATTGGTAAACAAAGAAGCAAGATTATAGATAATTCTTCAAAAGTAATCTTAAGTTGGAGCTAAGCTTTAGCAGTTGGCTCAGGAATACAAAGTTTATAAGGCAACAAATGAATCTAAGAAGGAATAAAGTGGTCAGAAGTTAAAAGAAGTCCAAGCATAAAATAGTGCTGTAAAAAAATAAAATGCCGAAAATAAAGCAACTATTATGCAGAAAAATACTGAGATATAAAAATTAAAAGAGTAAAACCGCGAATTATGCCATTTAGCAAGGCAAAACGAAGGAGAAATCTAACTTCTTCAACAAAGAATCAGTCAACTTCAAGATTAAGCCAAAAAAGGTTCAAGTAGGATTGGTACTCGAACGCAACAAGTTGCACGAAAAAAAACGCCTCTCTAAACCGAAAAGGATGAAAAGTCAGAATCAAAGTATTAAGGTTCTCTTCAGACTATCCCAGAAATTAAGAAGGAAGAAGGATAGCATCAAAAAGTTATAGAACCACTTCCTGCTTCAATTACTAACTTGATCAACAAAAAGATTACTTTTGACAAAGAAGTGCAAACTGAAAAAAGGTTTAACCACTCAAATAAGTTTTAGTTAAGTTCCGGTACTTAAGCATTGAACAACTAACTATCTTAGCCGAATAGCAAGGAGGAAGCTGAATAGAATAGATTATAATAGAAAAAGTTTGGAAAAAGGGTTGAAGCAAATGGCCGATAGTAATAGAAAAAGAAAGTTTAGGCAGGTGAATTCAAAAAGGCTTTAAAATTTACCTTTATGCGAAGGTGATTGTTAATATTGCTCACAACAACTTTATTTTTCATAAAAGTCAAACAGACTGTAGAAGTACACTTGAGAGCTTTAAGAGGCAACCAGTACTTTTCTCTTTATCGAAAAGAATAAAACATCAGTTATAATTCTTATGAATATTATGACTATTTTAATTGCTTTAACTTCTCTCTATTCAACTTGCAGTCGGACTGTGAATTGGGCTCAGCTCAAAAATATCGTGGCTTCTGGGAATCTCAACTAACTTTCACGGTCAGCATAAAGCTAAAGACTCTATTAGTAGCTTAAAAACAAGCTTAAAAGCAATAACATGACAATGCCGGATTATGTGAAGTAAAAGATTTTTGGCTCCAAAGGGCAGCCCAAAGATCCTATGTATCTAATTAAGACTCTGCTCATCAATTAAAAGATCACTCCAGTTTATGTGACAGGAAATCAAAGGGTTTGGAGAGAATTCATAAAAAAAAGTATTGAATGCACTCCTAAACCTGGAATTGCTTAAGGAAGTAACTTTGTTTTATTCGCAATCAACAATTTTCCTTACGATTTGTCTCATATTCATCATTGGGTGGTTTGGAGTAGCTGCTAACTGACACACAAAACGAGAAAAAGTCTATTGGACTAAGTAATTGATTAAAGGGTTGAAACATTGTACTTTGAGAATACTCCAGAACTGAAATCTATTCCTGAGTTAAACCATTTTCAATTATTCTGGAAAAAAAAGATGTTATATTGAATGATTTACGATTATTTATCGATAATTAGTGAAGTACTCTTTTTTCTGCATTTGCTAGTTTTCTTAATTTATTATTTTTCTCTTGCATCTCGCTCCAAATAAGAAGAGCCTCTCATAATTGTGCCAAAAATGATCTTATTTTACTCTTTTTTAGTCTCAAAAAGATTGATCTAGAAGTATCATTTTAGTAGTAAACCAATAAACTTTAACAAAAATCAAATATACTATTATTTTCTATCTTTTGTCAAAGGTATCAGAATTCTTGAAAGGTGGTGAACGTTACTCACTGCGTACCCTTTATAACCTGGAGCTACAAAGACTTACTTAACAAAGCACTCTAAAATAATAGGATTACTAGTAAACGTATATCCCATTGCTTGGTTAAGCCAAAATGAAAAATAAACCCCGTTAGGTACAATATCTCCCCAAGGATCTTTTGTTCCTTTATGGACTTGACCAATTCCGGGTTTCAACCCTTAGTTTAGTATTGATTGTAGATGATTTGGCTTAGTCCCATGATATAAGACCGCCCATTCATTTTCATTTTAAAAGCCGGGGTTGATCTTGAGCCCAATTCCCACTACATCATCTGGGATAGAATAATGAAGGCCTGCCTTGCAAAATGAAGGTTAGTTATTTTTAGGAGGATAGTAAATGTCCCTGCTAGGATCCAAGAAACTATTGATTTTTTCCATTGCCAAATTTTGTTCATTTGTCTTTAGAAAGGTTTGTTTAGTGGTGGTGATGAGGTTTTGAATTCTTTCCCTTTCCTTTAATAAGTTTTAGTCCAGAGATAAGGTGTTGGGCCAAAGAGAGACATCTTGCAATTAGTATTGCTTGTCGTTTAACATAAACTTTATGATTATAATTCTTTAGCAGACATGAGCTTTTGAGTAATATTTGGCTCTTTTATAAATAGGAATCAATTTTTTAGGCATATGTAATTAAACATTCAAAACTATATTTTTGAGTTATGAGGTTTGTCAAAAATGGATCACCTATAAGAAGCAGACAAATCCCCTGTTTTTCTGCTTCTTGCTTCGTAACGAGTCCTTTAAAGCTATTTCTATTGCTCTGGAACAAATTTACTCCTTATTGCTGCTATTTCTTCCCTTGCTCTGAGTCGCTCAAGCTCCAATTCTCTGTAAATTCTTTACTTTTCAAATGAACTTGCTTCGTAAGTCTTTTTCCTCAATTCGTCTATCTTCCTACTTTCTTCCAACTGCTGCTTGCGGCTTTATTCAATCTTTTTGATGCTATTCTAAAGCAACTTTTGGTATGACTAATCCTACCTTTTTTTATTTTAGAGTTCGTAATCGTATCTTTTTCTACTTTCTTCAGTTATTTTCCTCAGGTTTTATTCTTCGTATCTCCTCCTGCTTTCTTATTCGATTCTTCGTCTGCTGAGCTAGAACTACTTAGCAACTGCTGCACTTCTAATGAGATTCTTTTACTTTTCTATCTCCTCCCTATAAGCAATGTCTCTTTCCAACTGCATTGTTCTTCTTGATCTCTACAATTACTGCTCTCTTTTTAGTGCCGAGTTAGATAGACTGGCGTTCAGTTCTTCCTCACGTAGTCTCAAATTATTCAAGTATTCATTCTGAAGTCTCTCTTGAGCAATTCTTTGCTGTTCTAGGACCAAAAGGTCAGCTCCTGTTGTTAATCCATATCTTATATCTTTGTCTTCTTGAAGCATAGCCCTTCTTATCTGCCTTTATTGCTGTTCATCGTGTCTAACGACCTCGGCTGTGACTCTATCTTCTAGCTAAAGTTGCCTCAAAAGCTAGGCCTGCTTTTTCCTTTATGCTTTTTGAAACTAATGCTCTATTCTTTGTGCTTGAAGCCTTGACCTTTTTATAGTTTCTTCTTCATACACAGTCTTATTCGCAAACTACTTTTATCTTTATTCCTCTATTTTGCTACGGTAGGCTAAGTATTCTCCGAACTAAACAGGATCAAGATTTTAGCAGAAAACTTCAAGATTGATGTTTTTGTAGCATCTTCTTCTCAAGCCATGTAAAAGATAATAAAGTTGTCTGTCAGTAACATTGAAATCGTTGTCATTAAATAGCTTCCTGAGCTCACAAATCCCTAGATTTCCAACTTTGAGATAGTCGATATGCTCAAATGCATCATAAGGCTGTATGTATTTAAGCTGTTTCCGAGCAACTTCTAAAATTCTAAAGCGTTTGAGTATTTCGATAAAAAAAGAGATGAAATGGCCCTATATTTCTGTTGTAATGGTGCCTTCGCTGGTGTTAATGGACTGTGATTATCTGCCAAATGGTGTAATCTAGTTGAGGAAATCTACCCTCGAAATAGATCCTTGGCGGCTCCAATCAAACCTTTAAAAGATTTAATAGAGCTATCTCTAATTGCATGCAGCCTTATCTGCCAAATAGTTCCTCATATTCTGAAGAGAAATGGTTTCTGTTCTTTGCGAGATGAGATCGAAGAGTAAATTGGGATTGTAGTTTGCTGATTGGGCGAGCGATAATTTAATAAAATCGAGCATTTCTTCAGTTTAGTAGATTTCTTCAAAGAAGGCGGCGAATTGCTATTGCTATCTTTTGTTCATCTGCTTTCTTAATAAAAATTATTTATCCACAGATTTACTAATTAAATCAAACGCTTTCTTATTTGACCAAATCTAAAAGCTCCTATTCCACGTTTTCTGGTATTTTTATAAGTCTGGCACATTCAGTCATAATGTCAGTTTTTTTGACTCTTCCCCTGGCACTAATGTAGTTTCTTATAGCTGCCCATTCATTGTCTTAAATCACCAGATACTTGCCTCTTTCATCGAAAATGCCTGAGATTTGTCCTGTGGCTTCTAAACTCTTTATTTTTTAAACAAGATCTTTGATTGGTAGCTTGAACTTATGACTCAAATCTTCAAGGAGAAGTAGTTTATTCTTCTTCAAAAGCGTGATCAAGTTTTTGTTAAATTCTTCGATTTTTCGTTTTTCCTCATCTGCTGACAGTTTCTACTTGCCTGATTACTCAACTTTGAACATATCCTAACTAAAAAGATAGGTACCTTCCATTTGTTGAATTATTCTTACTTCCTTTTTCGCTATTACTCTCTTATTTGTTCAATTATTTCTTCCTACTTTTTTCTTCTTTACTCCTATATTCTTTATCTTTCCTAAACTTATTTTTAATATTTTTCTCTTTTTTCTTTTTCCTGCTGCAAGTTATATTACTGAGCTTCTTTGCGCTGCTGCTTTTCTTTTTGCTTTTGCTCCTTCTTTAGTTGCTTCTTTTTGTCCAAAACTTCAACTTCCTACTCATTTTAAGAATCTCCAGGCTCAGAGTCATTATCCCAACCTGAACCTTCATTAGTTTGGTTAAGACTAGCAGAGGAATCTTCAATTTTGATCTAGCTTTATTATTTTTTGAGTTCCGTTTGCTGAACCTTCTGGGTGGCTTCTTCTATTTTTTGCTGCAGACTTTCCGTGGAAAACTTGAGCTTATAAATCGCGATGAGGACGATCACAGCTGCTGCGATAAAGACCAAATCAACTATCATAGATAAATAATACAAAATATCATTAGAAATATAAGCTATAAATTGATTTCCCGAACTTCTTCTGGTAACTTATGTTATTCATTAGTACTGTCTCCCACCTTTTTGGGTTCTAGTCGTTCAACCTTTTTATGAACTCATACACATTTTTCAAATCTTCGTTCTTTCTGATTTGGTTGTGATCTTTCTCAATGTAAATGAGCTCCTTTTTGCCTTTGTATTCTTTGTAGAGCAATTATGAGTGCGAATGATGAACGAAACTATCGAATTCTGATGTCACAAAGAGGCCAGGAATTTTAATGTGCCTCATTTTCTAAGCTAGCTAAAGATCTTCAAAATTTATCTCTTCTTTCAAAGATTTTTTTATAAAGTAAACAAAGGGAGTAAGCAAAAACTAAGGTAAATTCATGCTTTTTGAGCCAATTTCAACTGTGAGCTTCTAAAGCGAATGAAAAGGACTGTCATATATGCCACCAATCACAGAAAGTTACTTTTTCATTCCACTGATTTGGATTTAGTTTTCGCTGAGGACTGATTTTGTGAAAAGGTAGAGCAAAGCAGCAACAGCTCCCATGGAACGACCCCACAGAATAAACTTATACTGCTTGAAAGTCTACTTTAAATGTTCAATCACATACTCAATATCCCAGATTTATTTGCAGCCTAGAGAAACAAATTAACCTTCTGAGTTGCCATAGCCTGCAAAGTCAAAAACACACAAATTAATGCCAATTGCTAGAATGTTTTAGAGCAGAGGAAGTGCTTCCAATTTGGAGCCATTGTGGGTGTGCAGATAGATGAGGCAGTTTTAAGATAGCTGTGCGTCAAAATGGTAGTAGGAGACTTTGAGTTTGTGTTGATTTACATTTTGAATTTAAAAGTCTTTTCTGAAGCATTTTTGTCCGTGTAAATAGAAGGTGGAAGGTCCGAGGTCGAAATGGTAGTAGGTTTGGCGATGTGGCCTCACGAAGTATTCTCTGATTGACTGTGCCATAAGGTTGTTATAATTCGAATTATAGTTTATAATAATTTGGTAATCGTTCGAGTGAGTAAGATTGAGGGAGTTCTAAGGCTGCTTTGGTTGCTATAACAAATAGAGGCAAAATATTGGATGGAAGCAATTGAAGGAAAGCTAAGCCAA
>Ga0316217_10000409_pt1 | contig 61511 bp, 37 predicted proteins | sample 1anoAmetaG_FD_203633 | JGI IMG/M metagenome (GOLD analysis project Ga0316217, IMG submission 203633) | Freshwater microbial communities from Trout Bog Lake, Wisconsin, USA - 1anoA | ecosystem: Environmental > Aquatic > Freshwater > Lake > Hypolimnion/Profundal zone | place: USA: Wisconsin... | reverse complement strand
TAGTGCTCACGAAATTGGCCCGCGAGCCATTGTTGCCCACGTCGCTGAACAGGATCACCTGCTCGCCATTGGGGCCGATGAGCGTGGCGGTGAGATCCGGATCGTGCGGGTAGGTGATGTTGAGCTGCACCGAGACCGCTTCGATCAGGAATGAATCGGGGACGGTAATCGGCGCACTGGTGACCGTCGGGGCTTTAATCGGTGCCGCGGTCGTGTCGGCATAGCGCACGGAGAGGGCTTTTTGCAGGCTCAGCGACCAGTTGAGCAACCGGCCGGCATTGGCGGGGTTACGCGAAGCGATGGCGAGGGTCCAGACCCCGGCCGCCGACTTGCCGTCAAAGGCGGTCAAGCCGCTGCCCGAAAGACTGGGGGTAAAGGTTTGCGTGGTGTAGGTTCCGCTGAACGGGGCGGTGGCCGTCTTGATGCTGTTGGCGGAGATGCCGCTGTCATCGAAGATCGTACCGGTGAAGTTGGCGGAACCGGCAACGCCCTGACCGTTGGCCAGGATCACCGACGTGCCGTCGGGACCGGTCAAGGTGACCAGCAGGTCCGGATCGTTGGGGTAGGTCAGGTTGACCGTAACGCTGGTGTTGGTAACGGTAAACGAGTCGGGCACGCTGAGGGTCGAGACGGTTACGTAGGGTGCCTGAATCGTCGCTGCCGTCACATTGTTGTACGTCGAGACCGTGGCCTGCGTCACCGAACCGCCGCGCAGGGTATCGAGGCCGGCGTTGAAATTCTCGTCGACCGCATTGCCATGGGTATCGGTGATGGGTGACGCCTGGCTGGAAATGGTCGGCGAGGGCGCGATGGGCACCACGGTCATGGTGTACGAACCGCTGACCTGCTGCTGGGGGAAACTGATCAGGAAGGTGCGCTGGGCCAGCGCCGCCGCGGTGCCGGGCGGATCGGCCATCACGCTGATCGGCCCGGTGATCGGACCGGCGGGACCTTGAAGCTGGAGCACATTGGATCCGGTGAAGTAAGTAGGCGTCATGTCCCGATCAAAGACGACTACAATGCCCGAGGCGCTATCATTGAGCACCACGTTATCGATATTGAAACCGTCGCCGTTGACGCCGTAGACGGCCGGATCCAGGGCCGGCGCCAGGTAGACGGTGTAGGGCGTGCCGGCATACGCCTGGCCGAGCGGCAAGGTGGGCAGGTTGATGCGGAACGTGGCGGTCGGATTGAGCGTCACATTCCCCAGGGCATCGAGTCCCACGACCGACACGGCCGGCAGATTCCCCGTCGGACCGAGGATATTGAGTACCGAAGCGGCGGTAAATACGGTCGGATTGATGGGCACATTAAGGGTTACCGTGATGCCCTGGCCGGTGGCGTCGAGCACCTGGTTGTCCAGCACGATCGGATTGCCCGCAATGTAATTGATGGTATAGGGACCGGCGGCATACGTTGGCCCGACGGGCAAATTGATCTGCACCGTGCGGGTGGCGTTGACGAGGGACGTGCCGGCCGGATCGGCAACCACGGTGAACGGGCCGGCCACGGCGCCATTGGGGCCGGTGATCTGGATCAGCGACGCGGTCTGCAAATCCATGGCATTGGCGCCGACCGGCAGCAATACGGTAATGCTGGTGCCAGAGGCATCGAGCGTCTGGCCGGTGAGCATGTTGCCGGGAATGTAGCTGACCTGGTACGCACTGGCCGTGGGGATATAGGTTCCCGCGGGCAGGGTGATGCGGTAGGTGTGCGTGACCGCGGTGCCGTCCGGAATGGCGGCAATGGCGGCGGTCGGATTGGCAATGGGAATGACGCCCGTGGGTCCGGTTACCTGCAAGCGCAGCGTGTTGATAAACGTGGCCGGGTCCACCGTGCTCGCCAGCGTAATAGTGATGCTCTGGCCAGAGGCATCGAGCGATTGGTTGTTCAGGTTCACCACCGGCGTGCCCGACACGTACGTATCGATCACGTGCGGGCCGGGGATAATCAGCGGCTGGGTGTTCGGATCGTAGGGCGCCTGGAGGCTCTGCCCGGCCAGCGGCTTGGGGGCGGAAAACACATCCAGCAAGCCCGGCTTGCCATTGGTCTTCGAGAGGTTTTCGCCGGTCAGGGCATTGCAGTTCTGGTCCATCTTGTTGCCGGTGCCGTCGCCCTGGGGCGTCGGCAGTACGGCGGTGGGAATGGTGCGGATCAGATCTTGAACGCTCGGCCCGACCGTGTAGCTATAGGTGCCCACCGCACTCTGGGGGGCAAATTGGATCAGGAAGGTGGTCGCCAGGAAGGTTCCAGCCGCATCGACCGCCGCCGGACCATAACCGGCACCTTGGGTGTCATCGAGCGGCGTTACGGAGGTGGCGGGAATCACGGTGCCAACCCCGACATCCGTCGGGCCGTGGAAGACCATGTGGAACTGGGCGGTGGTAAAACTGGTGATCGCGACCGGCCGATCGAAACTCACCACCAGCCCGTTCAACTGCCGCGTGCCGTCGGCGGCGTATGTATTGTCATAGGTAATTGGACCGGTGGGGCTGATGATCGTCTGCGTGCCATCGATGAGTACCGGATCGACCAGGCTCCCGACGCTGCGCTCCGCCACGACCGGCCCCATGTCCCCGCTGTCGATAACCTGGGTGCCAAAGATGCCCAGGATCGGTCCGGTGACCACGCGCGGGCCGCCGGCAATGGTTGTGGTGGACGTGAGAATGCGCAGATCGCCGAGATTCTCGTTGCCGGCCCACACCGCATAGACGTTGCCGTCATAGAGCGCCACGCCCTGGCTGTCGCCATAGCCCACCGCCTGGTCGCGCCCGGCATTGCCGCTGCTCTGGTTATCCGGCACCGGTTCGGGCGCCACGACCTGGTTGGTATTGATGCCATCGGTGGCGCTGTTGGGCGTATTGACGTAGGAAATGGGGCTCCAGGTAGCCCCGCCATCGAGACTGGTCGCCAGATACCGCGCCACGCGGGCATTGGCGGCATCATTGCGGGCATCGTACCAGGTTACCGCGAAGGTTCCGGTGGCCTGGTCCACCGCCGCCACCGGCAGCATCTCGGTGTTGCTGGCGCCGCCCGGGTTGGTTAGCTGGACCGTCCACGCCGCCCCGCCGTCATCGGAGGTGGCCACGCCGACCGCCATGCCCGTCGGCAGCTGGGTTACATAGGTGACATACAGCCGCCCCTGGTACGGGCTGAACGAGCCAAGCGTATTATCGGAAACAATGGACGCATCCGGCCCGATGCCGCGATCCGGTGATGCCACCGGCTGGAGCGGGAACGGACTGGCGACGGCACCCTTGATCGGCGTCGCGGCCACCGTCACGTCGCCATTGGTCGTCAGATGCGAGGAAAAGTGCAGGGACCAGTTATCCAGCACGGCGTCGGGGGCGCCGGCATCATAAACGTGGTCGGTAACCGAGAGTCTCCAGGTGCCCAGAATTCCGCCGGCGCCCTGGGTCACCGTGGCACCGATGAACTCCGCCAGGCTGCCGGCTTCCGGCTGGAAGTGCCCAATATACGGCGTCTGCCCGCTCGGATCGGCAATATTGCGCGCGGCATTCTGATCGAATACGGTCCCGACGGCTTCGCCCTGGACGCCAAAGGTCCCGGCCACGCCCATGTTCTGCGAGACAATACCCACGCCAGCGGTCGCGGCGCCGAAACCATCGGTCTGATTGAGCAACAGTGTGATCGGTGCAAAGCCACTGCCCGCCGGCGGGGTCAACACGATGCTGAGATCATCCATCCGCGGCGAAGCCATGGCGACGGTCACCTGGAGATCGGTAATATTGGCAAAATCAGCAAAGGGCAACGTCGCCAGATTGGGGTTGGAATTGGCGGTTACGGCGTTCTGCACCACGATGGCGGAGTTGGTCGTCACCGGCGTGTCGGGCTGTTGATTGGGCTGGTTGGGGATCGCCACCGCCTGGAGCGCATCGGCAATAATGGTGGGGTTAATGTGCGTGAACACCGCGCCGGCCGCCCCATCGTTGACGCTGTTGAACGTAATGGAATCGGGCGTGGTGGCGTAGTTATCCCACACAATGCCCAGTTGGCCGCCCTGCACCCGGCCGTCGGCCGTACCCTGGCTGACCACCAGGCGCGGCGCCGAGAGGTGGTTGGTCGAGCCATTGCCGTCGGTGCCGGCGTTGAAGAGTTCCGGCGCGGTAAAGGTATTGCCGCCATCCGACGAACCCATGAGGCGCAGGGTTTCGGGATTGTTTGTGCCGGCCGCCTGCGGCGTGTTGTTGGTATTCCAGGCCACGTACACATCACCGCTGAGCGCATCGGTCTGCGTGGCGCCGGTCGTCGGGTCGGTGTAGGTGGGCGCATTGCCATCGACGGCAATCGAGGGATTGAGCGCCGGATCGGCGCCGTCCCACACGTAGAGTTCTTTGGTGACCGCCGGGCCGAAGCTGGTGAGCGGCGGGGTATCGGTGGACAACGTCTGCGCCACCGGCGCCAAGCCGGCGAAACTGTACTTCTCCAGCACCACCGCGCCGGCGATGTAGGCATTGGCGCCGTTGACCACGTACGTATCGTTGCTGTGCTCCAACGCCAATACATAGAAATTATCGTTATGATCGAACCCGACCGTGGCGTTGGAGGCCGTGGCCAAGGGCCCGATCCCCGGTCGCGGATCGGCCACCTGTCCCACTTCACCCAGCGCTTGCCAGCCGCCCGGCTGGCCGGCCGCCAGCGCCGCGGCGACCACCACCGGATCCGTGGGATCCAGCGATTGATTCGCCGGCAGGTTCGGCAGGAGCACCGCATAGGAAATGGCAATGCGCGGCCCGTCGGGGGTGGCTTCGGTGTACACCGATACAATCTTGTTGGGATTGTTGGGATCCACGATGATCGATGGCGTGTTGTCATTGCCCGCGCCCGACGCGGCCAGGGTATAGTCCTGGGTCGTCGCCGCCAGCGGCAACGTCGAAAGCAACAGCCGCGATTCCAGCGTCTCAACGAGTTCGACGGCGCGATGGATGGTGCCGGCGCGCAGCGCGCGGCGCCCGCGGCCGCGCAGCGTCGCACGAAACGACGCCCAACCAAAGCTGTAATCGATTCCCTGTAGGGTACGTCCGATACTGGGCCATCCTAAACGCATGGATTCTCCTCGTGTCCTGGACCGTAATTGATCCCAGCCACCACGCCGGGGTCAGCTCGACTCTGCCATCAACGCTGTTTTTTAACCTGTCGTTAAGTCCTTGGCAAGCAAAAGCGTTAGAAAAATCCGCCGGTTTTTAAACCAAGGCGTCGTCCGCCGGGGCCGCTCATATAAATTATCGCGAATGGGTAATCCTGGAATGGCAGAAATTCACGACTGGCGCACCCCGCGCAATACCGCAATAAAGAGTAATGCACGATGGTACGGTCTGGTAACACCGGCGCAGCGCTTGGTCGCCGGCATCCTGGCCGCCTTGGTCGCCTACCGCCGGCCCGATGCCCGCGCCCCGCCGGTGTTGTGGACAACCTGTCAATCCATTTTTATTGTGGACTCCGGGCCCCCGGACGATTAGAACATAAGCCATGAGCACGTTTCCTTCCACCGCCCGTCCGCGACCATTGACCCTGGGCACCGACCCGGTGGCGGCCCTCCAGGATCGCCTGCCCCCCCACGACCTGGCCGCCGAAATCGCCCTCATCGGCGCCATGATCATCGACCCCCAGGTCATCGGGCCGGTGTGCATGGTGCTCACCAGCGCGGATGCTTTTTACAAGGAAGAACACCAGATCCTCTTTAAGGTGCTGGTGGAACTGTTTGAAAAGAACACCCCGATCGATGCCCTGGTGCTCCACAGCACGCTGCGCACGCAAAACCTGCTGGAAGCCGCCGGCGGGTTTGACTACCTGCGCCAGGTGCTCGAATCCGTACCCAGCAGCGCCAACGCCGAATATTACGCCGCCATGGTGCGCGAGAAAGCCACCCTGCGCCGCCTCATCAGCGCCTGCACCGTCTCGCTTAAGGATTGCTACGAAAGCGGCGAGTCGGCCAACGTGATCCTGGACCGCAGCGAGAAACGCATTTTTGACATTGCCCAGCAAAAAATCACCGGCGCCGCCGAACCGCTCGGCAAGGTGCTCGTGGATACCTTTGAGATGCTCGACCGCAACACCGGCGAGCACATCAGCGGCGTGGCCACCGGCTATGTCGAGCTCGATAACCTCACCAGCGGCCTCCAGCGCGGGGAAATGATCGTCATTGCCGCCCGGCCGTCGGTGGGCAAAACCGCCCTGGCGATGAACATTGTCGAACATGTCGGCGTGGATCTTAAAAAGCCCTGCGCCGTGTTTTCCCTGGAAATGTCCAAGCAGCAACTGGCCCAGCGCATGCTCTGCTCGCGCAGCGGGGTCGATTCCCACCGCCTGCGCCGCGGCATGCTGTCCGACCAGGACCGCGAAAAACTCGGCTATGCCGTCGGGGAGCTTTCCGAAGGCAATATCTTCATCGACGACTCCCCCGGCCTGACGCTCATGGACCTGCGCACCAAGGGACGCCGGCTCAAGAAGGAAAAGGGCATCGAATTTATCGTGATCGACTACCTCCAGCTCATGGAGGCCCCGCGCGAAGAAAACCGCCAGCAGCAGATCAGCTCCATCAGCCGCGGCATCAAGGCCCTGGCCCGCGAACTCGACCTGCCGGTGGTGACGCTGTCCCAGTTGAACCGCGCCTCGGAAAGCGAGAACCGCCTCCCGCGCACCAGCGATTTGCGCGAGTCGGGCAGCATCGAGCAGGATGCCGACGTGGTCATGCTCCTCCACCGCGAGGCGGTCATGCATCGCGGCGACCAGGAATGGATGGATGCCAACCCCGACAAAATCAACGAAGCCCAGTTGATCATCGCCAAACAGCGCAACGGCCCCTGCGACAACGTCAAGCTCACCTTCCTGTCGGGCAACACAAGGTTTGTCAACTGGAATCCGGGAGTGTAGGATCGCCCAATGACTAATGACTAATGACTAATGACGAATGACTAATGACTAATGACGAATCAAATCTCAATAACCAATAAAGCAATAACCAAACCAAATAGCGCCCCGTCGTTTCGTCATTGAGTCATTGGTCCATTTGATCATGGATTCGTCATTAGTCATTCGTCATTCGTCATTCCCACATTCGTCATTCCCGCAGTTGCTTTGTGGGCCGGGTTTCGTTTCAATAGTGTCATCCCGCGTTTTCCGCAAAGGTTGCTGATGAAAAGGTCCGCTTATTTTTATCCCTGGTGCGCCGCCCTTCTGGCCCTAGCCTGCCCGGCCACCGGGCGCGCCGCGGACGGCGATGCGGATGGCGAAACCAACCCCATGGTCCAGCCCCTGGCCAACCAGCCCATGGCGATTAATGCCCTGCTGGGCGCCATCAACGGCCGGCCCCTGTTCGTGGACGATGTAATCCGGCCCATCGATGCGGACCTGCAGCGCATTGCCCGCGTGGCCCAGACCGCCAGCGGCTTCCGCACCCAGGCCCGCGAGGCCATCCAGAAGCAGATCAAGCAGCAGGTCGGCGACATCCTGATCATCAAGGCCGCCCAGGACAGCCTGGAGGAGGAAGACCAGAAGCGCGTGGAAATGTTCATGAACAAAACGCGCAACGACCTGCTGAGCAAAAACGGCGGTTCGACAGCGCTGACCGACGAATACTACCGCGCCCGCGGCAGCTCGTTTGAAAAGGAACTCTCCGATCTGCGCCGCCGCGCCACCGTCGACCTGTTCCTGCGCCGCACGCTTTACCCGCGCATCACCATCACGCGCAAGATGCTCCTGGATGCGTACAACGCCAGCCTGGCCAAGTTCACCCAGGAGCCCAAGGTCGACCTGTACACCATCACCCTGCCGTTGGCCCGCTATCTGCCCCGGGATGCCGACGGCAAGGCGCCGGAAAATCCCACCCCGGCCCAGTGGGCCGCCGCCCGGGGCGTGGCCCTGGAACGCGCCAAGGCGCTGATCGCGGAGATCAAGCAGGCCCCGCCCGAAAAGTTCGCGCAGATGGTCGAGGACAATTCGGTCGATCCCAAGCGCCATTCCGGCGGGCGCTGGAAGGACACGCGCCGCGGGGATCTGCTGTCCAAGCAGGTCGAGGACATCGCCTTTGCCCTGCCCCCCCATACCTTTGCCCCGCCGCTGGTGATCAATGAGGATAACCCCACCGAAGGGGCCGTAATGATCATCAAGGTTGAAGAGGTGGAATACGGACGGGTGGTCCCGTTCATCGACGCCCAGAAGACGCTCGAAACCGAGCTGCGCGAGAAGCAGTATTCCGCCCTGTCACGCGATTATTACAACAAGCTTTTCGAAAAAGCGTCCATTGAAGCGGTCGAAAGCATGCTCGATACCGCCACCAATGTCGCGGTAACCCGCTATTTTACCCGTTAACACGCCGCGCACAGGCCCTGCCGTCCGGCAGCCTGAAGGATGAGATCGAAATAACTTCCCGATTTCGCGCAAACGTCCAATCCCGGCCGCGCCGGGACCCGACTTTCAACGTTGAACGAAGCCGTTTCGTTGGATGTTGGACGTTGAGCGTTGGACGTTCGTCATGCTGGAACTTATTTCGGTCCTGTTCCTACGCCGGCGTGCCAGCACTGGAAATCAGGGGTTCCGCGCCCGCGGTGCTGCGGAACCCGGCCAGGTCCAGGGTGACAAAACGATAACCGGTCGCGGCGATGCGGGCGACAATCGTATCGCGCAGTTCCAGGGCGCGGGCCAGATCGGCGGGGGGCAGTTCCAGACGGGCGATATCGCCATGGTGGCGCACGCGGAACTGGCGGAAACCCAGGGCCACCAGCACATCCTCCGCCGCTTCAATACGGTGCAGCAATTCCGGCTGGATCGGCGTGCCGTGCGGCACCCGCGAGGACAAACAGGCCATCGCGGGTTTGTCCCATACTGTCAGGCCCAGATGCTGGGCCATCTGCCGCACCTGCTCCTTGGTAAAGCCCAGTTCGGCCAGCGGGGAGCGCACGGCATGTTCCTGCGCCGCCCGGCGGCCGGGGCGCTCGTCCAGCAGATCACTGGCGTTGGTCCCGTCGATAATGACCGCCCAGTCGTCATCGTGGGCGATGGTCCGCAGGCGGTCGTATAAGTCGGTCTTGCAGAAGTAGCAGCGGTTGGCGGGATTGGCGGCATACTGCGGGTCCAAGTACTCCTGCGTGGGGACCAGGCGGCAGGCGGCGCCAAGGTTCTGGGCCAGTTCCAGCGCGGCCTGGCGCTCCCGCTCCGGATAGCTGGGCGACACGCCGATGCACGCCAGGGCATCCGAACCGAGCTGCTGGTGGGCCACCGCCATGAGCAGCGCGCTATCGACGCCGCCGGAATAGGCCACCAGCACCGAGGAAAATTGTTTGAGCCAGCGGCCGAGTTGGTCCAGCGCCGGGGGCGCATCAAATGCCATGGGTCGCTCCTTTAGGATACGGTAGGGTAACGGGGCGGGCGCTGTGCCACAATCCATCCATTTCTTCGCACCGTGCGCAAATTTCCTTTGCCATTTCGTCCCTATCCTCAAGATCTGCGTTTATCTGCGTCCATCTGCGGTTCGCTCTCGTTGCCTTTCTTCGTGCGTCTTGGTGACTTCGTGGCTTCGTGTTTATTCCTAAATTGGTTGCGGCTATGCCGCGCTGTGGCATTGGCGATTGATCGTGGCGGCCATGAAGCCGGCGCCAAAGCCATTGTCGATATTGACCACGGCAATGCCGGCCGAGCAGGAGTTGAGCATGCCCAGCAGCGCCGCGACGCCGTGAAAACTGGCGCCGTAGCCCACGCTGGTCGGCACGGCAATAATGGGGGCGGCAATCAGCCCCGCCAGGACGCTCGGCAGCGCCCCTTCCATGCCGGCCACCGCGATGACCACGCGGGCGGCGTGCAGGGCCGGCAGATGCGGCAGCAGCCGGTGCAGGCCGGCCACGCCGACATCGAAAATGCGGTGCGGGGCGTGGCCCATGAGTTGCGCGGTCAGGGCCGCTTCCTCGGCCACGGGCAGATCGCTGGTGCCCGCAGCCACGATCACGATGCCGGCCTGGCGCGGTTCGTCGGGCTGGCGATCGATGTACAGGGCGCCCGCGGCAGGGTGATATTGCAGATCGGGCACGCTCTTTTTGGCCTGGCGGTATTGCGCCGGCGTGGCCCGGGTGCCCAGCACGCGCGGATGGGCCGCCGCGAGGCGGGCCACGATGGCCGCCACCTGCGGGGCGGTTTTGCCGGCACAGTAAATCACTTCCGGAAAGTTCTTGCGCAGCACGCGGTGATGATCCAGGGCGGCAAAGCCCAGGTTTTCAAATGGCAGCGAACGCAGGGCGTCCAGCGCGGCGGCCGGGGTGGCCTGGCCGGCCGCGACGCGCTCCAGCAACCGGCGCAGGGATTCCGCGTCCAGTGCGCCACCGCAAGAACGGCCGTGGCCGCCGGCGTGCGCCGGCCCCGTAACGGGGGGGCGGGGGGCGCGGGGGTGAGTCCGATTGTTTTTCGCCATCGTCAGTGCTCAAACGCTTCGGTTTCGATCGGTAATGACCAGACTATTGTAGCAGGGTTAGGGGAGTTGTGCTGTCGGGCAAAAGCGTTTGAAATAGAGGGACTTGAAATATTTGCGAGGACATTATTATGTTATTTGAACGTCCATGGGGCCTGGTCGTGGTTATCGCCTTGGCCGCCGCCGGGGTCCGCGCCGCCGATCCGGTCGATCTGGTCGATCCCATGTATGGTGTCGCGGCTGGCCGCGGCACCTGCATTCCCGGTCCCTGCCTGCCCAACGGTTCCATCCACCCCAGTCCCGATACGCTTAAACCGTCCCCCAATGGCTATGTCCGCACCGAGCCGATCGTCGGCTTCTCCCAGTTGCACTGCCAGGGAACCGGCGGCGTGCCCTCTTATGGCAACTTCCTGCTCACCCCCCTGCTGGGCATGGCCACCGATGATGCCGGGCGCGCCTCGCCCAAGGCCCAGGAATCCGCCACCTGCACCAGCTATCGCGTGCAGCTTACCCGGCACGATATTGCCTGCGAAATTATCCCCGCCCGGCATAGCGCCCTGTACCGCTTTACGTTCCCCGCCTCCGACGATGCCCGCCTGACCCTCGACGCCGCCCGCAAAATCGGCAAGCCCAGCGCCATTACCGGGGATGTGGACATACACATAGACCCGGCCACCGGCACGATCACCGGCGGCGGCCACTATGGCGGGAACTGGAGTTCCGGCCCGTACACTCTTTATTTCTGCGCCTGCACCAGCGAAAAACCCACCGGGCATGGCGTCTGGAACAAGGATGTCGTCAGCGATGGCGTGGCCACCGCCAGCGCCACCGTACAGGGTCGCCTGGGCGCCTACCTGCGCTTCGATACCCGCACCCAACACACGGTGAACTTGAAACTGGCCGTATCCTTTACCTCCGTGGCACAGGCCCGGTCCTACCTGGAGCAGGAAATCCCCGCCTGGGATGCCGCCGCCCTCCAGGCAGCCGCCCGGGTCCAATGGCAAAAGGCCCTGTCCCTGGTGCAGATTGACGCCGCCGCCGCCACCGAGCCGCGGCGGTTCTACAGCGCCCTGTATCACACCCAGATCCACCCGCGCGACCGCACCGGCGATATGCCGGGGTTTGCGGCCGGCACGCCAGTCTGGGATGACCAGTACACCCTGTGGGATTCCTGGAAAACGCAGTACCCCTTGCAGGCCATCATTCGCCCCGACCTGGTGCGCGACAATATCAATTGTTTCCTTACCCGCTTCGCGCACAGCGGCTTTGCCGCCACCGCCTTCATCAATGGCACCGAAGGCCGCGTGGGCCAGGGCGGCGATGAAGTCGACAATGTCGTCGCCGATGCCTATGCCAAAGGCATTCCCGGCGTGGATTGGCAGGCCGCCTACGCCATGCTGCGCTCGGATGCCGAAACCCGCCGCACGCCATATTATCGGGAGCATGGCTGGGTGCCCGTGGAGGTCAAAGGCGAGCACGAAGATACCGGCCGCATGCATTCGGGTTCCGGCACCGCCGCCATGGCGTACGATGATTTCTGCGTCTCCCAGGTGGCCGCGGGCCTGGGCAAAACCGCGGATGCCCAGCGCTACGCCGCCCGCGCTGCCAACTGGCGCAACGTCTGGGACAAAAGCCTCGAAGACGGCGGCTTTACCGGATTTCTCAGCGGCCGGCACAAGGATGGGCGCTTCAGCGGCAAGGCTCCCACCGCCCTCAATGACTACTACGAAGGCAACGCGTGGATTTACTCCTACACCGTGGTGCACGATGTGCCGGGCATGGTGGAACTTATGGGCGGCAAAGACAAGTTCATCGCCCGCCTGCTGTTTGCCCTGGGCCACAACCGCATCGACTTTACCAACGAGCCTTCATTCCAGACCGTGTGGCTCTTCGACCTGGTCGGCCGTCCCTACCTGGCCTCCTATGGCGCCGATCTGCTGCGCCGGCAATACGATGATGCCGGCTGTCCCGGCGATGAAGATGATGGCGCCATGAGTTCCCTTTATGTATTCCTGGATGCCGGCTTTTTCCCCTTCGCCGGCACCGATGCCTACTACCTCCACGGGCCGCGCGTCGGCCAGATGGTCTTTGCCCTGCCCGGCGGGAAAACCTTCACCGTCCTGGGCCGCAACGCGGGCGATGGTCAGCCCTATATTCAATCCGTCACGCTCAACGGCAAGCCCTTGGACGTGCCGGTGATCCATCACCGGGATATCGTGGCCGGCGGCACGCTGGAATTTGTCATGGGCGCCAAACCCTCCGCCTGGGGCTGCGGCGGGGATTTCGACACCGCCCGCGCCGCCCGGGAGACCGAAACAAAGTAACCAACGCGGAACGTTCCAGGGGGCTCATGCTTCTGATCGCGTCGCAACGCCATCAGAACCATGCCCAATGTGCGCCATTCCCTTCGCGGTAACCGGCTCCCGCACTCCCCCCTGAGCATCGTGCCAATCACGAAGCCCACTCCACCTTTACCCCTGCAATGAAGGCCGCCTTGCCTTTCTCCGCCGCGCGCAGTTCCAACAGGTATTTTTCGCCGGTCAGATTGGCCGGCAGCGGCACCGTCAACCATCGAAATCCGTCATAATCCCCATCGGTCAAAGGCACGCTTTGCCCGTTGATGACCAAGACACCACAGCGCCGGTCGTGCTTGGCGCCCCAGCGTAACTGCAACTTGTGCCCCGCTTGCGGCGCGATGGGCAGCACCACGGAAATCGGCCCGTCGGCCACACAGCGATAGTGTTCCCCGGCATAGGCCTGCTCGGCCTGGGTGAAACTGGCAGCGGCCAGCGCCGCGCCTCCCAGCACCACCAAAGGTGGTGGCGCCGTGGACAACGCCGGCGCCCCCTCGGCCTTGCCAGGAATGTGGCAGTCATGTTCCCCCGTGGCGCTCAGCAGGGCCACGGTAATCCCCGTCGTATCCGGCAGGTCGGCGATATCCAGCAGGAACACCTGGGCGTGGTGTTGATCGTCGCCGCCGGTAAGCATGATCCAGTGGCGGTCCGGCGTGACCTGCGGGTGGAAATGGCCGCGTTGTTTATCGGCCGCCACGGTCCAGTTGCCGATCAGCGGCTTAAAAAGGCCGCCGGTCCGGGCGTCGATCTGCTCCAGGTACCACAGGCTGTGCCCCAGTTTGCCGGTGGTTTCCCAGAACCACAGCCGGCCATCCGGATCGTAGCCGGTATGGGTGTAGCCGAATTCCGCCGGCAGATAGAACTCAAAACGCCGCCGCGTAAACGGATCGTACAACCCGCCGATCGCGCAGGGTCCCCCGCCGAAAGCCTCATAAGCAATGCCGCGTGCAGTGGGCAGTTGGTGGCAGGAATGGCCGCGGATGCCCGGGTCGCCCCAGCGCAGTTCGGACCATTGGCCGCTGGTCAGGTCGGTCCAGATAATGCCGTCGTGGTGCGGCGGATGGTTGACGATGAAATGGGTGTTGTCGTACGCCAGCACGTGATGGATGGCATTGTCCACCGTGCAGAGGGTTTGCTGCTGGCGGGTATCAAAGTTGTACGCCATCAGGCGCGTGCCGGGCCAGGGGTGCCCGTTGTTCTCGGCGCCGGCGGCTGCGTCGATATACACCAGGAGCGTGCCGTCGGGGGTGGTGGTGTTCTGGCCGATCGGTTCGCGGCCGGGCGGCAGTTCAAAAAGCAATTCATCATGCCCTGTTTCCAGATCGACCGCATGGGCCTGGTTGCGGTCGAAATAAATCACCTGGTTCCGGGTTACGTTGAGCACGCTGCGGTAATCCATGATGCCGCCCAGGCCCGTTTCACGCTGCCAGGGGCGCCAGTCGGTGCTGGTGCCGGTGGCGTGGGTCAACGGGAGCGATACGGCGGTGGCCAGGTTCAGCCGCCACAGTTGGACCGTCTTGTTTTCATACCGATGGTAGACCAGGTATCGGCCGTCGCGACTGATGGAAGGGGTGAAGTAGTACAGCGGATAACAGGCCTCGGCGCCGGTAGTCAGTTGGACGACCCGGCGCCCGGTGCCAGGCGCTGCGCGCCGCGGGAAATGCGCGGAGAGTTGGAGTTCGACCGCCGGCGCATCGGCCGCCAGCGCCGCCCCGGCCGGCACCAGCAGCAACCACACCAGCAGCCGCGCGTACCGGCAAATAATGCCTCCGGAATAACGCATGGCGCATCAACTCCCCATCTGCCGCAGCTGCGCCACGAGCGCCTGGGCGGCTGCCGTGGCCGCTTCGTGGACCAGGCGCACCGGCACGCCGGCGGCGGCGGCCAACGCGGCGCAATCGTCATATTCCGGCATGGCGCCGGCCGCCTCCAGCCCCAGCCATTTGATCTTCACACGGGCCGGACCCCACGGCGTGGTTATCGTGCGCCGTTCGCGGCGCGCTTCATGCCGGTGATGCACAAAATGCACACGCACCCCCAGCGTGGTGGTCTCGCGCAAAATCACCTGCGTCATGGCGGCTTCGGCCGCCGCCGGGCCCAGGGCGCTCAGCAGGATCGCCGGGCGGTTCTTTTTCATCTGGATCGGGGTGAACCAGACATCCTTGGCGCCCGCGGCAAACAGTTGGTCGCTCACCGCGGCATACAATTGCGGGTTCATGTCGTCGATGTTGGTTTCCAGCACCACCATCGGGCCGGCGCTCTCGCCGGTGCCCAGCCACAGGCGTGCCACGTTGGGCCAGGCACAATCGCGCTGCCCGGCGCCTATGCCGATGCGCTCCAGGCTAAGCGCGGGCTGGCCGAACGTCGCCAACTGCGCCACCAAGGCAGCGCCGGTGGGCGTGACCAGTTCGCCCGGTCCGGGCGCGGGGCGCGTCGGGGCGCCGGCCGCCGCCAGCAGTTCCAGCGTGGCCGGGGCCGGCAGCGGCATCTGCCCGTGGGCCATGTGGCCCCAGCCGCCCCCCAGCGGCAGGGCCGAGGCGAAAAGTTTTTCGATGCCCAGGGCGTGCAGGCCCGCCACGGTCCCGACAATATCAATAATGGCATCGACCGCGCCCACCTCATGAAAGTGGATCTGGTCCGGCGTGGTGCCGTGCACCTTGGCTTCCGCCTGCGCCAGTCGCGTAAACACGCCGAGCGCCTGCGTCTTGACCGGCTCGGGCAGCGCGGCGGCCGCGATCAACGCCGCAATCTGCGCCAGCCCCCGGTGCGTGTGGCGGCCCGCCGCCAGCGGCGCTGGCGCCGCTTCTTCCAGCGCGCGAACCTGCACCAGCGTGGCCCGCAGCCCCTGCTTGACGACCGTTTCGGCCGCGATGGACCATTCCCGGGCCGGCAACGTAAGCTGGGCGATCGTGGCGCGCAGCTCCGCGATGGGCCACCCGGCATCGACCAGGCAGCCCAGGAACATATCGCCGGAAATGCCGGCTGGCATATCGAGATAAGCGATCATAACGACACTTCGTCCATGGTTTAATCCGGCAGCAAGAGGTTCGAAAATGGATGGTGGTTTTTCCACCGGTACGTATTAAAGTCCCGGCGATCGGTCGACAGAATTCGCCCATGCCCCAGTTGTTCGGCGAGAATGACCAGAGACGCGTCGGCCAGGTCCATCGGCAGTTGGTGGTATTTCTCCACCAGGCGGCATAGGCGGTCCGCGGCTTCGTCCGTCAGCGGCTTGACCACAAATGCGCCGCGTTTCCACGATTCCAGAAACGCCTGGTGCGCCCGTGTGCCCAGCCGGTCCAGCAGGAGGTGGCTGGTCTCCGTCATCACCGGCCAAGTGGTCACCAGCGGCTCGGCCAACGCCGCAAAGGCGCCCAGCGCGGCGGCATGATGCGCGTCGCGCCCGTTGGCCAAGGCCAGGAAGAATCCCGTATCGGCGATTATCATCGCGCCCCCGCAGGGGATGCGACCGGGTGCTTGCGCCGCAACGCTTTGGCCAGGGCCGTCTTATACGTTCCCGAAAGGTTCCGCGCCGCCGTGCCGGAGTTGATCAGCCCCGTTTCGGCCAGCAGTTTCCAGGGTTCCCGCCGGGCGGCCACCACGCCCTGGTGGTAGTTCTCAATCGAGTGCTCCAGCACGCCCGACACACTCTGGCCCGTCAGGGCCGCGAGTTCCTCGACCATCTTATACGCCCGCGGCGCCAGGCGGGCGCTGATTCGCCGGGTCTTGCGCATTGTTTTTTCCATGGCTTTACCGCACTCCCATTAATACGTCAGACAATTGTATGACAACGCTCTGTCGAAAACAAATCCGCCGGCCCCCTCGCAGTATGTTATCGCGGGCAGGAGTGCCCGCGTTACGTAATTTCCGCGGCACCATTGCGGCACCTATGAACCGATCAGTTTGCGGTCGCGCGCAAAGTGATGGTGGCGCACATTGACGCAGGGCCCCCAGGACCCTCGCTAAAGGGGGTGGGCGTGTGGCGCGGCGCTACACCAGCGAGCGCTGGATGTATTCGGGCGTGCTGGCGATATCGGCGGCGACCTGTTCAAGGGTGGTGCCGGCCTGGAGCAGGGTGGTAAAGACGGCCTGGCCGTTGGGATCGACGTTCCGCCGCAGCAGGCGTTGATAGAGGGCATCGAGCATGGTGCCCCAGAAGCCGGTGCTGATGGTGACGTTATTGACGTTAACGCTACCGGTAATGATATCCAGGGCCTCGGTGGCCGCAGGGGTGGAATAGGTGGTCATGTTGTACTGATAGGTGGCAAACTGGCGCGACCAGGGACTGACCGCTGCGCCCAGCAGATCGTTGAACGCGGCAAACAGGAAGCCGTTGGTGGTGCCGCCGTGGAGGGTGGAGTATTCGGGGGTGCCAACCAGAGTGGCGATGAAGGCCTGATCGGTGGTCCCACCCGCCAGAAGGCTTACGCCGGCGGCCGCTTCGGTCGCGGTGGCGGCGCGGTGCAGGTATTGCTGGTAGTAGGTTTGCACCAGGTCGGTGCGGTACTCGGTGCTGGATTCAATGGCCAGCACCACGGCCTGCTGGCCGGCCGTGCCGGGCTGGGCATCGAGCATGGCCGAGAAGGCCTGTAAGCCGACCGGATCGATCGGCCGGCCCAGGAAATCCTGGTAGATCTGGGTCAGGTAAGCGGCATCGGTGTAGGTGGTGCCGCCGGTGGCCGAAGGCCGGGGATAATAGGCGGGCGTGGTAGCCAGCGTGACGATGAGGGCTTCGGTGCTGATGCCGCCGGCGAGTTGCTGGGTATACAAAGCCTGTTCGGCCAGACTCGGGGCGTAGCCCAGCAGGGAGGCGAAGAGGTCCTGGACGGTCAATTGGCGATACTCGGTGCTCTGGAGCATCAGGGCGGCGACCTGCTGGCGGGTGGACCCGGCGGCGAGCTGGGCGGCCAAGGCGGCGGCTCCGGCGGGATCCGCGCTGCGCTGCAACGCATCCGTATATAAGGCGGAAATAAATCCGGCATTGGTGGCGCCGGCCAGGGTGTAGAACTCCGGCGACCCGTAAATAACGGCGGCCACCTGTTCGTCGGTGCCGCCGGCGGCCAGCAGGGCGGTAAAGGCGGCCAGCCCGCCCGGATCCGCCGCGCGGCCCAGCAGTTTTTGATACAAGGCCTGCACGACATCCTGCTGATATTCCTGGGAACCGACAATGGCGCCAACCACCTGGAGCGCCGGGGTACCCTGCTGGAGCTGGCCGACAAAATACGCCAGGCCGGCGGGATCCGCGGCACGCTGGAGCAGATCCTGGTAGAGGCTCTGCACATAAGGCGTGAACGTAGCGGCGCGCAGCACGCCGACGGCACCTACGGTGGTATGACCGTTAAGCAACACGCCCAGCGTGCCCTCGCCGGTATTGCCGACGATCAGATCATAGGTCCCGGCCTGGACCGCGACCGACGCCGTCAAGGGTGCGGCGATGACGAACGTTGGGGCCGGACCGGTGGCAAAGTCGAGTTTGGCAGCAAAGGTGCCATCGCCATTGCCCGAAAACACACTGACGGTCGAGGCGCCGAAATTGGTGATGATCAAGTCGGTGGCGCCATCGCCGGTGACATCGGCGGCGGCGATGCCAAAAGGCTCCAGGCCGGCGGTATACGCGACGGCCGGCGCCAGGCCGGTGGCGGTGTTCAGCAGCACACTGACGGTGGCATCGCCGGAATTGGCGACGGCCAGATCGAGGCGGCCATCGCGATTGAAATCCGCGGCGACGATGGCGCGGGGGAAGGACCCGACGGCATAAGAGACCGGGGCGGCAAACTTGCCGGCGCCGTCATTATTGAGGAGGGAGACGGAGGCGGTATCGAAATTGGCGACGGCCAGATCCGGCACGCCGGTGTGGCGGAAATCCCCCGCGACCAGGGCAATGGGCCCGGACCCGGCGGCATAGGCTACGGCGGGCTGGAACGAGCCATCGCCATTACCCAGCAGCACGCTGATGGTGTTGTCGCCCTTGTTGGCGACGGCGAGGTCCATTTTATTATCGCCATTGAGGTCGGCGGCAATGATGGCAATGGGGGTTTTGCCCACGGTCAGGGTGGCGCCGGCCTTGAAGGAGCCATTCCCATTGCCCAGCAGGATGCTGACGGTGCTGCTGCCGACATTGGCGACGGCCAGATCGAGGAAGCCATCGCCATTGAAATCCCCGGTGGCAATGGCGACGGGGGTGGTGCCGGCGGCATAGGTGCCCGGGGCGGAAAAGGAACCATCCCCCTGGTTGAGGAGAATATTGACACTGTTCGAACCCTGGTTGGCGACGGCAATATCGAGGGCGCCATCGCCATTGAAATCGCCGGTGACCGCGCCATAGGCGGCGCCGGCAATCCAATACGGCACCTGGGGCTGAAAGTTGACAGCGCTGAGCAACAGGCGGGATTCGAGCTCTTCGAGCAGGCGGACATGGCGGCAGGCGGCGCCACGGGCGGAAGACTTGGACACTTTATTTTTCGGCCAGTTCCGGATCATTGACCGGTCTCCTTGCAGGGGGGCAGTTGGGTTCATGGAATTAATTCGTCATCGTATAGTAGCGCCGCGGGCGTGTCGATAGCTATTGGGCCACGCCCCGATCCGGGCGTGCCGGAAACTCCGGGCAACGCCGCAACGGCCGGTGATGTGGTGCCGACGCCCTCGTCGGCTTCCCGCGGTGGGATCCCTATGGCCGCGCGGCCGACGAGGGCGTCGGCACCACTTTAATGGGATGCAAAGACGGGCATTCCTTCCCACGTATTTTCGCCAATGGACTGGGCGATGCGCACGGCCAGATCGACGGCAGCCAGGCCATCTTCGCCGGTGACGGGGGGAATGCCGCGGGTTTTGACGGCGGCGATGAACGCTTCCTGTTCGGCGCGGAGGGGTTCCTTATCCTGGATCTGCAGTTCTTCGTACTTGACGAGTTCCGGATAATTGAGCTGGGCCAGGTCGGCAATCTGGCCGGAGGCAACCTGCTGGCGCACCAGTTCCAGCTGGGCCTCGTTGGCGGTGCGGGTGATGACCGAACCGGACTTGCGGGCGTAATCGACGCTGACATAGGCATCCGGGGAAAAGAGGCGCATTTTGCGTTCGGTTTTCAGCGCCAGGCGGGAGGCGGTAATGTTGGCGACACAACCGTTGGTGAAGGTAATGCGGGCGTTGGCGATGTCCTCATGCCGGCCGATGACGCCGACACCCACCGCCACGACATCGCGTGCGGGGCATTTGACCAGGTGATTAACAATGTCCAGATCGTGGATCATCATGTCCAGGACCACGCCGATATCGATGCTGCGGAAGGTCATGGGGCTGATGCGGTGGACCTCGATGAACTTGGGTTTAAGGGCGTATTTTTCCAGGGCCAGCACGGCGGGGTTAAAGCGTTCGGAATGGCCGACCTGCAGGACGCGCTGCTGGGCGCGGGCGAGTTGCACGATCGCGGAGCCATCTTCGACATTGGGGGCCAGGGGCTTTTCGATCAGGATGTCCACGCCGGCGCGCAGCAATTCTTCGGCAATATTCCGGTGGTAAATGGTCGGCACGGCGATGGTGGCCGCCTGCACGCCGACGTTGGCGGCGAGCATTTCGGCCACGCTGGCAAAGGCGCGGCCGCCGTACTGGCCGGTTACTTTGCAGGCGCTGGCGGCGACCGGATCGCACACCCCGACCAGTTGGCATTCGGGCATCTGGCTGTAGACACGGGCGTGGTGCGTGCCCATGCGCCCGGCACCCACCACCGCGACGCGAACTGGACCAGCGGTTGTCATCTTATAGCCTCTCTTTTTCCTGTCGTTTCATCTTTGGGGTCGTTACGCCCGGCCCCGAGGACCGGCGCTACATAGGTCATTCTTCGTCGGTGCCGGCTTTGCCGCGGAGCGATTCGCGGTAGCGGCCGAATTTGCCGTTATTGGAATTACGAATAAAGGCCAGCAACCGGCCAATCTCGGCATTCTTGGGGTAGAGGCGTTCAAGTTCCTTGGCCTGGGTGAGCAGGGGCGTGGTATCGCTGAAGAGCAGGCGGTAGGCGGTTTTGAGGGCTTCCATCTGGGATTCGCTAAACTCGCGGCGTTTAAGGCCATTGCGATTGACGCCGCGCACCGCCGCGGGGTGGCCATTGACGGTCATATAGGGCGGCACATCGCGCTGGACGGCGCTCAGGCCGCCGATAAAGGCGTGCTGGCCGACGGTGACGAAATGGGTGACCGCGGCGGCGCCGGATATAATGACCCAGTCTTCCAGGACGACATGGCCGGCCAGGAGCACGGCGTTGGCCATGATGCAGTGGTTGCCGACGATGCAGTCATGGGCAATGTGGGCGGCCACCATGAAGAGATTCTCATCGCCGATTTTGGTGACCCCCCCGCCGGCCTCGGTGCCGATATGCGCGGTGACCGATTCGCGGAATACGTTGCCATTGCCGATGAGGAGTTTGCACGGTCCCCCGCGGTACTTGAGGTCCTGGGGCACGCCGCCGATGACGGTGTTGGGAAAAAAGACGTTATTCTTGCCGGCGGTGGTATGCCCTTCGATCGAGGCGTGGTGCTGCACGACGCAACCGGCACCCAGCACGACATGCGGGCCAATGTAGGCAAAGGGGCCGACCTTCACGTCGCCAGCCAGCTTGGCACCTTCCTCGACGACGGCCTTGGGATGAATATTTGGCATAACCAGGGTTCCCTATTGGCCGGCCAGATCGCTGTCGACCAGCATGAATTTTATGACGGCCTCGGCGGCGAGCTGCTCGCCGACATACGCCCGGCATTTCACGTGGCCGGTGCGGGCTTTGACACGAATGTTTTCCGCTTCCATGACCAACTGATCGCCCGGGACGACCGGGCGGCGGAGCTTGACCTTATCGAGTGAGAGGAGCAGGGGGATCTTGCCGGAGTGCTCCAGTTTGCGCGACAGGAGCAGGCCCGAGAGCTGGCTCATGGCTTCGACAATCAGCACGCCGGGCATAACCGGTGTGCCCGGATAGTGGCCCTGGAAGAACGGTTCGTTCATGGTGACGTTCTTGATGCCCACCGCGCGGCGGTCGCCATCCATCTCGATGACGCGATCGACCAGCAGCATCGGGTAGCGGTGGGGCATGAGGCGGATGATGCGCCGCACGTCCATGATCGGTTCCTGGAGGGTCAGGTGGTGGCGGTGCTGGGCGCCGAGCATGGCGGTGAGTTTGCGCACCAGGGCGTGGTTGAGGGAATGGCCGCTTTTGTAGGCGACAATTTTGCCCTGGATCGGGCAACCCAGGAGGTACAGGTCGCCGATGAGGTCGAGGATCTTGTGGCGGACGCATTCATTGGGAAAGCGGTATTCCGTGGCGATCGGGCCGTCGGCGTCCAGCACGAGCACATCGCCGGGCTCCAGGTGGGTACCCAGGCCGCGGGCGCGGAGCATTTCGGCTTCATGCTTGAGGACAAACGTGCGGGCCGGGGCGATCTGGTTGCGGAATTCGCCATTAAGCTGGTAGGAAAATAGCTGCTGGCCAATCGGCGGCTGGTTGCCGTAATCCAGGTCGTAGAAGATCTGGAATTCGTCGGCGGCCGGCGGCGTGGCAATCAGAGCGGCCGAACCATCGCGGACTTCGACCGGTTCGGTAATGCGGAGGAACTGCTTTTCCGCGGGCTGGTCGACGATAGTGGCGGATTCCAGGAGATTGACATAGGGCAGGCAGGAACCATCGACGCCGGGCAACTCGCTGCCGGTGACCTGAACTTCGATGTTGTCCAGGCCCAAACCCGCCAGCGCGGACATGCAGTGTTCGATGGTTTCGATGGAATCAGCGCCATTGCGCAAGGTGCTGCGGCGGCTGCGCTTGGTTATGTGCTGGACGAGGGCGGGAATGCGGACCTGGCGCCCCAGATCGGTGCGAACAAAAACCACGCCATGACCCACGGGGGCCGGTTTGAACGTGACGGTGGTGGACTCGCCGGTAAACAGACCTCTACCGGAGAGGCGGACTTCATGGGAGATGGTCTTTTGTGGCGCGTTCAATCTGGCTTATCCGTTCTTCCAACTCGCGGACGCTCTGAATCAGTCTGGGAACCTGATGCGCCGCCCGCATTTCCGAGAAAAACTCGCGGCCGGGCCGGGCAGGTTGCCCCACCAGGCCCGAACCATCGGGGAAATTGCTGACGACGGCAGCCATCCCGGCAATCTGCACGCGATGGCCGAGGACCACATGGTCGGAAATCACCGACGCACCACCCATCACGAGGTAATCGCCGGTCCGCGAAGACCCGCCGATCGCCGTGTGGGATACCAGGACACAGTGCTTACCAAGGCGGACATTATGCCCAATTTGCACGAGGTTATCCAGTTTCGTGCCCGCGCCGATGGTGGTCGCGGAGAACTTGCCGCGATCGACGGTGGTGTTGGCCCCCAATTCGCAATCGTCACCGATGATGACGGTGCCGATATGGGGAATCTTTTCGTGATGATCGCGGACGAACTGGTAGCCAAAGCCATCCGCGCCGATGACCACGCCCGGATGGAGAATGACCCGCGCCCCGACGGTGCAGCGGTCGCGCACGGTCACATGCGGCCACAGGAAGCAATCCGGACCCAGACACGCGGCCGCGCCAATAAAAGTCCCCGCCATCAGCACGGTACGATCGCCGATGACGGCGCCACCCTGCACCACCACATGGGGACCGATGCGGACCGCCGCGCCAAGGGTGGCGGTGGGATCCACCACGGCGGTCGGATGGACGCCCAACTCGGGCACGGGCGGCGGCGGGGCGAGTTGTTGAAGCACCTTGATGGTGGCCAGATCGGCATTGGCGACCCAGATAACGGTCTGTTCGGGGCGGCGCTCCACGGACAAACCGTCGGTGCACAGGCAGCCGGCCGCACGGGAGGCACCGAACTGGCGCGCGAAAATCGCCTTGCCGGCAAAGGTAAGCTGGTCGGGCCCGGCGAGTTCCATGGCTTCCAGGCCGGCGAATTCCTGATCCGGTCCGTCGAGCCGGCCCTGGCACCAGCCGGCCACGTCGCTTGCTTTAAATCCCATGGCGGGTTCCTATCAGGTGCCAGCCTTGGGAGTGCTGGCGTTATCGGTATTCATGCGGGTGATCAGGTCCTTGGTGATATCCAGCGACGCATCATGGTAGAGCACCTTGCGGGTGGCAACCTTGGAGAGCAACTGGTCCATATCGCGGGCGGAGGCCAGGTCGGCATCTTCGGCCACCAGCACCAGGGCGATGCCTTTTTCCTTGGAATAGCTGGCAATGGCGTCATTGATGTGCCGGTAGAGCTTCATGGTGCGCAGGCGCTGTTCCATCATCAGACGCTGTTCCATCATGCCCATGTGAGCCTTGAGGGCCATGCCATCCTTAAGGAGTTTCTCGGCGGCATCCTGGTAGCCCTTGGAATCCGGCGCGAGCGAACCGAGCGAATTCTTGTCGTCTTCGACGGTCTTTTCCAGGGTCTCCTTCTGCTTGGTGAGCTCTTCGGAAACCTTGACGATCTGGGCTTCGCTCTCGCGTTTTTCATCCAGGGCGCCGAAGATTTTCATGATGTTGACGACCGCCAGCCGGGTGGCCGGCGGATTATCGGCGCGGGCCGAGGTTTGCCAGAGGCTGCCGTAAACCAGGCCGGCGGCGACGAGTGCAAGCAACAGGGACGAACGCTTCATGAGATACTCCAATTCAGACCTTTAACGATGCCACTATTTCTATACTACACTTAACCACACTTTTTAGAACGGCAAACCCAACGAGAAGCTGATGAGCTGCGTCTTATCGCCCGGGGCCTTGGCAAACGGAACGCCGAAATCCACCGCCAGGGGCAACTGCCCGAAGAAGGGGATGGTAATGCGGAACCCGAACCCGGCATCGGCCCGGATGGTGCCGATGTTGACGGTGCGTTCGACATCGCCAATGTCGACAAAAACCACACCGCGCAGGAGGGTCTCGTAGATCGGATAACTGACTTCGCCGGTGGAAACCCAGGAGAAGTCGCCGCCGACGGGGTCGTTGCGCGGCCCTTCGCGCGGGGAAATACCGCGGAACTTGAAGGCGCGCATCGAACCGATGCCGCCGGCGTAGAAGCGTTCAAAGAAGACCGAGCCATTATCGGGAATCGCCCCGACTTCGTTGCGCAGGGACAGGATGGTCTTGCGATCGAACAGATCGTTGTAGAGGGTGAAGTACTGGTTGTAGCTGCCGACGATCTTGGTAAAGGTATACGGGCCGCCGATGAGGCCGTATTGTTCGAGGGACAAGGCGGTGCGCGAACCGGTGCTCGGCAGCACGCGGCTGTCGGTGGTATCGCGGGAGACGCCGGGCTTGATGCTGGTGAGGAAGTGACTGCTCTCCTGGTCGAGGATTTCCTGGGCGGTATCGCTGGGCGTATCGGTAATGCGCGGGATGCCATAATCCTGCGGACTGCCGATGGTGACCTGCTCGGCCCGGAAGGCGAGGCTGACGGCATAGATATCGCCGAAACGGCGGCCCAGGGTGACAATATCGCCGATGCGGGTTTCATCCCAGGACTCGCGATAGCGCGTGAAGAAGTAGGCATCGTTGGCGAAACTGTAGGGGGTGTCGAACATGTAGGGTTCTTCAAACGTGACGCGGTAACTTTGCATCTGCGTGCCGGGCTGGAGCAGGATGCGGAAATACTGGCCGGCGCCTTTGAAGGACTGCCCGCGAAGGAACTCGCCGGGGGTCTCCGGAAAGTTGAGCAGATCGAAGTTCTGCTGCTCGAGGCTGACCTGGCCGATCAGGCCGGCGTTGGTGGAGATGCCCGCACCAATAAGGAAGCGGCCGGTCTGGCCTTCGGCGACTTCCACCAGGGCATCGCGGGTGTCGGGCTCCGCGCCGATGGGAGTGATCTTGACGTCCTTGAAAATGCCGACGGCCTTGAGCCGCTCGATGGATTTCTTGACCAGCACGGTGTCGTAGGTCTGATCGGGATAGATGCGCACCTGGCGCCGGACCACGCGATCCTGGATGTTGGGATTGCCGCGGACGATCACGCGCCCAACCTGGTAGGACTTGCCCTCGGAGATGTTGAACGTGAGGTTGACCATGTTGGGCACATCGATGTAGGACAGCACCGGATCGACGGTGCGGTAGACGTAGCCCTCGTGGCCGTAGCGATCTTCAATGCGTTTGCCGACCGCTTCGATGCGCTCCTTGCGGGCGTCATCGCCGGCGTGCAGGTTCAGGCCGTTGAGCAACTCGGCGGTGGAGAAAACAGTGTTGCCTTTGGTGGTAATTTTAGCCAGTTTGTACAGTGGGCCTTCATCGATGATGAACCGCACGGTGGCATAGTGCCGATCGGGGGTGTATTCGATGGAGTGCGAGACGCGGGCATCGAGATAGCCGCGATCGTGGTAGAGTTCGGCGATGGTGGCCAGATCCGACTCGATGTCATCATCCTTGATGACGCCCTTGCGGAAGATCCAGAAGTTGGACTTGGTCTTGATTTTCCAGCTCAGGTAGCTGCCTTTCATATGGGCATTGCCGGCAAAGCGGATGTGATTGATGAGGGTCTTGGGGCCTTCCTGGATGATGTAGCGGACGATGCCCTTCTTCTCCTTGAGATCGTCATTGGTGGTTACGCGCACAAAAGCGTAGCCCTTCTTCTTGTACTCCTGGGTGATGCTGTTGATGTCGGTCTGGATCTGGAAAGGATCGACCGGGCTGCCCTGGTGGACGACCAGCAGGTCGCGGATTTTTTCATCGTTCATGTGGAGGTTGCCGACGATCTCGACGGAGTTAACCAGCGGCCGTTCGGACACGATGAAGCGCACCAGGATGGCGGTGATTTCCTTGCGGCCCGGGGGGCTTTGCGGAATCACGTCGGCCCGCACGGTGATAAACCGCCCCAGCGAGGAAAGCGAACGCACATCGACATCGACCGCGGCCCGGTTGTAGGGTTGGCCGGGGGCGGTGCGGATATTGCTGAAGATGACGGAACTGTCGGTGCGGGTATTGCCTTCGACCTCGACCTTGGCGATGGGCTTGCCGGCCAACTGATCGGGCGCGGCGGCGGCGGGGGCCAGTGGGGCCGGCGGAGTGGGCGGCGTCTGGGCGCGGGCCATGGGCGAAAGGGCAATGGCCAGCAGCACCAGGAGTGTCGCGCGGCTTGGCCAGCGGCCAGCGCCGCGTTGCCGGGGCGAATCGGTAGGAGTCGTGCAGCGTGCCGCCACACGGTGGAACCAGCCAGTTAGATGCATAAATCGTTCCAATGACCACCTTTAGAGTGGCAATAATACGGATCACCCGGGTGGCAAACAACAGCGCGTCAAGGTTACAGCAAGCGTAAGGCGGTAGTGTAGCCGGGGATGCAAGCGGATGCCAGAGGGCGGAGCACTGGCTCAACGCCGTGCCGCGGTCGCGGAACTGTGGTATCTTCAGGGAATTGCCGAAAATCGAAAACCAGAACGCCCAGGAGGTAGGTCGCATGTCGCAGGTCGCCACACGTGAAAGTCAGCTTGTGTTCCAGAAGGATTTCAGCGCTGCGGAATTCCGGCAGCGCCGCCAGGCGGTTATGCAGGGCATGAACGGGGAGGGCCTGGCACTGCTGGCCGGCAGCAGTGCGGTGCCGGGTTTTGACCCCATCCGTCAGACCAACGATTTTTATTACCTCTGCGGTGTGGAAGTGCCCCATGCGTACCTGCTGCTGGATGCCGCCACAGGCCGCAGCACGCTGTACCTGAAGCCGCGGGATGAAAAACACGAGGCCGCCGATGGGCCCGAGTTGTCGGCGGAGGATGGGGCGTTCTGCCAGCTGCGCAGCGGCCTGGACGAAGTTAAGCCGCTGGCGAGTTTACCCGGCGACCTGCAGGGCCGACCGCTGTTCTACCTGCTGCGGGCCCCGGCCGAAGGCGCCCGGCAATGCCAGGACACGCTGCGCTACATGCACAAGAGCATCCACGAAGACCCGATGAATGGCCGGCCGTCGGCCGAAACCCATCTGCTGACGCGCCTGGCGGCGCTGAGCCCGCGGGCCGATATCCGGGATCTCTCGCCGATCATCCACCAGTTGCGGCTGCTTAAAAGCCCGGCGGAAATTGCGGTGATGCGCGAAGCGGCCCGGCTGACGGTCCTGGCCACCACCGCGGTGATGCAGGCGATCCGGCCAGGTATATTCGAGTATCAACTGGCGGCCGTGGCCGATTACGTCTACACCATTCATGGAGCCCAGGGTGCCGGGTATCGACCGATCATCGCCACGGGAAACAACATCTGGATGATGCATTACTGGCGCAACAACACGCAGCTTATGGATGGCGAACTGGTCATTTTCGATTACGCTCCGGACTATCATTACTACACCAGCGACATCGGCCGCATGATGCCGGTCAATGGCCGTTATTCCGCCGTGCAGCGCGAGCTCTACGGGTTTGTGCTCGAATACCACAAGCTGTTGCTGGCGCTGTGCCGCCCGGGACGCACCGCCAATGAGATATTGCAGGAAGCCGCCGCGCAGATGCGCCCCCGGGCCGAGGCTTGGGCGTGGTCCAAACCGATTTACCGGGCTGGCGCGCTAAAACTACTGGAAAGCCAGCGCCCGCTGAGCCATGGCGTGGGGATGCCGGTGCACGAGGCGGCCGACTGGAAAGGCGACAGGATTCAACCGGGGCTGGTCTTCACCGTGGACCCCGAGTTGGTGATCCCCGAAGAGAAACTCTACATCCGGGTGGAAGATACGGTGGTGGCGACAGCCGACGGGATTGAGAACCTGACGGCGGCAGCGCCCTTTGAAATGGATGCCGTGGAGCGTACCATGCAGCAATCGGGTATGTTACAAGCCTTTCCACCGTTGCTATAACCACGGTGGCCAACCATCCGCCGACCGCCTGCTATATCGAAATAGAGATTACTAACTGGGGAACCCGAATGAGTGCATCCACGACGGCAACCCTTCTGCCGGCGCCGACCCGGCCGGGCGATCGCCTCTGGCCCATCGCCACGGTGATGGCCACGGCCATTTTTGCCACCACGTTCGTGCAGACCCAGTCGCTGGGCAGTCTGCCGCTGAATCACCTGCTAAAAATGCAAGGGCTCGACAGCGACCGGGCGGCGACGTTTTTTTCCCTGGCGATAATCCCCTGGTCGTTCAAGACCGTCGCGGGGCTGCTGGTCGATGGCGTGCCGCTTTTCGGCTCGCGGCGCAAGTCGTACCTGGCGCTGAGCGCCCTGACTTCCGCGGCCCTGTGGCTGATGATGGGCCTGGCGCCGGTTAATTTCACGCTGCTGCTGGTGTTGGCCATCATTTTGAATGCGGCGATCGTTTTCGGCAGCACCACCGCGGGCGGCTTGCTGGTGGAGGCGGGGCAGAAGTTCAACATGAGCGGGCGCTTAAGTTCCCTGCGCGTGCTGGCGCAGAACCTCGGCGCCGGGCTGAGTTCGCCGGTCGCCGGGCTGCTGGCCGCCCACACCATGCGGGGCAACCATCCGCTGTTCTGGACCAGCGTGGTCGCGGGCGTACCGCTGCTGTGCATGCTGCTGTTCGCGTTGTTCGTCCTGGAGGAAACGTCCGTGGTGCGGCCGAACCATGGCCGCTCCTGGGGTGCCCAGGCCGTTCATGTCCTGCGTTCGGTCTGGGGGCAAATCCGCAATGTTCTACGAGTGCAGATGCTCCTGCCCGCGGCGCTGCTGTTTTTCATCCAGGCGGTGCCGACCTTCCGCAGCACCTGTTTTTATCAATACCAGACCGGCGACCTGCACTACGACGACGAGCAGCTCGGCTGGCTGGGTCTGGCCGGCTACCTGATGGCGCTGGCCAGCTCGGGGGTGTATGTCTGGTGGTGCCGCAAGGCGGCGTTGCGCACGTCGCTGTACGGCGCGGTGATCCTGACGGCCCTCTCCGCCCTGCCTTACCTGTTCTACAAAGCCTACGAGCCATACATGGTGCGTGCCATCACCATCGAAGGCGTGGGCACCTTCCTGCAGATACTGGCCTATCTGCCGCTGTTTGACTTGGCCGTGCGCTGCACGCCCAAGGGTAGTGAGGCGCTGGGCTATTCGGTGCTGATCGGGGTCTGGAACATCGGCCTGATGATTGGCGGCAAAGCCGGTCCCAAGCTTTATGAACATGTGCTGGATAAGAACATGTCGAGCCTCATCTGGCTCAATGCCGGGGTGACGCTGGCGGGAGTCGGCCTGGTGTTCCTGCTGCCCAGGAAACTGGTGGATCAGAGCGAAGGCAAATAGACTTGGCCTATGCGGTCTTGATCGCGTTCTGGAACATCGGCCTGTCGCTCTCGGATGTCAAAATGCCACTTCACGTTCATTGACCTGGTCTGGGTGAATGCTGGCACCCCGGCAGCGGTGCTGGTGGCGATCCCGCTCCTGCCGGGATTTCTGGTGGATCGCAAGGAATGACAGATAACCAGCACTGCGGCGCCTTGCGCCACGGGTGGGATCAGGCGGATACCATTTGCTGGTAACAGGCCAGGGTGGCGGCGGCCTGGCGCTGCGGCGTGAATGGGGCCGCTTGGAGACGGCCGCGGCGGATCAGATCTGTGGCGAGCACTGGATCCGTAAGTATCCGCACGAGGGCCTCGGCCATTTCCGTGACATTCAGCGGATCGACCAGCACGGCGGCGGTGCCCACGACTTCGGGAATGGCCGCGCGGTTGGAAGCGATCACGGGCACCCCGGCCGCCATGGCTTCCAGGGGGGGCAGGCCCTGGCCTTCATAAAGCGAGGGGAACGCAAAGACGGCCGCCCCGGCATGGAGCGCCGCCAACTGGTCGTCGCTGACGTGGCCCAGGAAACGGATCCGCCCGGCCAGACCGAGGCGCGCCACGGCCGCTTCGGGCTCGAGGAAGCGCCGATCGGCCGCCCCGGCAATAACCAGGTGCAACGGGGTGGACAGGCGCTGCCGCGCCACGGCAAAGGCCTCGATCAGGCGGACGATATTTTTATACGGATCGCGCCGCCCCACATAGAGGGCATAGGGCACGCCGGTCTCCAGGCCCAGGGCGCTGCGGATTTCCGCGGCGCCGGCCGGGGCGGCGGGAGGCGCGATGCCGCCGGCGACCACCGTGATCCGGTGCGCAGCAACCCCCAGTTCGCGCTGGATATCCCGGGCCGAGGCTTGGGAAATCGTCAGGATTCCGGCCGCGGCCCGGCATTGGAGTTGCAACCATTGGCGCCAGAGGAAGCTGAACTGGGCCTTGCGCGAACCGGGCATCTGCCGGCGGCAGACCAGCGGGATCAGATCATAAATGGTGATGACCTTGCGCACCTGCCAGGCGCGCAGCGGCGCAAAGACATCCAGGGAGTGGAGCAGGCCGATCTGGTGGCGGCGCAAGACGTCCGGCAGGGTCCATTGGTCGCGCAGGCGATAGGGCGAACCGGGCACGGTAATAAAGTTCAGGTGCGGCGCAGCACGCACGTGGTGGGGCAGCAGCGCCGCGGGCGCCACCAGCACGTGGATGGGGTGCGGCGGGGTCAGCCCGGCCAGACCCGAGAGCAGATTGAGCGCATAGCGTCCAATACCGCTGAGCGGGGCGGTAATATAGCGGCTGTCGATGGCAATAGTGGCGCGACTCATGCGGGGCCAGTATGGGCCGCGGCGGCGGAAAAGCAAGCGCCGCCGGGCGTGCCCGGATCAGCCGGGTGTGGCCAGATTTTGTGGCAACGGCGTCTTTCGCTCGGAGTTCCGCCTTTAGGCGGTTCGGCCATCGACGCCGCCTAAAGACGGAACTCCAAACAACTGCCACAAAATCTGGCCGCACCCCATCAGCCGATGCGGAGGTGCTTGCGTGCGGTAAAATGGCCGCGGGCGTTAACGGCAACCTTTTGGCGCTGGTCGGCCGCAAGCAGGTCGTAGACGGCATCGACATATTTTTCGATCACCGCGGCGCGGGCGTCATCGACCGCGCCGAGGTAGCGCAGCCCCCCATCCATGATCTGGCGGGCCAGCTTCTGCTTGGCGGTATTCTGGAGCAGATCGCTGGTATCCATTTTATACCGGGCCAGCAGATCCAGAAGGTCCTGGAACTGCGCGCTGTCAAACGTGCCCTCATAGATTTGCGTGTCCAATTCGGTCATCTGCTGGAGCATCTGGTCCCGCGCGGTCTTTTCATCCTTGCGCTGGTCGGCCGTGAGATTGGCGGCCCCGAGCAGGCCCGCCGGACGGTGAGCCACCGCCAGGTAGGCGGCCAGTTCAATGGCACGCCGCGGTTCATCCTTGATTTTATCCAGGCGGGCCATCTGGTCCTGGTACTTATGAAACTCGCCACGGACCCGGTGATCCGGTGCAAATTTGATTTCGGGCTGCGCGGTGGGGTTCTGCGGATGCTCGACGATACAGAGTTTGCCGTCATGGCTGGCAAAGGTGGTGATGACCGTGCTGTGGGCGGTGTCCAGGGGATTCTTCTCGCTGATGGGTTGTGCCGGATCGTTACCCACCTGGTGGTTTTCGACCCAGGAGACCACCGTGAGGTCCGGCGCGGTGTAACCGAAAAGGCCGCGGATGGAATCCCAGCGCAGGTACAACATCCCGCCGGCCCCAAGCAGCAGGACGACGGCGGCCACCAGTTCGACCTTACGGGCGGCATTGACATCCACTTTGAGGCTCAAGGCCGACGGATCGAACAGGTTCTGGAAGAAGCCGCGCACGCGGTCCAGATGCAGGCGTTCACTGATCTGGCGCCACAAGTAGACGAACGGATTTTCCTGAAACTGAAACATGGCAAACCTCTTATGGAACGACCCACAGGCGGGGACATTTTTGAAAAAAAACTCCCCAAGACCCCGCGGCCGTGGTACACTGGACTAACGGAGAACTCGAATGGGCGTTGCATCAAAATTGCAAAAATTAACGCTCGGCACCGTCCCGGATCCCGGGCCCAGCGTCGGATTTAGACCGACCGCCTCCACCGCCAGGGCCCCTGGGGGAGCGCAGCGCAGCGCGCATACGACCCTGATCAACACACGCTGGGGCCTGTGCGGCATCGCGTGGACCCAATATGCCCATTCCATGGATCCGGCCTTTCTAACGGATCAACCAGCCCTGCTCAGCCGCATTATTACTCCGGGACTATCAGCATTGCGGCTACGGGCCAAACTCCTGAATAGTTTCCCCGCGGCGACGGAGGTGTTTCCCGATACGTCCGGTAATTTCTGCCCGCAGGTGGTTCCCGCATGGTTTGGCGAGTTGGTCGGGGTGCTGCAAGGCTATTTTACCAACGCGCTCTATCCGGCCGGTCTGGCACAGGATTATTGTCATTGGAGCTATTGGCATCCCCGGTTGGATCGCAGCCGGCTCACCCCATTTCAGGAGAAGGTTCTGAACATCGTGGCGGGCATACCGCGCGGACAGGTGCTCAGTTATGCCCAAGTGGCCCAGCGGGCCGGCAATCCCAAGGCGGCACGGGCGGTGGGCGCCGCTCTGCGCGCCAATCCCTGGCCGGTGTTGATTCCCTGCCATCGGGTGATCGGTACGAGCGGTGCCTTGACCGGTTTTACCGCACCGGGCGGCCTGGTAGCCAAGCGCCGCATGCTGGAACTTGAGCAGATAAGCTGATACGCTGGGCACCCAATCAACATTCAAGGTGCCGATTTTAGGCGCTAGCGGCGTTACCGATGATTCGTTTTTGCAGGTGGGAAGAACCATGGCCAATGATCTGGTAATTCAACAGTATGGCGACGTGACGGTGGTGAATTTTCAAAATGTGGCCGTGTTGGATTCCGCCAGCATCGATGCCCTGGGCTACAATTTGCTGCAACTGGTGGAAAAACAGGACAAGCGCAAGCTGGTGCTGGATTTCGCCGCCGTCAAGTTCATGAGTTCCCAGGCCCTGGGCGTGCTGCTGCAACTTAAACGGGCGCTCGACGCGGTCAAGGGCAAGGTGATCATTGCCGGGATCCGCCCGGAACTCCACAAGATATTCAAGCTGACCAATCTGCATAAGCTCTTCTCGTTCCACAACGAACTGGATAAGGCCCTGGCGGAATTCAATGTGCTCATCCCGCGCGGCTGAGGTGCCGCCCCCGCCGCGCCGCCGGGCGCTTTACCTGCACCGTACGCTTCTCCTATACTTTTCCTATGAAGACAACACCCCTCGTCCAGATTGATCCGGCCGCCCTGCGCATCGTGATGTATCCGGCGCCGGTGCTCAAAAAGCCCGCCGCCGACGTGCGGAACTTTGATGCGTGGCTGGCGGCCGTGGCCCAGCGCATGATCGCCCTGATGGCCGAGCACAAGGGCGTGGGCCTGGCGGCGCCGCAGGTCAACATTCCGCTGCGGATGTTTGTCCTCTCGCCCGCGGGCACGGCCGAGGATGCGCGGGTTTTTGTCAACCCCGTGCTGACCGGGGAAACCGGCGAAGAGGAAATGGAAGAGGGTTGCCTGTCGCTGCCGGACATTCGCGCCAAGATCGTGCGCTACACCCATTTGCACCTGGAGGCGCGGGATCTCCAGGGGCAGGCCCTGGCCCTGGACCTGGAGGAATACCCGGCGCGCATCGTGCAGCATGAGCATGACCACCTCAACGGCATCCTGCTGCTCGACCGCATGTCCCCGATGGCCCGCCTGGCCAACCGCCGGAAAATCAAGGATTTGGAAGCGGCGGCGCGGCCGAAAAAATAAAAGGAAATTCCTTTATGAACACACGCTGGCTTACTTGCGGTCTGGCACTGTTGATTCTGATCACAAACGCTTTGGCCGCCGATGCGACCCCGCCCGCCACCCCCACCACTACCCCCACCACTACCCGACCCGCGAGCACCCAACCCCGGATCAAACCGACCCTGGCGGACGTGGCCTACGGCACGCATCCCAAGCAGGTGCTCGATTTTTACAAGGCTTCCGCGGCCGGGCCCACGCCCGTGGTGTTGTTTATTCACGGCGGCGGCTGGACCCACGGCAGCAAGGCCGGCATCGGCAGCGTGGCCGAATGCCTGCGGGCCGGGATCTCAATTGTTTCGGTGGAGTACCGCTTTATCGACGATGCCGAAAAGGAGGGCGTCCAGCCGCCGGTTTATGCGCCGCTGCACGATGCCGCCCGCGCGCTGCAGTTTGTCCGCAGCAAGGCCGGGGAGTGGAACATCGACAAGACGCGCATCGGCGCCTCGGGCGGTTCGGCCGGCGCGTGTTCGAGCCTGTGGCTGGCGTTCCACGACGACATGGCCGAGCCGGCCAGCACCGACCCGGTGGCCCGCGAGTCGACGCGGTTGACCTGCGCGGCGGTGATCGTGCCCCAAACGTCGCTGGATCCGCAGCAGATGAAGGAATGGACCCCCAACAGCCGTTACGGCGCCCACGCCTTTGGCTTCAAGGGCGACAAGGTCAAAAAAATCTCGGCGTTCCAGCAGTTCCTCGATGGCCGGGAGCAGATCCTGCCGTGGATCAAGGAATATTCGCCGTACGAACTGGTCACGGCCGATGATCCGCCCATCTATATGGTCTATCCGACCCCGCCGGCACTGGGCCAGGACCAGAAAGATCCCACGCACACCGCCAACTTCGGCGTAAAACTCCAGGAAAAGTGCCGCAGCGCCTGCGTCGCCTGCGAGCTGATGTACCCCGGCGCGCCGGAGGCCCGGCACGCTTCAGTGTCCGCGTATCTGATCGACATGTTGAAAACGCCTAAATAACTGGACCACAGGGGCGCAGATGATTTCCCAGCGTGCCCCAGCCACGACCAAAGGCATGAACACGAAGCCACGAAGCCGCCAAGACCCAAGAACCCCCGCAACATTTAGCGGTGGCCCTCGGGGCCAAGCGTCAATCCGCGCCAGATAACTGACAAGGCGCCCCGGAGATTCTGTCTTGACTTATCGCTTCTTATAGGTGCCACTCCCGCCCCGCCAGATAGCATCCTTCGCGGGCATTCTTCGACACACCAACAACCCGCCCCCCCGTAACGCCCGGTTGCCCCCGCACCACGCTGCGCTTATCTTCTGCGTGCAGCGTCTGGGTTAAGATCTACCGCGCCGTTAGGCGGTGTGCCACGCACTGCGGATGGCGCCCTCCGGAAAGGAAACCCCATGAAATGGCAGCGAATTACACTGGTGTCTGGACTGGCGGTAACACTTCTGGCGGGCAGCGCGGCGGGCGGGCGGTTTGAGGCCCAGATTCCCGCCGGGCTGGTCTATTGCCCGGACGGGCAGGCGATCGTGCGGCATAACGGGGAGCGCTTTAACAACCGGCCGCTCTATGGCAACCAGTCCAATGCGATTGTGCTCGCGGGGGACCGGCCCCTGATCCGCTTTGGCGAGGGGAACGTGCTCCATGGCGATTTCATGGCAGCGCTGGTGCGCGGCGGCAAGGCCAAGTGGCTCCAGGATTGGTCGGATAACACCGCCGCGTACCGGCCGGACCGCATGACATGGATTCTTAAGGATGCCGCCTTCGGGGACACGACGCTGACGCTTGAATCCCTGCCCTTGGCCGACGGTGCGGGCGCGGCGGTGCGGCTGCAAATTGAAAACGCCCAGCCGGGGGACCGGCTGATCTGGGTGTGCGGCGGTGCGCTAATGCAGAAAGGCGGCGTGCAGGGCGACTGGGACGTGACGACCTTTGGCCGCCAGAAAATTCTGGCCCGCGGGTTCTGGCCGGAGGATTGCCGCGATAATCGGGTAACGGTCTCCGGCGCGCGGGTGATCGTGCAGGCCAATGCCGCCCGGGCGGCGAGTTCCGCCGTGGTACAGTGCAGTGCCGTCGCGCAAATTACCATCGCCGATGCCGACGCGTGGGCGGACCCGGGGAAGTTGTTGGAGAGTTCGGGGAAAGACAAACCCCTGGCGTGCGCCGCGGTAAGCCTGGATGGCCAGCACGAACTGTACTGGTCCATGCAGGTGTTCCGGAGCAAGAAGCCTGGCGATGCGCCGGCGGCAACCGCACCGGCCGCGGCCTTTGCCGCAGGGCTCCGCCGGGCCGAGCAAATCGGCAGCCGCGTGGTGGTCGATACGCCCGACGCGCGGCTCAATGCGGAAATTGCCGCCTCCAACGCGGTGATCGACGGCGTGTTTCGCGATGGCATCTTCACCCACGCCGGCATGCGCTGGGGCGTGCCGCTGCTGGGATGGCGCACGATGTTTGGCGGCACGGTCTATGGCTGGCACGAACGCGTCAAGACGCAGGCCCGCAGTTGCCTGGCCAAGCAGATCACCGAATCGGATAAGGTGCAACCGCAGGCCAACGAGGCGACCGGCCTGAGTTGCCAGTCGCTCGACTCGCGGCTGTTTGGCAAGGGACGCGTCGATTTCCATCACCCGTGGCATTACGACATGCAGACGCAGTTCTTCGACCAGCTCATCCACGCCTGGCGCTGGACGGGCGATCCGGAACTCGAAAAGCTGCTGCGGCCGGCACTGGAACTGCACCTGGAATACATCCACGATTGTTTCGATCCCGCCGATACGGGCCTGTACGAAAGCTATGCCAACACCTGGCCCACCGATGACCAGTGGTACAACGGCGGCGGCACGGCCGAGGAAACCGCCTATGCCTACACCGGCCACAAGGCCGCCCTGGAAATGGCCCGCCGGGCCGGCGATAGCGCCGCGGTTAAACGCCACGAGGCACGCCTGGCCAAAATCCACAAGAGTTTTATGGACAAGTTGTGGATCCCGGACAAAGGTTATGTGGGCTCGTATGTCGAACAGGGCGGCCATGGCCGCCTGCACGAGGATTCGTGGCTGTACGCAATCTTCTGCCCGATTGATGCCGGCCTGCTGCCAACCGATATGGCCGCCAAGGCGCTCTACTACACCGAGTGGGGCCTGGAGCGCCAGAAGATGCCCTACGGCGGCGAGCGCTGCTGGACCTCCAACTGGGTGCCATCGGAATGGTCCTTGCGCGAAATGTGGCCGGGCGATAACTACCACCTGGCGCTGGCGTATTTCCAGACCGGCCTGGCCGATGAGGGCTGGACCGTGCTGCGCGGGACGTTCCCGGATATGGCGTTCTGCGGGCCGGTGCCCGGCGACCTGGGCTTTCCCAACGGCGGTACGGATTTCAACGACTGCGCCAGCATGTTCTGCCGCAGCGTAGTCGAAGGCCTCTTCGGGTACCGGCCGGATTATCCCAATGGCGTGGTGACCATCGCGCCGCAGTTGCCATCGGACTGGGATCACGCCGCAATTAAGACGCCGGATTTTTCGCTGGCGATCAAGGGCAATCACTACCAGATTGCGCTGACGCGGGCGGCCACGCTGGATTTGCACCTGCCGGTGCGGGCGAAAACAGTCACGGCGGTCACGGTCAACGGCCAGCCGGTGAAGTGGGACCTGCTGCCGGCGTTCGGGCGCAGCGACCTGCACATCAGTTTGCCGTCCACCCAGGAGGTGACGATCGCGATTGCCTGCACGGACCCGCTGCCGCAATTCCCTGCCGTCCCGCTGGAGGTTACCGCGGGCGACAATCCCCATCCGCCGGTGGGCGATGCGAAGCTGCAGGAGTATGCCACGTTCCCAAAGACCCCGGGCTATCACCTGATTGATGCACAGGTGCAAATTGGCGCTGCGCTGCAGCGACGTTTGTTCAAAGTCAAAGTCAACGATCCCCAGGCTGCCGCGGCGGAGGCGGCAGGCGTATTTGAAAAGGTGCCCGCCGGGGCGCAGTGGCAGTCCGTTCCCATGGCCCCGCTGTTCAACGGCGATATCCGCACGATCTTCCAGCAGAAATACCTGACCCCGCGGCCGGCGACCTGCTCCCTGCGCCTGGCGACCGATGGCTACTCGACCTGGCAGATGATGCTGAGCAAGGAGCACAAGGCGCCGACGATTGATCTGTCCGGGGTGGCGGCGCTGCGCGCTGACGCCACAGGCCTGCGCACGCCGCAGGGGGTGCCGTTCGCCTGGGCGGATGGGGCCTGCAACATTGCCTTTACCTCCATGTGGGACAACTGGCCCCGGCAGGTGGTCGTGCCGATCAACCGCAAGGCCGAGGGACTCTGGCTGCTGCTCTGCGGCTTTACCAACCCGATGCAGTGCCGGATCGCCAATGCCGAATTGCGGCTGAAATATGCCGACGGCGTGGTGGAAAAAGTGGAACTGGTGCCGCCGTTTAATTTTTGGTCGCTCTGCCCGTTCGGCGGTGTGGACTACGAGTACCAGCGGGATGGCTTCTGCCTGCCCAAGGTTCCACCGGCCACGGTACAATTGGGCCAGAACTGCCGCGCGGTGCTGCTGAACCGGCGCCTGCGGCCCGGCGTGGCGCTCGAAAGCGTCACGCTCGAAACGGTGTCGCAGGAAGTGATTATTGGGCTAATGGGGGCCAGCTTGATGAATCCGCAGTAAGCGGCAAAGCTGCAACCCAGAAGGCATAAACACGAAGTCACGAAGACGCACGAAGAAAGGCCACGAGAGGGAGCCAGAGATGAACACGGCTAAACACAGATTATTGAGATGGGAAGGAACATGAAGAACAGTGCTTTAATCATCGGGCTGGCGGGTTTGATTTTGGGGTGCGGCGTGGGGGGCACCGGCCGCGCGGCCGACGGTGGGGCGGCGGGCGTGGCACCATTGCTGCCGCTGCTGGAGCGGTTCACGGCACCGGATGTGCCGGCGGTGGGGCCTGATGAAATCCCCGTGGATCCGCCCAATTGGAAAGTCTCGCCGGGGGATCCGAACCTGCCGGGCAAGGGGCTCTTCCAGCACTCCATGCTGTATGTCGGCGAAGGCTGCAACAAGATGTTCCTGGTCCATGGCGGCAAGGTGATCTGGACCTATTCCACCGGCAAAGGCTGGGAATACGATGATGTCTGGATGCTCTCCAACGGCAACATCCTGTATTCCCGCATGGCGTATGCCGCGGAAGTGACGCCGCAGAAAATGGTGGTCTGGCGCCGGGAGGCCCCCGCCGGAAGGGAAATCCATACTGTTCAACCCCTGGGCCTGGACAAGGTGATGCTGGTGGAAAATGCCAAGCCCACCCCCCGACTCCTGGTGATCAACACGAAGACCGGCGCCATCGAGGTGGATCACGCCATCCCGTACCCGGATGTGCCCGGGGTCCACGGCCAATTCCGGCGTTTCCGCGTGACCGCCCAGGGCACCTACCTGGCCGCCTATATGAGCCTGGGCAAGGTTGTCGAATACGACCAAGACTTCAACGAGATCTGGTCGTACAAGATTCGCAGTCCCTGGGCCGCCATCCGCCTGCGCAATGGCCACACGCTGATTACCGACGAAGCCGAACAGCTCACCCGCGAGGTAAATTCCAAGGGGGAGACGGTCTGGGAGTTCGATCTCAAGAAAGATTTGCCCGCCGGCATTGACTTCAGCGGCTCGCAGACCTGCACCCGGCTGGCCAATGGCAACACGATCCTTTGCTCCCGGGGCGGCAATGGCAAGAATTGTCAGTTGATCGAAGTGACGCCGGACAAGAAAGTGATCTGGGCGCTCAAGGACTGGGCCAACCTGGGCCCGGCCACGGCGGTGCAGATTCTGGAAGACCCCGGCGTGCCTGAGAACCCGGGGGAATCGGAACATTAATAGCGCGGCATGGCTGCAACCAAGAACCTGAACACGAAGCCACGAAGCCGTGAAGACGCACGAAGAAAGGCGACGAGAGGGAACTACAGATAAACACAGATGAACCCAGCGTGGCATGGCCGCAACCAAAAGAATTAGCGCGAAGACTCAAAGACGCAAAGAAATACAAGAAACTCTGAAATGGTAAGAATGATGGCGAGTTGTTCAACAACAATGTGCGGGTTGCTGGCGGCGGCGGCGGCGGTTCTGCCGGCTGACGCGCTGCATGCGGCCGAGGCGCCGGCGAAGCGGCCCAACATCATGCTCATTCTTGCCGATGATGTTGGGTGGTCGGACCTGGGGTGTTACGGCGGCGAGATCCGCACACCTGCTATCGATGCGCTGGCGCAGGCGGGGCTGCGTTTCACGCAGTTTTATAATTGTGCGCGCAGTTGCCCGTCGCGGGCGGCGCTCCTGACGGGTCTGTATCCGCACCAGGCGGGCATCGGCTCGATGACCGCCGATGAAGGGCTGCCGGGGTATCACGGATCCCTGCGGCCGCAATGCGTCACCATCGGGCAGGTGCTCCAGGCGGCGGGGTATTACACGGCGGCGGTGGGCAAGTGGCACGTGGGCGATAAGATCCTGCCCACGACGCGCGGCTTTGATGATTTTTACGGCTTTGTCCGCGGCTACGCGATCGACTCGTGGGAGCCGCGCATGATGGTGCGCCTGCCGGAGGGGCGGCCGCAGCGGAGTTACCCGCCCGGCGAATTTTTCGCGACCGACGCGCTGACCGATCAGGCGCTGGATTTCCTGGCGGCAGCGCGGCACAAGCCGCAGCCCTGGTTCTTCTACGTGGCGTATCAGGCAGCGCATTTTCCGCTGGCGTCCCGGCCGCAGGATATGGCGGGCTATGCCGACCTGTACGCCCGGGGCTGGGACCAGGTGCGGGACGAGCGCCTGATGCGGCAGAAGCAACTGGGCCTCGTGGCGCCGGAAACGGAACTGACGCCGCGCGGCCGGATTCCAATGAAGAAAGTCGCAGCGCGTCTGGGCTCGTTGACGGCCGATGGCAACAACCCTGCGTGGGACACGCTGCCGGCCGACCGCCGTGCCGACCTGGCGCAGCGCATGGCCGTCTATGCGGGCATGGTGACCGGCATGGACCGGAACATCGGGCGGCTGGTCGCCGACTTGCGGGAACACGGGGAACTGGACAATACGCTGATCTTTTTCCTCAGCGACAATGGCGCCTGCCCCGAATGGGAGCCCTTTGGTTTTGACCTTAAACCGGTCGCCAATCCGCACCCCGGCACCGGCATCAGCCGCGGCACCCCCGATGCGCCCAACATCCTGCACACTGGCGACGCACTGGCCACGCTCGGCGGGCCGGGCCAACTGTTTAGCTATGGCAGCGGCTGGGCCAATGCCTGCAACACGCCGTGGCGGCTCTACAAGCATTACGACCACGAAGGCGGCATCAGCACGCCGTTGATTGTGCATTGGCCGGCGCAGGTGAAGGCGGCCGGGGCGCTGCGCCCACAGGTGGGGCACATCATGGACCTGATGGCGACCTGCATCGAGGTGGGCGGGGGCACGTATCCGGCGGAACTGGAGGGCCAGAAGATCCTGCCGACCGAGGGCATCAGCCTGGTGCCGGCCTTTGCGGATCGGCCGCTGCCGCGAACGTACCTGGCGTGGGAGCACGAAGGCAACCGGGCCTTGCGAAGTGGCGATTGGAAAATCGTTGGCCTGGCCGGGGAACCCTGGGAGCTTTACGACCTGGGGCATGATCGGACAGAACTGCACAACCTGGCGGCGGCCGAGCCACAGCGCCTGGCGGAGATGATCGCGCAGTGGAAGCAGTGGGCGCACCGCACGGACGTTCTGCCGCGGCCGGGCGGGAAGGAATGAGGGAATTGTTGCAGTGACGACTTGTTGAATTGTTGACTGGGTGGGATTGGTCGGATCGGAGTTTTTTGGCAGAACGTCCAACGCTCAACGTCCAACTTTCAACGTTCAAGGGAGGACGGGGTGATGGGCACCCAAGGCGTCATTGGGCGTCGAGTTTGGCGCGGAGATCTTGGGTTTGCGCGGGTGGCAGGGTGCTCATGAATAGCCAGGTCTCGTGGGGCCACAGGGTCAAGGTGGCGGGCGGATCGGTGGCGTAGCCGGGCGCCAGGGCCGAACCGGTCCAGAGGGGGCCGGATCTTCGGAGGCGGGCGGCCTCGACGATGCGTGGGGCGGCGGCGCCGGCCTGGGCGGCGGATGCAAAACGGGCGCACCACAGCGTGTTGCCGAAGGCGCGGCGTTGCAGGCCGGCGAGGTAATCGGCGATGGCCTTAACCGGCGGTGGCCGATCCGCCTAAATGCGGAGCTGGCTCTGTGGAAATCCTCCCCAAGCGTGGGCACTTACAAACTTCCGGTGGATGGGGTTGCGCCACTCGTCGGGCCGGACGCCGCCTAAAGGCGGACTCCGAGCATTCGTCTTTCCGGCGCCCGCTCGTCACTTGCAGGGTTTCAACAGAGTCGGCGAAACTCCGAACGGCCGCCGGCGAAATGTAATTTCCCTGTCCCTTCCCAACTCTCCTCGGCCAGCCTTGAGAATCGGCGCATATTGTGCCATACTAGCACGCGCAATCGCCCGGGTGGCGAAATTGGCAGACGCGCCAGCTTGAGGTGCTGGTGGCCGCAAGGTCTTGCAGGTTCGACTCCTGTCCCGGGCAGTATTAGAAACGGAAAAGGCCGGCAGCTAATCCTGCCGGTCTTTTTTGTTACATTTTCTGGTCGTAACTGCCTGCCATTCAAGGATGTTGGTGGCACTTATCATGCACAAAATTGCCTTCGCCGTTGCACTGCTGGCGCCGCTGACCGTGGTGGCGGCCACCTACCATGTTGATGCCAGCGGCGGCGATGATGCCAACGCCGGCACCAGTCCGGCAGCGGCATGGCGCTCGCTGGAGAAGGTCAACGCCACCACGTTCCAGCCCGGCGACCGGGTGTTGCTCAAAGCCGGCGCGACGTGGACGGGGTGCCTGCATCCCCAGGGTTCCGGCAGTGCCACGCAGCGCATCGTGCTGGACCGCTATGGCGATGGGCCGCGCCCGGCCATCGCAGGTGGCGGCATTGAGGGCGGAGCGGTGCGGCTGGAAAACCAGCAGTTCTGGAACATCGGCAACCTGGACGTCTCCAACCAGGGGGGCGCGGCCATACGGAAGATGGGCATTCAAATCCGTAACAAGAGTGTTGGCACCCTCGCGGGTATTGCGGTAACGGACTGCGTCCTGCACGATGTCGCCGGGGAAATGGCCGACTACCGCGACGGCAAGGAAAGCGGTGCGATTGTATTTTCCATCACCGCTGCCAACCTTGCGGTGCCCTCCCGGTGGGACGATATCCGCATCGAGAACAACGTCATTCACGACGTGGCGCGCAACGGCATCCTGCTCCAGTCGCAGTGGATCAACAAGCCGGAGGATCCCAACTCCAGTTGGCACGGCCATGGCGCCTATACCCCCTCCACGCATATCCGCATCGCCGGCAACCACCTGGAACGCATTGGCGGCGACGGCATTATTCCATGGTGCGTCCAGGGCGCGATCATTGAACACAATTTCGTCGGCCAGGCGAACCACAATTCCCTTAAGCAGGGACATGCCGCCATCTGGCCGTATTTCTGCCAGGATGTCGTCTTCCAGTACAACGAGGTGTGCCAGACGCAGACCAAGTTCGACGGCATGGCCTTCGACTTTGATAACAGCAACCAGCGGTGCATTTATCAATACAATTACAGCCACGACAACGAGGGCGGCTTCCTGAACATGTGCTGCGACGGCAATGGCAACGACAATATCGCCCGCTTCAATATCAGCCAGAATGATGGCTGCCTGGCCGGCAGCCGCGTGTTTCTGGTGCATGGCAACGGCAACCACGGCTACCGGGTTTATAACAACACGATCTACGTGCGGGACGGCAATCCCGCCCTGTTCCAACAGGGGGCGCCAAGTGACCAGAGTTCGATTCTGTTTCAGAACAACATCTTCATCAACGCCGGCACAGGGACCTTCAAGGCGCCCGGGGGCTGCCGCTTTGAACGCAACCTTTATTTCGGCTCGGGCCAGGTGGCCGATGACGCCGGGAAGATTCTCGGCGACCCGCGCCTGCAATCTGCCGGCAGCGGGAGGCTGGGCTTCGACTCGGTCGCGGGCTATAAGCTGCTTGCCGGATCTCCGGCCCTGCATGCCGGTTTGGTGATCCCCGATAACGGCGGGCGCGATTGGTGGGGGAATCCGGTTTCCGCGACAGCACCTTGCCACTTGGGTGCATTCAATGGCGGCCCGGTTTCACCGACAACGGGTCAACCATAAACGCCACTACCTGTATGGACACCCCAAGGCATGAAGGCCATCTTCGCCGATACAAGTTTCTATATCGCCTTGTACCGCCGCGACATCCACTCAGGGCTTCGGCGGCCCATCCGGCAAGCTTTGCACAAAGCGTTGCCCCGCCCAGAAGATACGTATTGAGCGTTTCGCCTGCTCCAAGCGAAGCCCCCAATTGCGCGAGCACAGGCACGCGATAACCGTAAGGGCGCCAAACAGTAAAGCTCCACCACATGCCATCGGCAAGGCTGCGTCGGGGATCTGATAGCGCCCCGTATTCTGAAGGTAACCGGTGCACGCTATTGTAAGGAGAGATAGCAGGAAAAGGCATATGGGTAGACCGATGGTCAGGCTTCTTTTGCGACGGTGGGCCGCGCAAAAGAACACCTTGACCTTGTTTGATTCGCGCATAGCCGCGGCAGCATAGCCGAGGCCGCCGATAATTGGGCCTAGCAAAAGAACTAAGAGTGCGCCGATGGTTCTACCCGAGGCGCTCGTGGCCTCGGCATCAGGGAAAACAAACTGATGAGACTTGCATCCCTTGCTGTCATTACAAAGAATACAACGCTCTGGCAGCGTCGCGCCAAATTCGGCTGCTATAACGTCACCCTCCCGCCAAACGCGGGGCTCGCGCTTTGGCTGCGGCGCGACCCCATGTGGTACAACTTTCTGAAGTGCGGCCAGTGCGTTCAAGGCTTCGTTCATATGTCACACCTGTTGCTTTTGTGGCGATCTTAACTCGCAATTCCCACGGTGGCAACGCCACTGGTAGGAATTTCTCGCGCCATGTAAAGGTGAGGTTTTTCAGCGGGTGTGACTACCGCCGGGCAAGCAGAGGTGTTCCCTCCGGTGGGATTTGGAGCGACCGGGGGATAACCTGGGGATTGCTCCAGCCAATCACCCATCCCGTTTGCAACGTTGTTGAAGGATGTCATCGGTAAGGCGAACGGATTGCCACCGGATGCCTCCAGCCAGAAGCGTCACTACCTGTATGGACACCCCAAGGCATGAAGGCCGTCTTCGCCGATACAAGTTTTTATTGAGATGATGCGCGATCTGGGTCTCACCGACGCCCTCACCGCCGATCGCCATTTCACCCAAGCTGGATTTAACGCATTCCTTGCGAGAAGTGGGAAGTGAATGCGAACGTGTCCCCCGACAGCCCCACGAAAATCGATTCGGCTATCTGACGTATGCTTTTGAAGCCGTCTGCAGGTTGCGGTATCCCCGCTGACTTTGTTTGAGCGCCACCGGTAACTGTGAATCCTCCCTTGAGGCGCTGGTTGGCCGCATAGGTCTTGCAGGTTCGACTCCTGCCCCGGGCATTAAGATCAACTGACAATAGACTTATGGATGTTCTCCATAGGTCTTCTTTATTGGATCTTGAGGCATTAACTCGGGACTTCTGAAAGAAGAAGTACCAAGTTTGGGCGGCGTTTTCTGAAAACACCCCCATAATGGATGATTCTTTTATGGGGTGCTTCGTGCGGCACGCGGTCAAGCTTTCGTCACACAGCAAAGCTGGTGTGTTCAGCGGTTATAAGAAGAACGTCGGGGGACTGATGCCGCATTCATCAGCACGGAATGTCGGTGAAAATCTGTTCAAGTCTGGTCCTGCAAGGGTACAATGCTTCATGAAAGGGTAGACCGATGTGCAAAGCATTTTTTCCCCTGATTATGGCGGCGGTGCTGGCATTCGCTGGCTGCAACATTCAACCGCCGCCTGAACATGTTGCAACACAACCGGCGACCACGCAACCGGAAACCCAAGAGCAGGCAATTGCGGCTATAAGGAAGTTGGGTGGACTCGTTGATTTGTATGGAAAGGCTCCCGGCACACCGTTTATGGTAGATTGGATGGACGCCCCCAAGGACATTGATGATGGGCTAAAGCACATCGAAGGCTTCACCGAACTGCAAAAACTCATATTGTGTGACAGCCACGTGACAGATGCGGGGATGGCGCATCTCAAGGGGGCAACCCGCCTTCGCCTTTTGTATCTGCACCACACCAAGGTCACTGATGCCGGAATGGTCAACCTCAAAGGATTAGTCCAACTCCAAACGCTGCTCTTGGACGGCACCAAAGTAACCGATTCGGGGTTGAAGCACCTCAAGGGGTTGCATCAACTCGAAACGCTGGACTTGCGGGGCACTGGCGTGACCGAGCAGGGCGTGAAACAACTTCAGGAAGCGTTGCCCAAGTGCCACATCCGCCATTGACCATTCCCGACTTGATCCCTCTCCACGATGCCCCTGTGACCGCCACAGTTCATTTATAAACAATCCGTATCCTTTTCAGCAAAAATGCCCTCGCCCGCGCCTAAAAGATCGTTTTGAAAACTGCAGAGCACGCAGAGATCGCGGAGACGAACGCCGAGGAAAGCCTTGTGAACTCAGGTCTTTCTCTGCGTACTCTGCGCTCTTTGCGGTGAAATATTGTAATTTCGAAACGGTCTTCAGATCGATCGCACGCAGATGGCGTTCGGTTGGTACTTTGGCTGGAGCATTACATTCGGTCGCGGTGGAACCATGTCCGGGAAACGCAGTGATGGCGGCAATCTTGCCCTCATTGCTCCGTGGCGAATCGCCCTGATCGATAGTCCCAGCTTTTGCCCTGGTCATGGGCGACGAAGAGGCGGTAGAAGTAGGTCGTGTTGGGCTTGAGGCCACGGAGTTTGAAGGGGTTTATTCCGGTGGTGACGGGTTGCTGGGGGGTGGCGGATTGCCAGGTGCGCCCGGGGCGATACATGTCGATTTCAACGGCGGATCCTTTGGTCACGGTTTGCGGGGGATAGGTCAGAGCGTCCACGGTGCCGTAGTACAAAATGGCTTGGGAGTTGGGGCCGGTCTTTTTGATTTCGTAGTCGATGGTGGCGTGATCCGCGGCTACTGCGGACGCTTTGGATGCGCCAAATAGGACCGGCAGATCAAAGAGTTGGGCGGTCTTTTCCGGGCGCAGGTATTCCGGTAACACGGGGGCAGCACCGGCTTTGGAGGCCGGCTTGGCGGGGCCGGCGGGAGTGGCGACATAGGATGCGATACCGCCGGTCGCCATGCCGATCCAGCCGTCGGTGGCGTAATCGTTCATGTAATAGAAACGTTTGGCGGATGGGCGTTCGGGCGCTGCAGCACTGGACGCCGGGGCCTTGCGCCGGGCACGTGGTTTTTGGGCGGCATCGGCGGGCGCTGGCGGAGCGTCGGGGGCGGTCGCCTCGTCCGCGGGTTCCGGGGTTGCATCCCGGTTGAGCTGGGCGCGATACCAGGTTTGATCGCTGCCCAAGAACCAGCCGCGGCGTTTGATTTCCCGGACCAGATCGCCGCTGCGTTCGCGGTTGGGCGGGCCGGGGATTTCGCAGAATGAGCCGGTGCTGGCCAGCAGGCCGCTCATAGTCTTGCGGGCAGCCGGCGCCTGGGCGGAGGCGTAGAGTTTCCAGCGGTGTTCCGGCTCGTCATAGAAGTATCCATAGAAAGTTCGCAGGTCGCCGGTGGCCTCGACCCGCAGGGCTTGAATGGTGCGCTCGGCGCCATTGGGATAAGCGACGGCAGCGCGGAATTTAACGCCCGTGCCTTCCCCGCCGAACGTGCTGTATTGAGCCCCGGGAATGGCGGTGCCGATCAGGCACGCCATTTTATCGATGGGTGGCGCCTCGGTCGCGTTGCGATTGGCAAGCCACATGGAGAAGTTAAAACCAGCACCCGGAGGAATAAGGCCGCCACTGCCAAAGGAGGTGCCGTAATAGCCAAAAGGCGTGGTCAGCGGGGAATAACTTCCGGTCTTGCCGATATCCTGTGTTTCAAACACCCACATCGTGGGCGCCGGGCAGTTGTCGGGGGCGTAAAAGTGCCCATGGGCCGCGGATGGACGCCAACGGGTACGCAGCAGGCTGGCCTGGTGGAGGGCGGAACCATCCAGCCGGATGTAATAGATCCGAGTTTCGGCGGCCGGGGGCGTTTTGGTGCAATCAATGGCGACGGTGACTTTGCCCGGTTCCTTGACGGCAAAGGTGAGCGTCTGCGGCTGCGGCGTCTGGCCGGCACTCGGCTGGGCCGGGAGCGTTTGCCTCTGATCGCCCACTTGGATGACCCAGGGGTGACCGGCCTCGGCGGGCGGCACCTGCATGAAAAACGTGGCCTTGATTTGCCCCGCCTGCGCACACCACAGGTGCCAGCGTGCCGTTCCCGGGACGGCATCCGACAAGCGGCCCAGATAGCCGAAACTGCAACCAATGAGCCCCTCATCGCCGGGGATCAGCGGTTGTGGGTCCAGGGCCTGGAAGCAGCGGTCAAAGAAGCCATTGGTGGCGGTGAGGTCGATCCGTCCGTCTTTGGCCGGTTGTCCCAGGTAGCGGATATCGGATTTCGCGCCATCTTTTGATAAGACATCCAACACCACCGGGGGATCCAGGACGAGGGGCGGGGCGGGGCCGGTGGCGGCGGGCGCCGCGCTGGCGGGTTGGGCGGTGGAGGTATCCGCCGAGGCGCTCTTAAGGTTGCCCCCGGCCGTGGCGATAGCCGTGAAGCAAAGCAGGGTCAGCATGGCGAGGGCCAAGCGCAATGGGTGAGTTTTCAACATGCCATCTCCCGTCGGATCGACCACGGACTCATGGATTGCGATCCATGGGCGTGAGGGGTACAGGCGGTTGTCCTTGGGCGGCGCGATGGACTGACACCGGCACGCGAACATGCCCGACGGGGCCCCCTCCCCGTTGGGTATGGCACCCGGCGCCGCCCGCGGCTGCAACCATACGGCCAGGAACATTCCCCTGCCACTATTCGGCCGCGGCTTTTTTGGCGGCGGCCAGGGCGGCGGCGTAGTCCGGCTCGTGGGTGATTTCCGGGACCAGTTCCGCATATTTGACGCGGCCGTCCTTGCCGATCACGAACACGGCGCGGGCCAGCAGGCCGTTTTCCTTCAGCAGCACGCCCCAGGCATAGCCGCAGGAGTGCGTGCGGTAATCCGAGAGCGTTTGCACGCCGTGGATGCCCTCGGCGCCGCACCAGCGTTTCTGCGCAAAGGGCAGGTCCATGCTCACGGTCAGGAGGCCCACCGCCGGGGCCAGGGCGGCGGCCTGTTCGTTGAAGTGCCGGGTCTCGCGGCTGCACACCGGCGTATCGAGCGAGGGCACGGTGGTCAGCAGCCACACCTTGCCGCCGGGGATGAATGAATAGGTGGACATATCGTTGGCGATGGCGGTAAAGGCCGGGGCCAGGGTTCCGACCGCCAGCGGCCGGCCCTGGAGCGTCAGGGGTTGGCCGCGCAGGGTGACCAAGCCCGTACGCTCGATGAGCGGGCCACGTGCGGCACAGCCACCGGCCAACAGCAACAGGATCAGCATGCCGCAGGCGATCAGGATCTTGCTCGTATTCATGCGTTGGCTCCTTAAGGGGATCGGGGTCCGGGTTTCAACTCTGTGCGCGCAGGGTGTGGTGGATCAGCGCGGTGGCGTCGGCGTTGCCGGGGAAGGTCATGGTGGCCGGGTCGTAGGTGAGCTTGCGCCCCGGCAGGCGCTGGGCAATGGCGCCGGCGAGCACAAATTCGGTGAGCGGACCGGCGTAATCAAAGGATGTGGCCGTCTTCTCTTCGCCCTTGCAGGCCCGGATGAAATTCTGGTAATGGCCGCCCTTCATGCGCGGAATGGATTTGGCGGGCAGCGTGGCGTGGAGTTCCTTCATTTTGGCCTCGGGAATGATACGCGGGGAATAGTCGGTGAGCTTGATCGTGGCCTTGTCGCCATAGACCAGGCAGCCGCTCATTTCGCCGCCGAACTGGCGGTCGGCCTCCAATTCCGGTGGCCGCGGCGGGGTCCGATCACCATCGTACCAGGTAAGGCGCACGGGCGGCTGGGAGCCGCGGGCGGGGAACTCGTAGACCACAGTGGACGATTTGGGATACGCCAGGGGGCTTACGCCGCTGGTCTGGGCTTCGATGGAGGAGGGCACGGACAGGTCCAGCGCGTAGGAAACGAAATCGAAAATGTGGCAGCCCATGTCGCCCAGCGCCCCGTTGCCGAAGGCCTGCCAGCCGCGCCAGACCATGGGCAAATATGCCGGGTTGTAGGCGTAGTCCGCGGAATCGCCGCGCCACAGGTCCCAGTCCAGGGTGGGCGGAACCGGCGCGGCGGCGGGCAGTTTCATCATGCCCTGGGGCCAGATGGGGCGATTGGTCCAGCAAGCCACTTCGCGCACGGTGCCCACCACGCCGCCCTGGACCCATTCGCGCAACAGGCGAATGCCTTCGGTGGCGTGCATCTGGATGCCCATCTGGGTCACCAGTTTGGCCTTGCGGGCAAACTCCGTAAGATGCCGGGCCTTGGCGATGGTGTTGGCCAGCGGCTTTTGCACGTACACGTGCTTGCCCAGTTCCATGGCGGCCAGGGCAATCGGGTAATGGCGGTGGTCCGGCGTGGAGACGCTGACGGCGTCGATGTCGTGCCCGACGGCATCGAGCATTTTGCGGTAATCCTTGAAACGCTGGGCTTTGGGCGCCACCGCGCCGGCCTTGGCCAAAATTCCGTCGTCGACATCGCAAATCGCGACGATGTTCTGACTGGTAAAGTTGTTGAAGTCGCTGAACCCCATGCCGCCGACGCCCACACAGGCGACGTTGAGCGTTTGGCTGGGCATTTTCAGATCGGCACCGAAAAGCCCCCGGGGCAACAGCAGGGCCCCGCCCGCCAGTGCCGCGCCACGTAACAGGTCCCGCCGCGTGGTCATCAGATTCCTGGGCATGGTTACGCCTTCCTATCCAGCAAAGGTAAAAGATGAATTGTAAGGACCGTGGCGGTGCAATAAAAGGCCGGCGCGGGGAGGTAACACGGAAGGGTGCGGCTTAAGGATATCCTGTCCAGCATGAAACCCGGCAAAGTTGACCCCGCGGTCGAATGGGGGCCGGACGTTGGGACGGCGATTATCCGATGACATGCCGGGCCCGGGCATGAGAAACACCACAGAGGAACAGGCGCAGGTAGCAACCGCCCAGCTTCGTGGTAGACTTCGCCGAGCACGCAATGCCAACGGAGGAATACTGATGAGTTTTTCACGCTTCGCCTTAAATTGGCTGCTGCGCGGCACGATGTTTGGGGCGGTGGTCCTGGGGCTGGCGGGCTGCGGTACGGTGGTCCGGCCGGCGGTACAGTTTCCGACACGGGATCAATGGGTCGAGGCGCATTTGCCGGCTGCGGGGGCGCCGGTGAAACCGGGGCCGGTTGTGGGGGGGGCGGCACCGGCGGCGTTGCCGACGGCTTATCTGGAGGTGCTGGCGAACCATGATCCGGTGATCCGCAATGCGCGCGGGCCGCGGCCGCTGACGCTGGGTCAGATCCCGTACACACGCGGGCTGTATTGCCATGCCAATAGCCGGGTGGTGGTGCACCTGCCGGGGGCAGGCCGGGCGTTTACCGCGCTGGCGGGGGTGGACTCGAATCCGGACACGTTTGGCGGGCGGGGCAGCGTGGTGTTTTCCCTGACGGTAAGTGGCAAGAAGGTGTTTGAGACAGCCGTCCTGCGCGAAAATTCGCCAGCGGTTCCGGTGCGTGTGGACCTGGCGGGGGCCGATTCGTTTGTGCTGGATGTCGGCGATGCCGGCGATGGCATCTCGTGCGACCAGGCCGACTGGGCCCAGGCCAAGGCGACTTTGGTTGATGGCCGGGATGTGTGGCTGGGGGATCTGCCCCTGGTCGATCGCCGCGCCGAAGGGGCGCCCTTGCCGGAGCGCCGCAGCGCGTGGCCCTTTAGCTTTACGTATCAGGGCACCCCATCCGATGAACTGCTGGCGCGCTGGCCGCAGAAGGTGGAGACGCGGAAACTCGATGCCCAGCGGACGCAGCGCACGCTGACGTGGACCGATCCGGCGACGCCGCTGGAGGTGCGCTGCGTGGCGGTGGTGTATGCCGATTTCCCGGCAGTGGAATGGACGGTTTATTTCCGCAACACCGGTACGCACAACACGGCGATCCTGGAAAACATCCAGGGGCTGGATATGGCGCTGCAGCGCGGGACGGGAGGCGAGTATGTGCTGCATTCCAACCGGGGTGACTGGTGCGCCCGCGAAGGGTATCAGCCGTGGGAAACGACGCTGGGGCCGGGCAGCACCAAACGCTATGCCCCGCATGGGGGGCGTGCGACGGATGGTCCCGAGGGCTGGCCTTATTTCAAGTTACAACAGCCGGGTGGCGGGTTGCTGCTGGCGATTGGCTGGCCGGGGCAGTGGGCCTGCTCGTTTGTACGCGACGCCAACGATGGCTTGCGCATCGCCGCGGGGCAGGAACTGACGCGGATGTATTTACAGCCCGGCGAAACGATCCGCAGCCCGCTGACGGCGCTGCTGTTCTGGCAGGGAACCGACCTGGTGGCGGCCCAGAACCTGTGGCGGCGCTGGATGTGGGCCTACAACGTGCCGCGCAATGCCGCGGGGCAACTGCCGGCGCCAATGCTGCTGGGCAATACCTCCGGCGAATTCAACGAGATGACCGGCGCCAACGAAGAGAATCAAAAGTGGTTCATCAGCCGCTACCTGGAGGAGCGAATCCCGATCGACTACTGGTGGATGGATGCGGGGTGGTATGCGTGCCATGGGCAATGGCCGCTGACGGGCACGTGGGAGCCCGATCCCGAGCGCTTTCCCAAGGGGTTGCGGGCCATCAGCGATTATGGGCATGCCCATGGCGTTAAGACGCTGGTCTGGTTTGAGCCGGAGCGCGTCGGCGATAAAGGCAGTTACCTGGGCAAAGACCATCCGGATTGGCTGTTGGGTGGAACCCTGCTGAACCTGGGCAATCCGGCGGCGCGGACGTGGCTGACCGAACATACCGCCGCCACGCTGGCCGCCCAGGGGATCGACTTGTACCGGCAGGATTTCAACATGGAGCCGCTGGATTACTGGCGCGGCCATGATGGGCCGGACCGCCAGGGTGTCACGGAGAACCTGCACGTGCAGGGCTACCTGGCCTACTGGGATGCGCTGCGGCAGCGGAATCCCAACCTGCTCATTGACAGTTGCGCCTCGGGCGGGCGGCGCAACGACCTGGAAACCCTGCGCCGCGCCGTGCCCCTGCATCCCACGGATTACAACTACGGGGACCTGCCGGCCAAGCAGTTGTTCCACCGCACGCTGTTCCAATGGATCCCATACTTTGGTTCCAACAATGTGCCCGGAGCCAGCGGGGGCACCTATGCCTTTCGCAGCGGGCATGCCATGTCTTTGGTGGTGGGGTATGACATGCGCGACAAAAAGTGGGACTACGATTTGGCCCGCAAACTGGCCGCGGAGTGGCGTACCATGGTGTCATGTTATACGGGAGATTTTTACCCGCTGACGCCGGGCGTGCTTTCGGATGACGTCTGGATGGCTTGGCAGTTTAACTGCCCGGCGGAAGGACGGGGGATTGTTGAGGCGTATCGGCATAAAGGCAATGCCGAACGCCAGCGGACGTTTGTCCTTGGCGGACTCGCGGCGGCGGCGCGGTACGAAGTGACGGATCAAAATACCGGGGCGGTTACGAAAGTTTCCGGAGCGGATTTGATGGGGCGGGGCCTGGGCGTGGAAATTACGGAGACTCCGGGGTCGGCGCTCGTGATGTATCGACGCTGTCCATAGAGATTTAACGCTAAGACTCGAAGACGCGAAGACACAAAAAAGACGAAAGACGAAAGAAAATGAGATTTTCAAACTGGGGTTGGTGTGCGGCGGTGGTGTTGCTGGCGGGGGTGGCGCACGCGGATTCGGCGATCGCGGTGACGCCCGATGCGCCGGTGCTGCCGTTGAGCGATGTCGGGCAGTACCGCCTCGGGTATGTTCTGCGGGGTCAGGCGCCGGTGGAATTGACGCCCGGGGCCACCGAAATTGACGATCCACTGACGGGCACCACGTTCCGGCCGGCCGGGGTACACAACGGCCAGGCCGCCATGTTTGTGCACCCGCCGTGGCGCCATGGCACCGGTGCGGCGTTCCAGGAGTACCAGTTCAACCTGCCGGCGGCGCGCCGCATCTTGCTGCGCGGTGCCACGGCCCTGGCGGAGGGTACGGAAAAATCGGATGGGGTCACGTTCCGGGTGCTGGTCGATGGGGAGAAGGTCGTCGACCAGAATCACAAGCAAATGGCCTGGCAGCCCTTGGAGGCCGATCTGACCCGGTGGGCCGGCAAAGTGGTGACGCTGCGCCTGGAAACCGATCCAGGCCCGCATGACGATTCCGGATGGGACCACGCCCTGTGGGGCGCGTGCCGCCTGGAACTCGAAGGCTTTGTGCCACCGGCGCGACCGGCCGTTCCGGCGCCGCCGGTATTGGAGGGCTTGGCCGCCGCCGTTTCTGTGGAGAATAAGACCGCGGTTGCGCCAGCCATCTGGCCCGCCCAGATCACCTATCGCATGGACAATAATGTCGCGGTACTGACCTGCACCAATGCCGAAGGTACGTTTGCCTACCGCTGGGCACCGCCCGCCGCGGACGGTGCGGAAGGGGTGCCGTGCCTGGGCGATCTGAGTTTGCATGCCACCTACGCCGGCGCGCCGGTGGAGCATGCGGTGGGCCTGGCCAGGACCGCCGCCCTGGCCTTTACGGCTGGGGCCCAGTGGCAAGCGAGCCGCTGGGAGCCTGCCGCCGACCACATCGCGCTGGTCAGTACGTACAAGGTGGGCGCGCAGAGCGCCACACTCCGCATGACCGGGACGCTGGTGGGCTCTGCACTGGTGCTGGATGTGGATTGCGACCAGCCGGTGGTGACGGAATTTTACGGCGGGCGCTGGGGTCCGCTGGCCATTCGCCACGGCGTGGCCGTGCCGTATTACGGCACGGTGGAATACCTGCCGCAGGATGACCTGTTTGCCAACGCCTATATGGATTGGACGCATTCGGCGGCCGCGGATTTAGGCGGCGGCCGGGCGCGCTACGCCACGCTGTTTAACCCGCCCGCCGGGGCCCCGGCGCGGAACTTGCTCCACGATCGCGTCGTATTCACCGCCGCGCGGCACCTGGTGGAAGTGCTGCCGAATATTCCCAACCCGCCCTCGCCATACCGCGCCGCCTTGGCGGGCAAAATTATCCTGGATACCTGGGGCGGGCGCTTTGCCGACATTGCCGCGCACCTGGAAACGCTCTCGTCCTATGGCCTGGACCAGATGGCGCTGATCGTGCACGATTGGCAGCGCTCCGGTTACGACAACGCCCTGCCGCAGCATTTCCCGGCCAATGCCGCCCTGGGCGGCGACGCGGGTATGAAAGCGCTCACCGCTACGGCGCGGCGCCTGGGGTACCCCATCGCGCTGCACGAAAATTACGTGGATTACTATCCCAATTACGACGGCTTTAATGATGCGGATATCGCCCGCACCGCGACCGGGGAGCGGCAACTGGCGTGGTACAACCCGGGTACCAAGATTCAATCCTTTGCGGAAAAACCCACCGTCATGCTGCACTTCGCCGGGCAGCAGTCGCCGGAGATCCAGCGCCGCTACGAATCCACGGCGTGCTTTATTGATGTGTGCTCGGCGGTGCCGCCCTGGTTCCATGTGGACCACAATGCCGCCGAGGACGGCGCCGGCACGTTTCGGCGCGTGCTCGCAGCGCATCGCGACCTGTGGGCTTGGGAACGCCAAACGCATCACGGCCCGGTTTTTGGCGAAGGCAACAATCACTTTTACTGGTCGGGCTTTCTGGATGGCGCCGAGGCCCAGTTTGGCACCGGCTGGCCGGAAGGCCAGGGGCAAACCGCCCCGCTGGCGGTCGATTTTGACCTGCTCAAAATCCATCCGTTGCAGCTCAATCACGGCATGGGGTATTACGAACGGTGGTCCGGCGGGGCCGGCTGGAGCAGCCTGCCGCCGATGGTGGTGCTGGATCAATACCGCATGCAGGAAATCGCTTATGGCCACGCGGGTTTTCTCAACGGCAATGCCTGGCACACCATTCCCACCGCCTGGGTGGAGCACCACTTGGTTGCGCCGGTCAATGCCCGCAGTGCCACGGCCCGCGTGGTGGCCATTGCCCACCAGGTGGCCGGGCAATGGACCGATGCGACAGCCGCGGCCCGGGCACAGCAATGGCAGCGCGTGCGCGTCACCTATGACAACGGGCTGGTGATCACCGCCAATGCCGGGGTGGCGGCGTTGCCCGATGGCACCGCGACGCTGGGGCAGTTTGGCTGGTCCGCCCGCGGAGCGGGCTTGACGGCTTACACCGGCCTGCGGCAGGGCGCGCTGGTGGATTACGCCGCCACCGCCACCACCGTATTTGCCAATGCCCGGTGTGCCGCGGACTTTAACTACACGCAGATAAAGAACATTGCCGCGCAACTGGTGGATGTGTCCGCGCCCGCGCCGCGTACGCTCCGCTTCACGTATCAATGGCACGTGGGCGATGCGCTGGGGGCGGATTACGCGGCCTTTGTGCATTTTCTGTACCCCGCGACCGCACGGCAGAAGTCGAAGCATTCCGATTCCATTTGCTTCCAGCAGGACCATCATCCCCGCACGCCCACGAGCCAATGGCAAACCGGCCAGATTGTCACCGATGGGCCGTTCACCATCACGCTGCCGGCCGATCTGCCCGATGGCGATTATCCGTGGGTTATCGGTCTGTGGGCGCCGCAGTTAGCACGCGTGCACTTTGCCACCGGAGACCAGGAATCGGATCGTCTGCATGTCGGAACGCTGCACGTGCGGGAGGGCGGCAAGACGTTAACGGCCGAGTGTGCCGCCCTGCCGCCCGCCGCGAACCTGGCACTTTACAACCAACACCTCAATAACCCTGGCCAGGTAATTGACTTTGGCGACCTGCACACCGATGGCAGCGTGCTGGTCCGGCGCGAGGGTCCGGCGTGGGTCCTCTATCCCTTCCCGCGCACGCGCCAATTCACGCTGGAACTGCGGGCGGCGCGCTTTGGACGTCCGAAAACCATCACCGCCGTGCAAGATGCCGCGTGCACAGCCCTGGCGCCGCGCGCGGCGGAGGGCGATTTCTGGGTGCTCCCGGTCTCGGGGTCTGGGCAGTATCGCTGGCCGGCGTTGCCGTAGGCCGCCCGCTGCGGCAGGCGTAAAGCGGGTCTTTTTTTAGGATTAATATGATCCCCCGCACGGCCCCTGTGCCCCCACCCCCGTGCGGCGGGTTCCCGCCGCAGGCGACGCTGTGGCGACGGCATAGGTTCCGCCGCGCCATCACCGCCAAAGCCGTGCAGCGCCGCGGGTTACGACGGTCCTAGAGAAGATTGTATAAATATATGTATGGACAGTTCTTGAATATAACAAATTCAATGTGGGACCGTTTTTTTTAAAAGCAATCGCTCCTTTTGGTCGATGATAAAAATGGTCGGCGGCGTGTGGAAAAACCGGAAGCGCGGCACCTGCAATCGGCGGTCCGCACCCCCTATTTGTTTCCTGGATGGGTGCCCTTCCTCCTCCTTATGAAATGGACCCTTAATGAACACTCCCTTGCTGGAGCGCTTGAAAAATTCCCCGCAACTGCCCTCCTTGCCGGCCGTCGCCATGCAAGTGCTGGACTTGGCGCGGCGGGAAGATGCCCGCATCGCCGATATCGCCAAGCTGATCCAGAACGACGTGGCGCTGTCCACCAAGATCTTGCGGACCGTCAACAGCAGTTTTTACGGGCTGCCCAAACAAGTCAGCACCATCAGCCATGCCCTGGTGATCCTGGGTCTGCAATCCGTGAAGACCTTGGCCCTGGGTTTTTCGCTTTTGGCCAGCATTAAATCCCGCAAGGGCGACAACTTTGATTATGAATTATTCTGGCGCCGCAGCATTTATTCCGCCGTATCGGCCCGGCTGCTGGCGCGGAAGGTCAATTTGCCCGAGATCGAAGAAGCCTTCATCTGTGCCCTGCTGGCCGATATGGGTTCGCTGGTGATGCATCGGGTGATGGGCGACCAATACGATAAGGTGTATGCCCGGGCGCACGACGATCAATTGCAACTGGTCCAGCTTTGCCGCGCGACGTTCGATCTGGATCACGCCCAGGTGGGGGGAATGCTGGCGGAAACCTGGGGCATGCCCCCGCTGCTGGCCGAACCGATTCGCCGCCATCACAGCGTGGACGAAGCGCCTCTGGACCTGCGAAAATTGGCCGAGGTGGTCTACTGCGGCGTGCTGTGCGGCCAGGTCTTTGCCGTCGGCCATGGCACCGGCACCTTAGGCCAGGCCAGTGCACAACTCACGGAACGCTTTAATCTATCCTCCGCCCAGATCACGGCGCTGTTGACGGAAATTCACCAGCACACGCTGGAGATGTCGGGCCTGTTCGATCTGAACCTGGGTGCCGGCCGCAGCTACCAGGACATCATGAGTGAAGCCACGCAAGTGCTCAGCGACTTGACGCTCCATTCCCACCAGCAGATTCAGACGGCGCAGCAGCAGAATACCGTGCTCCAGCAACTGGCCTCCACCGACGCCCTGACCGGCTGCGCCAACCGCGGGCGGTTTGCCGCGTTTCTCCAGGAACAGTTTTCCCGCGCCACCACCGGACGCCACTCCCTGGCGGTCATCTTTGTCGATGCGGATCACTTCAAATCCATCAACGACACCCGCGGCCATCAGGCCGGGGACGAAGTGCTGCGCTGCCTGGGCCACCTGCTCCGCACCACGCTGCCGCCCGGCGGTCTGGCGGCGCGTTATGGCGGCGAGGAATTCGCCCTGATCCTGCCCCAAACCGATGCCGCCGCCGCCGGCCGTCAGGCCGAGACGCTGCGCGGGGCGATCCAGGCCTTGCGAATCGTCCATGAATCCCGGCCAATTCCGCTGACGGTGAGCCTGGGGGTAGCCGCCACGGATGCCCAAGCCACATTTGCCAACCCCGGCCAGCTTATCGCGGCCGCCGATCGCGCCGTTTACGCCGCCAAACAGGGGGGGCGTAATTGCGTGCGCATCTTCTGCCCGCAGGTGCCCGCCGCAGTGGCCTAACCGGTTGGACTTGCCATCCGCCATTAACTAAACTGAAGTTTTTAGTAGACACACGGCGCAACGGAGTCCGGCGGCGGGTATTTCGCTGTCGCGATTGCCCTCTGCGGGGTGTTGGTGCGGGCGTTGTTGGCGGAGAAACGGGCATGACCACCGGAACCAGAATCGGCACCAGCTTCGCCCTGGCCCTGGCCATCATCATGGGCTTGGGCGTGAGCGTGTTCGTGAGCACGCAACAACAGCTGGACGCACGCACCAACGCCGCCGAGGCCAGCGCCCACCGTGCTTTGCTGACGCTGGTCCTCTGGTCACCCCTTTCCCTCCTGGGCCTGGCGGCGCTGGCGGTACTGGTCACGCGAAAAGTGCGCTTCGGCGGGCCGGCCGCGCCGCCGGGCACCCGCGATCAGACACGCGGCACCATCGCCCTGCGGTATGTCCTGGCGCTGGCGGCGGTGCTTATTGCGGCCTTGCTGCGCTGGTGGCTGGAGCGGGCGTTCGGCCCGTTGCCGCCGTTCATCACGCTTTATCCGGCGGTGCTGCTGGTGGCGACGATCGCCGGCGGTGGCCCGGGCATCCTGGCGAGCGTGCTGGCGACACTGGTGGCCACGTACTTTTTTATTCCCCCCTATGGCTCCTTCGCCATCGCCTCGGCCAGCGATTTTCTCGCCCTGCTGATCTTCACCGGCACGAACCTGGTGCTGTGCGTGGTGGCCGAACGCTTACGCCGGGGGCGGTGGGCCGAGGCGGTCGCGGAACAAAGGGAGTTGCTGGCGGTGACCGTGGGCAGCATCGGCGACGGCGTTATAGTCACCGACCTCCATGGCCGCATCACTTTTCTCAACACCGTGGCGGAGGAACTTACCGGCTGGAAACTCTCCGCGGCCCAGGGCCAGCGGTTGCCGACGGTCTTCCGGATCATTAACGAAGAGACCCGCGTGCCCGTCGAGAACCCGGCCGACAAGGTCTTGCGCCTGGGAACCGTGGTGGGCTTGGCCAACCACACTATTCTGGTGGCCCGGGACGGGCGGGAAATACCCATCGACGACAGCGGCGCCCCGGTGCGCGAGGCCGATGGCACGGTGCATGGCGTGGTGCTGGTGTTCCGGGATTTCTCCGAAAAGAAGGCGGCCGAAAAGGCCCTGACGCTGCTGGCCGCCATCGTCGAATCGTCCGCGGATGCCATTGTTTCCAAAAGCCTCGACGGCACGATCCTGACCTGGAACGCCGGGGCCGAGCATTTGTTCGGCTATGCAGCCGCGGAAATCATCGGCCAGCCCATTACCCGGCTGGTGCCGCCGGAGCGGGTGGCGGAGGAAGAACAGATATTAGGCCGCCTGCGCGCCGGCGAGCGGGTCGAACACATCGAGACGGTCCGGGTGGCCAAGGACGGGCGGCACATTGCCGTATCGGTGACGATCTCGCCGCTGAAGGACCGTGAAGGGCACGTGGTCGGCGCATCCAAAATTGCCCGGGACATTACCGAACGCCTGCAGGTCCAGGAGGCGCTCGCGGCCGCCCAGCGCAGCGCCGAGACGGCGAACAAAGCCAAGGACCAGTTCCTGGCCGTGCTCAGCCATGAGTTGCGCAATCCGCTGAGCCCCGTGCTGGCCACCGCCGCCATGCTCCGTGCCGACCCCCGTTTCGACGCCGACACGCGCGAGCAGTTGGACGTCATCTGCCGCAACGCCGAACTGGAAGCCCGCCTGATCGACGACCTGCTGGATGTCACGCGTATTGAACGCGGCAAGATTCAACTCGAGCGCCGGCCGGTGACGCTGGAGCCCATCCTGCGCGGGGCGGTGGACGTTTGCCGGTCCGACCTGGCGGGGCGGAAGATCGCGCTGGCCCTGGACATTCCCGATGATCTCGGCGTGATCCATGCGGACACCGGGCGGCTCCAGCAGGTATTCTGGAACCTCCTCAAGAACGCCATTAAGTTCACGCCCGAAGGCAAGACCGTCCAATGGTCGTTTTGAAAAAGTGAGCCTCCCTGCCATCATGGAGATGTTGTAAGTCCCGTGTAGCAGGGAGGCTACGATGTTTTCTATCGGCAAGGAAGCCGTCAAGTTGGCGCCTT
>Ga0316217_10000408_pt1 | contig 61515 bp, 49 predicted proteins | sample 1anoAmetaG_FD_203633 | JGI IMG/M metagenome (GOLD analysis project Ga0316217, IMG submission 203633) | Freshwater microbial communities from Trout Bog Lake, Wisconsin, USA - 1anoA | ecosystem: Environmental > Aquatic > Freshwater > Lake > Hypolimnion/Profundal zone | place: USA: Wisconsin... | reverse complement strand
GCGACGCACTCTGTCCTGCTGGGCGGCACGCTGGTGAGGAACAACGTGCATACGGTGCTGGCGGGCGAGGGCGGCGAATGCCTGATCAACGGGGTGTTCCTGGGCGGCGGCGAGGAGCACATCGACAACTACATGCTGGTGGAGCACGCCAGCCCGCACTGCAGCAGCCGCCAGTTTTACAACGGGATTCTCGATGGAAAAGCGCACGGCGTATTTCATGGCCGCATCATCGTGCACAAAGACGCGCAGAAGACCGACGCCAAGCAGACCAACCGCAACCTGCTGCTCTCCGACGACGCGCAGATCGACACCAAGCCGCAGTTGGAGATTCACGCCGACGATGTGAAGTGCACGCACGGGGCGACCATCGGGCAGATCGACGAAGAAGCACTCTTCTATCTGCGCTCGCGCGGAGTCGGCGAGGTGTCCGCGCGGCGGCTCCTGCTGCTGGCGTTTGCCGGGGAATGCATGGCACGCATGCAGGAAGGTCCGGCTCGGCGGCAGATCGAAGCCCTGGTCAATCAATCCGTGTTGCGGATCACGGGCGCGCCGGGAGTGGAGGATGGCGCAGATGACGAGGATTCGGCGCTTAAAAGGCTTGCGGTGGGCCAGAGTGCGACGAATCAAGGCGTCGCGAATAAGACCACCGGAGCGGAACCGGCGGGCACTTCTACGGATGCGGCTGTCACGGATGAGGCAGTGTGGACTGAGTTGCGCAGCGTCTTCGATCCGGAGCTTCCCGCCAACATCGTGGACCTGGGGTTGATTTACTCCTGCACGAGGACGCCGCTGCCGGATTCGGGCAGCAGGGTTGAGGTCAAGATGACATTGACCGCGCCGGGATGCGCGATGGCGGGCGCGATCAAAGAAGAAGTTGAGCGAAAACTATCGCGCCTGCCGGGCGTGAAGGAAGTGCGCGTGGAACTGGTCTTCGATCCGCCCTGGGAGCCGGGCAGAATGACGGAAGCCGCCCGTTTGCAGCTTGGCCTTGACGCGGATTTCGGTGGGAGGAGTTCGGGCTCCGGGTCTTCGGTATTGCCGATCTGGAAGCCGGGCAAGTAACGGCTTCAGCCGAGGCATTCTGCTTTCCCAGGTTAGCGCCCAACGATAGGGCGCGGAACCTGGGGCACCCATCGGTCCCGGTTTGAATCATCGGGAGAAGCGGTTACTCAGCCGCTGGCGTGTTTCGCCGCAGCGGCTTGCAACTGCTGCAGAGCCGCGCTGCGAACCATGTTCACAATCCCCATCAGGCCGAGCGACTTGCCCATCGAGAGCTCGCGCCCGAAGATGCGGTAGACCACGTCGGCCGGCACCGCGGCGATTTCCTCCAGCGGTGCGCCGGAGAGCGAGCTGCGCAGGATCTCCGATAGCGCCATGGCAGAGATGCCCTGCGGATTTTCCACCGCGAAGTGAAACGACAGTGTGCCTCCGGGGCCGGCTTCCGGCCAGACGTAAGCCTCGGATTCGCAGCCGGGAACGCGGTGCTCGGCCGCGAAGGGCCGCCGGGCGATGCGCTCCGGAACCGGGGTGAACTGCCCGGCGGCTTCGATCAGCATCTCAATCCTGTCCTCGCGCTCCAGGCTCTCCAGGGTGGAGACGAGGCGTTCCAGCCGGTCAGGCAGCGGCTTCATCCCGTGTCTCCGCGCTCGGGTTCTCCACCGGCACGTTGACCAGATTTCCCCACTCCGTCCAGCTGCCGTCGTAGTTGCGGACCTTGGAGAAGCCGAGCAGATAGCGCAGAACAAACCAGGTGTGGCTGCTGCGCTCGCCGATACGGCAGTAGGCGACCACGTCGTCGCCGGGGCGCAATTTGTTTTCCTCGGTGTAGATCTTGCGCAACTCGGCGGCGTCCTTGAAGGTGCCATCCTCCTGGTTGACGGCGCGGGCCCAGGGAATACTCAGCGCGCCGGGAATGTGTCCGCCGCGCAGTGCCCCTTCGTTCGGATAGTCCGGCATGTGCAGGCGCTCGCCACGGTACTCCTCGGGACTGCGGACGTCGATCATGGGCAGCTTTTGTTCCAGATGCTTCAGGGTCTGATCGCGGAAGGCGCGGAACTGGGTGTCGTCGCGCTCGGGAGCCGTGTAGTTGCTGGGCGGATAGCGGGGCACGGTGCGCGCCACCGGTCGCTTTTCGTTGATCCACTTCATGCGTCCGCCGTCCATAATTTTGGCATTGGTGTGATTGAACAGTTGCAGCAGCCAGAAGGCATAGGCAGCCCACCAGTTATTTTTGTCGCCATAGAGGACGATGGTGGTCTCCCGTGTGGCCCCAACCCTGCGCATCAGCTTCTCGAATGCGGCGCGTCCCAGATAGTCGCGCCGTACCGGATCGTTGAGGTCTCTCGTCCAGTCGATCTCCACCGCACCGGGGATGTGGTTGGAGCTATACAGCAGCGGGTCTTCGTTGGATTCGGCGAGGCGAATTGCGGGGTCCTGCAGGTGCTCGGCCACCCAGTCCGTCGAGACCAGGACATCTGCCTTGGCGTAGCCGCGTTCATCGATGTGTTTGCTCATGCGTAACCTCTTGACGGTACGATGCGCATTTGGCGCTGTGGGGTGCCAGAGAGCGAAAGGCGAGCTGCGGCGGGAGCCGGCCAAGTGCTCCGTCTCCAATCGACGGCAGGGAGTTTGGGTTGACGGAAAAGCCGGGCGTAGCTGGTTGGCTACTCCCGGCTGCTGAAAGCCATATTGAGGTGTTCAAGCGCCCAGTGAAGGCAAGGCGCCACGGCTGAGCATCTGTTGCAAGTCGTCAATGGACGTCGCTACGTTACCCTCCTTCTCCCGCCAGCGCGGGGTTACGAGAGGAAGTTGCCGTGCCGCGACCAAAAGCTTTTCGTGGCCGCCTCACGAGCGGTTTGCAGCAGTCTTGCACTTACCCTAGATGGACAGGAAAGTAGGATGGATGCCTGTGGCTGTCACGATTTTGTAATAAAGCCTGGCAGCAGAGAAACCGGATGGCTGACGCGGCTTTCCGGCGTGGCGCAGTGCCCTCGCTCACGGGGCTGGCACATGCGGTATGCTGGTGCACTGCCGCATGGTAATTCCAAGAGATTCATCGAGGAGGCGGGAATGAAGGCTACGTCGAAGGTCGCGGTGTTTGACACCACTCTGCGGGATGGCGAACAGGCTGCGGGAACCCGTTTGGGATGCCGGGACAAGATTACCGTTGCGCGCCAGCTGGCTCGCCTGAAGGTGGACATTATCGAGGCCGGCTTTCCGGCGTCCTCGCCGGAGGATTTCGATGCCGTGCAGAGGATTGCCCAGGAGATCGAAGGTCCGACGATCTGCGCCCTGTCCCGTGCGGTCGCCTCCGACATCGAGTCCTGCGGCAAGGCGCTGGCCAAGGCGGCGCATCCCCGCATTCAAACCGGCATCGGAGTCTCCGACATTCACATCATGGGCAAATTCCGCGACGAGCGCTATGGCAAGACGATGGAGGAAAAGAAGTCCAAGCTGTTGCAGCTGGCGGTGGATGCGGTGAAGCGCGCCTGCAACTGCTCCTGCGAGGTGCAGTTCTATGCCGAAGACGCGGGCCGCTCCGATCCGGCGTACCTGTTCGCGATGCTGGAGGCGGTCATCGATGCCGGTGCCGCGGTGGTCAACATCCCCGACACTACCGGTTACACGGTTCCCGAGCAGTACGGCGCACTGATTCGCGGCATCTGCGAGAACGTTCCGAACATTGCCAAGGCCACCATCAGCGTGCACTGCCACGATGACCTGGGACTGGCCGTGGCCAACTCGCTGGCCGGCATTTGCAACGGTGCGCGGCAGGTGGAGGGGACGATCAACGGCATCGGCGAACGCGCCGGCAACGCCGCGCTGGAAGAGGTCATCATGGGCATCCGCACCCGTGCCGACTACTACGGACTCAGTACCGGGGTCGATCCGCACGAGCTGTTCCGCACCAGCCGCATGGTGGCCGACATGCTCGGAATGCCGGTTCCGGCCAATAAAGCCGTCATCGGCAGCAATGCCTTTTCGCACAGCTCGGGCATCCACGTGGACGGATTCCTGAAAGACCGCGAGACCTATGAAATCATGCGTCCCGAGGACGTTGGCATTACCGAGAGCCGGGTGGTGCTGACGGCGCGCACCGGGCGTGCGGGGCTGCGCGCGCGGCTGGAAAAGCTGGGCTACGAACTCTCCCAGCCGGAGCTGGATGCCATGTACCAGCGCTTTCTTTCCGTGGCCGACAAGAAGCAGGAGGTGCTCGACGAAGACCTGGTGGCGCTGATGCGCGATGAGCTGCCTCCGGAGCAGCAGAAGCTGAAGCTCGAATACCTGCACAGCTACAGCGGCACCTCGGCGATTCCCACCGCGACGGTGCGCCTGCTGGTGAACGGCAAGACGATGGAAGGCGCTTCGATCGGCGATGGACCGGTAGACGCGGTGTACAAAGCCATCGCCGGACTCACCGGCGCGCAGGCAAAGCTGCTGCGCTATGACATCCGCGCCGTCACCGAAGGCACGGAGGCCATGGGCGAGGTCATCGTGCATCTGGAGATTGGCGGCCGCCGCGCCATGGGCCGCGGCGTCTCTACCGACATCATCGAGGCCAGCGCCAAAGCCTATGTGGACGGGCTGAACCGGCTGGGCTGAAGCGGATCACCGGAATGCGGCGTTACTTTGGTCATGGCTGCGACGGCGGAAACAATTGCGCCTCCGGCTTCGTCCTTGCAGAATGCAGGTGCACGAACAAAGGAGCGCGACATGTACACCACGGTGCGGAAGTATGAGGGCGTGGCCAATCCTCTGGAAGCGTCACGAAAAGTACAGGAAGGATTCGTGCCTTTGATCTCGGCCATGCCGGGGTTCATCGAGTATCAGTGGGTGGATCTGGGGCAGGGCGCGATGCTATCCATCAGCGTCTTCGATGCTCTGGGACACGCCATTGACTCGAACCAGGCGGCGGCGGGCTGGGTGGCGAAGAATCTGCCTTCGGTGATGGCGCGAGCTTCCCGAATCGAAAATGGCAAGGTTGTGGCGCGCAAAAGCGCGAATCCAAAGGCCTGAGAATCGAGTCCGAGAATACCGGCAACGGCGGCAGGGATCGAGCGCGAGTGCTTCATCCCTGCCGTCGCTGTTTCCTTTGCCGGTGTTGGCTGTCTACAGATCGTGCGTCTTGCCGACCTCGTAGGTGCGCATGTGGGGCGGGCCTTGAATCAGCTCGGGGAAATCCTTCGCGAACGCCTGGAAATGCGGCGTCTGGAAGTGCGCATCCAGCGCTGCCTGATCGGCCCACTCTTCAAAAAACAGGAACTCGCCCACTCCGGGCTGCTGCTCGTAGAAGTTGTAGGTGAGGCAGCCTGCCTCTGCCCGCGAGGGCGGAGTCACGGTGGCAACCAGGCGCAGAATCTCACTTCTCCGTTCCGGCTTTCCGGTAAATTTTGCCGCAAGAACAAGCATGGGCACTCTCGCTTTCAGTTTTGGCGTTCCAGGGACACACCGCGCCCTCGAAGGGGTTTAAGAGTAGAGTTCCGCAAAAAGAAAAGTCAAGCCGGCCTAGCGGATGAAATATCCGGAGACCTTCCACTGGCCATCCTTGTCCAGGGACGGCGTGACGGTTTCAATCGCCGATTTCTTATGCTCGAACGAGGACTCATATATGACGACCACATACTGGCCATCCGGCGCGCCGGGCAGGGTGGTGGTGTAGACCGCCGATTTCAGGGTTCGGGACAGCAGCTTTCCCATGGGACCCCGTTTGCCCTTTAACATCTTCGCCCACTGATCCTGCGAGATCGATTGCTTAAACGTCGGCGCGGCCGTCTCCCAACTGGCCGCGTACTCTCCGCTATCGACTTGCGCCAGCCAGCGGTTGGCGGAATCGGCGGCGGCCTTTTCTCCTTTATCCTCGCACGGCGCAGCGGTGCTCAGCGCCAGCATGAACAGCAGTACGGCAAGCAGCGATTTCATTGGTTCCCCCCGCAATTCTTGTCAGATGTCGGTTGTCGTGCGCCCGCTGGGCCCGTCTCCCGCGGGAGATTCGTTTGGCTCCGCGCCGGCCATGCTCTCCAGCCGTCTTTTTATCACAATCGCGGACACGGTTGCGGCCGCAATGAGCGCGGCGAAGAGCAGCAGCCAGCCCCAGTACTGGACGGGATGGCGGACGGCGCGAATAAAGCGATGCCCATAATGGTCGGCCAGGATGGCAATCAGCGAATAACGCAGCGCGCGGCAGAGTCCAACCACGATCAGGAATTTCCGGGTGCTGTAGTTCGAAGCGCCTGCCGCCGCAAACAAAAGCGTGGTGGGGGTGGGAAAGGGAACGGCGCAGGAGACGGCAAGCGCTCCGGTACCCCATTGTTTGAAGACCCTCAGGATGGCCGCGCTGCGCCCGCTGCCGAAGCTTTTGTGCAGATAGGCAAGACCGGCGCGCCGTGCCAGCCGGAAGGTGATGAAGGCCCCAATCACCGAACCGGCCGTGGCGGCGATGGCATATTCGTACCATGGGCCGTGATGGCTGGCGGCGAGGATGGCGGTGAGAATGTCGGGGCCGCCTAAGGTTGGCAGCGGCAGGCCGTCCACAATGGCCAGGGAGAACAAACCGAATGCTCCCAGGTGGCGTAGCGCGGCCGTGAACGTGTGGCCGCGTTTCTTACTGGCAACGCGGGTCGCGCCCTGAAGGAAATCGGCTAGCATTCGCTGCACCGCTCGTTACCCCCACACAGAATATCCCGGCCGCGTGCGACGGCGTTGGCGGGAACGCAACCGGTGGCCGCGAGGCCGGGCGGAGGCATCCGTAAGATGCCGATTTGCGGGTGCCCGCTCCATTCCCAAAATAGATTCAGTGCCATCGTGTGCATCCTCCCCTGAAAATACCTGTGCTTTGGCTTGAGATGGAAAATACCCCCATGTAATTCTGAGCCAGAAGTTGTCTAAGCCGCGTCCTAGCCCGCTCCGGACGCAGCTTCCTGAAACTGAATCAGAGTTCGATTGGCCATGTCACAGAGAGCCTCCTAAGTGACGGGGCGGAGCTACGCAATCGGGTGGGGAAGTCGAGATGTCCATGATGGAAGCAGCCGCGCTGGCGGTCGCCCCGGGCGATGCGCACGGCGAAGGTCTGGAAAAAGAGAAGCAGTGGTATGCGGCCTATACCTGTCCGCGGCAGGAGAAGCGAGTGCGGGCGGCCCTGGATAGGCACGCGGTGGAGTCGTTTCTGCCGACTTACCGGGTGGTGCATCGCTGGAGGAACGGCGTAAGGGCGGAGCTGGATGTGGCGCTGTTTCCCGGCTATGTCTTTGTGCGCATCGCACTGCGCGACCGGCTGCGGGTGCTGAAAGTTCCGGGACTGGTGAATCTGGTCGGCTTTGGCGGCGCACCCGCGGCGCTGCCGGATTCCGACGTGGAAGCTTTGCGCAGCGGCCTGCAATTGCGCTCCGAGCCGCACGCCTTCCTGCGTACCGGGCAGCGGGTGACGGTGAAGTCGGGACCGCTGCTGGGAATGTCGGGCATCCTGCTGGACCGGCGGCAAAACGGATACCGGCTGGTGGTGAGCGTGGAACTGATCCAGCAGGCCTGTGCCATCGAGGTGGACGCCTGCGACGTGGCATCCGCCGAGTGGCATCCGCATGGCGACTGCTAACGGAGGACGCGTGGACAAGGGCCAATACAAGATTGTTCGGGTGATCGACCGGGTCGTGATGGGTGGCCCCACCAAACACGTGGTCCTGCTCTGCTCGCAGCTGGACAAGAGCCGCTTCCATTCGCTGCTGATCACGGGAAGCGCGGCCCGTGGGGAGACCGAATGCCTGGACTATGCCGCTGCCAACCGGGTAGAGGCCGAAGTAATTCCGGAGATGAGCCGCGAGGTAGGCTGGCAGGACCTCCGGGTGATCGCCAAGCTCTATCGCATCTTTCTGCGCGAGCGTCCCGATCTGCTGCATACCCACAAATCCAAGGCCGGAGCGGTGGGCCGGGTTGCCGCGCTGCTCTATCGGCTCACTTCGCCATCGATCCTGCGGCTGAAGCTGAGGCCGCTGAAGACGCTGCACACCTATCATGGCCATGTTCTGAAGGGATACTTCGGCTGCTGGCGGACGCGGCTCTTCGCGGCCATCGAGCGCGGGCTGGCAGGCTGCACCGACCGCCTGCTGGTGGTTAGCGAGCAGCAGCGGAAAGAGCTTCTGGAGGGGTTCAGGATTGGCCGCGCCAGCCAGTACAGAATCATGCGGCTCGGAGTGGGGATGGACGCGGGCGGAGCGGAGATGGGCGCATTCCGGCGGCGTTATGGGATTGGCCCTGACGAGTTCGTTCTGGCGTCGGTGGGGCGCTTTGCGCCGATTAAAAACCTCGATCTGCTGCTCCGAACCTTCGCCGGGCTGGTACGCCGCAGACCGCAGCTGGCCATTCGCCTGGTCCTGGTTGGCGATGGGGAACTGCGCGGTTCACTGATGGAAACCGCCCGGCGGCTTGGCATCGCCGGCAAGGTGGTCTTTGCCGGGGTGCAGCAAGACTGCCTGCCGCTGTACTGCGAGTTCGACCTGCTGGCCATCACTTCGAATAACGAGGGCACGCCGCTGGCCATGATCGAGGCGTTGAGCCAGGGCTGCGCGGTGGTCTCCACCGAGGTCGGCGGGGTGGTGGATCTGATGGGCTGCGTGCAGGCCAGGGAGGGCGCGATCAAAATCTGCGAGCGCGGGGTGATGGTGCCCGCCGGAGACGCCGAGAGTTTGCAGCGCGCCGTGGAATGCCTGATGGCCGATGCCGCGCTGCGCCGGCAAACGGCCGATGCGGGCCGGGCCTTCGTGCGGCAGTGGTATTCGGCGCAGCGGCTGGCCGGAGAGATGGAATCGCTCTACCGCGAGTTGCTGGACGGCGAGCCGGAGATGGCGCGCCAGGCCGTGGCCGCGCAGGGAAGTTCGCAGGCCGAAGAAGCCGTGCCGGCTGGATTCCGGGAATGATGTTTCCGAAGAAAAATTGCTCCAGCCGCGATATTTTTGAGGGAAGGCTGTCAGGCCGGCGAAGCCGTCCGCTATGCGTCTTCATTTTGTTGCTGACCGCCGTGCTGCCGCCGCTGGCCTTCGCACAGGCGGCCCAGCATCCGGCCGAGGTGGAGAAGGAAGCCGCGGAGAAGGCCCTGCCCGCGCCGCCGCTCCCGGTCGCCGCCGGCAATCCCTACCCCGGGAATCCGGCGCTTGACGATCTCTACCGGCAGTATCCCGAGCGGCGCGGGCAGGCGGTGGAACGCTTCGGGATGAGCCTGTTCAAAAACGGCACCGGCAACGCGGACAAGCTTCCCATGGACGTGCCCATCGGTCCCGATTATGTGCTGGGGCCGGGCGACGGCCTGGTGATGGATATCTCCGGCGGCGCGCCGCAGCGTCTGCAGGCGGCGGTGGACCCGGAAGGCAAGGTCAATCTTCCCGAGGGCGGCACGCTGATGGTGGCCGGCCTGAGCCTCTCGGCCGCCGAGCGCGCGCTCGAAGAGGCGCTCAGCGGCCGATATAACCATCCCAAGGTCGCGCTGGCGCTTTCGCGGCTGCGCACCATCCGTGTCTACGTGGTGGGAGACGTGGAGCGCCCCGGCGCCTACGACATCAGCAGCCAGTCCACGGTGCTGAATGCGCTCTATGCGGCCGGGGGACCGACCGCCGCAGGGTCGCTCCGCCTGGTCCGCCATTACCGCGGCCCGCAGCTGATTTCGACCATCGATCTCTACGATCTGATCCTGCGCGGCGTGCGGACGGATGTGCGGAGGCTGGAATCGGGCGACTCGATTCTGGTGCCGACGGTGGGGACCGAGGTTACGGTGGAGGGCGAGGTGCGGCGTCCGGCGCGCTATGAGCTGCTGCGCGAGGAATCGCTGGCTGCGGTGCTGGAGCTGGCCGGGGGAATCTCGCCGCAGGGCTCGATGCGGCAGATCTCCATCGATCGCATTGAGGCGCACCAGAGGCGCGTGGAAGAAACCCTGCCGGTAGCAGCCGATGCCAGCGATGCCGAGGTCGAACGCGCGTTGGGCGAGTTCCGCATCAGCGATGGCGACCGCGTCTATGTGGCGCCCATCCGTCCCTACACCGAGCAGAGCGTCTATCTCGCCGGGCATGTCTTCCGCGCGGGGCCGTATGCATTTCATCCCGGCATGAAGCTGAGCGAGCTGATCGGCTCCTACTCCGATCTGCTGCCGGAGCCGGCCAGCCGGGCCGAGATTGTGCGCCTCACCGGAGCCGGCCGGCAGCCAGAGACGATTGCCTTCGACATCGTGAGCGTGCTGGACGGCAAGGAGGCGGCGCCGGAACTTGCGGCCTTCGACGTGGTGCGCATCTTCGGGCGCTATGACCTGGATGCTCCGATGGTCTCGATCCAGGGCGAGGTGCTCAAGCCAGGCAACTATCCGCTGGAGTCGGGCATGACGCTGGGCGACCTGGTGCGCGGCGCCGGTGGCTTTACCCGCAGCGCCTATCGCGAGCAGGCGATGGTGGCCAGCTACCGGATCGAACAGGGAAGCAAGGTCGAGGTGGAGCAGCAGGAGTTTGATCTGCGTCCGTCCGCGGCCGATGGGGCCGCCGGTCGGCCTCTCAAGCCCAATGACGTGGTCTTCATCCGCCAGATTCCGGGATGGAACGATATCGGAGCCTCGGTCACCCTGCGCGGCGAGGTCCGTTTTCCGGGCGTGTACGGCATTACGCCGGGGGAGCGTTTGAGTTCGGTGGTTCGCCGGGCAGGCGGATTTCTGCCGGTCTCCTATCCCCAGGTGGCAGTGTTGCAGCGTGCCCAGGTTCGCGAACTGAACGCACAGCTGCGGCAGCAGCTCATTACCAGGATTGAATCCACTCCCAGCCCGGTCAGCCGGGGAGAGGCCAAAAGCGATGGCGACCCAGCGCGCGACTTCGAGCAGCAGAAGAAGGAGATCGTGGCTCGGTTGAAGAGTGAGCAGGACCCGGGACGGCTGGTCATTCACATCTCGCAGCGGCTGGCAGAGTGGGAAAACACGGCGAACGATCCTCCTCTGAACGCCGGAGACAGCCTGTTCGTTCCCCGTGAGCCGGGCTTCGTGCTGGTCCACGGACAGGTCAACAACACCAACGCACTGGTGTACGTGCACGGCAAAACCGTGGGGGATTACCTGCGCGATGCCGGCGGCGTGACGCGCTATGCGGACGCCAGGGAGATCTTCGTCATCCATGCCGACGGCACCGTGGCTGGACGCAAGGGTGGCTGGCACTTCGGCTCGCCGCTGGACGCACCGGCCGCCCCCGGCGACCTCATCGTGGTGCCGGACAAGATCGTGATGGAGTCGGAGACGTGGAAGGACCTGTTGAACTACGTCGAGGTCTTTTCCTCGCTGGTCATTGCCGCGCGGGTGGCGCTGAGCTTTTGAGGAGGCAGCTTTGCTGACGGATGGTCCCCAGGAGGGAGCAAACGAGCCCCGCTCCTTGTCTTCTCCGGTTTCAACGGAGAGCGCAGACAGCTCCATGCCTGCTTCGGGCAGGGATCTGTGGGGCTGGCTCGAGGTGCTATGGGAACAGCGGCGCAGGCTGCTGCAATGGAGCCTGGGAGGCGCGGCTCTGGCCGCCCTGCTGGCGGTGGCCCTGCCGTCGAAGTTCCAATCCACGGCCCGCATCCTGCCCTCGGAAAATTCCCCTGCGGCGATGATGATGGCCGGCAGCAGCATGGCCCTCCCCAGCGCCGGCCCCATCTCGGAGCTGATCGGCACGCGGACTCCGGGGGCTTTGTTTGCCGCCATCCTGCGCAGCGACACGGTGGAGGACGCGCTCATCGACCGCTTCGACCTGCGCCGCGTCTACCGCGTGCGCGACTACGAGCGGGCGCGCGCCAAATTGGAGGAGGACACGGTTGCGAGCGAGGACAAAAAGAGCGGCATCGTGACCTTGACGGTGACCGGAGGGGAGAAGCGGCGCGTGGCCGCACTCAGCAATGCCTATGTCGAGGAGGCCGACAAGGTTCTGCGCTCGCTCAACACCTCGGCCGCCCATCGCGAGCGCGAGTTTCTGGAGACGAGAATCGCAGTGGTGCGCCAAGGCCTGCTCATCGACGAGCAGCAGCTGGCGCGCTTTTCCAGCCGCAATTCCGCGCTCGATATCAAGGAGCAGGGCAAGGCTGCCTTCGAGATGGCCGGCCGGATTCAGGGCGAGTGGATCGCCACCCGTTCCGAGCTGGAGGGCGCGCGTCAGATGTATGGCCCCGAGCATCCCCAGGTAAGGAGTCTGCAGGCCAAGGCCGCGGCTCTGCGCGCCTCGCTGGACCGGATGGGGACAGCGCAGGGCGATCTGCCGAAGGACGCTGCGCAGGACGTACCGCGTGACGCGCCGAGCCAGGCACCTGAGGGCTCCGAATACCTGTCGCTCGGGCGTTTGCCCGCGGTGGGCGCCGGCTATGCGGACCTGATGCGCGAGGTGCAGTTGCAGGAGTCGGTCTATGAGGCACTGGTCAAACAATATGAGATCTCCAAGGTGGAAGAGGCCAAGCAGACTCCGCGGCTGCGGGTGATCGACGCGGGGAAGGAAGCGGAGCGGCGGTCGAGCCCCCGCATCTTTGTTCTCTTCGTGCTGTGCACGGTCTGCGGCCTGGTGGCGGGAGTGCTGGCGGTGCTGGGCTCGGCGGTGTGGCGCGACTCGCCTCCCGGCAGCGGCTGGAAGCGGCTCGGCATGCGGGTGGCCCGTGATCTGCGGCGTCCGGCAGCGGCCTCAGCGGCAGCCGGCGCGGAGAGCGGCCGATGAACCGGCCGCTGATGCTCGGTGCAACCGCGCTGGCCGCTCTGGCGGTGTGGATCTCACACCGGCGCTTTGCCCATCCTGTCTCGCCCTTTAGCGCTTATTACGTGGCCTGGTTCGCGTCGCTGGCGCTGTATGGCGCCGGGTGGATCGCCTACACGCCGGTACGCACCGGAACCTGGGTGCTGATTGCCCTGAGCCTGGCGGCCTTCGGCGCGGGGTGGTCGATTCCATATCTGGCGTGGGATGCGCGCAGTGTGCGCAACGCCGCCGAAATGTGCCGCGGAATTTCCGAAGAACGTCTGTATCGAGCCATCCGCTTCTGCTTCCTGCTGGGCGCCATCGGGCTGGCGGTGTTTCTGTACTCGGTGCACTCCACGCTGGGGCTGGCCGAATACATCGAAGCACCGCACGAGATCCGGCAGGCCATGGCCGCCGGAGGCGCGGTGAGCGAAGGCATCAAGCCCTTCAACTGGCTAAACGTCTCCAACGTTGTTCTGGCCTCGCTGTACCTGTTTGCCGCCGGCGGACGCCGCAGGCTTCAGGTCTGGCTGGTGCTGGGCTTCAGCGTGGTGGCCGTGCTGCTGATGGAGGATCGCACCCGCTTTTTCTACGCCACGCTGTGGGCGGGCTTCATGCTTTCCTTTTCCATGAAGTTGCCGGTGAAAAAGATTGCCGCCGGGTTAGGGATCGTCGCCGTCCTGCTGCTGGCGCAATTTCTGGCCGTGGCTGCCTGGCTGGGCAAGGTGGCGGAGAATTCCCCGGTGCTGCTGGAATCGGCCCATGCCGGCAGCGCCACCCTGGCTCTGCTGCCGCCCTACATGTATGCTACCGCCAGCATTCCCGCGCTGCAGGCCTATCTGGACACCGCGCCGCGATCCACCCATGGAGCCATGACGTTCTACCCGGTCTTCAAGCTGCTCAAGCTGGTCGATCCGACCCTGGAGCCGCCGGCGATCGTGGCCGAGTTTGTCTCCGTTCCGTTTGAAGCCAACACCTTTACCTGGCTGCACCAGTTCTATACCGACTTCGGAGTTGCCGGGGTGCTGATCGGGCCGCTGGTGGCCGGACTGCTGGCCTCGGGGTTGTATTTTCATATGCTGCGGACGCGCCGTTTCTACAGCACCTATGCCACCGCCCTGATCTGTTTCTGCCTGACCTTGAGCATCATGGTCAATCACCTGACCCAGGGGCCGGCCTGGTTCTTTCTGGCCATTGGCGCTTTGATTGCGGCCTATGTTCAGGCTCCGCCCGAGGAAACTCAATGTTGCAACAAATAATTCGTTCGCAGATCTGGCTTTCCACCTGCTTCGACTCTCTGTTGCCCGCCCGGTTCACCACCGACGGCAACCAGGAGTTCTTCCGCATCGTGCCCTCCGCGCTCCAGCCCGGCTGCACCGTGTGGGACATCGGCGGCGGCAAACATCCGCTGATCGCCCCATCCGTGAAGCGGGAGCGGCAGCTGCGCGTCGTCGGTCTGGACATCAGCGCGCAGGAGCTCGACGCCGCACCGGATGGGGCCTACGACGAAACCGTGGTGGCCGACATCAGCCAATTCCGCGGCCGGGGCGACGCCGACCTGGTGGTGTGCCAGGCTCTGCTGGAGCACGTCCGCGACACGGCCCGGGCCTTTGCCGGCATCAGCAGCATCCTGAAGCCGGGAGGCTGCGCGATCCTGTTTACCCCGTCGAGGAATGCGGCCTATGCCCGCCTGAATCTCCTGCTGCCGCAGGCGCTCAAGCGCCGGTTGCTGTTCGCAATCTTCCGCGAGGCGCGGGGACAACAAGGGTTTCCCGCCTACTACGACCGCTGCACGCCGCGGCAGTTCCGGGAGCTGGCCGCCGCGGCGGGACTGCAGGTGAAGGAGCAACACCTCTATTACCAGAGCGGCTATTTTACCTTCGCGTTTCCACTTCATTTTCTATGGCGGCTCTGGATGCTTCTGTTTGCGGGACTGGCCCCGCAAAGCGCGGCCGAGACCTTCACCCTGTCCCTGGTTAAGAGCTGATACGCAGATGGAAAAGAGTTTCATGCAATCTCTGGCTTCTACATTTCGGCTCTGTCTGCTGACGGTCGTTCTGACGGCGGCCGCAGCCGGGCAAACAACGCCCGCCCCCGGCGCTTCTGCGGCCATTCCAGCGGGCCTGCCCGTCACCATGGTGCGATATTCGGCAGTGCTGCCCGGCGGCAGCGGCGTTCTCTTTGTCACCTTTTCTCTGTACTCGGACCCCGCTACGGGCGCGCCGCTGTGGAGCGAACAACAGAGCGTCTCCGTGGATGCAGACGGCCGCTATACGGTGCTGCTCGGCGCGGAGACGCCGTTGAGCGCCGGCTTGTTTCCCTCCGGCGAACAGCGCTGGCTCGGGGTGCAAGTAGGAGACAGCCCGGAACTGCCCCGCGTCCTGCTGGCCAGCCAGCCTTATGCCATCAGCGCCTCCAATGCAGACCAGTTGGGTGGCTATCCGGCGGGAGACTATGTATTGCAGAGCCAGCTTTCCGGCAACCTGGCGGCTTCGCAAGGTTCCTGTTCGCCTGCGTCTGCCAGGGTGGCTGCGGCGGAATGCAGCCTCAACGCGATCCCCAAAGTGAATGCCCACGGAGAGCTGGTGAACTCCACCATCTTTGAATCGAACGGGCTGGTCGGCATCGGCACCACCGCGCCCACCCAGGCCCTGCAACTCGACGGCAATCTGCTGCTGACCGGACAGACCACCCACGAGATCCAGCTCAGCGGCGCGGCCTCCAGCGGACGCTTCGGCCAGGACCTGTTCGGCCCATTCCTTTCCTCGGACACGCCCGGCAAGGCGATCCGGTTTTATACCTCGGGCCTAGCGGAACGGATGCGCATCACCGACTCCGGTGCCGTGGGCATCGGCACCACCGCGCCTACGGCGGCGCTGGAGGTGGCCGGCGCGGTCAAGCTCTCCGGCACAGGCAGCGGACTTACCTTTCCCGACGGCACCACGCAGACGACCGCGGCCTTCCCCTCGGCCTTGGTGCCGGGAAGTTCGGTCAGCAATCTGGAGGTGGCGAGCCTGACGGCAGACCAGTCGGCGACCATCGGCGCGAGCCCTTCCACCAACGGACAGGCGGTCATCATGCCAGACAATCTCGACAGTGTGCACTCCTTCATCGGACAGGCCGGGCAGCAGAACCATTTCCGGCTCTCGCGCGCCACCCCCGATAACAACGGTGCCACCGATTTCATGATTACGCCCTACCTGTATGGCATGGGGATCGAGTACCCCGGCGTGGTAGAGGTCTGGTCCACCGATTTCTCGGTTCACATGAACCACAAACTGGTGAACGGGACTTCGCCGAACTTCTGGGTGGGAGACGAGATCGACAGCGGCGGCCTGTTCGCCACCTCGTTCGACCATGGCGGAGGAAGCAACAGCTACACCGTGCTTGCCTCCGACCGCTTCTCCCACTTGAGCCACGGGCCGCTCGACTTTCAGGTGCGGAACCCGACGGACACCTTCAACTTCCAGTGGGGCGCCTATCACTCCGAAGTGACCCGGGCCGCGTTGTCCAACAGCAGCACCGCGACCAGCCTCGCGCTGAGCTACGGCGCGGTGCAATCCACCATGACGGCGGATTCGAGCGGCAATGGCGCGGTGAATCTCGGCTCGGTCAGCGCAACCCCGGTCAATCTGGTGGCGGGCAACCTGCCGCAGCTGACAGTGTTTCCCGACGGCAACGTCGCCATCGGCGGCGCGCTGACGGCCTCGGCGGTGAACACCACCGCGCTTACCGCCGCCTCGCTGACGGTGTCCAGTTTGAACCTCACCGGGCCATGGAGCGCAACCGACATCAACGCGGCCACTGTCAGTGCGTCCACAATCAATGCCACGGGGACGGTGACGGCTGCGGCAGTGAATGCGGCGGCCATTGCGACGTCCGCTCTGAATGCTGCCTCGGTGACAGCAGCCTCGCTGAATTCCACTGCGGAAGCGACCTCGTCGCTGACCCTGGGTGGCGGAACTCCGATCCTCGCGCACCTTTCGACCGTCTCATCCCTGGGCTTCGTATCGTTTCCAGCCAACGGCTGCCTCACGCAGACGGTTTCGCTGCCCGGCGCCTCCAGCGGCGATACGGTTGCGCTGGGCATTCCCGATGTCCTCGGAGCCGTGGATGGCCTGACCTGGTTCGCTTGGGCCAGTGCGCCGGACACGGTCAGCATCCGGGGTTGCAATGCCACTGCCGTGGCGACCGCAACGCCTGCGCCCGCGCTGGTTCGAGTGGACGTATGGAAGCACTGATGGAAAGGCAAACCGTTTTGCAGTCTCGCATGAACTGGTTTCGCCTAGCGCGATGGGTGTGCTCGCTGGGACGCGGGGCGCTGATGCTTCTGCTGGCGCTGCCGGCGCTGGCGCAGCTTCCGCCTGCGGCTGGCGTCGCAGGCTTGGTGGTGGTGGACGGGGAACATTATCCGCGCACGGACGCAGGCATCGCGGCGGCCATCGCCTCGCTGCACGGGCCGGGGCAGGTCGTGCTTCCGGTGGGAGTCTATGCGATCGCACGCGAGATCGTGATCGACGTGCCGGGGATCTCCATCCTTGGGATGGGCTACGGGAGCCGGCTGGAGGCAAGCAATCCCACGGCAAATCTGTTTCGCGTCACCAGCCCACTGTTCGAGTTGGCGAACGTGGAGATCGCAAGCGCGATTGAGCATACGGCGGGCAGCGTGGTGAAGATCGAATCGGAGCAGGGTTGGGTGCATCAGGTGCGGCTGAACGGCAACTTCTACAACGGATTCACCCTGGATTCGCATCGGGCCGGAGGCTGGAGCTTCGATGAGATACGCCTGGTGGGCGGCACCTCGTGGAACGCAGCCTTCGTGCTGCGCTCGGAGTCGGCCACCATCGCCTCCACCCATCTGCACGATATTTTCATCTCCAACGCGGTGCATTGGAAGAGCGCCTCGATTGTGCTGGACACCGGGGTGGATACCTTTATTTGCTCGGACGCCGAATTGGGTCCGGTGCAGGTGCGCAATTCGCTCGGCGGCCAGGCGCCGCGCTGGATTCGCTTCACCAGTAGCTTCATCGAAGCCGGATATGCGGGAAAGGTGGGAGGCACCGGCCTGGAGATTGACGCGGTGCGCGACCTGCGCTACCAGGGCTACGTCGCCAGTTCGCAATACGGCGTGGTGGTGGGCGCCGGGGCGCGGGGAGTTCAGCTTTCGGAGAGCGAGTTGGTCAACATTGGGCGCTCGGCGGTGACGGTTGCCGGCGGCGCCGACGATGTCTCCATCGTACACAACACCTTTGAGGATACCGGAGTGGAAACCGACGGGCAGTTCGATACCGTCTCGGCCGCGGCAAACATAACCGCGCTCGATGTCAGCCATAACACCTTCAAGTCCGTGCAGAGCAACCGGCCGCGCTCGAACCTTGTGCTGCCCGCCGGGTGCAACTCCTGCATCGCGGACGGCAACCGCTACGGGGGTTTCCGTACCTCCGCGGTGTTGCATCCGGAGGCCCCATCGAGATGAAGAGGAATCAGAGCACCGCGGAAATCGCAGACGCCAGCCAATGCCCGCTGGCGGAGGCCGTCGCGCTGCGCAAGCGAAAGGTGTTGCAACAATCATCGTCGGTCTTCTCCGCCCAGATGGTCGCACTGGCGGCGGGAGTCCTGTGTACCTTTCTGGTGGCCCGGCTGGGCGGAGCCGAGGGCAAAGGGCTTCTCTATCGCTTGCAGTTTGTCTCCTCCGTCGCCCTGGTGCTGCTCAATTGCGGACTCGGCCCCGCAGCCGTCTATCTGTTCCGGCGCGAGGCGCAGGGACCGGAGAACAAAATCCAAGCAGAGGAGATGGCCGCACTCCTGCTCTGGCCGAGCCTTTTGCTTGGCTGCCTGCCGCTGGCGGCGCTGGAACTCTCGCGGCTGATGCCAGGGTTGGTCCATCCCGGCGGCTGGCAATCTTCGGCGCTGCTGGCCTTTGTGGCAGTTCCGGCCTGCACCCTGGTCTGGAACCTGAGCTATCTCTACCTGGCCACCGGAAGGATCGTCGCCTACAACCTGCTTCGCGCCTCGCAGTCCTGTCTGTTTGCCCTGTTGCTGCTCGGACTCTGGCTGGCGCGCATCGGCGGAGTGCGCTGGCTGACCCCGTGCTGGATCGCCGCCGTGGTGCTGCCCGCACTGTTTGCCCTGCTGGTGCTTTGGTCCAGCGTGGGACTCTGGCGGCTGCCGGGGCGATCTCTTCTGCGCCGGGCCATTGGCTTTGCGTGGCGCTCGCATCTGGGAGCGGTGGTGCAGTATCTGCAACACCGCACCGACGTGGTGCTGATTCTGTGGTTGCTGCCGGTGCGCGATCTGGGCGTCTATTCTTTGGCCATCGGCGTGGTGGAGTTGCTCTGGTACGTTCCGCAGGCGGTCTCGCAGGTGTTGCTGCCGCACATCGCGGATTCGACCGAAGCGGAGGCCAACCGCATGACTTCGGCCTTCTGCCGCGCCAGCGTTGCCACTACGGCCCTGCTGTCGCTGACGCTGGCTGCCCTTAGCAGTTGGGCCATCCCCCGTCTGCTGCCCGCATTTATCGAGGCTGTCCCGGTGATCTGGATTCTGCTGCCGGGAACGGTGGTGGCCAGCATCTTCAAAGTCCTGGCCAGTGACCTGAACGGGCGGGGACAGCCGTTGAAGACGGTCTTTCCCGCCACGGCTGCGCTGCTGTTTTCGGCCCTGGGATGCGGGTGGGCGCTGCCGCGCTACGGACTCAGGGGCGCCGCTGCCGTCACCTCACTTTCCTATTTTCTCAACGCCGCACTCTACCTCACCCGCTATGCGCGCTTCCCGGAGATGGACCTGCGCTCGATGGTGCTGCTGAAGGCGAGCGACCTGGCCTGGTACAAGACGCTGCTGGCGGGGCGAAGACGATGGGAGAGCTAGCATGAAGATCGCCATGCTGACGCGCTACGGGCCGATGGGCGCAAACAGCCGCTACCGCCTGCTGCAGTACATCCCAAGCTTCGAGCGGGCGGGCCACACGGTTGCGGTGCGTCCCATGTTGGACGATGCCTATCTGCAGGCGCTGTACGCATCGGGGCGCCGCAGCCCGTGGCAGGTGGCGCGCGGCTATCTCCACCGCCTGGCGCAGCTGCGCGAGCTGGAGCAACACGACATCGTGCTCTGCGATCAGGAGTTCTTTCCCTATCTGCCTCCAATGGCCGAGCGGCTGGCAGCCGGCTGCTGCGCGCGGCTGGTGGTGGACTACGACGACGCGGCGTACCACAAGTACCGCAACATTCCATTGTTGCGGCAGAGGATTCCCGAGCTGATGGCGCAGGCCGAGGCCGTGGTGGTCGGCAACCGCCATCTGGAATCTTTCGCCGCGCGGCACAGCCGCAACGTGCATGTCATTCCCACCGTGGTGGACGTGGCCCGCTACACCCCCAAACATTTCGATTCGACCGCCGCAGGAGTCCGGCTGGTGTGGATCGGCACGCCGGTCACCGCGGAGTTTCTCAAGCCGCTTGCACCGGTGCTGGCGGAGCTCAAGTTGCGCTATCCCGGACTTGGCCTGCGTCTGATCGGCTCCGGTGAGGCGATCCGTCAGTGGCTTCCCTATGCCGAGGTGGTGGCGTGGAGCGAGGCCAGCGAAGCGCGTCTGCTGGCCGAATGCGATATCGGGCTGATGCCGCTTCCCAATAACGAGTTCACCCGCGGGAAGTGCGGGCTGAAGCTCATCCAGTGCATGGCCGCCGGTCTGCCCGTGGTGGGCTCTCCGGTGGGAGCTAACTGCGAGATCGTCCGCGAGGGCAGGGAAGGCTATCTTGCCGGCACTCCGCAGAGGTGGTTCGAGGCATTGGAGCAATTGATCGTCTCTCCGTGGCTGCGAGGCGAACTGGGACGAAACGCCGCTCTCAGGGTTCGGCAAAACTATTCGTTGCAACAGGGAGCGTCGGCCTGGCTGCGGATCATCGAACAGCCGGAGTGCGAAAATCGTGTGGAGTGCGATCCGGTAGTGCGCATCGCTGCGCCTCCAGCTCCTGAGGCGAGGTGCTGAATGTGCGGCATCGCTGGATATTTGGAGCGAAACAACACGCGGCCCGCGGGCGAGATGCACGGCCTCGCGGCGGCCATGGCGGACCGGCTGGCGCATCGCGGGCCGGACGACCACGGAACGTGGGCGGAGCCGGAGAGCGGGCTCGCCCTGGGACACCGGCGGCTGGCCATTCTCGACCTTTCGCCTGCCGGGCATCAGCCCATGCGCTCTGCCTCGGGACGCTTCGTGATGGTCTTCAACGGCGAAGTTTACAACCACCTTGCCCTTCGCGATACGTTGCAGAGCGGCTCCGGCCAGCCGCCGGAATTCCGTGGGCACTCCGACACGGAGACGATTTTGGCGGCCTTCGATCACTGGGGCGTCGAGGCGTCGCTGCCGCGGCTGGAAGGAATGTTCGCCATCGCTGCCTGGGACTGCCGCGAGCGGGTGCTCTGGCTGGCGCGCGACCGCATGGGCAAAAAGCCTCTCTACTACGGATGGTTCGGCCGAACGCTGCTGTTTGCCTCCGAGTTGAAAGCCTTTCGCGCTCATCCGGAGTTTCATCCGGAGATCGATCCCGATGCCGTGGCTGCCTACTTCCGCTTCGGCTGTGTCCCGGCCCCGCTGTCGATCTACCGCGGCGTGCGCAAGCTTCCGGCAGCCTCGTGGCTACGGATCACGTCGCGAACTCCCCCGGGCGGGGACGCTTGCCTGCCACAGCCGTACTGGTCGATGGAGGCAACGGTGCGCGCTGGGCTGGCCGCGCCCTTTTCCGGCAGCGAGCAGGAGGCAGTGGATGAGCTGGACCACCGGCTGCGCAACGCGGTCCGGCAGCGCATCGTGGCCTCCGACGTTCCCGTGGGACTGTTTCTTTCCGGCGGCGTGGACTCGGCGACGGTCAGCGCGCTGGCGCAGGCGCAGAGTTCGATCCCCATTCGCACCTTCTCGGTCGGCATGACTTCGGCCGAATACGATGAGTCGAGTTTTGCCGAGGGCATCGCGCGGCATCTGGGGACCCACCACACCTCCTGCGTGCTCACCGCCTCCGAGGCCATGGCCGCGTTGCAGGAGATCCCCTCGATCTACGATGAGCCGTTCGCAGACTCCTCGGCCATTCCCACCCTGCTGGTTTCGCGCCTGGCGCGGCGCCAGGTCACCGTCGCGCTCTCCGGCGACGGCGGAGACGAGATCTTCGGCGGCTATAACCGTCACATCCTGGCCACCACAGTCTGGCCCCTGCTGCGCTCCATTCCTCTGCCGCTGCGGAGACGGGCGGCGGGCGTGCTGGGCAATCCAGCCCTGTTGCGCGGAGTCCAGGCTTTGCTGCCGCCGCGCCTGCGTCTGGCCAATCTCCCGGACAAGGCGCACAAGATCGTTCGCGCCCTGGAGGCCAGCGGCCCGCTCGATCTCTACCTGCGGCTGATCTCCGATTGGCCGCAAGCTTCCTCCACCCTGAATTCTCCCCAGCCATTGCCGTGGTCTTCGGAAGCCGCGCTGGATGGGCCGAAGCTGAACTGGCTGAGCGATGAGCTGCCGGCCACTTCGATGATGCTGGCCGACGCGCGGGGCTACATGCACGACGACATTCTGGTGAAGGTGGACCGGGCGAGCATGGCGGCCAGCCTCGAGGTGCGCAATCCATTTCTGGATGCCCAGGTGATCGACTTCGCTTGCGCCTTGCCGTTGCGCTGGAAGATCCGTGATGGAGTAGGGAAGTGGATCGTCCGCCAGGTGATGGACCGCTATATTCCGCGCTCGCTGACGGCGCGCCCCAAAATGGGCTTCGCCATTCCGCTGACCTCCTGGCTGCGCGGGCCGCTGCGCGATTGGGCCGAGGCGCTGCTGCCAACCGAAGACTCCTGCGACGGCGGCCTCATCCACCGCCAGGCGTCGCGCCAGCTATGGTCTGGCTTCCTCGGCGGCCGCGACGCACTCACCGGCCCCGTTTGGAGCCTGCTGATGTTCCAGGCGTGGCTGGAGGCGGAGCGCTCGGCCTCCATACCTGCTGTGCCGAGCCATATCCACTCATAGGCCGGTTGGCCAGCGATTCAATCGCCAGTTGGCGAACTTCGACTAGGAACCATTGCCCAGTTTCCTGCCCCGAAGTGCTGAGGCTGGATCCCCTCAGTGCCGATAGACCGTTCAGTCGTTGATCCGCGCGATGTTCGGAAGAGGTTTGCCTCAATCATGCTCAAACGCTTATTCGATATCACCGTGGCATCGGCCGGGCTGCTCTTGCTCAGCCCGCTGATGATTGCGGTCGCCGTGTTCATCAAGCTCGATTCCGAAGGCCCCGTGCTGTTCTGCCAGCGCCGGGTAGGACGCGGTTTGCGATGCTTTATGCTGTTCAAGTTCCGGACCATGGTTGCGGTCCACGGCGGGGATGAGATTACGGTTGCCGGCGACCACCGCGTCACGCGACTGGGCCGCCTGCTGCGGCTGGCCAAGCTGGATGAACTTCCCCAGCTCTGGAACATCCTGGCCGGCGAGATGAGCTTTGTCGGTCCCCGTCCGCTGGTGGAGTCCACGGTGAACCGCTTCCGCGACGACTATCGATGGATTCTCTCCGAATCCCGTCCCGGCGTCACCGATCCGGCCTCCATCAAGTACCGTCATGAGTCGGCCATTCTGGGCGCCTGCTCCGAGCCGCTGGATTACTATTTCCGCGTGATTATGCCGGACAAGATTCGCATGCAGAAAGCCTACCTGCGGCGCCAGTCGGCGCTGGGCGACGTGAGGATCCTGTGCGAGACGCTGGCTGCCTGCTGCCGCCTCAACGGGATTCCAGCCGGAGAAAACAACCGTGCCGCCGCGGACTTCGCGCCTACTCGCGTTGTCGGCGTCCGTCCGCGTCCGGTGGCGGAGTCCGCCATCCCCGAGTTCCCCGTCTACTTCACCACCGAGCACGCCGAGCCCCGCGGCTGGGAGATGGACGCCTAGCCTCCAGGTGAGAGACGCGCGCTACTCTGGGTTGAGTGAACTTTTTTTACACTCGCCGCAAAAGATTCGTCTCCCTGGCAAAACAACCGGAAGTCCCGCAACCGCTTCTCTGCATCGAAGCCTGCAATGTGAGCACGGCTGCGTCCGCGGTCCCTGGCGGCCATAGCGGCGAATCGGCACCGTGCCTTCCGGAAAGGCGAACCATATGGTCACCAGAGACGTGGTTGTGCAGCGCTTCAGCGTAATTTCTTTCAAACCATTTCACGATGTCGTAGAAGCCTTCCACCGGGTGCTTGGCCATCCTGACATCGCCGCATTCACCGGCCGCATGACTGCGGCAGCCAACTATGCCGAGTTGGAAAAGATCGTCGAGGACGCCATTGGTTCCTCCGGCTTCATCGAATTTGCGCGCTATGACATCGGCGCCGTTCTGCGTAAGCGGAGCGGGTCGCAGAGCCCGAAGATTCTGCGCTTCGTCCTGGGCAATCCGCTCATCCTGAGCCAGATGGCCAAGCATGTGCCCGACGTTGCCTCCTACGCGCCGGTCACCGTCCTGATCGACGAGCGCCCCGACGGGGTGCATCTCACCTATGACAGGATGGCCAGCTGCCTTGCCACGTATGGAAACTTCGAGGCGCTCCGCGTGGCGCGCGAACTCGACGCGAATGTAGAAGCGATGCTGATGGATGTAGCACGCGTCGAGGCACCAACGCTCGGCAAGTCAGCTTGATCTTTCCCCACTGCGTGATTCTGAGAAGGCTCGTCTCGCCGGGAAATGCCGAACCAAGCCTCCGCCTCGGATCATTGTTTTCGTCCACGGACTTCGACCATCGAGAAGAGGAGTAAATTCCATGCCCACCATCACGACGAAAGACGGCACGCAGATTTATTACAAAGACTGGGGCTCCGGACAGCCGGTGATGTTCAGTCATGGCTGGCCGCTCAGCGCGGACGCCTTCGAGGACCAGATGTTGTTTCTAGCCTCTAACGGCTATCGCTGCATCGCGCACGACCGCCGCGGCCACGGACGCTCCGGCCAGCCGTGGAAGGGCAACGATATGGACACCTATGCCGACGATTTGGCGGCGCTCGTCCAGACCTTGGAGCTGAAAAACGTCATTCACGTCGGCCACTCCACCGGCGGCGGAGAGGTGGCTCGCTACCTTGGCCGCCATGGCAGCAAGCTAGCCGCCAAGGCGGTGCTCATCGGCGCGGTGGTTCCCCTCATGCTGCAGACCGCCACCAACCCCAGCGGCGTTCCGCTGGCGGTCTTCGATCAGATCCGAAGCGGCGTGCTCAACGACCGCTCGCAGTTCTTCCGCGACCTCAGCGGGCCCTTCTACGGCGCCAACCGCCCTGGCTCAAAGGTTTCCGCCGGATTGCGCGATTCGTTCTGGCTGCAGGGGATGCAGTGTGGCTTTAACGCCGCGTTGGAGTGTATCAAGGCCTTCTCGGAGACGGACTTTACCGAGGACCTGCGCAAAATCGATGTGCCCACGCTCATCCTCCACGGCGATGACGATCAGATCGTGCCGATCCAGTCCTCGGCACTGCTCTCATCCAAGATGATAAAAGGCGCCACGCTGCGCGTCTATCAAGGTGCCGCGCATGGGATGTGCTCAACTCTGAAAGATGAAATCAACTCCGACCTGCTGCAGTTCTTCCGGCGCAGCGAGCAGAAGGCTGCCTAGCCCACCGCTCTGGACTCATGGGGCACCCGCTTCCAACTTTGGGTGCCCCACCTTCGCGCCGCGCTCTTTGCGGCGATAAGGTGGGAAGCAACCTGCCCATCCCTAATGGTTTTTTGCCTCCGCGGGATTCCGGCCACCCCATCCGCCGAGGGATGAGAATCCTTCCTCCCACCTTAGCCGCAAAAACAGCGGCGAAGGTGGGGCACCCGGCCTCGTGGAATCCGAGGTCCACGAACACCTGTCAACCGTAGATCCTTCCCAGCAAAAATCCCCGAAGACAATAAGTCGCCGGAGAACTGCCATCGCCCGCGAGCCGGTCCGGGAGACGGCAATTCAGGTGTGCACTGCACAGCGCAGGCGTCTATAATTGACCAATTCTTTCCCTAGTGGGGGGTGGCTACGATTACGGAGAGCAGTCGAGGTGCGCGTTCATGGTCCCGCTATGCCGTGCTTCTGCCCGCAATCCTGGTTCCCTGCGCAGTCAGCCTGCTCATCCTGAAGATCATCGAGACCAGCCGCTCCGGCGCGCCGGTCACGCTGCTTCTCGTGGTACTGGCTCCCATCCTGATCTTTGTGCCGCTCATTCTGTTCGCGGCCACCATGCTCAACCGGATGGAGCGCGAGCGCCGGCAGAGCGAGGAAGAGCTGCGCATCAGTACCCAGCGCTTTTCCAGCGTGGTGGCCTCGGCCATGGATGCCATCATCACCCTGGATGAAAGCCAGCGCGTCATCGTCTTCAACAAGGCTGCCGAAAAGATGTTTGGCTGTCCCGCCTGGGATGCTCTGGGCAAGCCGCTGGATCGCTTCCTTCCCGCCAGGGTGCGCGGAGTTCACGACGAGCATGTCCGCCGCTTCGGCGAGGTGGGCCTCACCACCCGCTCCATGACCGCGCCCGGCGTCCTCTACGCGTTGCGCGCCAATGGAGAGCAGTTTCCCATCGAGGCGACCATCTCCCAGGTACAGGTGGCGGGACAGAAACTCTACACGGTGATTTTGCGCGACATAACCGAGCGCAAGCGCGCCGAGGAAACGCTGCTGCAAAGCGAGGCCCGCTTCCGCTCCATTTACGAGCAGGCCGCCGTCGGCATCGAGCAGGTCGCCCTCGATGGCAGCCTGCTTATGGTGAACCCGGCGCTCTGCCACATGCTGGGTTACCAGGAGAGCGAGCTGCTGGGCAAAAACACCGCGGAGATCACCCATCCCGACGACCACGCGCTCGAACTCGAACTCTTCCGCGCCATGCAGCGCCAGCAGCGCAACTCCTATGAAATAGAAAAGCGCTATCTTCACCGCGACCATTCCGTGGTCTGGGTCCATGTCATCTCCTCCCTGGTGAGCAGCCCCGCCGGTCTCCCGCTGTATCGAATCTCGGTCATCCAGAACACCACCGAGCGCAAGCGGGTGGAAGATCAGCTGAAGCAGGCGCAGAAGATGGAGGCCATCGGACGGCTGGCCGGAGGCGTGGCCCACGACTTCAACACCCTGCTGAACGTGATGCTCGGGTATTCGGAACTGTTACTGTCCGAGTTGCCGGAAGGCGATGAGCGCCGCGACCGGGTGGTGCAGATCAAGAGCTCCGGCGAAGCAGGAGCCATGCTCACCCGCCAGTTGCTTGCCTTCAGCCGCAAGCAGGCCACTGCCGAGGAGGTGCTCGATCTGCGCGAGACCACCGCCCAGATGACCCCGATGCTGGGACGACTGCTGCGCGACGACATCGTGCTGTCGGTGAAGTGTTGCGATGGCGTCTGCCTGGTCAAGGTGGACCCGAGCCAGATCCAGCAGTTGGTGCTGAACCTGGCCGCCAACGCCGCCGACGCCATGCCCGGCGGCGGCCGTCTCGACATCGAGGTGAGCACGGTCGAGGTGGACGAGAGTTTCGTCCGCCAGCATCCCCTGCTCAAGCCGGGAAGCTATGCCAGGCTCTCGGTCAGCGATACCGGCACCGGCATGGACCCCACCACCGTGGCGCATATCTTCGAGCCGTTCTTCACCACCAAGGAGTCAGGGAAGGGAACCGGCCTCGGCCTTGCCACCGTCTACGGCATCGTCAAACGCAACGGCGGAGACATCTGGGTCTACAGCGAGGTGGGTGCGGGCACGGTCTTCAAGGTCTTGCTGCCGCTCACCGCCGAGGTGCTCCCGCAGGAGAAGCCCGCGAAAGCTCTGCCCGCGGCCCTGCACGGCGCGGGCGAAACCATCCTCCTAGTGGAAGACTCCGCGGCCCTGCGCGAGTTGACCAAGGTCATCCTGATGCGCGATGGCTACAACATTCTGGAAGCCGAAGATGGCATGGCGGCGCTGGAACTGTCTCGCGCTTTCGCCGGCCCCATCCACTTGGTGCTCACCGACGTGGTCATGCCCCGCATGCGCGGCCCGGTTCTGGCGGCCGAGATCGTGAAGCAGCGCCCCGGGGTTGCCATTGTTTTCCTGTCCGGCTACACCGAGGAGGTCATCTCGCAGTCGGACAAAATCACCGGCTTTACCCTGGTGGAAAAGCCATACACCGCCCAGGCGCTCCTGCACTCGATCCGGCGCTCGCTGGATGAAGGCGCGGCCCGGCAACCGCTTCCGGCTCAGCCGCGATAGGGAGGATCACTTCATCCGGAACTCGATCGACAGCGCCCATCCCGTGAGTACATAACTGGCGCGCATAGCTCCTATAATAATTTTTGATTTCCATCTGGGCTCGTAAACCACTATCTATGGAAGGGTTACGTGGACGGCCAATCCGTGGACTGCCGGGGCAGGGAACGCTGCGAAGTTCGGCGGCGGGCGTGACCGGTCCAGTGCGGTCAAGCTGTTATGTGGCAGCCAGTTGCGGGCCTCCGGAAAACTGCGGCGACCGCGCAGCGCTGGCTTATCCGGCAGGCGTTCTCTGTTCTCGGCGGGGCAGGCTACTGGCGTTGTGATTGCATAACTTCTGGCCGCGGTGGGGACTTGGCCCGGCTCGGTGTAGTTCTCACGGTGAAAAAACAGGCGCTGTCGGCGAGCAATCGATCGGCGGTCCCGGAAGAGACGATAAAACGACATGACCAAACTCGAAGCGGTGATTCAACCCTCCAAACTTGACGCCGTAAAAGAAGCACTCATCGCAATCGGTATCGACGGGCTTACGGTTCTGGAGGTGCGCGGCCATGGGCGCCAGAAGGGCCACACCGAGTTCTATCGCGGACGCGAATACAGCGTCGACCTTTTGCCCAAGATCAAGCTGGAGATCGTGCTGCGCGACGAAGCTGTCGATGAGGTCGTCAAGACCATTCTCGGCGCCTCGCAGACCGGCAAGATCGGCGACGGCAAAATCTTCCTTTCGCGCATCGACGAAGCCATCCGCATCCGCAACGAAGAGCGCGGCGCCGACGCGATCTAAATCAACAGAGGATCCTTCATGGCACTGGGCATCGCACAGAGTCTGAAAGCCGAATATCTCGCGGGCTCGGAGCGACTGCGGCTGGAGTTCGAGCAGACCCGCTCGGGCCGCTCTGTGCTGCTCGGCCGAACCGCCATGGTGGATCAGCTCACCCAGCAGCTGTGGCGCCATCATATCGATTCCGGCCACTCCGCTCCCGCCGGATTGGCCCTGGTTGCCATTGGCGGCTACGGGCGCGGGCTGCTTGCGCCCTACTCGGACGTCGATCTGCTCTTCCTCACCGACCAGCCGGCCCTGGCGGCGTCCTACAAGGACCCCATTCGCGCCATGTGCCAGGACATGTGGGACATGCGCATCAAGCTGAGTCCCACCACCCGCACCCTGGAGGACTGCGACCGCCTCCATCGCGACAATCCCGAGTTCAACATCTCCTTGCTCGACTGCCGACTGCTGGCCGGCGATTACGATCTCTACCGCCGCCTGCACGATCAGGTGATCCCGCGCTCGGTGATGCGCGACTGGCAGGAACTGGTGCTGCTGCTGGCCGAGGTGAACGAGGCGCGCCATCATCAGGCCGGCGACACCATCTTCCATCTGGAGCCCAACATCAAGGACGCGCCCGGCGGACTGCGCGACTACAACGTCTCCTGCTGGCTGGCGCTGCTCAACGGCTTCGCCCGCGCCCGCGATTGGACCGGGCCCGTCGACTCCTTTCCCGCCTCGCTGCGCGACCGCGCCCAGGAGGCCAAGGAGTTCCTCATCTCGGTGCGCTGCTTTCTGCATTACAACGCCGGCCGCGATGACAATCAGCTGAACTGGGAGGCGCAGCAGGCCGCCGCCGAGGCTCACATCGGCTACGATGGCGGAGGAGCCGACGCCGCCGAGTGGATGCGCTACTACTACCGCCAGGCGCGCGTGCTCAACCGTCTGTTCGCTACCATGATGGACGAAGTGGTTCCCACCCGCTCCTCGCTCTTCAAACAGTTTCAGAACTGGCGCCAGCGGCTCTCCACCGACGAGTTTTCCTGTGTCAACGGGCGCATCCTGCTGCAGCAGCCCTCCGCGCTGGTCTCGCCGGAGTATTTCTTCAACTGTTTTGAATTCGTCGCGCAGCACGGCTTTAAGCTGGCTGCCAGCACCGAAGTGCGGATCGAGCAGGCGCTGCCTTCGGTGGCGGCGCAGGAGCTTTCCGGTCCGAAGCGGTGGGCCATGCTGCGCAAAATCCTGGTGCGTCCGAATGCCGCCCAGGCGCTGCGCATCATGCAGGAGCTGGGTGCGCTCGGCTTGCTGCTGCCGGAGTTCCGCACCGTCGAATCGCTGGTCATCCGCGACTACTACCATCGCTACACGGTCGATGAGCATACCTTCCGCGCCATTGAATCCATCCATGCGCTGCGTGCGGCGAAAAAGAACGGCAACCGCAGCCTTGCCAGCCTGGTCGAAGAGCTGGAGCGCCTCGATCTGCTCATCCTCGCGCTGCTGCTGCACGATCTGGGCAAGGCCACGGTCAACGATAACCACGTGAGCGCCGGCCTGGAGATTGCCATGGAGGTCTGCCGCCGCTTTGAGCTGTCGCCCGAAGATGCGGACATGGTCTGCTTCCTGGTCGCATACCACATGGACCTCTCGGTCGCCATGCGCCGCGACATCTTCGATCCGGAGACGATTCATGCGCTGGCCCGGCGCGTGGGCAGCCAGGAGCGGCTCAAGATGCTGGCGCTGCTGACCTATGCCGACATTGGCGCCGTCAATCCCACGGCGCTCTCGCCGTGGAAGGCGGAAAATCTCTGGCGGGTTTATTTCGCCACTTCAAACTATCTGAATCACAGCGTGGACGACGAGCGCGTCCACGGGGCTGCCGAGGACGAGCAGGTGGCGCGCATCCGTCTGCTGGCTCCACAGCTCGGCCGCCGCCTCCGCGATTTTCTGGAGGGACTGCCCCAGCGCTATCTCCGCCTGCATGCCGCCGAACAGATCATTCAGCATGTCGAGATGGCATCGCAGCTGGCGCCGAATTCCGTGCAGACCGATCTCAAGCGCCTGCGCGGCGATTTCTCCCTCACCGTCATCACCCAGGACCGTCCCGCCCTGTTTGCCACCCTCGCCGGCGTGCTGGCCGGATGGGGAATGAACATCCTCAAAGCGGACGCCTTTGCCAACGACAAGGGACTGGTAGTGGACAGCTTTGTCTTTACCGACTTCTACCACACCCTGGAAATGAACGTGCCGGAGTGGGAGCGCTTCAAGAAGAGCTTCAGCGATGTGCTCAGCGGCGCCGTGCCGTTGGAAAAACTCGCCCGCAAGCGCAGCGGCACCGGCGCCAAGGCTCCCAAGGTGAAGATCGATACCAGCCTCAACTTCGATCAGCAGTCCTCCAGCCATAGCACCATCATCGAGGTGGTCACGCAGGATCGTCCCGGCCTGTTGCACCGCATCGCCGCCGTCTTCGCCGAGTGCGGCTGCAACATCGAGGTCGCGCTGATCGACACCGAAGGCGAGATGGCCATCGATACCTTCTATCTCCGCATGGCCGGAAAGAAACTGACCGACGAGCAGTACGTGCAACTCAAAACCGCCTTGGAGACGGAACTGGACTCCTAGCGCCTTCAACAGCGGAGTCAACAGACCCACATCTGCCAAAGACGGGCAGATATGGGGCCCCAGGCTTTTGGCAGACTTGGGGGTGTTGATTTTTCTCTTGTGTTGCGTTTGTTCTTGCTCTTGCTCCTGCCTTTGTTTTTTGGGTGTCATCCTGAGCGAAGCGAAGGACCCCAGCACCGCTCAAATATCGGGTGCAGCACCAGAGGCATTTCAGCCACGACAGCCTCAAGGTCGGCCTGCTATCTTAACTGCACCTTCCCCAGCTCCGCCCTCGTGCATCCCACCGATTGCGCTTAGACTATCCTGCAGCGGATGCGTACTCCAACCTCCAATCACGATGAGCCTCGGATCGAACACGGGTTGCTTCTCTTTCATCCCGCCGTGCGGCAGTGGTTTGCCTCCGCGTTTCCTGCTCCCACGCTGGCCCAGCGCCTCAGTTGGCCGGCGGTTGCTCGCGGCGAATCCACCCTGTTGCTGGCTCCCACCGGGAGCGGCAAAACCCTCGCCGCGTTTCTCTGGTGCCTCAACCGCGCCATGTTTTCGCCGCCTCCGCCCAAGCCGGAGCGCTGCCGTGCCCTCTACATCTCACCGCTCAAGGCGCTCGCGGTCGACGTTGAACGCAACCTCCGCACTCCACTGGAAGGCATTGCCCAGGTGGCGGCCCAGCGTGGCGACAGCGCACATCGGCCCACGCTTTTCGTGCGCACCGGAGACACTCCCCCTGCCGAGCGAGGCCATTTCCAGCGCCACTCGGCCGACATTCTCATCACCACACCCGAGTCGCTCTACCTGCTGCTCACCTCCAACGCGCGCGAGCTGCTGCGATCGGTGGAGACCGTCATCGTCGATGAGATTCACGCCCTCGTTCCCACCAAGCGCGGCGCGCATCTGGCGCTCTCGCTGGAGCGCCTGGAGCACCTCTGCGGACGCCGCCTGCAGCGCATCGGCCTCTCTGCCACGCAGCGCCCCTTGGATGAAGTCGCGCGCTTCCTCGCCGGAGTCGAAGCTTTTCCCGCGGATTCGCCCGATGATCCCATGTCCGATCCAGAATCCGCGGCCGAATCCGCCTCCATTCGCTATCGTCCCGTGACCGTGCTCGATGCCAGTGCTCCCAAGCATTTGGAGTTGAGCGTTCAAGTTCCGGTGGAAGATATGTCCAACCTCGGCAAAGCTGAATCACCAGGCGCGCCGGGTGGACGCTCCATCTGGACCTCGATCCATCCGGAGCTGCTTGCGCTGGTGCGCGCTCATCGCTCCACGCTCATCTTCGTCAACAACCGCCGCCTCGCCGAGCGCATCTCCGGCGCGCTGAACGACCTCGCCGGAGAGACGCTGGTGCTGGCCCACCACGGCAGCGTGGCTCCCGCGCAGCGCAAAGAGATCGAGGAACGGCTGAAGAGCGGCGGCATCCAGGGACTGGTTGCCACCTCGTCTTTGGAGCTTGGCATCGACATGGGGGCCATCGACCTGGTCATCCAGATCGAAGCGCCGCCCTCGGTCTCCAGCGGAATGCAGCGCATCGGCCGCGCCGGTCATCAGGTGGATGCGGTCAGCAACGGCATCATCTTCCCCAAGTTCCGCGCCGACCTGCTGGCCTGCGCCGCCGCCACGCGAGCCATGCAGCGCGGACAGGTGGAAGCCGTCCGCTATCCCCGCAATCCGCTCGACGTGCTCGCCCAGCAGATGGTGGCCTCGGTCGCCATGGAGCCGATGAGCAGCGGCGAGTTGTTCTCCATCATGCGCCGTGCCGCACCCTTTGCCGCGCTCTCGGTTGCGTCCTTTGAGAGCGTCCTCGATCTGCTCGCGGGCCGCTATCCCTCCGATGAGTTTGCCGAGCTGCGTCCGCGCATCACCTGGGACCGGGTCACGCACCGCCTCACGCCGCGCCAGTCTGCGCAGCGCATTGCCCTGGTTAACGGCGGAACCATTCCCGACCGCGGTCTTTATGGCGTCTTTCTGGCCGGTGCCGAAAAGCCAACCCGCCTCGGCGAGCTTGACGAAGAAATGGTTTTCGAGAGCAAGCCCGGAGAGACCATCATCCTCGGCGCCAGCACCTGGCGCATCGTGGAAATCACCCACGACCGCGTGCTGGTTTCGCCCGCTCCCGGAGAGCCCGGCAAAATGCCCTTCTGGCATGGCGACGGCGCGGGCCGTCCCGCCGAGTTCGGCGAACACATCGGCGCGCTCACCCGCGAGCTGCTGCAGATGCCCGCCGCCGCGGCCTACACCAAGCTGGTGGAGGACCACGCCCTGGCTCCGAATGCGGCGGAGAACCTCCTGCGTTTTCTGCGCGACCAGCAAACCGCCACCGGATGCGTTCCCTCCGATGAGGAAATAGTCATCGAGCGCTGCCGCGACGAGCTGGGCGACTGGCGCATCTGCGTTCTCTCGCCCTACGGCAGCCGGGTCCACGCGCCCTGGTGCATGGCCGTCGCCGCCGCCCTGCACGAAGAACTGGGTCTGCAACCGGAGACCATGTGGACCGACGATGGCTTCGTGATCCGCCTCCCGGAGAGCGACCAACCTCCGGACGCCGCCGCGCTGCTGCCATCGGCGGATTCCATCCATGACCGCGTGATGCGGCAGCTCGGCTCTACTTCGCTTTTTGCCGCGCACTTCCGTCAGAACGCGGCCCGCGCGTTGCTGTTGCCGCGCCGCCGTCCCGGTGTCCGCACCCCGCTCTGGCAGCAGCGCAAACGCTCTGCCGACCTGCTCAACGTGGCGGCGCGCTACCCTTCGTTCCCCATCCTGCTGGAAACCTATCGCGAATGCATGCGCGACATCTTCGATCTCCCTGCGCTTGCGGCGCTGCTCCGCCGCATGGAGAGCGGTGCTGTGCGCGTCTCCACCGTGGATTCGGAGCGCCCGTCGCCCTTTGCGGCCTCGCTGCTGTTCGGCTACGTCGCCAATTACATCTACGATGGCGATGCGCCGCTGGCCGAGCGCCGCGCGCAGGCGCTGTCCATTGATCAGTCGCAGCTGCAGGAGCTGCTGGGCGATGCCGATTACCGCGAACTCCTCGATCCAACCGTGCTGCACGAGGTGGAGAACCGTCTGCAATGGATCGGCGCCGCCTACGCTGCGCGCAATGCCGACGCGATCCACGATCTGTTGTTGCGTCTCGGCGACCTCACCGCCGAAGAGCTGCGCCTGCGCTGCGAAAACGACGCAGCCTTCGCCGGCCTCGACTCGCTGGTGCGGGCGGCTCGCGTGCTGCCGCTCACCGTCGCCGGAGAGGCGCGCTACGTCGCCATCGAATACGCCGCGCAGTACCGCGATGCGCTTGGCGTCGGCTTGCCTGCGGATCTGGCCTCCACCTGGCTGGCCGAGCAGCCTGCAGCGCTTCTCGAACTTTTGAGCCGCTACGCGCGCAGCCACGGCCCGTTCACGCTCGACGATCTTGCGCGCCGCTATCGGCTTCCCAAAGCCGCCGCCGAAGCCGCGCTTGCCGAACTGGTGCAAAAAGGACGCCTGCTCGAAGGCGAATTCCGCCCCGGCGGCGGCCATCGCGAGTGGGTACATCCGGATGTCTTGCAGCAGCTACGTCGCGGCACCCTGGCCCGCTTGCGCCGCGAGGTCGAGCCGCTCGACGCGCGCGTGCTCGGAGTCTTTCTGCCGCGCTGGCAGGGCGTGGGCAGCAATCAGCGGAGCGGGAACGCAAAGACCGGGACTCAACTCGACGCGCTGCTCGACGCCATCGAAACCCTGCAAGGCCTCGCTCTGCCGCTCTCCGAGTGGGAGCGCGAGATTCTGCCCGCGCGCATCCGCGACTACGATCCCGCAGCGCTCGATACCCTGATGGCCGCCGGAGAGTTGGTATGGGTCGGCCACGGCTCGCTTGGAGACCACGACGGCCGACTGGCTCTCTATCTCGCCGAAAGTTTGCCCGCGCTGCTGCCGCCGCCGGAGCTTCAATCCCAGCCTGCGCTGGAGGGCCGCGCGCAGCGGGTCGCGGAATTTCTTGCCAGCCACGGGGCCTCGTTTTTTGCCGCGATCCATGAGGCCGCTGGAGGTGGATTTCCCGGCGAAACCCGCGATGCGCTCTGGCAGCTCGCCTGGCAGGGCGTGGTCTCCAACGACACCTTTCACTCGCTGCGCAGCTTTCTCACGCCGGAGCGCGAAGGCCGCACCCGCCCACAGAGCGACCTCGCTCCCGGCTCGCCGGAATTTCTCCGGCGCTTCCGTGCCCGCTCCGGCGGCGGAGCCATGGCGCAGGGCCGCTGGTCGCTCGTCCGCTCCCGCATCCATCGGCAGCCGGGCGTTACCGAATGGAGCGCCAGCACGGCGCAACAGCTTCTGCTCCGCTACGGACTGTTGGCGCGTGAAGTTGCGGCGGCCGAGGAGCTGCCGGGAGGTTTCAGCGCAATCTATCCCACGCTGCGACAGATGGAGGAACGTGGCTGGGTGCGGCGTGGCATGTTTCTTTTCGGCCTGGGCGGATCGCAGTTTGCTGCCAACTCCGCCGTGGAAGCTTTGCGCGGCCTGCGCGCCCCGGCCTTGCGCAGTGCGATGGTACTCGCCGCCGTCGATCCGGCCAATCCCTACGGTGCGTTGTTGCCGTGGCCCCGCCTGCCGGAGACTGGGGATGCGGCTTCGTCTTCTTCGCATGGCATGGCGCGCACCAGCGGCGCCAGCGTCCTGCTGGTCGCGGGCGAACTGGTAGGCTATCTGCGGCGCGGCAATCCCTCGCTCAAGCTTTTTCTTCCCGCCTCGCAGCCGGAGCGCGACGACTACTCCCGCGCCGCTGCCCGCGAACTCGCCCAGCTTGCATTGCGCCGTCAGACGGAACCTGCAGCCGCGCGATCCGGGGTGTTCATCGCAGAGATCAATTTCGCCCCGGCGCGCGAACACTTTTTCGGAGAGTTTCTGGCGGAAGCCGGCTTTGTGCTCACCCCTCTGGGCTACCAGATGCGCCGCGCCCAACCGTCCGAGCCGGCGCCTTAGCCCGAATCCAAAAAGCTGCCCGCATGAATCCCGCCGCGCGCTTTTGGAATCTTTCATACGGTGCGGTTCGCGGGCGAGGAGGCATTCAGTGTTCGTGTTCCCACCAGCGCGCTGATTCCACGGAGTAGCGAATGAGTCCTGTGATTGAAGCCGAAGTCGAGCAGAAGCTGCAGCGTCCTGCGTTGCCCAACGCCGATCCCTGTACCCTGGTGATCTTCGGGGCCAGTGGAGACCTCACCCGCCGCAAACTGATTCCGGCGCTCTACGACCTGTGTGGCGAAGGCTGCATGAGCGCCTGCTTCGAGGTCGTCGGCACCGGCCGCACGCAGATGACCGACGAGCAGTTCCGCGAGTCCCTGCACGAAGCGGCCAAAGCTTCTAAAGACATTCGGGAGTTCAGCGAAGAGCGTTGGGCTAAATTCGCGCGCCGTCTGCGCTACATCGTTGGCGACCCGGCTTCGCCTGCTTTCTATCAGCAGTTGCGCTCGTCTCTGGAGGAGATGCAGCGCAACGGCTCCAGTCCGAACCTGCTCTTCTACGTCTCGACTCCCGCCTCGTATGCCGGCGAGATCGTCTCCGGCCTGCAATCGGCGGGACTCAACCACAGCGAACGCGGATGGTCGCGCATCATCCTGGAAAAGCCCTTCGGACGCGATCTCGAATCGGCTCGCGTCCTCAATGAAACCGTGCTCAAGGTTTTCGACGAGGAGCATACCTATCGCATCGATCACTACCTGGGCAAGGAGACGGTGCAGAACATCCTGGTCTTCCGCTTCGCCAACTCCATCTTTGAGCCGGTGTGGAATCGCAACTACGTCGAGTACGTGGAGATCACCGCCGCCGAAACCCTCGGCGTCGAGCGCCGCGCAAGCTTCTACGAGGAGACCGGCGCGCTGCGCGACATGGTGGCCAACCACCTGCTGCAGTGCGTAGCGCTCACCGCCATGGAGCCGCCCGTCGCCTTCGATGCCGACTCCGTGCGCGAGCAGAAAGTGCAGGTCTTCCGCAGCATCCGTCCCATGACGGTGGAACAGGTGGCCGCCAGCACCTTGCGCGGCCAATACGGGCCGGGCCGCATGGGCGACTCCGTCGTTCCCGGCTATCGACAGGAGCCCGGTGTCCGTCCGGACTCCACGACCGAAACCTTCGCTGCCGTCCATCTCCGGGTGGACAACTGGCGCTGGGAGGGAGTTCCGTTCTATCTGCGCACCGGCAAGCGGCTGGCCAACAACGTCACCGAGATCCGGGTGCACTTCAAGCGCACGCCGCAGGCGTTGTTTGCCGGAGCTGCCGGCGCCAGCTGCTGTCCCAACACGGTGAGCCTGCGCATCCAGCCCGACGAGGGCATCTCGCTCTCCTTCGGAGCCAAGAGTCCGGGCACGCACATGAGCACGGTGCCTGTGATGGCCAGGTTCAGCTACGCGGAGGCCTTTGGCGGCCAATCTCCGGTCGCCTACGAGACGCTGATCCTCGACGCCATGCGCGGCGACGCCACGCTCTTTACCCGCCGCGACGAGGTCGAGGCGGAGTGGAAGATCATCACCCCGATCGAGCAGGCGTGGGCAGAGTTGCCGCCGCCCGCATTCCCCAACTATGCCGCCGGTTCCCAGGGCCCGGAGCAGGCTCTGCAGTTGCTGAAAGGTTCCGGACATCGCTGGATGTCCATGACGCCCCAGCAGGAGTACAAGCATGCTGCCTGAGCGCTTCCATCTTGCCGGGGCCGAAGTCCTGGTCGGCGCGGATTTGGACGAGACGGTTCGCATCGCCGCTGGACAGTTTGCCGCCCTGGCCCGGAAAATTTCCAGTGAAGGCAAGCCGGTGTTTGCCGCTCTTTCCGGCGGCAGCACACCGAGCCTTCTCTTTCAAACGCTCGCGGCCGAGCCCTTCGCCGGACTCATTCCCTGGGGCTCCATTCAATTCTTCTGGGGAGATGAGCGCAACGTTCCGCCCGGCGATCCGGAGAGCAACTACTCCATGGCCCGCGAGTTGTTGCTCTCTCGCGTTCCCGTCCCGCCCGCAAACGTCCACCGCATCCCCACCGGAGACGGCACCGCCATCGAGGCCGCCGAGCTCTACCAGCGAACCCTGCGCGAAATCCTCCCCGCCACCAACGGACTGCCCCGCTTCGACTACGTCCTCCTCGGCCTCGGCGCCAACGGACACACCGCGTCGCTGTTTCCCCATCGCCCGTCCCTGCATGAGCAGCAGCGCCTGGTGGTGGCCGACCATGTGGAAGAGGTCAACGCCTGGCGGGTCACGCTCACCGCGCCAGTCCTGAACAACGCCGCTCAAATCACCTTCCTGGTTACAGGAGAAGGCAAGGCCGCCGTGGTGCAGCAGGTCATCGAAGGCGCGCGCGATCCCGAAGCCGCTCCCGCGCAACTCATCGCCCCAGCCAATGGTTCGCTTGCCTGGATACTGGACTCCGCTGCCGCCGCGCGCCTCTCGCGCCCCGTGGTGCATGGCTAGCCTCGCGCGGACGATAAAAAAATAGCTGGCAGCGCTTGCTCTCCTCCGGCTTGCATCTCGAATCGACCCACCGTGCCGCCGCCAGGAATTCCACAGCTTCAACGCGCGGCTCATTGACGCAAACCTTTATCGCTGGTTACAATCGGTATGTCAGTTCGCCACCACGCGCGTCAGCGCGGCGATACTCCTCAGTAGCTCAATGGCAGAGCATTCGGCTGTTAACCGAAGGGTTGTAGGTTCGAGTCCTACCTGAGGAGCCATTCCTTCAATAAATTGTCCGTCTCTGCGCTCCGTTCCCCCAAAAAACCAGCTGTGCTCAATTCCTCCGTAAACACGACACCGTCAATGCTTACACGGCACTTCATCGTACTTCGTCAGATTGGCCCGGTTGCCGACTTCATACCGCCGCATCACTGTTGTGCCGAACGTCGCTAAGAGGTTTAAGCACAGGGATTGGGATACGCTGCTCCACAATGATTTGGATTGCCCTCCATCGATCGCTGACTCGAAAGCCCGTCTTAATGAGAACCAGTTTGAACAGCAACCCGTTGGGTATGTAGCGGAATTGCGATAATCCGCCCAAATACTTCAGCTCATCCGGGTCGAATATGGGCTTCAGGTTGATGTCAGAGGCGGACCGCGCCTCGGCTAACTTGGGGGTCACGCTCTTCCCCGCGCATTCGTCGTGGTCGTCAATCTGGGCATGGGTGAAGGTACGTCCCAAGTGACAGAGAAATTTATCCATCGGTCAGTCCTTTCTGGCTTGGGTGACACATCCAGAATCTCCGAACTTATGACTAGATGCCGATGCTGCGGAAAATGCTGCATCGCGGCAGGGATTGTTTCGTTCCTCCAGTGCCGGATGTATTTTGGAGATGCCAGGGCGGATTACGGAGGCTGAAGGGAACGCGCTCGCCGCAGCACTTCATGCTAAGGCGTTGGTGATTGCGGTTCGCAATGACAACATATCTCTTGCAGAACGCACTAGAATGGCTTGGGGGGATGCGTGCCTTACATCTACATAGACAAGATCCTCAACGAATTGCGCACCGAGTTGCTGTCGGCCATGCACGCCGCGGTCGAGCGCGAGCTGCGAAACGGCAAGGTGGACGTGAAGCGGCTCTATCGCGCCTTCAATCGCGCGGCGGCGGGAAAGTGCTCGAACCCCGTGCACATTTCAGAGAAATGCGTAGAGAATTTTGCTGGAAACGTGAAGAAGGTTCGCGTCGAAGTGACGGACGATTAGCGGAGAAACACTGGGTATTTCTGTAGCCACTCAACTCCGATTGACAAGCACAATCCTGCGGTGGCGCTTGTCTGCGCTTCGCTACTACCTTCGCCAGCTTACGACGGCCTCAGGCCGACTTAGCGATGCGGGTTGTGCTCCTGCCCATCTCCAACATATTGGACGGGCGCGAGCCTGTCAGAGCCCGGTCCACGGAAAATGCTCCGGATCCCTTGACGAGAATCATCACGCACAAGGCGATCGCAAGCAGATGGTATTCGAACCCTTCTCCTTTCTGGGTTCCCGACCAGTTCATGAAGAAACCGTTGTGGCCGGTGACCATGACGATGGCAACCACCATGTTGCACAGGATTCCGAAGGCAGCAACCCGCCCGAGCAATCCGACCAGCAGACCCAAGCCCCCGAAGAACTCGGCTGCAATTGCCAGGAACGCAAACAATGCCGGGATTCCCATGTTGTGGGTGAAAAATCCCATGGTGGCGCTGAAACCGTGGCCGCCAAACCAGCCGAGCATCTTTTGTGCGCCATGGGCAAAAAACACGATTCCCAGAATCAGGCGAACCACGGCCAGAGTTGGATCGTTCGCTGTGCTCAATAGTCTCCGTAGCATAAGCACCTCCTCGAAATAGTATTCAGTGAGATTCTCAATCCCGGCTGTGGGCTTCCCCGGGTTCGGCGAGGGACCGAACTAAGGCCCTGTTGCCCGTCAGCACACATGGATGTTCCGAACCGGGCTCATTCCCGCGGTTCTCCGGCAATTTTCTACTTGCAACAATTTCCAATCGGAGTTTAATAAGCCCCATAGCACGCTCTCATGCCGGAACTGATGAGGGTACCGTCGAGGCACGAGGACTTTATCAGGAACCCACAAGCGGGTGAAGGAGGGTATCGTATCGTAGACACGACGAGCAGTGACGATCCATCATCATTCAGCCCATTTGCCGTACCCTCATACGGCGCTTGATATCTTCCCTGATTTCCGACCGGGCGCAGTCACCGACTGCGCCCGGTTTCGTATTTGCGGAGTGCAGCGCTTATCGCTCTGATGGATGACAGGTTCCACGGGTTGCTCATTTCATGGCGCCGATGCCGGGCAGGTGAGACCCCGACATATTTAGCAACCGATCACCTATGTCCGACATCGTACATTGTGTGTTTCCCGTGGGGTGGTCATGTGTATTCCGAAGCTCCAAGGCGTTCGGCATCCGACATCAGAGAGAGCCGATTAGCGGCCTCTCTGGCGCACGAGATCAACAACCCTCTCGATTCTGTCCTGAACTTTCTCTATCTCATGAGAAAAGAGGCAATCCTCACCGAGAAGGGGTCTCACTACCTGATGCTCGCTGAGGGAGAGGTGCATCGAGTTTCCCAGATCGCCCATGCCGTTCTGGACCGATTCCGGGATTCCGCTCCTCGGCAGGACACGGATGTGCCGCGTTTGATCAACTCGGCCATTGATATTTACAGGCCGCAGCTTGAATCGCAGGGCGTTTCTGTGAACACCCGTTACCGTTGTCAGGGAGATTTTCCGGTTTACTCCGGTCTGTTGCGTCAAGTCTTCTCGAATTTATTGCTGAACGCCGCCGCGATGCCTCAGGGCGGCAGATTGCTGGTGCGGGCATCCGACTCTCAGGAGTGGTCAGGGCAGCGGAGACACGGAGTCCGGGTGACGTTTGCAGATAGTGGCTGCGGGATTACGCCGGAAAATCTGCACGATATCTTTCGACCCTTTTTCACCACCAAGGTTTCCGGGAGTGGGTTGGGGCTCTCGGTCGCCAAAGAGGTGGTGCAGAAGCACGGTGGTTCGCTTCGAGTCCGGAGCTGCACAAAATCAGGCCGAAGCGGCAGTGTATTTACGATGTTCGTGCCTTCCTCCGCTTGCGATGTTTACTCGATCCACGCGGTATAGCGCACCGGTGCTGCGGAAGCCGCATTCTTGTCTCGCGCGCAACTATTTTCCATTTCCCCAGTAGAATTGGAACCGAAAGGCAGTTCAAATGACCGATTGCGTTACGCGACATACAAAGCTGCCCGCCGGGACGGTAACCAGAAGCAACGCCGTGCACAAACTTCTGAAGACACACTCCTGCCAGCAGTGTTCCGAGTGCGGCAAGTGGGCAATTTATGTGCTGAAGGATTCACCGCTGGCACGCTCAAAAGCGTAGGGAACTCAGACCGGGCTCGGCACGCTGCAGCATGCCGAGTTCACCGGATGCGAGTAGGTCTACAGCGAGGATTCGACCTCGAAGCCCCACTCCTGCAGGAGAGGCTCGGGAATGAATTTCGAGTTCTTGTTGCGACTCGCCCACTCCCGAAGTTGCGCCGAGTGAATGTACTGATGAGGTTGCAGGTTGAATTCGTGAGTCACTTTCTCGAATTCGGTGATGGTTGGAATCACCGGGCCATTCGGCTCCGGCTTGCCCCAGTTAGGATTGCCACGTCTTTTTGCCATAAGTCAGTAATACCCCTGCGGTGTATCGGATGAAATCAAATTTTCGGTGTCCTACAGCCAGATTGAAGGAAGCACGGCTCAGCCGTGACGAACCTCGGTGAGAGGCTTGGGCACGGGGATTGGGATGCGCCTGGCTATGATGGCTCGGACAGCAACCCACCTGTCATGAACTTCGAAACCCGTCGCGACTCGAACGACTCTGCACAGAAGCCTGGTTGGAATGTGGTGGAACGGCACTAATCCAGCCAGAAAGTCCAGTTCCTGCGGGTCTGAAACAGGATTCAGATTGATGTTGGAGGCGGCGGACTTCGCCTCGGGCAGCTTGGGGAGCACGCTCTCCCGCGCCGCTTGGGTTTGGTCGATAAGCGCCTCAAGCGTGAAGGTGCGTCCCGGGTGACAGAGTAGTTTGCACATCGGTCGGCCTTTCACTTTGCGATTGCACTTTTGCGGGGGCGGCTCCAGGCGCTGGAGCCCTATGCTGCAAAGAATGCTGCAATGCAGCATAAAAACAAGTATGACCCTCAAACGTCCGCAAGTCAAGCGGGAGCGCAGGGACCGCGTGAGTTCGTCGGGAATGAGCCACAGGCCTCGGGGCAACGTGCCATTGGGGGCTGCACGTCAGCCGCTGGCGTTGGAGCGGGCGGGGCCAGGGACGGCTCGCTGCGGCGGCTAATTTCCTTCAATCCGCGCTAGCGACGGTGAGAGCCCCGGAGGCCAAGCGAGACGCCGAGAGCGAAGCACGTCCCACCGATGGCGGCGATGGTTTGCACGGGACGCTCGGCGGCCAGTTTGCGGGCGTGAGAGAAGGCATCGCGCAATCCGCCGCTGAGCCGATCGATCCGATGGCCGGCAGAGGGTCTTGACGGGGAGAACCGCGAACTGGAATCCTCCGGCGATGACGAAATGGCGTGCAGGTGCGGTCGTGCTACGGGAGGCCGGGCACCGGGGTCGTAACCGAAAAGGTCAGGAGAATCGTCGAGCTGTTCTTGAGCCATGGGTACACCTCAGAATCGCAAGCAATGGTTAGGATGTAGAAAAAGGCGCGGGCGTTGGCAAAACGGGGGATCGCGGGAGGTGGATGGCCGTGACGGCGTCCCCTTTCTCCGGAGATTCCCCTCGGGCTCCGGCCCATTCTCGCCCTCGGGAATCGCGCCATGGATCGCTCGTGAGTGGCGAACAATGCGATGAGGCCGTGCCGCTTCCTCGTTCCCGTGATTGAAAATCGCGAAGGTGTGGAGTATGCGCTCCAGATTGTGCCCGGTTCTTCGACTCCGCGAAAACTTTTCGTAAGCGGCTGCTAACCTACTTGAGAGTTACACGTCTAAGCGAGTATGCTGGGCTTGCTGGGATTCGTACTCCTGATAGGCATTTCGGTTTCTAAGCGTTGGCCGCTCTTCTAGCCTTCGGTGAATCCGTCTTACGCCGCAGCCCCGGCATACACCTAACTTCTCAAGGATTGACTCTATGAAACGTTTTGTGACGATTGCTGCAATGGTGGCCATGAGCGCTGGAATGCTGATGGCTGAGGATGGCGCGACCCTGTTCAAGAAGTGCGCGATGTGCCACGGCGCGAATGGCGAAGGCAAGATGGGCCCCGCCATTGCAGGCAAGGACGTGACCGCTGTCCTGACCAACGGAGGCAAAAAGGGTCCGCACGCCGGCAAGTTCGCCGGTCTCACGGACGATCAGATCAAGACGGTTGCAGAGTACGTAAAGGGACTGAAATAACTAAGTCCGGATTTTGATTGGCGAGAAAACAAAAAGGCGTCCTTCGCGGGGCGCCTTTTCAATTGTGTGAGCCAGGTCAACGGAGTTCCGAACGCGCCGGCTCTCCGTGTCGCCTCATGCAGCCGATCGAACCCGTTGCCCTCGCCGGTCCCCGCGGCGGCGGTCCTGCCCAACGCGAACCTGGAAGGGATGGTCGGCAGCCTCTTGGTCTGCGGCGTCGGAGGCAACCGGGGAGGCAGACAAGGTCGGGACCCGGTTGGCGGCGGTTTCGGTGCGAAAGGCGGCCTGCAACTCGTCTTTAGCCGCTTGCCGGTTGCTGAACCGGTCCACCACCAGGAACGCAACAAACGTTGTGAAAACCAGAATGACTGTCATTGCCATCTCCTCCGCGCTTATGTATTGATCCCGCGCCTCACCCCTGAGCACAACTCCCAGTCCCCACTGCCGCTCGTCAGTTGGATGAGCCAAAACAGCGTGAGGTCGCCTCGGCTCTTGCATTGACCCGAATCGAAACCAGGCTGCCGGCCAATTTAAGCTGCTGGCTCGCCGGGCAACCCTGCTCTTGCGTCGGCAATCAAGGCGGCAGTGACGCGCTGCGCTGCCGCGCTGGACACAGCCTCTGCTCGCGCCTATCATGCCAGTGCGCGGGGCGGCGCCGGAGCAACGGCCTGGCCGCCAGCGCGCATTGGGAGGCGAAGTGAATCCGGCATTTCTCCAGGCACTGGGCGCCATCGCCGGCGAAGGCCTCATCACCTCCCCCGGCGAGCTGCGCACCTACGAATGCGACGGCCTGGCAGCCTACCGCGTGGTGCCTGGCGCGGTGGTTTTGCCCTCCACCGCGGACGAGGTGCAGGCCATCGTGCGGCTCTGTGCCCGGGAGCATGTCGCCTTCGTGGCCCGCGGCTCCGGCACCGGACTCAGCGGCGGAGCCCTGCCCGTGGAAGGCGGCATCGTCATCAGCCTCACGCGGATGAACCGCATCCTGGATCTCGATATTCCCAATGCCCGCGTGGTGGTAGAGCCCGGTGTGGTCAATGCTACGGTCAGCCAGCGCGTTGCGCCCTATGGATACTTCTACGCTCCCGACCCTTCCTCGCAATCCGTCTGCACCATTGGCGGCAACATCGCGGAGAACTCCGGCGGCGCGCACTGCCTCAAGTACGGATTCACCACCACCCATGTTCTCGCGCTCGACGTTGTGCTGCCGGATGGCTCGCTCGTGCAACTCGGCGCCAACACGCTGGACCCGCTGGGATACGATCTTCCCGGCGTCTTTGTCGGCTCGGAAGGAACCCTCGGCGTAGCCACCCAGGTCACGCTCCGCATCGTCAAGCGTCCGGAGGTGATCCAAACCCTGCTCGCGGCCTTTGACTCCACCCATGCGGCCGGAGCGGCGGTCAGTGACATCATTGCATCGGGCATCCTGCCTGCGGCCATCGAAATGATGGACAGGCTCGCCATCCAGGCTGCCGAAGCCGCGGTTCACGCGGGCTATCCCGAGTGCGGCGGTCTCCTGCTGGTGGAGTTGGACGGCCCCGCCGCCGAGGTGGAAGCCTTGATGGCCCAGGTCAGGGAACGCTGTCTGTTTCAACAGGCCTCCGAGGTTCGTGTGGCGCAGTCGGAAGCCGAACGCATGGTTATCTGGAAGGGACGCAAGGCCGCCTTTGCCGCCATGGGGCGTATCTCTCCCAACTACATCGTGCAGGACGGAGTGATCCCGCGGACCGCGCTCCCCGCTGTGATGGATGAGATCGCCCGCATGAGCGAGCGGGTGGGACTGCGCGTCGCCAACGTCTTCCACGCCGGAGACGGAAACCTGCACCCGCTGGTGCTCTACGATCGCCGAATCCAGGGGCAGGAGCAGGAAGCCGAAGAGCTGGCGGGCGAGATTCTAAAGCTCTGCGTGCGCGTCGGCGGCTCCATCACCGGAGAGCACGGCGTCGGCGCGGACAAAAAAATGTTCATGTCCGAAATGTTTGCCGAGCCGGATTTGCAGACCATGCAGCTGGTCCGCTGTGCCTTCGATCCCGATCACCTGTCGAATCCGGGCAAGGTGTTTCCCCGCACTCCGTTGTGCGCGGAGAGGCCGGGCCCTTATGTTCCGCACCCGCTGGAAATTTCAGGAGAGGCACAGTTGTTTTAATCATGCCCAGCATTGCAAAACCGACTTCGCAGCAGGCTATCGATGCACTCCGCGCGATCGTCGTCGAGGGAACTCTCCGCCCGGGAAAAGCGGCCGACGAAGTTCTCGGCGTCGTGCCGGAGTTGTGCATCGAGCCCGCCCATGAAGCCGAACTGAGCCGCGTGCTGGATTACGCCCGCCAGGCCGGGTTGCTGGTGGCGCCGCGCGGAGGTGGCACAAAACTCGATTGGGGCAATGCGCCGCGCGCCATCGATCTTGCCATCTCCACCGCACGCTTCAACCGCATCCTGGAGTACGCGCCCGGCGATATGACGGTCACCGCCGGTGCCGGAGTCACCATCGCGCAGTTGCAGTCGGCGCTCTCCGCACACAGGCAGCGGCTTGCGCTGGACCCTCTGTGGCCGGAGCGCGCAACCGCTGGCGGCGTAGTTGCCACCAATGACAGCGGGGCGCTGCGACTGCGCTACGGAAGCATTCGCGACCTCATCCTCGGCATCACCGTCGTCCTGCCGGACGGCACCATCGCCACCAGCGGCGGCAAGGTGGTGAAGAACGTCGCCGGCTATGACCTGCCCAAGCTGATGTCGGGCGCGCTCGGCACCCTCGGCATCATCACCAGGGCCGTCTTCCGCCTGCATCCTCTGCCGCATGGCTCGCAAACGCTCAGCTTCGCATTCCACGATTGCGAAAGCGCCAATCGCTTCCTGCTCGCCATCGCCGATTCCATGGTCGTCCCCACCGGCTTGCAGATGAGAACCGGAGCGGACGGAACTGCTCAGGCCGATGTCAGAATCGACGGCATCGACGCGGGAATCTCCGCGCAGACGGAAACGGTTTTGAAACTCGCAGGCAGCGTGAATCCCTCTGCGCCCGATGGCGATCCATGGCAGGCCCGCGAACAGCTTTGGAATGATTACCCCAGGAATCATCAATCCAGCAATGCCGCCGAATCCGCGAGCCGCGTCGCCTGCATCGTAAAGCTCAGCATGTTGCCCGCTCAATTGAGTTCGACCGCTGCATACGTGCGCCAGGCGCTTGGCGCAAATGCCGCATGGACCTTACTCATGTACTCCACCGGCCTGGCATGGCTGCGCGTCGATGCCGCCGATGGCGCGTCCATGGCCGAGTTCATCGTGTCTCTCCGCAGTTTTCTTGCGCCCACCGGTGGCACCGCGGTTCTGCTCAAGGCCCCGCCCGTTTTGCGACAAAAGGTCGATGTCTGGGGCGATGCCGGCAGCGCGCTCCCACTGATGCGAAGACTGAAGGAACAGTTCGATCCTCACGGAATCCTGAATCGTGGGCGATTCGTGGGAGGCATCTGATGCAGCAGCTTGTTCCGCTCGCGGATCTCAACCAGTCCGCCCGCACCGGCGCCTACGATTCGCATCATCCGCCCGCAACCGAGCTGATCGATCAGTGCGTGCACTGCGGCTTCTGCCTTTCGGTTTGCCCAACTTATCTGCTCTGGAACCAGGAGATGGATTCTCCGCGCGGCCGCATCTACCTGATGAAGACCGGCGCCGAAGCCGGTGCGGGCGCAATGGACGAATCCTTCGTCAGCCACTTCGACCGTTGCTTGGGATGCATGGCCTGCATGACCGCCTGCCCCTCCGGAGTGCAGTATGGAAAGCTGATCGAGGCCACGCGGGCGCAGATTGAGCGCAATTACCGCCGCCCGTTTCTGGACCGTCTATTCCGCCGCCTGGTCTTCGCCGTCTTTCCTCATCCACGGCGCCTGCGCTGGCTTTTGCTTCCGCTGTGGCTCTATCAGCGTTCGGGTTTGCGCTGGCTGCTCCGCAAAAGCGGTTTGCTCCGCCTGCTTCCCGGGCGTTTGCGCTCCATGGAATCGCTTTTGCCCGAGCTCCAGCTTCGCGCTCTTTTTGCGCCAGCTCCGCATGGCGTTGCGCCCCTGGGCAAGCCGCGCATGCGCGTGGGCGTGCTGCTGGGCTGTGTGCAGCGTGTGCTGTTCAGCAACGTCAATGCCGCCACCGTCCGCGTCTTGGCTGCCCTCGGTTGTGAAGTGGTGGTGCCGGACAATCAGCAATGCTGCGGCGCGCTGATGGCGCACGCCGGACGCGAGCCCGAGGCGCTGGACTCCGCGCGACGCCTCATCGCGGTCTTCGAGCGTGCGGAGGTGGATGTTGTCGCGGTCAACGCCGCTGGCTGCGGCTCCAATCTCAGGGAATACGCGTACCTGCTGCGCGACGATCCGGAGTTTGCTTCGCGTGCGCAGTTCTTTGCCGCCAAGTGCCGCGACATCACCGAACTGATCGCCGAGCTTGGCTTTGAATCCCCGGCCAACCCCGTTCCCTTGAAGGTCGCCTATCATGACGCCTGCCATCTGCAGCACGCACAGGGAATCCGCGCACAGCCCCGGCAGTTGTTGAGCGCCATCCCTAGACTTGAGTGGACCGAGTTGCCCGAGGCTGCGACCTGCTGCGGCTCCGCCGGCATCTTCAATCTCATCGAACCGGAGACCGCACGCCAGCTTGCCGACCGCAAGGCCCAGCACGTGATCCACTCCGGAGCGCAGGCGCTGGTCTCCGCCAATCCCGGGTGCCTGCTGCACATCGCCAGCGGGCTTCAGCGCGCGGGCCATCCTCTGCCGGTGCTGCACATCGTCGAACTCATCGACGCCGCGCTCGGGCTGTCGTCTTTAGATCAATTTCCGAAAGGCTGTATCCCGCAACGACCGTCGGGTGCCCCAGGTTCCACGCCGCGTAATTTGCGGCGCTAACCTGGGAAAGCAGGACGCATCAACCCGGCAACCGCCTTAGATTTACGCTAACATGACTGTCAGAATCCGTCTCACCGGAAAGGGAAGGGAATCGCAATGCGTGCATGGTTGATGGACTCCTACGAGGGTGTGGAGAAGCTGCGCCTGGATGAGGTACCCGATCCGCAGCCGGGCCCCGGACAAGTTGTGATCCGGACGCTTTACGCTGCGCTCAATCCGGCGGACGCCTTTCTCGCGCTGGCGCAGTATCCCGCCAAGCCCAGCTTGCCGCACGTGCTCGGGCGCGATGGCGTGGGCGAGGTCGTGGCCCTGGGCGCAGGAGTGGCAAACGTGAAAACCGGCGACATCGTCGGCATTCTCCGCGGCAATGCCGGAGTGGAAAGCTGGGGTACGCTGGCCGGGATGACGGCGGTGGATTCCGCCAATCTGATTCCGCTGCCTCCGGGCTGGACGCAGCAGGAACTCGCCGGCGCTCCGCTGGTCTATCTCACCGCATGGCAGGCTCTCACGCAGTGGAGCGAGCCGGAGGCGCCGCCGCCTGCCGGCTCCGTGGCGCTCATCACGGGAGCCTCTGGAGGCGTGGGTTCGGCAGCGGTGCTGCTGGCCAAGTCGATGGGCCTCACCGTTGTGGCGCTGTCGCGCAGCGCGCCCAAGGCCGAGCAGCTCAAGCAACTGGGCGCGGACTTCGTCTTCGACCCTTCCGAAAAAGGTTTGCGCAAGCTCATCCTCGCGGCCATTGCGCCCAAGCGGGTGGACATCGTAGTAGATTCCGTTGCCGGGCCGCTCTTCAACGAGGTCGTCGCCATGCTGGGCTCTGCGGGACGCATCAGCGTGGTCGGCCGCAGCGGCGGCGCGGTTCCGGAGTTCAATACCGCGTCCCTGTTCTTCCGCAGAAATCGCATCGGCGGAGTCTCCGTGGCAGACTTCTCCGTTCCAGACGCCAAATCCACCTGGGACGAGATCGTGGCCCGTCTCGACAAACTGGGCAAGCGCCCGGTGGTGGATGCAGTGTTTCCCTTTACCGACGTGAAGGCCGCGTTTGCGCGGCTGAGCGAAGGACCGATGGGCAAGGTGCTGGTGAAGGTAGCGGCGGACCAGGTGTGAAGTTTCAATAGGTTGTCCATTCGGTGGGCGTGGCAGACCGCAGTTCGCCGCCGCGGCAACTGCGTCGGCCACGCCCACCGAACAGGTTCAACTCGTGGATACTCTTCGCCGTCAGCGCTGGAGTGGCTTCCGCATCGCACACAACTGGCACAGCCTCCATGCCAGCCTGGGACACGCACCACCCAGCTAAAACGGGATGTCGTCGTCGGTGATTTCGGTGGCGCGCGAGGGGGCTGAGTCGAATTCGCCGGGGCCGCTCTGGTCGAAGTCGCTGCCGCGCGAGGGGCCTCTGCCGCCGCTGTCTTCGCCGCGTCCGGCGCCGCCGAGCAGCACCAGGTCGCTGGCTACAATTTCGGTGGTGTAACGCTTCTGTCCCTGCTTGTCTTCCCAGGAACGGGTCTGAAGGCGGCCTTCCACGTAGACGGAGCGGCCTTTCTTCAGGTATTCGGCGGCGATCTCCGCCAGCCGCTGCCAGAGCACCACGTTGTGCCACTCGGTCTTGTCCTGCCATTCGCCGCTCTTGTCTTTGAAGCGCTCGTTGGTTGCCACGGTCATGGTGGCGACGGCCGTGCCGCTGCCGGTGTGCTTCAGCTCCGGATCTTTGCCCAGATTTCCAACCAGGATGACTTTATTGACGCTCTTTGCCATGGATTTGCCTCTCTCGTCGTGTCCGCAGGTAAGTTGGCTTGTCACGGTCATTCAGGTTGTCACGCGCTGGCAATTTGGCGTGTCGACCTCGGTAATTTAGGGTGTCACCCCGACAAGCCCCTCCGCGGATTCCTTTTCTCGAATTTCAGTGCCGTTAGCGAGTATAAACGGTTCCGGCGGCGTTCCGTTGTGACTGCGACCGGTACTTCTGATCTGCGATGGATTGCACTGAAGAAAGGAGGGTCTTGCCTATACCCCGGGTGCAATTTCTACTGCCAATTTTTCGTGTCACGCCAAAACTTCCTGTCAGGCAACGCTATGTCCTATGCAACAGTAGCTTGCGGAGCGACCTGGAGCGGGCTCGTCTGTTAGACGCTGTAAATCAATGGAACAAGCTTCTGCCTGCGCCTCATCCGGCGCCGGGCGGCTAGCCAACCCGAGCATGCCCAAGCGCTTTTGCCTGACGACAAGAGCCAGATCCAAGTCCTGATGCGATACGCGGCGGCGTGATGTGATCGCACGAGCAGGAACACGGGCCGATGGCTCCTTTAGGTTAAGGCAAAAATAAGTGAAACTTTTAAGGATACCTCCTCGTTCATTGGACATCTCCTCGGATCCACTCTGGTTCTAAGTTGCTGAATCGCGAGTTGGGGGAAGTTCTGATTCCCCAACCAAGCCTTGGTGCGTGCTGGGAGGAAATCCGTGACCGATTGCAGGCGAGATTCACAGCCGAGATTTGATGCGAGGACTATTTTTCGTCGCCAGGTGAAAGAACAACTCCGAAGGTTTGCGGCATTGGCGTGGGTAATCCTGTGGTGCTGCGCGATTGGCGCTTGGGCTCAGGGCTCCACGGCGAAGCCGGTTGCCTCTCATGACGTTGCCGACCCAACCAGCGGCTCGACCTACGTTGGCTCCGACGTGTGCAAGACCTGCCACGAAGACCAGTTCAAGAACATCGATGCGAGCCCGCATTATAGAACCAACCTGCCCAAAATCAGGGGCGAAGAGGTTCACGGCTGCGAGTCGTGCCATGGACCCGGTTCGGCCCATGTTGGGGGAGGCGGCGATAAGACCAAAATATTCATCTACGCGGACGCGAGGCCGGAAGCTGTCACCAAGCGTTGCCTGGCCTGTCACGAGGCCAATCTCGAGCAGCGCCAATTCATGCGTTCTACCCATAACGAAAACGGCGTAACCTGCACTTCCTGCCACTCCGTGCATCACTCCACGCAGGAGCATCTGCTGGTAAAGAAGCAGACGGCTCTGTGCTTCTCCTGTCATGCGGAACAGAAAGCCGACTTCCAGAAGCCGTTCCATCACCCGCTGGAGGAGGGTCTCATCCAGTGCAACGATTGCCACAATCCCCACGGCACCCTGAACGCACGCCAGCTTCGGTCCACGCCGGACCAGGATGCGGTTTGTTTCAAGTGCCATAGCGACAAGCGCGGCCCGTTTGTTTTCGAACACGAACCGGTCAAGGTTGAGGGATGTACGTCTTGCCACTTCCCCCACGGCTCCACAAATCCTCGCATGCTGACGAGCGCGCGCACCAACTCGCTCTGCCTGCAGTGCCATGCGGCTACGTCTGCCATCGGGCACACTCAAAACACGAGGATTCAACAGTGCATCGACTGCCACTCGGATATCCATGGCTCGAACTTGAGCAACGTCTTCTTCAAATAAAAGAAAAGGAGAAAAGCGATGGCACATACCGATCACAATTCGCCGCGGCTTCTCCTCTCTGGAAGAGGACCGCTGCAAGGAAGGTGCCGTATGAACAAGAGATGCCTGATGGCTGTTGCCGTCCTGGTGATGCTGGTTTCCTCGCTGGCGATGGGCCAGGACGCAGCCCCCGCAGCCGGTGCAGTGGACGATAGCACCTCGACTGGACACATTTGGCGCAACTATATCGTGCAGCAGTCGATCGAGTTCGGCGGACACATCACCGGAACCGGCGGCAACGAGCAGATGTATGACACACTTGTCAACCTGCACAGTGGTCCGCGCCTTCTTGGGCAGGAGTTGTCGATGCGCCCGATGGTCCGCGACAGCGGGTTCTTCGATACTTTATATCTGAGCAGCTTCGGGTTCGGTGGCGATCCGTACGACATGGCCCGGCTGCGCGTGGAGAAAAGCAAGTGGTATGACTTCGTCGGCCTCTACCGGCGCGATCAGAACTTCTTCGATGACAACCTGTTTGCCAATCCGCTGACGTTGAATCCCGGCATCACCAATTGCAGCACCGTCGTCGGTGGAGCAGTCAGCTCCTGCACGGCCGCGTTCAACCCGAAGGCCAACTACTTTTATGCGAATAGTCCGCACTTGCAGGACACTACGCGCAACATGGGCGACTTCAACCTCACGTTGTTTCCCCAATCGGTGGTCCGTGTCCGCCTGGGTTTTGCGCGCAACGACAACACCGGCACGGTCGATTCCAGCCTGGAAGATGTCAACATCGATTTGACGGAGAATATGCGGTCGCGTTCCGACCGCTGGACGTTTGGCGTTGACGTGCGCCCCATGGCCCGGACCACCGTGAGCTTTGACCAGTTCTTCGAGCACGACAAGCTCGATACCGCTTTCGTGAACAACCCCGTGAATCCGTACACGCTGGGCGTGGGTGGCCCCAGTGTCTCTATCCCGATTTATTTTCCACCCTGCGCGATCAGCGTCGGCGGGGTGCCTCAACCCTACATTACTGCCCCTGGTGTTCTCAATCCATTGTGCAACACCGGTGTGTTCAGTTACTCCCGCAGGGACAATGTCCGCTCTTTTTTCCCTACCTCGCAGTTGTCGTTGCGGTCCGACTATTTTCGCAAACTGGACATTACTGCCGACGGTACGTACAGTTCAGGCAACTCCAAGCTCCGGAACTATGATGATCTTTTTGATGGCTTGATCTCGCGAACCAATGAAACTGCTTATCAGGTCACGGGGCCAGCGAATACGGATCGAGTCTCCGGCAACGCCGATCTTGGCATCACCTACCATCTCACCCGGAGTTGGAGCATTACAGATAAGTTTCGCTGGCTTGACTGGCGCAACCCGGGCGTATTCGACCAACTGACTCTGAACTGTTACTCCAACCTCGCCACAGGGGAAACCCTCTCAACTCCGACCGGCGCGCCGTGCGGCGTTCCTGGAATCGCCACCACCGGGGTCGCGGCCGCGGGCCTCACCTACAGTTCGGCGGTTGACTACAACACCCTGGAGGCGGAACGCACCTACCACAACACGTTTACCGTGAACTGGGCTCCGAGCCGCCGCATCGGCGCCTACGCCGGTTACCGCTACGGACGCCGCGAACTGAGGTATGCCTATCTGGCAACCACCACCAATACTCCGACACTGGCGGGGGGCTTGGTCGGTACGCCCGGCGCGCCCACCTCTTCTACCCGTCCGCTGTCCACCGACCAGATCAACCAGGACACGGCGCTCATGGGTGTGGTGCTTCGTCCCACCGATCCATGGCGAGTCAATGTCGACGCGGAACTGCTCAGTGCCGACAACACCTTCACCCAGATTGGACCGCGTCACGAGCAACGGGTGCGGGCCAACACGGTTTACAAGGTGAACCGTTGGGCCAGCATCAACGGTGGTGTGCATTTCATCGAATCCCGGAATGACTGGGCCGAGAACTTCGGCGGACCCGGCGTCAATCTTTTCCCAACTGCCTACGCTCCCGCGTACGGCACGTTGAGCCATGACCGCTACTACACCGTGGGCGCAAGCCTGCACCCCAAAGATTGGGTCGGCTTCGACTTTGGTTGGACCTATATGGACCAGTGGTTCAGCATCCCGGCTTGCATGGTGCTGACAAGCGCTGCCGTGGTAGCTGGAGGCGCTCCGGAAGTGTGTCCCGTCACCACGAACCAGCCCACTGTGCCGGCCCAGACCAACATAACTGCGGCTCAGTTTACCGTGCCGCTAACTCAGGTCTATCAGGAGAGCACACATACCGGCTACGCACTTCTCACGGTCCGGCCAATTCATCGAGTTACGCTGCACCTGGGATATGACATCACCAGCACCACCGGGAACGACAACTGGTTGCGCGCCGATAACGGTCAGCCCCTACAAGTGCTGGGCGATGCGTTCGGCAATGTACCGGGCATTCCTGGCAATCCTGGCACAGTCGTCACCGGGCCCACGAGCAGTGTTGGTACGGTCGCCTTCCTGGGTCCATTCCCAGATCAGCCCCTCGGCTCACAGGTCTTCAATTGGCAGAAGCTTGATACCGGCATTGCGGTCTATGTGGGAAAGGGCGTGACGCTCAAGGGAGACTTCACCTACTACGACTATAACGAGAAGGAAGGAAATATATCGCCGAACCAGCTTGTGGCACTGCCGCGCAACTTTCACACCGACATCGGAACACTGTCTCTGAAATACGCGTTTTAGCCAGTGCGAGGCTGGATTGTATATCCAAGCCGTAGACGCGGCGGCTTGCAGGATTGTCGGGAAAAACGAAGTCCCAAGGGCTCAGGCTCTTGGGACTTTTCTGTGGTGCGCCGTGCATGACCCCGTCTGGCGTTTAGAAACGGTGGGAAATGCCTGAGCAGGGTTGGCTGAGTGCCCAGAAGCCCGATATGTGCCCAAGTTGAGCAACATTGAACAGACTGCAGGCCTTTGGAAATGAGAAGGTGGTGGAGTGATTCAAGCGACTGAGGAGGCTAACGTGCTCTGGACGGCTTACATAGTGCTTCTGATGTTGTGGCTGATGGGATTAAGTATTCAACTTGGTTGGGTATTGATCGATTTGCTCCTTGTCGTCGGGTTTGGTGGCGCCAGTCATCAGCCAATTGAACGCGTGAGCTGAAGGTCGAAACGCTTCTTGCGCGCGAATTCAAATCCCTTGCCATCACTCGTTGCCTCCTGAAAACGGATACCCACAAGGCGACGATCTCCCCAGGTCGAGCCGTCAAAAAGGCGACGTAAGATTGCTCTGGAAGGACTCCGTCCTAGCTGCGATCGGGAGCGTTGCCCAAACAACCGCCGATGGCTGACCTGCTACATTGATCTCGCTCGGACTGACCGGATGGAGGTCCAGTAGAAGGATTCTGCCGTCGGAGTGATAGCTCTCGCCGGAGGCAGTTAGCGCCTGTAACACCGGATCGGGGGAATGCAAATATTCCTGCCGGCTGACCGACGATGTATTGGTCAGGTCGGCTCCTACGAAATCACGTTCGGCATCGACCGCAGGGTCGATCCTGTGGCCGATCAGATGCCCTCGCTTCGCGATTTCAACTGCAATGTCGTGGGTGGCCGAAGCCGCCCAGACGGGCATCCCATCCATCGTGTAATCGGTTTTCCAGACTCGAATATGGTGACGCCGGGAGGCCGCCGCGCCTGGCTCCGGTAGAGCATACGAGTAATCCTGCACTCTTCCGAACAGAAAAAGCCTGGACATCGGTAGCCGCGCATCGTTGGTTCCATGCCACAACAGGTGCCAGACGAAGATCGGCTTAAATTTGTCAGTCTTGACCCAGCCCGCGCGCTTAAATGCCTTCTGTATGTCCTCCTGTTGACCGACAAACACCAGGTTCAGCATGTCGCCTTCGCGTCCCTCGCCGCTGAACACTCGTGGCGGCAGATAATCCATCATCCCATCGAGTTCAGAAGAGCTTTCTGGTGAACGTTGTAATCCCGCGGATAGAACCGACGTGACTCGGTCAATATGGGCCGTAATTTCCGTGCTCTTCAACGCAGTGCTGTCGTGGCCACGGGTGAGCAGGAAAACCGGCGCCGCAGGCAGGAAGACCAATCCGGTGGCGATCATCGCAGTCGCCATCAACTTGGTACGGGAGCGCCCTTTTACTTCCATGCGGCCACTCAACCCGACCCGATCGCCGTTGACCAGCTCTACCGAATCGAGTTTCAGGGCTACGCGGCCCCCCATTCCCAGAATCCGCCTGTGCTTAACTTCAGTGACCGAACCGCTGGCCACGGTTCCGGCCGGAATCACGGTGAAGCCGTCGACGCTCACATCTCTCACCACGACAAAATCCAGGAGGTCTCCCACGCGCGCGTGCGCAGAGGAAACGCTTTCGGCAAGTTGAAGCTGGACGGGAGTTCCATCTGGAATGGTCAATCGGGCAGGAGCCGTACTCATCTCCTGGGCTGAAACACAAGGAACGAGCAACGTCGAGAGCAGAATGCAGGTTGGTACGTTGCGGAGATACTGGCTGAACATGGAAGCTGCCTTTACGAGAGGCGCTCGCCTCTCATCCGCGACGGCCAAGGATCTCTAGCGCAATGGCGTAGTGGATAACAAACTCTAGCGCGGGTCGAAGGTTGCGTATGTTCCATATTGCACACGACGGAGATTCGCTGGCATCCCGAGGAATCATTCGGTTCGGAGATGCCCCGGGGTGTGACTCCTTTAAGTTGGCTCGCAATCGCGGCCAGAAAAGCACCCCTTGAGGTCTAGGCAGCGGTGGCCGTAGCTTTTGAGGCCCGTATCGTAGGCACCGTAACTTCCTGCTTAGTTTTCATCTTCCGCAGAGCCGGGCGCCGGCTATTTTCAGCGCGGGTTACGTTTAGCTGATTGCGCAGAACTATTCGCGCCTTATGCAACTGCGATTTGCTGGTGCCGAGGGAACAGCCCAGCATCTCGGCAATTTCGTTGTGCTCATACCCTTCTACGTCGTGCAGCACAAAAATGACGCGATAGCCGGGGGCAAGGCTCTCGATGACACGTTCCAGAATTACACGATCGATGGACGCAGCAAGAACCCGATCCTCGGAGCCGTAATCTCTTTTTGGGCCGCCGTCTTCTGCGGGCTCCATGGTGTCCTCGATGTACACCTCTGGAAGTGAGCGCTTACGTAAGCGCATGAGGACAATGTTGACGGTGAGGCGATGCAGCCACGTGGCAAACGCGGACTCTCCACGGAAGCCTGCAATCTTGCGATGAAGCTGGAGAAAGGCTTCCTGAGCGAGGTCTTCCGCCGCGTCGACATCGCGAATCATGCGGAGACATAGCGAGTAAACCCGTTTTTTGTGAAGATTGTAAAGAAATTCAAAGCAGTCACCGTCGCCTTGCTGGGCACCTTCGACGGCTTCAGTTTCTGACATTCCCGATGCCAGCATGATTCTTGGGGTGGTCAATTTGTTTCCTCCTCGGGACTTTTCTCAGCTCCCATAAACCTTCCTGGCATTGCCTGCAAACTGGCTTTCAGCAACGACTTATCCCCAAAGCCAGGATGTGCGGCTTTGAGAGTGTCTCCTTTGTACTCTCACGGTTTTTCCAAATCTGAGCAAAATTGAACAGGTTTGCTTCTAAGTTGTACGCTTCCAGTTTCCTGTGGCATGAAGTTTGGCAAACGCTTTCTCGCCTATTCTCTGTTTTTGCCAGTCTTGGCAGCATTAAGACTCGATAGTGTCTAAAAGTGATCAAATATCCGTCTGCGTTTTTCCTATTATGAAAGTTGACGAAGCAATCCAAGGCTCGTCCGGAGGAGAAACATGACACGGCCAAGCACGCAGAATGAGATCACAGGCAAAATTCACCAGGTGAAGGGCACGATCAAGGAAAAACTTGGCCAGCTCACAGACAATCCAAAACTGGAAATCGAAGGCACGGCAGAGAATCTGGCCGGGCACATCCAAGACAAGCTTGGGCAGGTGCAGAGGGTCGTTGAAAAACCGTGACGAGCGCGAACAACCGGCCAGTAGGCTGGTTGCCGTTGGTGATTCCAACTCACTGCGGTTATAGAAGAAGCAATCCGTGAGTGATTGGCAAATCAAGTGCCAGTAAGCCAGTTCGTTGCAATTGAGCTGCGGAATTGAAGGCAGGGAGATGCTATGTCGTTTGGTCTTTACTCGATTGGATTCGCGATCGTGATCGGTGGCCTGATTTATGCGGCGCACCTGCTGCACATGCCCGCACACTGGATCGCAGCGGGAGCCATCGTAATGATTGGAATGGGGATTCTAAAGGGCGTGAAGGCGACCCGTCAGAAGGATCCGACTGGACAGTAACGGCGGGCAATCGCACACGCCACCGCACAGCAGCACAGGGCGCCGCGGTTCAGCGTCCTGTTTTCCGTTTGCAGCAATTCATTTGCAACTGATGATGCCGCTTTCAGTATCACGACCGGCGTAGCCTGCATGAGTTCCTCGAACAGAGCGCGGTAGTGAATCACGGCCGCACGCAGTTCATCGGGAAAGATTCCCGAGCCGATTAACGCCATATTAACGCCGCGCCCTGGACAGGCACTCTCAAACAATTTTGTCACCCTGCGTCTTGAACTGGTGCGACCCAATCCCGGCGGCATTGATCATAACTTTGTGATTCGACTTTACGGCCGCGATCCGATCAACACTTCCGAGACTGCGTTTACCTATACGGAGATGCGTTCAGGGCAACACCGCCTTACCAGCACAGAGGGGGACGCAAAGGGCAAACCCAGTGCCAGATGCCAGGGCGGAAGTAGACCTCACCGGGAAGACGCCGGAGAACACCACACAACCGGCGAAAGGCGGCGTCCAGTGAGTTCCAGCCAAATGACAGCGGTGAAGATCCAAAGCCTAGGCAACAAACATCGCTACACCTGCGACGAACATTGCGGCGGTGGTGATTGCCACAACGGTCCATCCGAGGCGAGAACTCGGTTGATTTTGCATGAGCTTCTTATCCGCAGCAATAAGCAAGATCGCGACCAGGAGAAAAGGAGCCAACAAGCCGTTAATGACCGCCGTCCAGTAGAGCGCCTTCACCGGGTTGATGCCCGAGAAGTCCAGCCCGACGCCAACAATCATTGAGAGAAAAATGAGAGCGTAGAACGCGCTGGCCCGCTTCAATCCCTTGTCCAGGCCCTGATGCCATCCGAGGGTTTCCGCGAAGGCGTACGAGGTTGATCCTGCCAGCGTCGGGATGGCAAGAAATCCGACGCCGACTATACCCGCGGTAAACAGGGTCGTGGCGAACTTGCCGGCCAGGGGACGAAGCGCTTCGGCCGCCTGCCGCGAAGTTTCAATGTGTGTAATGCCGTGTCGATTGAGAGTGATCGCCGTCGTCAAAATGATAAAGAACATGACTAGATTGGAGAAAAACGCTCCTACGCCAACGTCGATGTTCCGCAATCCAAGTTCTTCTTCGGTCGCACCTCTGCGTTTAGCAAGAGTATTTTGGCCGGCGGCCTTCTCTTCTTCCACCTCTTCACTTGCCTGCCAGAAGAACAAGTACGGACTGATCGTAGTGCCGAGAATTGCCACCAGCATCGACCATTCGTCTTTGCTCCGCGGCAGGGAAGGGACAAAGGTATCGCGCAGCACCTGGCCCCAATCGGCACCCACCACAAATGCGGTTACCGGGTAGGCAAAGAGAACCAGCACCAGCCACTTGAGAACGTTCGCGATCTGCTGGTATCGGAGCCGGACGGTTGCCCACGAAATCATGAGTGCGAATCCCACAACAAACAGATGGGAATTGATACCCGACATCATCTGGGCTGCATCCGCCATTCCTGCGAGATCCGCCGCGATGTTAATGGTGTTGGCCACAAGCAGGGCCACGACGAAAACGCGCACCAGCCAACTTGGAAATCGCTGGGTCAGATTGCCAGCCAGCCCCTTGCCGGTCACCTTGCCAATGCGGGCACACATCATTTGGACTGCGGCCATCAACGGCCATGTCAGGAACGCGGTCCAGAGGAGCTTAGTTCCAAGCTGCGCGCCTGCAACGGAATAGGTAGCAATGCCGGACGGGTCGTCATCGGCGGCTCCGGTAATCACGCCGGGACCGATCGCCTTCAACAGCCTTTGAATCCATCGAGATGGGGATGAGGTCGGCATGAAAGAGTCAGAATATAGGTGAACGGTGCCTCGAGTTGCAACAGCCTCGTCTTGAACCCAGCCGAGACTCAAAGATAAAACAACCAGCGCTCGCCTAGCTGTTCATAATTGACCACTCTTTGTACAGAGCAGCATCGATTGCCTCGTCGTATCCATAGTCGGGTTAGCTGCTCCGGTAGAGTGCACAACTAAAGATAAAAACGTGGTGCCAAAGGAAAGCCTTTGACCTATCTCGGGGCAATTTGCAGTTATGAGCTATAGTGACCAGCTTTATCAGTTTGCGCTCTGCCAGAATGCTTAAGGTGCTCAAAGCTAGACGTGCAGCATTAGAACGCGCGCTGAATCCTAGTGTGACCAAGGAGAACCTTCCGGTGAAGACGTTCAAAACTGCGCTCTTTCTGTCAGTAGTCGCCATCCTCGCGACGCTACCATTAAGGGTCGAAGCGCAATCGCTGGTAGCTACGGAAGATTCATCCAGCATTGATGTAATCGCCGTGCCGGCGCATATTGACTGGTCGTACACGCGCCCGACACCGGCAATCAAGCTTCACAACTACCTCTTTGACACGTTCGGCCCCTATCCCATCGTCGTTTCGGCGGCTATGGCCGGCATCGGCCAGCTGGATCATTCTCCGGCGGAGTGGGAGTTAGGAACTTCCGGTTATGCTAAGCGCTTCGGGTCGGATTTCGGCATCGCAGCGATCACCACGACCACGCGCTATGCTTTGGCGGAAGCCCTTAAAGAAGACACACTGTATTACCCCTGTGAGTGCAGAGGTGTATTCCCGAGGTTGGGCCACGCCGTTGTTTCGACCGTGACGGCACGCCACGGCGATGACGGCCACCGCGCCTTTTCCGTCTCTGCGTTCGCCGCGCCATATGCGGGCACCATAACCGCTGTGTACGCCTGGTATCCCGGCAGCTACGGCGCCAGGTCCGCGCTACGGATGGGCAATTACAACCTGCTGGGAGAGTTGGGAGAGAAC
>Ga0316217_10000407_pt1 | contig 61958 bp, 55 predicted proteins | sample 1anoAmetaG_FD_203633 | JGI IMG/M metagenome (GOLD analysis project Ga0316217, IMG submission 203633) | Freshwater microbial communities from Trout Bog Lake, Wisconsin, USA - 1anoA | ecosystem: Environmental > Aquatic > Freshwater > Lake > Hypolimnion/Profundal zone | place: USA: Wisconsin... | reverse complement strand
CAGCACCACAACAAAAATCCAAAGCCATTCGTCTGGCACAAAACTGCAGACCAGATCCTCGATTCCGTCGCCCGATTTTGTACGCGAACTTTAGACTCAAGACACTAGGAGCTGGAAGCTGTTTGTGCGCTTAGAATTTGAATAAGAATCAGGTAAAGGCGGGGGAACGGGATTGGCGGTTCTGGCAGTGCAGCATATCCGGCGGATGCGGGGTGGAGCGCAGGGCCAGTTGATGCTGGGCGCGGACGGCCATATCTACGTGGTCAAGTTTCAGAACAACCCGCAGCACATGAGAGTGCTGGCCAACGAGTTTCTGGCCTCGCGGCTGGCGGCGGCGGCGGGGCTGACGGCGCCGGAGATTGAATTGGTGGAGGTCTCCAACTGGCTGGTGGAGAATACGCCGGAGCTGGAGATCGACCTGGGGCGGACGCGGGTGAAATGCCAGGCAGGATTGCAGTTCGGGTCGCGGTTTGTGGGCGGACTGATGCCGGGCCAGGTGGTGGACTACCTGCCCGAGGAACAACTGGCCGAGGTGAAGAATCTTGCCGAGTTCGCCGGCATACTGGCACTGGACAAGTGGACCGGGAACGCCAACGGGCGGCAGGCGGTGTTCGCGCGTAAGCAGCGGGAGCGGCGGTATCGGGCGGTGTTCATCGATTATGGATATTGCTTTCACGCCGGGGAGTGGCGGTTTGAGGATTTGCCGTTGCGCGGGGTCTACTATCGCAACGACGTGTACCGCGAGATTACCGGGTGGGAGTCGTTCGAGCCGTGGCTGACGCGGCTGGAGACCATGCCAGCCGAAACGGTATGGGCGGCGGCCAACGAGGTTCCCCCGGAGTGGTACGGCGGCGATTTGACCGACATGGAGGAGCTGGTGGAAAAGTTGCTGGCGCGGCGAAGCAGGATACGGGAAGCGATTGAAATGTTCGGGAGATCGGATCGGAAGCCTTTTCCCAAATGGGGCGGAGCGGGAGAGAAAAACGAGATTGTGGATTGGAAGGACACGCGATGGGGAGCTAACATGGCGGGAATAGTGATGTAGTTGGGGTGAACTCCGGGCATGAGTAGTGGGAACCAAAGGCAGTGAGAACGTGAAGAACGGAAGCCGGAGTCATTGAGAACGAGAAGAACGGGAACCGATAGCGGTGAAGGGATGAGCAACCAGCGGCGGACATGCGCGTTTCAACTGCTCCGGTATGTGCCGGACGCGGTACGGAACGAGTATGTGCATATCGGGGTGATCCTGCGCGAAGAGGGCAGCGGAGAGCCGCCCCGTGTGCAATTTACCCGCGACTGGCGCCGGGTGCGCTGCCTCGATCCTGAGGCGGACACGGCGTTGCTGGAGGGCATGGAGAGCGAGTTGCGCAGGCGGTTCCAGGAACAGCCGGAGGGAGACCTGATGCGCAGGCTCAACGAATCGCTGTCGCTGAGCGTGCAGATGACCGAGCCCAAGGCGTATCTGGCGGAGAGCCTTCCGGCTGGGATGGAAGAGCTGATGCGGCTGTATGTGGAGCCGCTTCCCAGAGAGCGCATGCCGAGATTGGCCGGGCGGGCGGCGATCCAGTCGAAGATGCGGGGCGAGTTTGAACGGGCCGGGGTGTGGGATCTGCTGCGCAAGAAGATTGCGGCGTCGGAGTACACGCGGCCGGGAGACCCGCTACGCATCGACGTGGGATACCGGCCCAATGGGATCATCCGCATGTTTCATGCGGTGAGCCTGGAGCCGGGAGTGGAGATGGCCAAGGTGCTGGCTTTCTCCGCGGCGGGCTTGCGGGCCGGCGTGGAGCGGGTGGAGAAGGCGGAGCTGGAGCTGACGGCGGTGATTGAGCCGGCGGCCCGGCTGGGTGCAACAAGCGAGGAGCCTGAGCGGCTGGCGATGTACCGCTTTGGCGTGGAGACGATGGAAGAGCACCATATCAGGGTGCTGACCACATCGGACCTGGGCCGGGTGGCGGATACGGCGCGGCGCGAGCTGCGGGCGTGAAAAATAGTTGTCTGTTGTCAGTGATCAGCTGTTAGTGGTCAGTCAACTGTGGGCATTAGCCAGTTATTTTAACGGTTTGCAGTAGTTGGTAAGTTATTGATGAAAGTTTGCATATAATTTCCAGTCTTTGCGGTAGGATTGATTTTGTTGAGTAGTTAGAGCGTCTGGCAGTTAGTAACTCGCAGAAAATCGAGTACGGCTGGGAGTTGCAGTCACCGGCTGGTAACTGTTAACTGGCAACTGTCGGCAGACATCTAGCAAAGAACGAGGCATGGCCCTTTCCGGGGTTATGCCTTTTTTGTTTTGGGGCGGCGGAAAAAGGAAGGTGCGCGTGAGGGTAGGAGAACAGTTGCGGGATATCTGGCGGCAGGCGACCGGAAGCGGGCGGATAAGGGATGCTTCGGCGAGCGCTGCCGATGCGGAGGCGGAGCGCAAGACACTGGCGCTGCCTTCGATCTTGAGTCCGGTCCAGTTTCCGGGACGGCATCTGCCGAAGCCAACGCCGGTGAATTTGCGCCGGTTTGCGGAGACGCCGGTGGTGCGGCGGGCGATCAACGTGATCAAGGACCGCATTGCGGCCATGGATTGGCAGGTGCGGGTGCGGCGCGGAGTGGGGCCAGCCGATGTAACCGAGGCGGCAAAAAAGCTCACAGCCTTGCGCAGGATGCTGGAAGAACCAAACGCGGTGGACAGCTTTCGCACCCTGATCGAGCAGGTGATCGAGGATGCTCTGACTGGCGGCTTCGGGGCCATCGAGATGGAGCCGACAGGCGACGCGGAGCGGCCGGCGATGCTGTGGGCAGTCGATGGTGCGTCAATCCGCATTAATGCGCGCTGGGACGGACAGGTGGATACTCCCCGCTATGCGCAGGCGCTTCCCGGGCAACTGGAGTCGAGCGCTGTGGAGTTGCTCGACAACCAGATGATGTACGTGCGCATGAATCCGCGCAGCTTTACGCCTTTCGGCCTGGGTCCGCTGGAGGTGGCTTTTGAAACGGTAAACCAGTTCCTGAGCGCGCACCGGTTCGCGGGCAAACTGGCGGCCAATACAGTGGCGCAATATGCGTTGTGGTTGAACGAGGCGACGCCGGCGCAGCACGACCGGCTGATCCGCTGGTGGCAGGACGAGATCGAGGGCACAGGAAGGGTTCCGTTGATCTCGACCGAGCAGAAACCGGAGGTGTTGCGCTTTGCGCAGGGAACGGATGCGGATATGCGGCTGGCCTGGCAGGAGTTTCTGATCCGGATGGTGGCGAATGCGTTTGGTTTACCGCCGCTGATGCTGGGTCTGGAGGCTGACGTCAACCAGTCGACGGCGTCGGAGATGGCGGACGAGGCTTTTCGCGGGGCGATTTCGCCGCTCGCGATGCTGCTGGCCGGACATATTACGCGGGATCTATTCGGCAAGTGCATCGGGTGGCGGGAGTTCGAGTTTGTCTTCAACGATCTGAACGCGCGGGACGAGGAGACGGAGTTGGCGGTGCAGGTGCAGTTGCTGCAGGCCGGCGTACTGACGGTAAACGAGGTGCGGGCGATGCGGGGAATGGGTCCGCTGGGACAGAACGGGGCAGTTCAACTGGCGGGCGAGGCGGCAGGCGGGCAGGCGGGGTAAGGGACCTCAATCTGGACGTTGCCGGGCGACGGGCAACGGACCGGACTAGCTAAAAGATGGGTGGAGAGCGCATGCGATTGGAAGCGATGGCGGTAAAGATTCCCCACGTGGACGGGCACCCCAACCGGGTGGCGTTCGAAGGGGTATTGACGGTGGTGAATGCGGCCAGCGACAAGGCCCCGGCCGGAGCGCGGGGGCACCGGGTGATGTTGACACACGAGGCGGCGGAGAAGGCGCTGCCTTCGCTGCTGGGCATGGCGGTGGACTACCGTCCGGGGTGGGACGGCCACGATGCGCGGCGCAAGATCGGCCTGCTGACGGAGGCAAATCTGGTGGGGCAGCAACTGGTGGTGCGCGGGTACCTGTACGCGCGGGACTTTCCCGAAGTGGCGGAGGCGATTCTGGCGAAGTCGCCCGGTTCGATGGGAATGAGTTATGAACTGGCCGATGCGCGGGTGGAAGATATGCGGGCCGAGGTGTGGAAGCTGACCCGCGTGACCTTTACCGGGGCGGCGATTCTACTAAGGGAAAAGGCGGCCTACCGGGCGACAAGCTTCCGCATGGCAAGTTAGCGGAGTTAAGCGGGATTAGCGAAGTTAATAAGGAGGCTCCGGATACTGGGCCTTTTTCTGTTGGCGAGTTAGCGCTTGGCACGCGACATTCACTGCAACCAAGAAAGGAAAAGCATGGAAAACGAAAACCAGGAGCAGGATATAGCGGTGCGGCTGGAGGCTGCAACGACATTGCTGGAAAGGACGCTGAGCTGGCTTGAAGAGCGGCAAGGCACATTGTCCGGCGAGGTGGAGAGGATATCGGCGACCGTCGAACAGAGCCGGCGGGAGGCTGAACTGGCTGAGAAACTGGCGGCGGTGGAACGGGAGCTTGTCGATGTTAAAGCAACTTCTGCGCCGGCAGCGTTGAATCCGCTGCGCAGGACGGTGCCTGCATCCACCTCGGAGATGCTGGCCAAGCACGGTATCGGCGACGGTCCCGTGGACGTGCGCACTCTGGACGCGGCGCTGGCCGGATTGAGTCTGGAACAGCGCATTGCCGTGAAGAGCCAATTGCTACGGGCAGGCTCGATTGCATAAATGCAGTTGTCAGTTTTCAGTGGTCAGTGATCAACCGGTGCCGAACCGCGGCGCTGGCCGACTGCCACGAACTGATAACTGATGACTGATTACTGTCAACTGAACAAAGACTGGCCCCATGGAAGGGGCGGAAAGAGCCTATGAACGCAAATTTTGCAGACATCCACGCAGCAGCGGATTTTATCGGGCCGGGCGCTATTGAAGTTCCGTTGTATCAGACCGAGATCTTCGACATCTGCCACCGTTCGAGCCCCTTTGGGCAGCGCATCAAGCAGGTTCCGGCGACCGGACATCCGTCCCGGTTCTTCGAAGAGACGGCGATTCCGAATCCGGGCAGTGCCGGCTTTGTGAATCCGCGCAGCATTGTGGCGCCGGTGGTGAGCCCGACGCGCGTAGAGCGGAGCGTGCCGCTGAAGGCGATCGTTTCGCAGATCAACTACAACCTGTTCGACATTGAACTGGGCGACCAGCAAAAGCAGTTTGCCTATCTGCAGGCCAAGGACCTGGTGGATACGGTGAGCGGCGTAATGGTGGCCCACGACGTGGCGCTGTGGAATGGCAATGACACAAGCCTGAGCTCGCCGACCACCACGCAGTACATGGGCGTAATCCCGCAGATCGTGGCGGGCGGCAACACGGTTTCAATCGGCACCACAGCATCGATCGTGGACGGATTGAAGTCTGCGGTGGCGCAGATGGTGGCCAACAATGGCTTCTATGTGCGGCCCACGGCGATCTACGCCAACCCGGTGTTGCTGGACCTGATCGACCGGGAGATGAAGACCGAGTTCAACGTGGTGTTGAATACCGACAACATCACGGGGGGCGTCCGGGTGAAGATGCTTTCGACGCAGGCGGGAGATCTGCCTCTGATTCCGGACTGGAGCCTGAGCTACACGGGCACGCCGGGCTCGGGTTCGGCAGTGCTACCAGCCTACATCGTAACCGAGGATCTGATCGAGTATCACTGGCTCGGCGATCCTGCACCGCGCATCTTCCAGCTTGGTCTTCCGGGTTCGCTGACTTACCAGTACGTTGCGGTCAAGTTCGGCGCCCCGGTTGTGAAGGGCGCAAACTACGCGCACTACCAGGTTCTTGTGGACCGGTAGAACGTGGAGTGATCGGGTCTGGCGATGAGGCTCTGGAGATCAGAGCCTCATCGGTCAGTTAGTCAGTGATGGAACGGGCAAGTACGGACAAAGGGAAGGGTGGGGTATGGCATATCTGCAGCCAGCGGATTACCCGAACTATGGATTGCCGGCGGGAACGACGGCGGACTGGATCACGGCCGCCACGGCATTGATCAACAGCTACTGCAGGCGGCCGGACCTGAATGTGATTCAGTACACAGAAAGATTGCGCGTGACCAGCGGCTCGCAGACAGTGTTGCTGAGCTATCTGCCACTAATGCCACTGGGGATGGCAACAACGCCGCTGGTGAGCATTTCAGGCCGGTATGCGAAGCCGCGGCGCGGGGAGATAGCGAACGATTCTCTGCTTGAGATTGCACAGGCATTTTCATTGCCTGGCCAATGGAATGCGATCGATCCGAACACAGTGGACTTTGACCCGAACACCGGGGAACTGATGCTGCCATGGAATGTACTGGGGCTGCCGTACAACGAAGTGGCGGTCACTTACACGGCGGGCTTGGCGACAATTGGCGATGACGTGAAGACGGCCTGCGCGCAGATAGTGCGGAATGCCCAGTCGACGCCGGCGCTGAACGCCAGCAAGACCAAGATGGACACGATGCAGATGCAGTATTTCTCGAGTTCGCTGGTAGACGAAACGGTGCAATCCTGGCTTCGACCCTACATTGCGAACAGGCTGGGGTGAGCGATGAGCGATACAGCGCCGCGGAACCCGGTAGGAGCGCCGCAGATGCTGGCCGATGCCTTGTTGCGAAGCATGACAGGATCGACAGCGCTTCTGCGGGTTACGGGCACGAATACGAGTACTAGCATGTCGGAATTGGGGCTGGTAGCAACAACCTTTGCCGAAGTGGTGGTAAGCCCGGTGGTGATGCGCAAGCTGCGGCCGACATGGCACGAGAGCGGAGAGTCTAAGTGGGAGCTATTTGTGTCGGCGACCGGTGTGGAGCAGCAAGTGAACGCTCTGGACTTGCCTTCGGCCCAGTCACTCTTCGCCATGACGCTGGCAGTTACAGTGGCCGGGCAGGATTACCTAATTGAGTCGATCGCTTCCAACGAGGCATTCGGGCAGGTTTATCTTTACCGGCTTATGTTGCGCGAAGCGCGGCAGCAGGCGGTGTGAGACAAGCTGCCTGCTATCCGTTCTCAGTTAATAGCTAACAGCATTCAGTGAATGAATGCCTTTGGCACAGGGCACGAGAGGTTGTACTCCATGCAAAATGCGAAAGATTCGTTCTATATGGCGCTGCGCACGCGTCTGACAGCAATCAACCCAGAAAGAACAATACTGCTGCGCGGGACGGTGCGGCCGGGGATCCTGGTGGAAGAGGCGGAGGCTCCATTGAGCCAACTTCCCAACGATGTGTTTATCCTGCGCTGGCTCAGCATGGGCGTCGATATGAACCTGGGATCCGCCATGGCCGCCGCAGAGTGCGAGATTCTCTATCAAACCTGCGGGACACAGAGCTATGGCGGGCTGGATCGCGGCCGGGCACTAAGTTCAATGGACGAGGAACTGGTGACGATGTTCCAGCCTTTCTACACGCCCAAGTTGAGTTACTCGGCAACACCGCCGGCAGCGATGCTGACGCAGGTGTTTTGGGACGAGCCTGTATTTTCTCCGGTCGTCATCCAGCGAGACTTGCTGAGCCGGTCGGCCAAAGTGATGGTTTACAGCTACCAGGAGCAGGGGGAGTAAATGGCGGCAAATTGGTTTTCGGCTCCCGCACCGGTGGCACGGCGGGTTCGAGGGTATTTTGCACCAGTCAACAGGGCGGCACAGACACCGGTGCTCTTTGACGCATCAGAACAAGGCGGGTTCAATCTGGATGCTCCGCCGGCGCCGTGGATCAGCCTGGGATGGATGCAGGAGTTTACGCGCAAACCGGCCAGCAAAACATCATCAATATTGACGGGCATTCCGGCAACAACGATGGAACAAGTACGGGAGACAGTCGAGGCGCAGGTAAGCTTTCAGTTTTTGAGTTGGACCAAACTCACCATGGCGCTGGCTACGGGTTCGCAGCACATGAACCTGCTGGCTCCAGCGAGCGGAGCAATTGCCGCGGCCGCTGGTGCACAGGCAACTACGGCGGTAACTCCGCAAAATGGATCGACGTCTGCATCGATTGTGCTGGCCGCGCCAGACATTGCCAAGTTCACACCCGGGTCAATGATTGCAGTGGACTCGGACTACACCGGCCAGACTGGTTTTGTGGGTGCGCCAATTGCTGGCGGATACGTGCGGCAGGCGCTGGCTGATGTGGATTATATCCGGCGTGTGACGTTCAATGTGGCGCTGGTATCTCAAGTCAATTCCCTTGGCCTGATACTGGCCGAACCGCTGCTGGGCGGTGTACCGTCTGCAGGCGCCAAGTTACAGACAGTCACGGGATTTGTAGACCGCGAAGGCGGAAGTTTCTATCAGGAATGGTCGGCGCTCTTCGTGATGGAAGGCAGTCAGGGAGAGAGAATCTTCTATCACTATCCGCGGCTGCAGACCATGACCGGCGCTGAAGAAGCGGTCATTCCTCTCGACAGCAACCATAAAGGTGGTCAGTCGCGGGTACTGCTTAAAGGACAGTTTCTAGCACTTCCTGTGACAGACGCGCTGGATGGGGAGCGGGTGGTGTGTTACCGGAGTTATCTACCTGCCGCCAAGGCATTGGTGCAGGCGAGTTAGCAAGTTAGAGGATAAGAGAGCCAGGTCAGAGAGTAACGATGAAGATTACGATTCAGGGGCAGGACTACTCGGCCGCGCTCGATGCGGTGCAGCCGTTGACGATCGAGCGCAAGCTGAACGAACCCTCCATCTGCCAGCTCTGGCTGAGCCTGCCGTCCAACAGCAGCCTGGCCATGCCATTGCGCAACCAGTCTCTGGCCGTGACGGGCGACGATGGCACGCTCTACTTCACGGGTTACATCGCCGTGAGCCCGCTTCCCGAGTACGCAGGCCTTGGGATTACTGGGCCGTGCTACCGGATAGCGATTCAGGCCATGAGCGACGAACTGCTGCTTGACCAGCTGCTGATGCCTCCAAGCACCGGTTCGACGGGAGAAACTGCCAGTGCCCTGATAACCTCGCTGGTAAACCGCACCGGATCGGCTGCGCTCTCAACCGAAGGGCTTACATTGGCTACGGCGGTGAGCAATTTTGTTCCGGAACCGGGTGCGCCGTGGAGCAAGAGCGCCGGGCAAGTGGCAAGCATGGCGCGAGCCGCATATCGCGCGTCCAACGGGGCGCTGACGCTTGCCTCTGTACAGAACACGGTTCATCCTCTAAATGAAACCGACGGCAGCCTGAACCTGGCGAATCTGGGTTTCACAGCCAGCGTGAAACGCGCACTGGCCAACGATGTAACGGTTTGCGGCGAGCACGAACCGGCTGCCTATGTTACTGAGTACTTTCTTGGCGACGGAGTCACCACGCAGTTCTATCTAACTTCAGACCCATACTTCCCGGCTGCCGCCAAGTCGACCATCATCCATGAGCTATTCAACAAGGCCCAAATCAACCAGCAGGTGTGGGGCTGCTCCGGCGGAGGCGGTTATCTTGCACTGGGCGCGGGCGGACTGGCCATGAATGGCGGCAATGGAACCGATGGCGACACTCTGCTGACCTGGCTCGATCCGGTGGAGATGGGCGGAACTCTTTTGCTGGAGGCGGAAGGTGTATCTCTTTCTCCGGGCAGCACGGGAATTCTGGCGGGATTCTTCATCGGACTGGAGACGCAGGCCAGTTGTACGGCGGGATTTCAGGCGACCGCGCAACAGGGCGCAGGGGCAGTTACGCTGCAGCCCATGATTCAAGGCGCTGCAGCGGGATCAACCTTTGCGGTAAATCCGGCCAATCAGTACACGCTCCGGGTCAGGGTGCATTGCGCGGAGGATGAGCGGGCATTGGCAATTTACCGGTCCTTTGGCGATGGCGGAGCCATTACCGCCGGCGGACAATGGACTCTAAGTCCGGGTAAGATACAGATGGAGATCCAGGAGTTTGTGAACGGAGTGGGCGCAATGCCCGTGACGCTCTATGATGGCGCAATCGCCAGCCTGCCCGGATCGTGCATGATCGTGGCTGCCAGCAGCATCAACCTGATTGGAAGCATGCGCGCCATCAACCTGATTAATTTGGGTTCGGGCTGGGTAGTGAGCTCTCCATCCACTGGCGGCGCGTATACGCGGCGTGTGGGCACAACGGCAGAAGCCGCCGAGTGCCACCTCGAGCGCACCGGCAAAGTTGTGTTTTATACCGGGTTTACGCCGGTGGTGGGAGAACAGATCGCGGTAAGTTATCGCTCGCTGGGCAGGGCCGTGGGACGAGCGGTGAATACGGCCAGCCAGCAGGCGTTGGCGCAAGCCGGAACGCCCGCCGTGGCCACATGGATCGGCTCGGTGACCAATCCTCCGGCGCGCAGCTCCGCGGACTGCCGCAATGCCGCCCTGGTGATGGAACAGGCTGCGGCAAGCGTGAGCGCGCTGTGGAGCGGCGCTTACAAGGGATCAAGAGCCAGCTTTGCCAGCGATGTCTGGCCGGGCGATGCGCTGCTCTTAAATGCGCCTTCGCTCAGCCTCAACGCACAAGTCGTGGTGCGCGCGGTGAAGCTGAGTTACAAGGCAAGTTATCCCGATCTTGTGCAGTATGCCGTTGTGTTTGCCAATGACTGGGCCGACGACTTGGCCATCAAAACCAGCGCCACGGTGCCTGCCGATACATGGCTGCCGGCGCCTGTCGCTCCCACAGTATTGGCCAATCTCAGCAGCCTCACGGTAACAGCGCTGACCGGAAGCACGGTGACAATCAATACCGGCATAACTCCGCCCACTGGCGGCGGGTTTGAGATACGGCGGCGCGATTTCGCGTTCATGCCGGGAGAAGATCCGGGCCTGGTAATGCGTGCATCTGTGCCGATTATGACGTTCGCGCGCGCATCCGCCAACGACCGCTTTTACATCAGGATGTATGACGGAGCAACACCGCCGAACTATTCGGAGTTTTCGACGGCATTATGCATTAATCTGCCGCTGGGCTCGTAAGCGGTAACTGTCTTTATAAATTCTAGGTCAGATGGAGTCCGGCGGATGCGGATGATGAATGAATTCGAAGCGCAGGTGCTGAGCGATCTGAGCGTGCTCAAGACACAGATGACTGGGCTGATGGGCGACGGCAACGGCGGGCGTGTGGCAGAGCTGGAGCGGCGGCTGGAACGGCACGAACAGAACTGGCAGCGGGCAAAGGGTTTTCTGGCCGCGGCCAGTGTGCTGTTTGCGGTGATTGAAGTAGCCTTCGAGGCCTGGCACCGGCGTTGAATCAGGGTTGGCCGGAGCGATGGCGTCTTCGTATAATCAGCTCTATGAGTGAAAATCCCCTGGTTGGCATTGTGATGGGCAGCAAGAGCGACTATGAAGTGCTTTTGCCTGCAATTGAGATTCTGCGCGCGCTGGAAATTCCCTGCGAGGCGCGGGTGTTGAGTGCGCATCGCACCCCGGACCAGCTCTTCGAGTATGTCGGGACGGCGCCTGCGCGTGGCGTGCGGGTGTTCATCGCCGGGGCCGGCGGCGCAGCTCACCTGGCCGGTGTCATCGCAGCCAAGACGCTGCTTCCCGTGCTGGGCGTGCCGGTGGTGGCTACCCCGCTCAACGGCCTGGACTCGCTGCTTTCCATGGTGCAGATGCCCAAGGGAATCCCCGTGGCCACGCTGGCCATCGGCAAGCCGGGAGCGGCCAACGCCGCGCTCTTTGCTGCGGCGATCCTGGCGCTGAACGACCCCGCTCTCCACGACCGTCTGGCCGCATGGCGCGCCGCCCGCGCCCAGGAAGTGCTGGACACCAAGTTGCCCGAGTAAGCGCGTGACCGGTCCTGCGTGACAGAAAATTATTGGAGTAAGTATTGGAAGCGAAGCGGCTGATCGTAGCCGCTTCGCTTCTCGATAACGCAGCGGCTACTGGACGCCCTTTTCCCACCGCTTGGGCCGCTTGTTCTGCTGCAGAATCCTTTTGCGCAGCCGCAGCGATTTCGGTGTGACTTCCACCACCTCGTCCTCGGCGATGAACTCGATGGCCTGCTCCAGATTCAGGTTTCTGTAAGGCACCAGCCGGATGGCCTCATCCGCGCTTGAGGCGCGCATGTTGGTCATATGCTTTTCGCGCACCACGTTCACGTCGAGATCGTTGTCGCGCGAGTGCTCGCCGACGATCATGCCTTCGTAAACTTCAACGCCTGCGCCCAGAAACAGAATTCCGCGCTCCTGCAGGCCGTTCAGCGAATACGTTGTGGTCAGTCCCTGGCGGTCAGAGATCAAGGCGCCTGTGGGCCGCTGCGGAATCTCGCCCTGGTAAGGAATGTAGCCGTCGAACAGCGCGTTCATCACGATGGTGCCGCGCGTCTCGGTCAGCATGTCGCTGCGCAGCCCGATGATGCCGCGGCTGGGTACGCGGAACTCCATGCGCACGCGGCCTGAGCCGTGATTGTGCATCTTGAACATCTCGCCCTTGCGCGGTCCCAGCCTCTCAATCACCACGCCGGTGTAGGCTTCCGGCACATCGATGGTCAAATGCTCCACCGGCTCCATGCGCACGCCGTCCACCATCTTGGTCACGATCTCCGGCCGGCCCGCGGAAAGCTCGAAGCCTTCGCGCCGCATCATCTCGATCAGAATTGCCAGTTGCAGTTCGCCGCGGCCCAGCACCTTGAAGGCATCCGGCGAGCCGGTGTCTTCCACGCGAATGCTGACGTTGGTCAGCAGTTCTTTTTGCAGGCGTTCGCGCAGGTTGCGGCTGGTCACATACTGGCCTTCGCGCCCGGCAAACGGCGAGTTGTTCACGCTGAACTGGATGGCGATAGTTGGCTCGTCAATCACAATCAGCGGCAGCGGCGAAGGGTTCTCCACGCTGGTGATGGTCTCACCGATGGTGATGCCTTCCACGCCGGCCACGGCCACAATGTCGCCCATCGTGGTCTCGGTGGTTTCAATGCGCTTGAGGCCGCTGAATGTGAATAACTTGGTAATACGCGTCTTCATCAGCGAGCCGTCGCGCTTGGAAATGGTCACGTCGTCGCCGGCGTGCAGCGTGCCCTGGAAGACGCGGCAGATGGCAATGCGGCCAAAATAATCGGAGTAGTCGAGGTTGGTGACCAGAATCTGCAGCGTGCCATTCTCGTCGCCGGTGGCCACTGGAATAGTGGAGACAATGGTCTCAAACAGCGGCTGCAGATCCACGCCGGGCGTGGCCATGTCCAGAGTCGCCGTGCCTGCCTTGGCCACCGCGTACAGCACCGGAAAATCCAGCTGCGTCTCGTCGGCGTCCAGGTCGATGAACAGGTCGTAAATCTCGTTCAGTACTTCCTGCGGCCGCGCATCGGGCCGGTCGATCTTGTTGATCACCACGATGGGCTTGAGCTTGGCTTCCAGCGCCTTGGCCAGCACGTAGCGCGTCTGCGGCAGCGGCCCCTCGGCCGCGTCCACCAGCAGCATCACGCCGTCCACCATCTTCAGCGCGCGTTCCACTTCGCCGCCAAAATCGGCGTGTCCCGGCGTGTCCACGATGTTGATCTTGCCGCCCTCGAAAACGATGGCCGTGTTCTTGGCAAGAATGGTGATGCCCCGCTCCCGCTCCAGTTCATTCGAGTCCATCACCCGCTCCGCCACCTGCTCGTTGGCGCGGAATGTTCCCGACTGCCGCAGCATGGCGTCTACTAGGGTTGTCTTGCCGTGGTCAACATGGGCAATGATGGCGATATTGCGTATCGTCTGGGTCACAGGTGCTGATTTCCTTTTCTCGGGTTCGGCCCCAATAGGCCGTAAGGTCAGTAATGGGGAGTGAAAGTACTCAGTAAATCCGCCGCACAACGCAGCACTTTCTATTCTAACAGCTAAGTGGACAATGGTGCGCGCAGCCAATCGGATTCCGCATATCTATATGGAATCAGTGCCATTCACGCGGCTGCGGCGCATGAGTAGAACATTCTGGCTCCCCATCTCGAATGATCTACCTATCTGAGAGAATGGAAAGAGACTACGCACCTATGGATGATTCTCCTCGATGACTCAATCGCTGTTGCCGATCAAGACCGTTGCCCGCAAACTCGATTTACCCGATATTCACTTTGAGACGCTCGGCGCTTACGGCGCAAAGCTCAAGCTCAGCCTGCTCACCGACCCCGCGTATCCCCGGCGGGGCAAGCTGATTCTGGTCACGGCCACCACGCCCACTGTCTCCGGCGAAGGCAAAACCGTAACCGCGATCGGACTGACACAAGCCCTGGAACGCATCGGCAAGCACGCGCTGATTACCTCGCGCGAACCTTCCCTGGGCCCTGTCTTTGGCATGAAGGGCGGCGCGGCGGGCGGCAGCCTGTCGCAGATTGAACCCAGCCAGAAAATCAATCTGCATTTTCATGGCGACATGCATGCCATCACTTCAGCGCACAATCTGCTGGCCGCGCTCATTGATTCCCATCTGTTCCACGGCAACGAACTCGATCTCGATCCGGAGCGCATCACCTGGCCGCGCACCATGGATATGAACGATCGCGCGCTGCGCCAGATTGAGGTCAGCGTCGGCGGCAAGCGCGCTGGCGCCAATCGCCGCACCGGATTCGTCATCACGGCGGCCTCCGAAATCATGGCCATCATGGCTCTGGCCAGAGACCGTGAAGACCTGCGGCGCCGGCTTGCATCCATCGTCATTGGAGCAACGCGCCAGGGCGAACCCGTCCGCGCATCCGACCTGAAGGCCACCGGAGCCATGATGGCGCTGCTCGACGACGCGCTGCTGCCCAACCTGGTCCAGACCACCGAGGGCGCGCCCGCGCTGGTGCACACCGGCCCCTTCGGCAACATCGCGCACGGCACCAGCAGCGTCATCTCGCAGGATATGGGCCTGCGCCTGGCCGACTACGTGGTCAACGAAGCGGGCTTCGGCGCCGATCTGGGCGCGGAGAAATATCTTGACATCGTGATGCCGGGTTCGGGCATTCAACCCTCGGCCGCGGTGCTGGTCACTACCGTTCAAAGCCTCAGAAACCAGGGCGGCGGCGACATGGAAAACGGCTTTGCCAATCTCGCCAAGCATCTTGATACGATGCATCGCTTTGGCTTGCCCGTGATCGTTGCCGTGAATCGTTTTCCGCAGGATACCGATGCCGATCTCGCTCGCGTCCGGTCGTACTGCGCGGAGCGGGGCGTCACCAGCGCGCTCGCCGAGCCGTTCACCCGCGGCGGCGCGGGCTGCATGGATCTTGCCCGGCAAGTTGTCGCACTGGTTGAAAACAGCAGCCCCGTCCATCCTCACCCCCTCTACGCCCTGTCCGACTCGCTCGAAGAAAAAGTCCGCCGGGTTGCCGCCGCGGTCTACGGAGCCGCCGGCGTAGAGTTCAGCGCATCGGCCACAGAAAAGCTGGAGCAGTTGGCAAAGTGGGGTTTCGGCGCGCTGCCGGTCTGCATCGCAAAAACGCAATATTCGCTCTCCGACGATCCCAAGTTGCTCGGCGCGCCCACCGGTTGGACGCTCCGGATCACCGACGTTTCGCTCTCCGCCGGCGCCGGCTTTGTCGTCATGATTGCCGGCAATATGATGCTGATGCCCGGCCTGCCGAAGACCCCACGCGCACTGGAAATCGACGTGAACGAGAACGGAGAAATAGTGGGCGTATGAATCAAGGGCTGACTATTCCGCGCTTGGTCCGGTAAACTTCTCGGCAAATGAGAATCGCCGCTCACCACCGTCTTAATCCCGCTGCCCCTCTCGCCCGCATCGTTTCCGCCTGTGCCCTCACACTGCTCATCCTTGCGCAGCCGCAGCTCTCCCCGGCGCAAACTCCAGCCCAGACCGGTTCCCTGCTGATTTATTCCATCGATGTGGAAGGCGGCCAGGCCACTCTGCTTATCTCACCCTCCGGCGGTTCGCTGCTCGTTGACACCGGGTGGTCCGGCGTCAACGGCCGCGATGCCGCCCGCATCCAGGCAGCCATGCAGGACGCCGGCATCACGCGCATCGATCATCTGCTGATCACCCACTTTCATCGCGACCACGTGGGCGGCGTGCCGGACCTGGTCACCCGCGTGCCCATCGGAGAGTTCCTTGACCACGGGCCCAACCGCGAGGACTCGCAGGTGACCCGCGACGATTATGCCGCCTACCTCAAAGCCATCCAGGGCAAGCCGCGCCGCATCGTTCATCCCGGCGACACCATTCAGATTCCCGGCCTCCGCGCCATCGTCCTCACCGCCGACGGCGAGCACATCGCATCCGTTCCCGGCATCAAGCCCGTTCCCAACCCCTTCTGCGCCGCCGAGCCCGCCTGGCCCGCGGACCCCACTGAAAATGCCCGCTCCACCGGCATCCTGGTCACCTACGGCAAATTCCGTTTCCTCGATCTCGGCGACCTTACCAAGGCCAAGGAAATTGCCCTCGTCTGCCCCAGCAACCCCATCGGCACGGTGGACCTCTACCTCGTCACGCATCACGGCATGAATCTCTCCAGTTCCCGCGCCATCGTCGACGCTATTCACCCCCGCGCGGCCATCATGAACAACGGCGCGCACAAGGCCGGCAGTCCTGAGGCATGGCAAACCGTCCATGACAGCCCCGGCCTCACAGACCTCTGGCAGCTTCATACTGCCGAGGGCTCCGACGCCGCCCACAACAGCCCTGAACCCCTCATCGCCAACCCCGCCGGCGCCGCCACGGATGGCGCCTATTTCAAGGTCGCCGCCTCGCCCAGCGGCAGCTTCACCGTAACCAACTCCCGCACCGGCCAGACCCGGAAGTATCCGCGCAAATAGCACGATTCCCGGCCCTTACGCATCCTGTGAGCCCGCTCCGCAGAAATCCATCTCCGGGAACGATATAATCGCAGGCGCAAGCGGAACGCCGTTTCCCGGCGCTCTGAATTTGGAGGAAAAACCATATGTCTTCATCTCGCCGGGAGTTTCTTGCTGGTATGGGAGCCGCCGGAGTGCTGGCGTCCATGCCGCGCGCGGCTCGTGCCAGCAGCACCTGTCCCTTCCGTCTCGCCGTCATCAACGATGAAATCTCGCCTGATTTCGACCACGCCTGCTACGTCGCCTCGCACGACTTCGGCCTCCAGTGGATTGAGCTTCGTTCCATGTGGACAAAGAACATCACCGCGCTGGACTCCTCTGAGATTGAGCGCTCCCGCCAGATTCTCGCCAAGTACAACCTGCGCGTCACCGACATTGGCAGCCCGCTTTACAAGGTCAACTGGCCCGGCGCCCCGCTCTCCAAAGAGAGCCCCCACCGCGACCAGTTCCACGCCGACTTCGAATTCAAGGCGCAGGACGCGCTGCTCGAGCACTGCATCGACCTGTGCAAAGCCTTCGGCACCGACCGCATCCGCTGCTTCGACTTTTGGCGGCTTGAAGACCCCAAGCCCTATCGCGAGGCCATGAACGAAGTCCTCCGCAAGGCCGCCCGCAAATGCGCCGACCACAAGCTGATCCTGCTGCTTGAGAACGAGATGGCCTGCAACACCGGCAGCGGCACGGAAGCTGTGGAAACCCTCAAGGGCGTTCCCGAGACCAACTTCATGCTCAACTGGGACCCAGGCAACTCCGCAACCTTTGCCGGCGACACGCCCTACCCCAACGACTACGACCTGCTACCCAAGAACCGCATCGGCCACTGCCACTGCAAAGACACCCTCCGCAAGCCCGACGGCAAAGCCGCGTGGGCGCCGGTCGGCGGCGGCGTCATTGACTGGGTCGGCCAGTTCAAGGCCTTAGTCCGCGACGGCTACCATGACGCCGTGAGCCTTGAAACCCACTGGCATGGCGGCGTGCCGCCAACCGGCTCCAGCATGACCGTTGGCGAAGCCTCCACCCGCGCCAGCATGAAAGGCCTCAAGGAAGCCCTGGCCAAAGCCGGAACCGGCTGCTAGCGAAAAATGCGCAACAGAACCGGCGCGAATGATGCACATTCATTTCGCGCCCGTTCTGTTGCGCAATCGCCAGGAAGGACCAATGATGAAAGTGAGCAACAGCCCTGCGTTTCTTGCTGTCCTTCTCACTGGATTGATGTGTCCCGCATTCCTGGGCAGCCTCGGACAAGATTCAACTCCGATTAAGGTATCGCTTCGGAGTACGGGCGCTCCTCAGTTTCCTACTGGTTACTGGCTGAGCGATAGCGATCCGCATTTCCGTCACAGCATGGATAAGGTTTTCTGGGTGAACTCTGAGAATGTTGCCATGACATTCTTCAAGGAGTTTTGTTGCCAATCGGGGAGCGGGAGGGGCATCGTGTACGGCGCCGCTGTCTTCGACACAAGCGGCAAGAAGGTGGCCACGCATCAATGGACGTCCACGCCAGGCACCCACTTTTTCGCCGAAGGTGGCGCGGGATTCTTCTGGCTCCAATACGATGACCACATCAATCTGCTAAGAGCGGATTTCACGGTTGCCGGGCAAATACCCCTGCCCAAGACCACGTCCCCGGCATTGCAGGCAACTCTGCACACTTTTCTAATCCCATCCAAGAGCGGGAAATGGATCGCCTTGGACGAAGCCGGAAAGCTTACGATTTACGCGGCGGGCGAATCGTCGCCCATAGCAAGCTTTACGATTCCTGCGGAAACGTGGGTCGCAGACTTTACTAACCATGCAGTACTCCTCAAGAGCAAGACTGGGGAATCGTGCTCTCTTGGGGTTTGGCCGGTTGACGGAACTCGCGGCACTGGTTGGTACGTGCAAAACCCCGCGTCGAATCCCCATAGCAAATGTCCTCGCGGTTTGGGCTTGATCTCAGACGATGCCGCCCTGGCTGAAGGTAATTCGGCCCCCTTTGGAAGTGGTGTGGAGCTTAAATCAGAAATCGTGCATCGCGAAGGTTCCGCGGAGCCGGTCCCCACGCGTGGAGAAGTCCTTGGAATAGCGTCCTCGGACCGAATCGCGTTTCAGACGTTTCATCCTGGCGGCCTTGCGAAGTCTCTCGATATGGACTTTGGTGGCCATAAGGAGTTTACGGTTTATGACATATCCAAGAAGACCGTCATCTTCCACAAGACAATAGGAGGACAAGCGGGAGCAGCGATTGCTCCGGATGGGCGCCATTTCGCTGTCGTCGAGGGAAACAGTCTACTGATCTACTCGTTGCCGTAGCACCCTGCAATGCAAGTCGCAAATTGATACTAAGGAGCATTCAATTCATGGATCGTCGCAATTTTCTAAGCAATGCAACCAAGGGAGCGGTCGCGCTGGCCGCATTTCCCTCCATGCGCGCACTCGGCGCCAACGACCGCATTCGCATCGGCCTCATCGGCGCGGGTGATCGCGGCATGGAAGATCTGGCCGAAGCGCTCAAGCAGCCCAACATCGAGTGCGTCGCCGTCGCAGACACCTACTCCCGCCGCCGCGACCTGGCCAAGGCCAAGGTGCCCGGCATCGCCACCTACGACGACCCCATGCGCCTGCTTGAGCGCAAAGACATTGACGCGGTCATCAACGCCACGCCCATGCACCTCCACGCCAAGTACTTCATCGCCGCGCTCGACGCCGGCAAGGACCTCTACAGCGAAAAGACCATGACCTGGAACATTCCCCAGGCCGTCGCCTGCCGCAAGGCCGCCAAAGCCTCCAAACAGGTCATCCAGATCGGCGTGCAGCATGAAAGCTCCGGCGAGCTGGTCGACGCCAAAAACTGGATCAAGGCCGGCTATCTCGGCAAAGTCACCATGGTGGAGTCGTGGATCTCGCGCAACACGCCCCGCGGCCATGGCCAGTGGGTGCGTCCCGTTCCCGCCGATTGCAGCCTTGAAAACGTCAACTGGAAGCTCTTCCTCGACGGCCGCGCCGAGCCCAAATTCGACGCCTTCAAGTACATCAACTGGCGTCTCTTCTGGGAGTTCTCCGGCGGCAACATCACCGAGAACATGGTCCACCAGAATGCCTGGATCACCTCTGCCCTCGGCCTCGATCTGCCTCTGGCCGCATCCATGGTCGGCGGCGTTTTTTCTGAGAAGGACGGCCGCCAGGTTCCTGACACCTTCAACGTCTCGCTTGAGTACCCTGAGCTGCTCGTGGTCTGGCAGTCCGTCTTCTCCAACTCCCGTTACGGCCTCGGCGAACACTTCCTCGGCAGCCACGGCACCATCGAGCACGTCAGCGGATCCACAGACATGGTCACCGGCAAAACCGCCGCTGGCATCTCGTTCATCCCGGAAAAGGCCAACAACCCCGGCGTCCCCGCCATGACCGGCACCAGCAAGGGCACCAACCACATGGCCAACTGGTTTGAGTGCATCCGCAGCCGCAGCCAGGCCACCAACGCGCCCATTGACACCGGCTACCGCACCGCCATCGCCGGTCACATGGCCAACCTCGCCTACCGCCGCAAGCAGCGCGTCACCCTGGAAGAAGCCATGAAAGCCCCCGCCTCCGACTGGCTGTAACTAAACTGAGGCCGTCATACTGAGCGAGCGCAGCGAACCGGGATCCCCTGCGACAAGTCTTCGTCGCTGGGGTAGGGAGTCGAAGGATCCGCTGTTGCTCTTTTCAAATCCCATGCTTCAAACGCCCCGTGCCCCATCCTTTCCGCTTTTTTCAGCGGAAAGGGTGGGAAGCCAAGCGCTCTGAATTCACGAGCAATCCCGACAAACCGCCGCAGACTCCCGGGGCCTCTTCAGAGCTCAGGGTGCGGACTGGGCACGGGATTCCAGACGCCATGGCGACTTCGCGGGAGCGATCCAAATTGGTAGTACTTCCGGATGTAGAGGGTTGGATGGTAGACCCAATGCGCCGCTGAAACCCCGCTTCTGGCGCGGGGTTGAAGTCCCCTCTCCGCGAACTCCCCGCGTTTATGCGAGGGCGGTTGAAGTGGAGGACATGTTAGTCATTTGCTGTGCGGCTTTGATCACGCAGTAAGCTGGCAACTCTTTCCGCAAGGACTCGGTTGACGATTGGATCGGGAACATTGATGATCGATGCGTGTCCCGGAATTGGATCGCTCGCCAGTTCGTCCCCAATTACGTCTAGGCTGAGACCTTCGTCTATGCCGGTGGCTCTGACATGGCCTACATGAAGCGTCACTACTCCCGCGCATTTCTTAAAGGCGGCCCTGCAAGCCGCCAGAGTTGTCAGATTCTTCCGATAAGTAGAAAGCTTTCCCTCGTCCACTTGTCGCAGCACAAAAGCATCCGCCTGGACCTGTCCATCGGTTAAATGCCTCTTTTTCAGGACCGCGCGGAAAAGAACTTCCTCACATTGGATCGTCGCGCTATCAGCGAACTCGCTCATTCATCTCACTCAGACTTAGGTACAGAGTCGCTGATCCAAAATTTGGAATGCCGCCGTATTCCGTTCCGCGCTGCCAATAAAGATACCTTTGCGAGAGATCCGCCGGAACTATTGCCCGCAGCTCTCTATCCCCCGCTCGCCAACTCAGGCGGAGGCCTCCTTCGTCATCGGAGGCCACGCGCGGCCCCCCCCAATTCTGCGCAAGCAACCTTTTTGCCAAAACGGTTGACCCAAGTACCCAATCAGCTACATGGTCGCAGGGGGGCGTCTCGTCTTCTTCTCGGTACAGCGAAAAAAGGTCGTCCACGAACGCTGCATAAGCCTTGTCTCGGTAATACAAGGTCATCCATTCAGGGCACTCACTCTCTGTGCTACGTCCTCCGGTGCAGTTTATTTGCCCCGCTGCTTCTTGAATGGTGGGAGGCGTGCCCACAAGGTTTGAGGCATACTCGTATTGAGAAGGTAATTCTAGAATTCCTGCGACAGCCATTAGCGAATCTCCTTTCTCACGAGGTCAGTGATACATGATTCAAAAACCGAATTCTTTACGTCACGAAGGATGTTGAATGTTTTCCAAATATCATCCTCCTGAACTTCAGAAGCAGACTTATTCAGTTGCGTGAAGGCTTGAATGTTGAGGACCATGGCGGCGAAACCTTCTTTAACAGGCGGTGCCAACGATTGTCCCACGAATGCCAGTATCCCCTCATCACCAGGCCAACTCAACTGGAAAGTGAGGTTATAGGAGTTTACGGTTTGTGGAAGGTCAGGTGCAACCTGGATATACGTACGAAAATAATCCTCGAACGGGGCGCCTAGCGGAACGAGTATCCGATTCAGATAATTGAGTCCGAGGATTTCAATCGTCTCCGGCCTAGCCACTGCCACATATCTCGCCCAAAGTCGCTTGGCCTCCTGCGAAAACGAATCCCAATCAACATACGGTTCCAATCGATTGTGCGTGAATCCGTCAGTCCTGATTTGAAAGACCTGCTTGCGGTCCTCTGTCGCGTATGCAAATCCCAGCGGTGTATTCAATATTTCACCTTTGGGAGCTGCAAGCGGATCGCTCTCGGACATGCCAACCCTGAACTCTACTTTGACGGGACGCCGATGAAGGGCCGGATAAGTCTCATCCCGAATGGTTTCGAGGACATCAAGGCTTATATCCTTGGGCAGGCGCACCCTCACGTCGAGTGCGGCTTCGGTGATGGGTGCATTTCGGTAAGTTTCTGAACCCATAGTCTCGCTCAACTAAATAATACGACGCAGCCCCCGGTCAACTGTTGATTTTCGACAACCGCTAGGCGTTCCCGATCCCGATTCCTAAATGGGGATTCAGAATGCAGGCACCAGAGGGCCGTGAATCACGGTTTCGGGCTGCCCGGTGATGACCATTAGATAACGCACTCAACGGGCCATTGAAGCTCCGCAGATTCGTACCCATTAACCCCACAGCGCCCCGCCCACCTAACGCAAATTGCCCTCAGCCCCGCGCGCACTCTCCTCGGCCCCGCTTCTCTCTGCCCCATGCGACGCCATCTCATACGGGAATCCCGGCATCGGCTCGGCGCCCTCGCCCACCTTCCATCGCCCGTGCCACAGATACAGCACCGTCAGCGCCACGGGAACCTCGGGCTGAATCGCAATCAGGGTAAAGAGATAGCGCTTTGTCGTCAGTCCGGCTTCTGCCGCGCACCGCACCGGTCTGCTTCGCCGCAGGCTGCCCGGCGTCTGGGGAATCTCCCACTTTCTCAGCCTCAACTCGGGCCGCGAGGAGGCGTATTCGGTCAGGCAGCGCGCCACCTGCTTCGGCGACATCAGTCCAAAATCCGCAATGCGGTCGCGGTGTACGGCGTCCGGAAAATACAGGTTTACCAGGTCCGCTGCAAAGTCCGCGCAGTTGTTCTTCCGCAGTTGGTAGCGATGCAGATTCCTGTCCGCATTCATCACCGCCACCAAGTGTTCGTCCTCGGCCGGAGTCGTGGCTGCCTGGTACACCCAGATGCGCCGGTCGTAGACTGCCCCCGCCGACTCCCACCACTCCTCCAGGCTTCCCCCTCCCATCGAGATGCCCTCGCCCGATTCCTTCCCCTGCATGCCATCCGGCACAATCGCGCGCAAGTAGCGCTGGCGGAATTTCTCCCGCAGCGCCCACACCGCCGCTGGCGTTGCATACCGGGGAACCTCTTCCATGCGGTCGGTCGCAAACAGATAGTCCATCACGGGAATCGCCAGCCAGTCGTACCGCCCGATTGCGTGATACCGCGCCAGCACCACCCCCGGCTGCTCGCCGGCCCTGCACATCCTCAACCGGAGAGGCCCATTGGCGCACACCCGATCCAGGTAGATGGCCGTGTGTCCCGACGGCATCATCGTCCCAAAGCTGCCAAACGGCTCTCCCACCAGCAGCAGCAAATCCGCGTGCGCGATTGCAGGAATCGACACCAGCAGGACGGCAAGTATCAAGGCACGGCGCAGGCAATATCCAGGGACGCTCGCTCTCACGCGCGCACCTCCACAACTGTCGAATGAACGAACATCAACAGATTGCCCTCATTCCGCCCCGTGCGTCCGCCGGTACAACTCCTCCAGCGCATCGCACGCCGTCCGTACGCCGTCCTCATGGCTCAGTTGTTTGGCCACGCTCTCGGCCCGCCTCGCCAGCAGGCGGTCGTCCAGCATCGCCCGCAGCCGCCGCGCCACCCGCGCCGGCGTGTAGTTCCCCTTCCGGATCACCCGCGCCACCTTCAGCCGCTGCATCCGTCTGCCGTTATCCGGCTGGTCGTGCGAGTAGGGCATAATCAGCATCGGCTTGCCCGCCCGCAGGCATTGCGCCGTCGTCCCCACGCCACCCTGGTGCACCACCATCGACGCCCGTGAAAACAGCTTGGAATAAGGAGCGTATTCGGCCACGCAGATCGTCTCCGGCAGCGCCTGTGCAGGCCGGTTCCGCGGGTCCGATCCAATCAGCAGCACCGCCCGCACCCCCAGTTTCATCGCCGCCTTCGCCGAGTACTCGTAAAACTTGCCCGCTGCCAGCACCGCCGCCGACCCCAGCGTAAACACCACCGGGGCCGGTCCGGCATCCAGAAATTTAGCCAACTCCGGCGGCAGCGCCGCATTCCCGGCGTCCGCGTCGTAGTAGCAGAAGCCCGTAATCAGCGCATGCTCCGGCCAGTCCTTCTGCGCCACCCCCAGCACCCGTGAAAACAGCGCCAGCACCAGATTCGGCGAGTGCTTGGCGTCAAACAGCGGATTCGCGCCCCGGGGCAGCCCCAACTCCGCCCGCAGATCGTAGATCGGCTCAGGCCACTTGCGGCTCACAAACCGCGCCACCCGCCGCACCACCCGCCCAAACCCCGGCACCACCCTGTCCGCCCGCGCCAGCCGCGGATACGGCGGCAGCACCGGCGGGTCGTACGCCGAAAAAAACGACAGCGGCGCCAGCACGTAACTGGCCCAGGGAATCCCCGTCACCTCCGCCACCAGCGGCCCGGCGTAGTTCAGCTCGCCCAGCAGCAGCAGGTCGGCGCGCTCGGGTTGGGTCGCCGCATCCAGCAGGTCGTCGTAGGTCTGGCGCAGCACCGGAAACAGAAACTCCCGCAGCCCCCGCTCCGTGCCCTTCTTGATGTCGTAGATCATCGCCGCCAGCGCGGTATTTTCCGGGTCGATATCCGGACGAATCGGGTGAAACTCCAGACCCAGCGGCCGCAGTCTCGATTCAAAGACCGCCGGCACCGCCATCACCGGCACATGCCCCCTCCGCTTCAGCTCCAGCGCCAGCGCAATCAGCGGATTGATGTCCCCCAACGTCCCGATATTCGATAGAACAATGCGCAAAATAAGGCTCCCCACGGCGGCCGAAGACCGTCGTAATGAGGGTAATCCATGAGGGGCTTGGAACGCTCCGCCACGCTCGCTTCTTCATCCTGCGTTCACATGCCGCCTCAACCGCAAAGTGGTATCCTTGCCACGTTCGAGACCCGAGGAGATTCCCATGCCCACCCAGCGCAGTCTTCGCCTTCTGAGTTCGACCTTCCTGTTCGCCGCCATGGCGTGCGGCCTTTTCGCCGCCGCCCGTCCGCTCGCCGCGCAGCATCCCTACAAGGTCATCGACCACTGGAAGATCGGCGGAGAAGGCGGATGGGATTACCTGCTTGCCGACCCGCCTTCGCATCGCCTCTACGTCACCCACGGCCCGCGTGTTGAAGTCCTCGACACCGCAACTGGCAAACCCATCGGCGCCATCACCGGCCTGCACGGCACCCACGGCATCGCTCTCGACACCGCCGGCAAGTTCGGCTACATCTCCGACGGCGGCGGCAACGCCGTAGTGGTCTTTGACCGCGCCACCCTGGCCACCGTCGCCACCATCCCCGCCGGAACCAACCCCGACGGCATCACCTTTGAGCCGGTCACGCAAACCGTATGGGCCTTCAACGGTCGCAGCAAGAACGCCACCGTCATTGACGCCGCCTCGCAGAAGGTTGTGGCCACCATTGCCCTGCCCGGCAAGCCCGAGTTCCCCGTCGTCAACGGCAAGGGCCAGGTTTTTGACAACATTGAAGACAAGAGCGAAATCGTCCGCCTCGACGCCCGCTCCAAAGCCATCACCGCCGAGTGGCCCACAACCGGCTGCGACTCACCCTCCGGCCTGGCCTTCGACCCCATCGGCAGCCGTCTCTTCCCGGTCTGCGACGGCAAGCACATGGGCGTAATCGACGCCAACTCCGGCAAAGTGCTCGCCACGCCCGCCATCGGCGACGGCCCTGACGCCGCCGGATGGAACGCTGCCGCCAAGCTGGCCTTTGCCTCCAGCGGCGACGGAATTCTCTCTGTTGTCGATGCCGGCGCGCCCGGCTATCCCACCATTCAGAGCCTGCCCACCCAGCGCAGCGCCCGCACCATGGCTTATGACTCTGCCGCCGACCGCGTCTACCTGGTCGCCGCCGAGTTTGGCCCCGCGCCCGCGCCCACTGCCGCCAACCCCCGTCCCCGCCCCACGGTCCTCCCCGGCAGCTTCTCCATCCTCGTCGTAGGCCGCTGAGGCTCAGCTACGAATCACCAAAACAATCCGTGCCCTATCCATTCCACAGTTTCATCGTGGAATGGGTGGGAGACCACGAACCCACATTTCCCCACACGCCAACTGACAACTGATCACTGACAACTGCCTTCATGAAACTCATCCTCGGCATTCTCGCACTCCTCCTTGTCGCCGTCTCCGTCTTCGCCGACTACAAATGGCGACAATGGATGGCCGCCCGCCGCCGCGACCGGCAAGACTGAGGCAAGTTTTTTTGCGCTAAACCAGTTACAATGAGCTACTAGGAGCCGTCCAACCGCTATGTCCAGCTTCTTTGCCCTTTCCCCCCGGAATCGCCGTAACCTGTCCGGCCTTTCCATGTCTCTTGCCGCTGCCGTACTCGTGCTGGTAGCAGCCGCTGCCGCTCACGCCCAGTTCGGTGCGCCGCCTGCCGGAACCCAGGTCCACGATCCCTCCGCTCTGCGTCCGCCCGCCGGAGCCCGCGTGGCCCTCGTCGAGTTTGAAGACATGGAGTGCCCTGACTGCAGCGTCGCCAACCCGCTCCTCAAGGAAGCGGCGGCCAAGTACCACATTCCATGGGTCCGCCACGACTTCCCGCTGCCCTTCCACGCCTGGAGCTTCCAGGCAGCCGTCAATGCCCGCTGGTTTGACACCAAGAGCAAGGCCATTGGCGACGACTACCGCGACTACATCTTCGCCAGCCAGCGCTCTATTGAAACCCCCGACTCCCTCCGCCAGTACACTGAGACCTTCGCCCGCAGCAAGGGCATCGCCATGCCTTTCGCCATCGACCCGCAGGGCCGCCTGGCCGCCGCGGTCAAGGCCGACTACGCTCTCGGCCAGCGCATCGGCATTGAGCACACCCCCACCATCTGGGTCTCCACCGCCAACAGCAAGGGCGCGCCCTTCGTTGAAGTCGTCGATCGCAGCAAGCTCTTTCAGCTCATCGACCAGGCCCTCGCCGACACCCGCTCCGCCGCCCCGTCCCGGGCAGCCCACAAGTAGAGCGCTCCCATCCTACGCAAAGCAAAACGGCGCATCCCGCTTGGGATGCACCGTTCGCTTTTGTCTCTAATCTCTTGCCGCTCAGTGCACGTTCTGAATCTTGATCAGTTCCTGCCCGCCCGGCGCCACCATCCGTGTCTGTGGCGCACGCCAGTGGTCGATATGGCTGATCCGGTGCACGCAGCCAATGGTGCAATTCGGCGCGCAGCTCTTGGCCGTCAGAAACTCCTTCTTCACGTGGCCAGTGGAGTATTCGGCAATCGGAATGCCCGGGTAACCCCTCTGTTGCGAGCAATAGTGAACCAGCCCGTCCTCGCACACATACAGGTACCGCGACCCCGCACGGCAGCGCCAGTCGTTCGGCCGCCCCTGCACAATCGCCTCCTGAAACTTGTCAAAGCGCGCGTAGTTGGTCTTCTTCCTGTGCGTCATCTCGAAGTAGACCCGCGCCTCTTCCGGCTCCAGCGGCTTCAGTTGCCCGTCCCCGTCGTGAATAATGCCGATCGTCGATTCAAAGCCCAGTTCCAGCGCCCGCTTGCCAATCACCAGCGCGTCGTTGGGATTCTTGAAGCCCCCGCCCACCACTGAGTTGATGTTCACGTGGAACTCGGCGTACTGGGTCAGCATCTGCAGCTTCTTGTCCAGCACCTTCAGGCTCTTCAGCGACACATCGTCCGGCACCAAATTATCGATGGAGATCTGCATGTGGTCCAGCCCGGCAGCGTTCAGCCGCTCGATCCGTTCCACGTTCAGCAGGTAGCCGTTCGTAATCATCCCGGCAATCGCGCCTGTCTTCCGGATCCGCCAGATAATCTCGTCCAGGTGCGGGTGCGTCAGCGGCTCCCCGCCGGAGAGCCCGATCATGGCCGTTCCCAGCCGTCCCAGGTGGTCGATGCGCCGGACCATCTCTTCCAGCGCCACCGGCTCTGAGACCTTGTCGTACTCGTTGCAGTAAGCGCAGCTCAGGTTGCAGAAGCGCGCGGGAATAATCTGCACCAGCACCGGGTGGCCTGTATGCAGCAGCGCGCTCGCCACCATTCTCAGCTCGCGCACCTTCCGCGTAGCCGCAATCCAGCGCCCGCGTAAAGTCGATCTCCGGGGAATTGCCATCTTTTCTATTGAATCACACTCCAAGGCTCGGGCGCTGACTGCGGCAGGATGATCACAAGGTGCATTTCGGGATCTCAATATCCGCCCGACTGAACATCTTCGAGAGTAAAATAATACCGCCTCAGCGATGCGGGAAATGTACATGTTTGAGAAGTGGAGAAACGTCGTATGACTACATCAGAATCGAGATTCCAATTACCGGGGGATATAGAGCATTATCTTGGTGTTCTTTCGAAGATGTACAAGGCTGCTGGTGAAAATCAGAAGCTGTCCATAATTGTGAACGCACAAGTCCAAATCGTCGAGAGCTGGACCCATGATAACTGGAACGGCGGAATCGATGGGCATGCCCTCTTTCTGACGATTCCCCAGGATATTTACATTCGCGTTGTTCAAACACGTAACCAGATACAGAATGACATTTGTTCTGACTTAAACAAGCTACATAACCTCGATTCTGAGCATATTGCTGAAGTCAAACTTGAAATGGTCAAACAGACTGATTCTGACTGGCGATTGGAATCAGGAGCGCTCCAAAGCCCTAAACGTACCATTTCTGCCAATTCCACGACCAGAATATGGGGAGAATCAGGATACAGGGTTTTCATGAGCCACAAGTCCGAGGTAAAGAAAGAGACCGCTGCCTTAAAAGCGGAACTGAAGCACTTCGGGATCTCCTGTTTCGTAGCCCACGAAGATATTATCGCCACAAAGGAATGGCAGAACGAGATTGAAGCTGCGCTCGAAACAATGGACGGGTTCGTCGCTCTGTTGACAAAGGAATTCCACGACAGCCTGTGGACTGATCAAGAGGTTGGGTTTGCAGTAGCACGAGGCGTTCCGATTATCGCCGTGAGGCTCGGTCGAGACCCCTATGGCTTTATAGGCAAATTTCAGGGACTTCGTTGCATGTGGAAAGAAGCGCCAACCAAGATTGCCAGTTTGCTGATCAAATATCCCAAAATGCTAGATGAATATATAAATGCGCTACCTAAGTGTGGAAGCTTCGAAGAAGGCATCGAGCTAGCTAAAATCCTCCCAGAGATCGAATCACTTTCAGTCGCACAGGCAGACGAGATGGTCAACGCTCACAATCAGAATGGTAATTTGTATGGCTGCTGGGGGTTCAGTGGAGCTAATGGAGCGAAGTATGGAAAAGGACTAGCCCATCATCTTTCCAGAATCACAGGTAAGCGCTACGTAAAAGGCGACACATGGGAAATCGAAAGACAATAAGCAGTACATGCCCAAATGGCACAATACTTGGCGCTCCAGGCCTAGTATCCGAGACCTGGAATTGCAGTAAATTCCTACTGCATATGCAGTAGGAATTTACTGCAATCGCAGGTCTCCACGCGCCGCATTCCCCTACGGCTCCAGCCCCTTCGGCGCACCGCCCGCAGCGCCCCACGCGCCGTTCGGCTCGCTTCCCATCTCGAAGACCAGCGTGCCTCCGTCCACAATCTCCGCATGCGTCAGCCAGAACCGCTCCAGCGGCTTGCCATTCAGCGTTGCGGATTGAATGTAGAAATTCTTCGCGGAAATGTTGTGTGCCACCACTTCGAAACGCTTGCCGTTGGGCAGCACAATCGCCGCCTGCGCATAGTGCGGTGTGCCGATCGCGTACGCCGGTATGCCCGCCGTCACTGGATAAAAACCCAGCGCGCTGAACACGTACCATGCCGACATCTGTCCCGCATCGTCATTGCCCGCCAGGCCGCCGGGCGTATCCGCATAAAGATTTGTGACAATGTCGTTCACGTGCAACTGCGTCTTCGCGGCTGCCCCGGCATAGTCGTACAGATAGGCAATGTGATGGCTGGGCTCATTGCCATGATCGTAAAGGTTGCGCGCGAACACTTCGTCGAGCCGGGCCACGAAGGGCGCGTTCCCGTGTTCCAGTTCAATGAGTCCGGGAATGTCCTGGAGCGCGTAAAACGTGTATTGAAACGGCAGGCCCTCGGTGACGTAGCGGGCCGGCGCGGCCGGATCGAACGGCGTGATCCAGGAGCCGTCCGCATGGCGTCCCCGCGCAAAGCCTGTCTCCGGGTCCATCACGTTCCGGTAGTTCTGCCCCCGCTTCACAAACAGGGCGGCATCCGCGCTTTTGCCCAGCGACTGCGCCACCTGGCCGAGGATAAAGTCGTCGAGTGCGTAGTCGAGCGTGCGCGAAACCTGTTCCTCGCGATGCGGCGCTTCCAGCACCTGATCTTCCAGCGGAATGTAGCCATACTTGAGATACGACTGCAAGGCGCGCCGTCCTTTGCCATCGGCGTACTCGGCGGGCGCGGGCGATTCCAGTGCGTTCTTGCGCATTAGCGCGTACGCCTTGTCGATGTCGAAGCCCCGCAGCCCCTTCAGCCATGCGTCGCCAATCACCGCCACGCCGTGGTCGCCATCCATCTCCGCCGTGTAGCTGCTCCATGCCGGAAAGATGGGCAGGAACCCGCCCTCTTCGCCCTTGTCCACCAGCGATTGCACCAGGTCGCTTTCGAGATGCGGGTTCAGGATTGCGAACAGCGGATGGACCGCGCGGAACGTATCCCAGATGGAATAGTCGTCGTAATACGTGTGTCCATGCGCGGTTTCAATGCCGCCGCCGCCAAAGCGCGGATAGGTGCCGCTCACATCGCTGGCAATGCGCGGCAGCATCATCATGTGATAAAGCGCGGTATACAGAATGCGCTGGTCCGTGACCGGCGCGGTGACTTCAATCTTGCCCAGCGCCTCGTTCCACTGCGCGGCCGCCTGCTGCTCCACCTGTTCAAAATCCCAGCCCGGAATCTCGGCTCGCAGATTTTTTCTGGCTTCGTCAAGGCTGGTGAACGAAGTGCCCACGCGGACGTAAACCACCTCGCCCGGCTTCACGTTGAAATAGACTGAGCTGCCCGTTGCCGTATCTACTCCCGGCATCGGCCCAGGTCCCACTCCCGGCGGCGGTCCCCCCGGTCCTCCAGGTCCCATTCCGGGCGGCGGCCCGCCAGGCCCGCGCCGCGGCATTTCGGCGGCAATCTTCCTCCCCGACCAGCTCTGTCCGGTTTCAAAGGCGTGATCCAACTCCACCACCGCATAGCCGGAGAAGCCCGCCGGCTGGCCGTTTCCGGCATAGAGGCGGCGCACGGCGCTGCGGCTCGTGAGCGTGCGCTTGTTCCGGTCCACGGACACGCCGCCTTCGCCCTCCCGCGCAAAATTCTCCACCGCGATCCACGTCCTGCCGCCATGGGCAAACTGCAGCCGCAGAATGCCGCAGCGCGCCGTACCGCTGATGGAGGCCTTGATCCCGGGGTCGGGCAGCGTCACGCTGTACACGTACGGCGTCGCCTGCTCCTCGGCATGAGTGAAGGGCAGCGCAGGTAGCGCCTCGGCAAAATTGGGATCGCCCTGGCCCATCGTGATCTGGACGCTGCCATACTCCTGGGTCGCTGAGCCGGATAGAAAATGCGAGCCGCGAAAGCCGAGAAATTTTGTGTCGGCAAAGTAATAGGGGACGAGCCCCTTGCGCTGGCCCTCTTCTGTGGCCGGCGTCCACTGCGTCATCGCAAAGGGCACGCCGGCGGCGGGAAAGGTCTGGCCTTCATTCGCCGTGCCCACCAGGGGATTTACCAGGTCGGCAGGTTTTGTCTGCGCGCCCGCGGCCAGAGAAAGACCGAGAAGCGCAATGAAAAATACAGAAAGAAAAGCTGGAATGCAACGATGAGTCTTCATAGGAGGGAGTCCAATCTTTAGATCGTCCGAACAGGCGATCATAAACCTTCCATCGCCTTGTGCAGCGCGGGGATTTCGCATTTATTGTAAAGAACTGTAACAGACTGTAACGAACGCAGGCGCAGCGGCCTCGTCCGCGTTTCAACTTCAACCTGCAACCACGAAGCACTCCATTCCAGCCAAATGCTCTCGATCGAAGCGCATCGTCTCGCATGATAAACTTCGGCTGCCTGGGAATCACGCCCTCGCGGAGGATCTCCGACTCATGGTCAAGCGCCCGTTTACTCACTTGCTCTCACTGGTTTCCCTCTTCGCTTTGCTGCTCGCTGTGAGCGCGCCCGGCAATGCTCAGGCAGCAAAACATCCACAGTGGGTAGGCACATGGGCCACCGCGCCCATGCTGGCCGATGGCGGCGGCTTCCATGTGCATCCCTTTGCTGACCTCACGCTCCGCGAAATTGCCCATGTCTCCATCGGCGGCGATCAGCTCCGCATCCGCTTCACCAATGAGTTCGGCCTCGATCCGCTCACCATCGGCGCGGCCCATGTCGCCCTCAGCGCCGGCGGCTCCCAGATCAAGGAAGGCACTGACCATGCCCTCGCTTTTGGCGGCGCTGCCTCGGTCGTCATCCCTCCCGGCTCGGTCGTCTACTCTGACCCCGTCGCGCTCGCCGTCGCGCCGCTCTCTGACGTGGCCGTCAGCTTCTTCCTTCCCTCGCAGGTCATGCGCGGAGAAACCTATCACAGCTTTGCCGATCAGGACAGCTTCACCGCAAGCGGAGATCAGACCGGCGCCAACGAGCTGCCCCAGGCCGCCAAACTGCAGTCCTGGTACTTCTTTGACGGCATCGACGTCGCGGCTGTGGAAGGCTCGCGCGCCATCGTCACGCTGGGCGACTCCATCACCGACGGCGCTCATTCGCCCGTCAATGCCAATCTGCGCTGGCCCGATGTGCTCGCCGCCCGCCTGCAGCAGGATCACAGCCTCAATCATGTCGGCGTGTTGAATGTAGGCATCGGCGGCAACCGCGTTCTCAACGATGGAGCCGGACCCAGCGCTCTCGCGCGCCTTGACCGCGACGTGCTGGCGCAGAGCGGCGTCCGCTACGTGATTGTTCTTGAAAGCATCAACGACATCGGCCGTCTTGCCCATCTCTCATCGCCGGAGGACGACATCACCGCCGCGCGTCTCGAACTCGGGCTCAAGCAGATTGCCGACGCTGCCCACGAACACGGCATCAAGGCCTTCGGCGCAACCATTACCCCCTACGGCGGCGCCGGATACTCCTGCGCCAAAGGCGAGCAGGTTCGGGAAGACGTCAACAACTGGATTCGCACCAGCGGCGTATTCGACGGCGTCGTCGACTTCGACAAGATCACGCAGGATCCGCAGAACCCCACCCGCTTCAATCCGCTCTACGACTCGGGCGACCACCTGCACCCCAGCGACGCCGGATACAAGGCCATGGGCGATGGCGTCGATCTCGCGCTCTTCAACCGCTAGCCAGTTCCGTTCGCGCGGGATGCAATCCCGCCGTTCAGGTCCACAAACAGAAAGGGCGCCAACCGGAAATTCCGGCGGCGCCCTTTTTACCTCTTCACTCCAAAATCTCAGACCAGGTTGCCCAACCCCATCGCCTGCATCTCTTCCAACTGACGCCGCAACTGCTCCATCTGATGCCGCAGTTCGTCCATCTGCGGGGGACCGATCCTGAAGTCTTCCGGCTTGAAGCTCTTCCGCATCTCTTCCATCTGCTGCCTGAACTGGTCCATCTGCTTGGGGTCAATCTTCATATCTTCGCCCCTGAAACTGTCGTGCAGCCTTTCGGCCTGATCCCGCATGGCCTCGCCATCGGCTGGGGCTTCCAATCCAAACTCATCGGCAAAGTCCGGAGCCATCTCCGCAACCACCGGCCCTTCGCCCGCGGGGAAGATCTGCTCAAACTCCAGTTCTCCCTGCCTGTGTTTCGAGTCCACCTGCAGCGTCAACGTCTGCTGCTTCTTGTCGCGCAGAATGGTCACCTGAACCGGCTTGCCCAGGTTCGAGCGCAGCGCGCGGTCCCAGCCGGCTAGATTCGTCACCGGCTCTGTGCCCACCTTCAGAATCACGTCGAAGGCCTTCAGCCCCGCCGCTGCAGCCTCGCTCTTGCGCGCCACCTGCTTCACCATCAGCCCGCTCGGCACGCCCAGGTACTCGGCCATCTGCGAGGTCAGCGGTTCCACCAGCGCGCCCACGTTCAGGCTGCTGCCGAAGAACGGCAAATGGAACCCTCCGCCCGCCGGCGCATCGCCACCGCCGCCTGCAAGTAAGCCCATCCCCGGCGTAGGCTGCGCAAATACATCGCCGCCGCTGCCGATCTTGTTCCAGATGTCGTGCTCCATGGCCCGGCGATCCGCCAGTTCCACGTTCAGCGTCTGCACGTTGCCGTCGCGGCTGATCTCAAGACTCACCTTGCGCCCCGCGGGAATTTCCTTCAGCATCCGCCGCAGCTGCTCGGCGCCTTCCACATTCTGGCCGTTCAGTTCCAGCACCACGTCGTTGACCTTCAGCCCGATCTGTCCCGCCGGAGCGTCGTGGTCGATCAGCGTAATCACCGCGCCGCGCACCTCTTTCAGCTTCAGCGCCTGCGCCTGCGCCGCATCCACGTCCCCCAGGTCCACGCCCAGGTAGCCCTGCGAGTTGGAGCCCAAAAGCATGGGTCCCGGCGCCTGCAGCAGTTGCACAACCTGGAGCGACTGCGCCTGGACCACCGGCGGCTTCATGGATAGCCACATCCCCATACCTGCCAGCACAACGATCCCAAGACAACGGTACGGCCCCAATAAGTGCTTCATCATTACCTCTCCCCGCTTCATTTACCCCGGCCCGCACTCTTTAAGACGGTGCCGTCGCCGTGGGGTAAGACAGACTTATTGAATCTCCGGCTCCCGGCTCAAGATCTGTGTTGAAACCGTCCGGATATAGGGATTCCGGTCGGAGTTGGCAACCGAGTGCAGAACCTGCCGCACGCTCGTATCGCCTTCCACCGGCTCCAGAATGTTGATGGCGGCCGTCCGGATCTTCGGATCGCTGTCGTTCAACAGCGCCTCCAGTACCGCATCGCGCACCCGAACATCTTCGGCCACATAGGGCTGCAAACCCTCCAGCGCCTTGTGGCGCACACCCACATTCTTGTCGTAGCGCAGCGCCACCATCAGCGCATCGCGTATTCCCGCTCCCCGGCAACTGTGCCCGGCGCGGCACTCCGACGCCATCAGGCCCACCGAGTCGTCCCGCACCCCGGCCGAGGCCGAGTTCTGCGACGCCAGCATCAGCAACTGCCGAATCGCCGGGTCGTCCAACGATCCCTGTATCCGTTGCGGCACCATCTGGTTGTAGCGCACTTCCACGATCTCGCTGTTGGGCTGCCGCACAATGCTCGAGATGTTGGCAACACTGGCCAGCTCCGGCTGCGTGGCCGCAGGCTGTGGCAGTGCCGCCGTGGCCGTTTGCACAGCGGCCGCCGTATGAGCCGCGCGGCTCTGCGCCATCTCATAGCCGCCCAGACTGCCCGCTCCGGCTCCAACCACCAGCAACAGGCACGCCGCCACCGGCGCGGCCTGCAAACTGGCAAAGTTGTTCATCATGCGCTGCCCCAGGCGCTCGTACCAGCGCAGGGGCGGCAGGGCGTCCAGCGCCTCGTCCAGCCTCATGCGGGCGCGCGCCACCAGGTTTGCCCCAGGCTCCTCCACCGGAAGCGCGCTGGCCAGCACCTTCAGCGCCAGCAGTTGTTCCCGCTCCGTTTTGCAGTCCGGGCAGTCGGCCATGTGCCGCTCCAGATCGTGCATCTGCTCGTCAGGCAACTCCCCATAAGCCGCCGTCACAATCCACTCGTGTGCAAGCTCGCAATTCATCGCTACGTCCTTCCAGCCTCAAATGCCCCGCATTCGTCCCCAAAAAATCCGCATCCCTTCAAGGAATTGCCAGGAACCTACAGCGGTTCTCCAAGTGCCCTGCACCCGAACCCACGCTCCCGGATGGCATCTTCCCAATAAATGCCGCCATCCATCGCTCGGGCAAGGCCGGAGAACCGCTCTATGACCGCAACTCCGCCAATTGTGCTCTCAACTTCTTGGTCGCCCGGAAGAGTGTATTCTTGGCGGTCTCTTCCGTGGTGTTCAGCATCTCTCCGATCGTGCGCAGCCGGAGACCCTGGTAGTGCTTCAGTTCAAAAACCATCCGTTCCCGCGGCGTCAGCTTGTCCAGCGCCGCCTGAATCCTCGCGCCCAGTACCTTGCGGTCCAGTTCCTTCGCAGGATTCGAATACGACCGGTCGTCTGACACCGACGCCAGCAAATCGATCTCGTCGCCGGAGTGGTCCAGAATCACAGCATGGTCCTCGCGGCGGGTCTTCCGGCGCCGCAGTTGGTCCAGGCAAAGATTGGTCACAATCCGGTAAATCCACGTATAAAACGAGCACTCGAACCGGAAATTCCCGATATACCGGTAGGCCTTCAGAAAAGCCTCCTGGTAAATATCTTCCGCATCGTGCTCGCTGCCGGTCAGGTGCAAAGCCAGCCGCAGAACCTGGTGCTCGTACTGCCGCACCAGTGTGTCGAACGCCGCCCGCGAACCCGCCTGCGCCTCGCGGATCAGCTCCATCTCCGGCGCGCGCGACTGCATGCGCTCCTGTGCGCTTTTCGCTTCGGTCATTGCCCGGGGAGCAGCCATATCTGGGGAAGATTGTACCTTCCGTGAAGCTGGCCAGCCTAAAGCAGCCGGGACTCGGACCGGGGAAACCGGGAAAATCACCGCATCCGTTGCCATTGATTCAATGCTCCGGGAACAAGAATGATCCGCCTTCGATGGACGCGGCAATCGCCGTTTCGTGAGCAGAAAACCCGGCTGGCCGCGGCTTGCAGGCGCGTCCATTCCAGCCGGTATTCCGGCGCCCGCCAGGACGTTACACTGGAAGTCAATGACCGGAAATCTATTTGAAGATCCAGCACCCCCCGCCTCTGCCGTTGCCGCCGATTGGTTCACCGCCCACTGCGACGGAGGCTCGCGCGGCAACCCCGGCCCCTCCGGCTACGGCGCCGTCGTTGAGGACTCCAAAGGCCATGTGGTCGCCGAGCTCAGCAAGTTCCTCGGCCTCCAGACCAACAACTACGCCGAGTACTCCGGCCTTCTCGCTGTCCTGCAATGGGCGGTCGAGAACGGCGCCAGGCACCTCCGCGTCGTCTCCGACTCCGAACTGATGGTCAAGCAGATGAAGGGCCAGTACAAGGTCAAGAGCTCCGGCCTGATTCCCCTCTGGCAACAGGCCAAACGCCTCACTGCCCAGCTCGACAAATTCGAGATGCGCCACACCCTCCGCGGCGGCAACAAGACCGCCGACCGCCTCGCCAACGAAGCCATGGACAAAGGCATGGGACGATAAGCGGAGCAGGTCCATCTGGTCAGGTGCCGATTGCACTGCACCACGAACCTCACCCCGACGTCTTTCTGTTCCCTGATCCCTGTTCCCTGCTGTTAGCATTTCCCTATGTTTTTGCAACCCTCGCGCACATCGCTCCGCGTCGCACTGATTGCTGCCTCTCTTCTCTGTTCCGCGTTCAGCCTTCCTGCAGCATCGGCGCAGAACGCCGCCCCGGCTCCTGACCGCGCCCACACGGAACAGGTGCTGCGCGGCCTCAACCGCGGTGGCCGCTCCGTTGGCCAGGTCGCCATCGCGCCCGATGGCAAGCATCTCGCCTGGATTCAATTCGCGCCGGAAGGCGCGGAGATTCGCGTGGCTCCCCGCGAAAACATGGCCGGCAGCCAGCGCATTACCGCCGCCGCGCCTGGCCAGCATTGCCGCGAGGGAGAAATCGCCTGGTCGCCCGATTCCGCCGCCCTCGCCTTCTTCTCTGACTGCGCCCGCCCCGAGGAGCAGACCGACCTCTATATAGCCCGTTTCGACGGCAACCCTCCGCGCCGCATCACAGAGCTGAACGGCTTGGTCGGTGCCCCGGCCTTCTCGCCTGACGGAGAATCCATCGCATTCCTCTACGTCGAAGGCGCAACCCGTCCCGCCGGAGCCCTCGCAGCCATGAAGCCCCCCGCCGGTGTCATTGGCGAGGACGGCGTTGAAATTCAGCGCGTCGCCGTAACCCGTCTGGACGCAGCCGCTCCCAACGCATCGCCGGTAACGCCCGCCCATCTCCATGTCTTCGAGTTCGACTGGTCCCCGAATTCCAAGTCCCTGGCCTACGTCGCCGCCGACCCGCCCGGCGAAAACAACTGGTGGGTGGCCAGGCTCTATACGCAAGTTCTGAATGCCGCGCCGAAAGCGGTCCTCGCTCCCGCTGAAGTCTCCGGCCCGCTCCACGGCCTGCAAATCGCCGTGCCCCGCTGGTCGCCGGACGGCAAATCCATCGCCTTCATCGGCGGACTCATGAGCGATCAGGGTTCCACCGGCGGCGACGTCTGGCTCGTCTCTGCCAACGGCGGCCAGCCCCTCAATCTCACCCCTGAACGGCCCGCCTCCCCGGCCTGGATCGAGTGGGACGGCAACCAGCACATCTACGTCAGTGAACTGGCCGGCGGCAACAGCCAACTGGTCCGCTTCCGTCTTCAGGGCGATCCCGCCGTCTCGGCCCTCCCCGCAAAGCCCGTCTTCAGCTTACCCGGCAGCGTGGGCGACGGACGCCTCGAGCTGAGCCTCTCCGCCACCGCCAACCATTCCCTCTTCGTCTTCCGCGCCAGCACCTTTGACCGGCCCACCGAGATCTATGCCGCCAAGCCTGCCGCGGCTGAGACCTCCAGCCCGGACCCCGGATTCGCCGGCCTCGTCCAGCTCTCCCATTTCAATAACGCGGCCGAACCGGCCTGGGGCAAATCCGTCTCCCTCAACTGGATGAGCGGCAAATTCCATGTGCAGGGCTGGCTGATGCTGCCCAAAGACTACGACCCGGCCAAAAAATACCCGCTTATCGTTGAAGTGCACGGCGGACCGGCCTCGGCGGTCGTTGCCCGCTGGGGAGCCGGTGGCGGCCTCAGCCCCGCCGCCTTCTCTGCCCTCGGCTACTTTGTCCTCCTGCCCAATCCCCGCGGCAGCTTCGGGCAGGGCGAGGCCTTTACCCAGGCCAATCGCAAGGACTTCGGCTACGGCGACCTTGAAGATATCCTCGCCGGCGTTGACCTGGTCCAGGCCAAATATCCCGTCGATCCCAACCGCGTCGGCCTCACCGGTTGGAGCTACGGCGGCTTCATGTCCATGTTTGCCGTCACCCAGACCCACCGCTTCAAGGCCGCCGTCGCTGGCGCCGGCATCGCCGACTGGCAAAGCTACTACGGCGAAAACTCCATCGGCCAGTGGATGATTCCCTACTTTGGCGCCTCCGTCTACGACGATCCGGCCGTTTACGCAAAGAGTTCCGCCATCAATTTCATAAAATCCGCATCCACCCCCACCCTGGTTGTGGTTGGCGACCGGGACGGCGAGTGCCCGGCGCCCCAGTCCTATGAGTTCTGGCATGCCCTGCGCGATCGGCATGTCCCCACCCAACTGGTTGTTTACCCCAATGAAGGCCACGGTTTCGTCGATCCCGCTCACCGGCGCGATGTCATGGAACGGGCGGTCGAGTGGTTTGCTCGTTACATGCCCCCCGCTTCCTGATCCCCATTCCGTCCCTGGGGAGTCTATTCCATGACGGGCGGCGATTGGCTCCTGCTGCTTTATGCCAAGGGGGGCCCCTCCTGATACACTTTTTGTTGGAATGTTTGTGAGCGTGTTTCGCCCACCGGCTGCATGGAAGAGCGTACCGCCGGAGGCCGGTCATTTGAGCGGAATCCACCGTAGGTAGGCCAACTTGAGGCATGTTGACGGACCGCTAAAACCTAATTTTTTCTGACGAATTTGGAGAGACCGTTCCGCGGTTCGAATAGGCGGGGCGGGGAGGATTCATGCGGCGGTTTTTTACGCTTGTTTGCTTGTTGTGCCTGACCATTCCGGCGGGGATTTCCATCTCCGGCTGCGTCCGCAACCCGGCAGGAAATTTTTGCAATGGCCTCGGATACGGGTTGAAGAACACGCAGGTAGCCTCCATCACCCTCACTCCTGTGACCGGCGGCATTTCGCTCGCCTATGGACAGACCAAGGACTTGACCCCGCCTACGTCCACTACGTGTCTGGGCAACTCGGCTGGCCTTAGCTCACTTGCTTACACCTACGGCACCACCAATAACCAGTTGGTAGACATCAGTCCCACTGGTGAGCTCTGTGCAGGCACTTGGAACCGCAACTCCGGCGGCGGCATCGCCAACTACTCCATCTGCAGCCCGCCGAATCCGCTGCCCTCAACCGGCGGCCTGCCCTACGCATCTGCCTCCATTACGGCTTCCGCTAGCTCGGTGACTTCCAACCCCGTGCCGGTTTACGTCCATGCCCAGGTGACTTCCATCGGTTTGGTCGGACCGCAGCAATGCATTTCCCAGGGTGTCACGGTCCAGCTCGATGCCCAGGCTTGCTACGCCGGCGCAAACAACCAGCAGTTTCTCCTGTGCGCGCCGTCTTCCGTCACATCCTCTGCATCCCCCAGCCTCGCTTGCCCGCTGCCTGCGGGCCAGACCTTGGCCTCCATCCCCAGTTGCTCAAACGCCATTGGCACTCTTCAATATTCGATTGGCACCTATACCGTCGCTACCCTGAATTCTGTGACCAATCAGATCACTGCAAACCAGCCCGGCACCACCCCGATTACCGCTTCGGTTGCCGGTTCGGGTTCCTCGGCAGGCTACTTCTCCACCTGCCCGCCGCAATCCATCAGCGTCTCCCTGGCCAGCGGAAAGACCTCAGGGATCGTCACCCAGGGCGTGCAGCAGAATCTGACCACTACTGTCCTTGACACCAACAACAATCCCATCACCGGACTGAATCTGACCTACCAGTCCACCAACCAGACTGACATTACCGCAGGCAGCGGGGGAGCCATCAACACCCTGTTCCCCGGTCAAGCCTCCGTCACGGCCATCTGCGAGCCGGCCACCTGCAATCCTGCGCCCATCAATGAGATCGGCTTCTATGGCACGGGACTCTCACTTTCCTCCAACCCGGTCTCCCTCACCACACCCGGAACAGTCAGCGACTACCTCTGGTTTGCTGCGCCCGGCCAGTCCAGGTACTTTACCTCCATCGAGTTGCTCAATGGCGCCACCGGTTCAACGGTCCGCCTGCCCTATGTCCCCAACTCCATGATGATGGACCAGGGCGGCAACAGTCTTTACTTCGGCTCAACCCACGAGTTGATGGCCTATAGCACCTCCACCAACTCCATCAGCACACAGGCCACAGCTGCTCCTGGCGTGGTATTGGCCGTATCCCCGAACAATACATATGTGCTCGTCAACGACCAGGTGCGCCAGGTCTTCTACATCTATTACGTCAATGGCGGCGCCACCGTTACCTTTGGCGGCATGGGCAGTTCAGCTGCCTGGACTCCCGATTCGCAGACCCTCTACATCGTTGACAGCGCGGCTCTCAATACGGGCGGCGTCACGGGACACACCGACACGTTGTACGTCTACAACGTGAATACCGGTTGGTCTACCTATGATTTAAGCGCTACCGGTGGTGCTCAGAACCTGGCCCTCACCATTCCCAGCGTGGGTGCCTATCTCAGCGGCAATCCCACCGTGGCCCACACCTGGTGCCCCTCCGGCACGGTTGGCAATGCCGCCAGCATGCTCTATTATCCCCAGGGCGATTCGGTCCCCGTCTCGACCGACACTGTGGCCGCTACACCTGACGGCCAGCACATTCTGGGCGCATCTGTTGCCGGAGGCGGCATCACGCTCTCCGATATCGGAGTCACCATCCCGACCCAGGTAACGGGTGGCATCAATACTCCGGTCGCGTGCCCGATGTCCTCTACTGGCTCCGGTTCCACGCTGGTACAGACCCTTTCTCCGCTCTACCTTTCCCATACCGTCAACCCAATCCCGCTCATCGGGGTGAGCAATGTTACCGCCGTCAATCGAGTAGTGACAGGGTCGCTCCCAGTGTTGGCAACATCGAGCGCACAGCCGCCAAGTCTGGCCTTTATCACCTATTCAGGCTCAACTCCAGGCGCGACATTGCCCTATTACCTGCCCGTTGCCAATGGACTGCCAGGCACTCTCAGCTATGTGACGCTGATGAACGGAACCTCCGCCAGCACTACCGTCACCGCTCCAATAGCCGGCGCCTTCAGCCCCGACAATTCGATCTTCTTTGTCTCCACCGCCGGCGACAACGAGATCCACTTCATCAGCATTCCTGCCACGTCCGCTGGCGTGCCCACTGACACCAAGCAGATCAGTCCCAATCTGCCGGCCTGCTCATCCGCCGATCAGGGCTGCACGAATACCACCGTGCCTGCCAACACTCCGGTGCCGGCCACGGTAATCACCGTCAAGCCACGCGCCACAACCTAAACTTCTCTTCACTTCAAACAAGTACACAAGGCCGGCCCCGCGCCGGCCTTTCTGCTGCCCGGGTCGGCATCCTGACAGAGTCGGACCTTGGCAATCTCAAAACGCGTCGCTGATTGGTTGGCTCCCGCCTCCGCCATCTCCGCACGATAGAATCAAACCATGATCAAGGGCATCTCCTTTCTTCGTCCGGTCGGCAGTCCAGAGGTCTATGACCGGCTGGCCAGCTTCTTTTCCGCGCTGGGATTTGCTCCCGGCAAGGGTTGGCTGGAGCAAAACAGCCGCGGTGCTTCGTTCCTCGCCCCGCTGGGCAATCTCGAATTCGTCGATGGACAATTCCCCTCCACTGCCGATGTGCTGGTTGAAGTCACCGCGCTCGACTCCGTTTACCAGGCTGCCGAAACCTGGCTTCGCGCGCAAGGCGGCGAACCGGCCCAGGCGCGTCTCTCGCCCGTTACCGATACCCACTGGAAATCCCGCATCTTCACCGTCGAGCCCCAGCCCGGATGCTCGTTTTCCTTCTGGGCCTGGGCTGACCCGCTCCGTGCAAAGCCTGTCGCCGTTGAAGGCGATCTCTCTGCCGCCGGCATGAAGTTCGCCATCGTTGTCGCCCGCTGGAACGCGGTAATCACCGAGCGTCTTCTTGACGCCGCCCTCGACGCGCTCCTGCGCAGCGGCGCGGTCCGTGCAGACATTCAAGTTGTCCGCGTCCCCGGCGCATGGGAGATTCCTGCCGCCGCCCGCACCCTCGCCAACAACGGCCAGGTAGACGCCATCGTCACTCTTGGTTGTTTGTTGCGCGGCGAAACCGCCCACTACGAGGCCATCTACAACGAGGTTGCCCGCGGCATCGGCCAGTCGCAGCAGGAAACCGGTATTCCCCACAGCTTTGGCGTTCTCACCTGCGAAACTCTCGAGCAGGCTCTCAACCGTGCCGGCATCAAGGCCGGAAACAAGGGCTTTGAGGCTGCTGTCGCCGCCATTGAGATGGTCAGCCTCCGCCGCAAACTCCAGCAAGGCGGCCCCGCTTGACCGCCGGACCCCGGCGCAAGTCGCGCGAACTGGCCATGCAGATGCTCTTCCAGGCGGACATCGGCAAGCAGACCCCGGACCAGGTCCGCGCCACCTTCTGGAAGGCCGGAGACGAGGTCGAGCCTGAGGTCCGCGGCTTTGCCGAAGACCTCTTCCGCGTAGCGATCCTCAATCAGGAAAAAATCGACGAGCTGCTCGTCCTCAACTCCAAACACTGGCGTCTCGAACGCATGCCCGCCGTCGATCGCAACCTGCTCCGCATGGCGGTCGGAGAAATGATCGGCTTCAAGGGAACGCCGTTCCCCATCGTCATCAATGAAGCCCTCGAAATTGGCCGCCGTTACTCCGCTCCCGAGTCCATCAACTTCCTCAACGGCATGTTGGATTCCATCGCCCGCAGTCTTATCGGCAATTAGAGCCAGTTACCGTTCGCAGTTTTACGCCAGCTTCCAGCCCATGCGCCGCGCCCGCTCGCGGTTCTTTTTTGACAGCGCGGGATGCGGTTCTCCGGCCGCGAGGCCAATCCACAGGCAGCCCACCGTCCTGGCGCCAAGCATCCTGGCCGTCAGGCGCAGTGACTTTGCCGCACCGGTCGCCAGAGGAATCAGGAAGCCCGGCATGCCCGCCGAAGCCACTAGCACCGCCTTGCGCGCTTGCTTCTTGCTGCGCACGCTGGGCCCGTTTTGTCCCCACGGCCAATAGGTAAAGCCCAGCAGCCGCTCCATAAACCTCCGGAACAGGGCCGTCACGTTGTAGTAATTCACTGAGCTGCCCAGCACCAGGGCGTCAGCCGCCTCAATCTCCCTCAGAATCGGTTCCAGATCGTCCTGCTGCGCGCATTTTCCGCGCTCCTCACCCGGCGTCTGGGTGCATTCGCGGCAGTTGGTGCAGAACTCCAGATGCTGGCAGGTCAGGTAAATGGTATGCGTCTCCGCGCCCTTTTCCCTGGCTCCCTCCAGAACGGCCTCCACCGCGTTGTCCGTCGTCCCGCCCTTGCGGTAGCTGCCCAAAATTGCCAATACCTTTTTGCCCATCCGGAACCTCCAATCGACTGCGCAGAATACATCAGACAGTTTGCGCCACGCAGTGACAAAGTGCCAATGCCGACTGGTGTCCGGCCTCTGAAATTTACAAAAAGCAGAGACTGCCATTCTGAGCGAACAGGGCCCCGAACGCTTTTCAGTTCGGGGGTGGTAAGCAAAGAATCTGCTTTTGTTTTTCCGCATATTTTTCAAAGAACTGTACAGACACGACTCAGGCTTTCTGCTTTATACCGCCCTGTGTCGTCTCCAGCGCCCATCGCTGTTATCCTTGGTAGGTGATTCAGCGCTCGAAAATCAGGGGATTCGCGGCCATGGCCCTGCTCCTGGGCATTGCTGCCGTTGCCTGTCACAAGGAAGAGCAGGCCGTTGTTGGCGTTGCCAAAACCGCCGTCACCGCCGAGGAAAAGGCCCAGGCTGCAGCTCAGGCCTCCGCCACGGAACGCGACCAGCAGCGTGCCGCCCTGGAATCTATCCCCCTGCCTACCAAGAGCCTCTATGTCGATGTGCACGAGCCCGGCGCCTGGGTCAATCCCTTTCTCTCTGTCAACGCGGAAACCCTGAACCTCCGCGTCAATCTGGCCGATGCCAACCCCAGCAACATGGGCCAGGGAACCATGCTTCGTCCGGAAGCGGCCCGCCGCCAGGAAATCGTCCTGCATCCCAGCGACCTGGCTAAGGCGCTGAGTGCTCTGCCTCCTGGCGCATGGCGTTATGGCCGTGTCGTCGCTGTCGCTGAGTCGCCTCAGGCCAACCCCAAAGACCGTCCCCGGGTGCGCCGCAACGTCGAAGCCGTCATCCAGCAGCTCAATGACCTCGGTATCGTTGTCGAGGAATGGCCTACCCGCTAACCCCGCCCAGGGCGCGCCTTTCCTCCTTGAACTTCCCCCTCTCTTTCCGCCCCGATGCATCAGTGCCCGCCCGGCCACTTCTTCTGAGCGCCGCCGCATCGGAATTCCACTGCCCATCTGTATAAAAACAAACAGTCATGCAAATGCAATGTGCTGTATCGTCATCTACAGGTACAGGTTAGTTACTTTCCTTGCAATACTTTGCAACCTCATAGCAGCAACCTGCGTCCAATGCGGTGGAGAGCCGCGCAGTTTCACCTCCGCAACCAGTGCGCGCCGGCCCTCTAGCCGGTCCGCAACCGGCTTGGATTTGCGGCGTACTCGGTAATTTGATACGCTCAGGCAATCTTCCACTCTGAGCAGAAGGAGTGTTTCGTTATGGCAGAGGAAAACAAATCTTACGGTATTGCATGGTTTCTGGCAGGTTTGGGCGTTGGCGCTCTGGTGGGGATTCTCTATGCCCCCAAAAGCGGCCGTGAAACCCGTGAAGACCTCCTGACCGGCGCTCGCGAGAGCACGGACTACCTGCGCGCCCGCACCAAGCAGGCCGCCGAAGAGGTCAGCGCGCTGGTCGACAAGAGCAAGGAACAGGTGGGTGAATACGTCGATCGCGGTCGTGAGGCCGTTGACCGGGGTCGCGCCCAGTGGGAGGAGTTTGTCGAGCGCGGCAAGAACCTCGTCACCGAACAGAGCACACGGGTCTCCGCCGCTGTCGATGCGGGCCGCCAGGCATATCGGGCGTCCACTGATCCCACTGAAGTCAAGGAGTTTTGAGCAGCCGGTTTCCCTGGGCAGCACACTGGCCCGGCTTCATGCTTCTGAATCGTACCTCCGGAGCCGTATGCGTTCGTGGCTATATTTGGCTCGCGCAAAGGCTCCGGATTGAACGCCTCCGCTTTCCCTGGCGTGCGTTGAAAGAGTTCCAGTAGGTCCGCAGATGGGCTGCGCGAGATCATCCCGATGCCAAATTTAGACAATCAAACCGTTCAACTTGCCATTGTTGCCGCCACTGCCTTGGCCTTGTTGCTCCAGACCATTTTTCTGCTGGCCATCCTGGTCACCGTTCGTAAGTCCGCGCGTTCCCTCAAAGATGAAATCGAGGACCTGCGCTCCTCGCTCATGCCTATCATCTACAACACGAGGGATCTCCTGGCTCGCGTAACTCCCCAGGTCGAGGCCACTGTCGAAGATCTGGCGCAGATGGCGAAGGGCATGCGTGTGCAAACCGAGGACCTGCAAGCCTCGGCCAGAGAGGTTCTGGATCGTCTCCGCGTTCAAGCCGGCCGCGTGGATTCCATGGTGTCCACTGTTCTGGATGCCGTCGATCGGACTGGCGGCTTCCTCACGGAAGCTGTCAACAAGCCGGTCCGCCAGATCTCGGGCCTGTTGGCTTCTATCAAGGCTGTTGTCGAATCGTTGCGCGCCTCGGAATTCGGGCAGCATCGTTCCAGCTCTTCCAGAGACGACGATCCGTTCGTTTAACCTGAGATTTTCCGCGAGGCAAGCGTATGAGACCAGGCTTTAGCTGGACGTTTGTGCTTTGTGCAGCCTTCCTGTCAGGCTCGGCCTGCGCCCAGACCATCCCCGCCCAAACCACTCCCAAAGCCGCGCTCCTCGTCCTGTCCAAGCAGGATCACACCCTGGCCATCGTCGATCCGGCCACCCTCGCCGTCGTCGCGCGCATCCCGGTCGGCGACGACCCGCACGAGGTCATTGCCTCCTCTGACGGCGCCACCGCCTACGTCTCCAATTACGGCTTCGGCGCCTTCCATTCGCTTGCCGTCATCGACCTCAACGCCCAAAAGCGCCTGCCGTCCATCGATCTCGGCGCGCTCCGCGGTCCGCACGGACTCACCTTCGTCCACGGCAAGCTCTGGTTCACCGCTGAAGCCGCCAAGGCCATCGGCAGTTACGACCCCGCCTCCGCCCAAATCGACTGGATCATGGGAACCGGCCAGAACCGCACCCACATGCTCTACGTCTTCCCCGATGCCCGCCGCATTCTCACCGCCAACGTCAGCTCCGCCACCGTCACGATTCTGGATAAAACCGAAGGCCGCCCCGGCGGTCCGCCTCCGGGAATGCCGCCCGCAGATGGTCCGCCTCCACGCAACCCGCGCTCGCCCGGCTTCGGACCTCCGCCCGGCCCTCCCGGCGGCGACTGGCAGTTGACCGTCGTCCCCGTCGGCCGCGGCTCTGAAGGTTTCGATGTCTCTCCGGATGGAACTGAAGCATGGGTCGCCAATGCCGGGGACGGCACCGTCTCCATCATCGATTTGGCCGCCAAAAAAGTCACGGCAACCCTCGCCGCCAACGTGCCCGGCGCCAACCGCCTCAAGTTCACGCCCGACGGCAAGCTGGTGCTCATCTCCGCCGGCCCCGACCTCGTGATTCTCGATGCCGCCACGCATCAGGAGGTCAAGCGTCTCGTCACCGGCCACGACTCCGGCGGAATCCAGGTTCAACCGGATGGCGCGCGGGCCTATGAGTCCTGCGGATCAGACGGCTATGTTGTTGTCATTGATTTGAAGACTCTTGAAGTCATCGGCCACATCAGCGCCGGCGGTGGTCCCGACGGCCTCGCTTGGGCCGTGCGGCAGTAGGGCTCTAGGAACTAGTTAAAAAAACCATGCGCAAGTCAAGTTTTGAAGGGTACGGGCTTTAGCCCGTACGTAAAAGTCCATTCAAACCAAAGGGCTTTAGCCCCCGAGGGAATGCCTCCCCGCCATAGCCAGCCCTTATTTGCCCTTTTCAACAAGTTCCTAAACGATCCAGCCCCCGCCCACCACCTCATCGCCGTCATAAAACACCGCCGACTGTCCCGGCGTAACGGCGCGCTGCGCTTCGTCAAAGGTAGCCACCACCTCATCGGCTCCCGCCGGCTCCAGCAGCGCCCAGGCGGGCTCATGCCGGTGGCGAATCTTGATCTTCACCCGCATCGGTCCGCTCAGCGCCGCAATGCTGATCCAGTTCAGCCGCCGTGCCCGCAGCGTATGCGTGGCCAGTTCGGCATCGGCGCCCACCGTCACGCGATGGCTCGCCGGGTCAATCTGCAGCACGTACAGCGGCGAAGCCGACGCCACTCCCAGCCCCTTGCGCTGACCTACGGTGAAGTTTGCAATGCCCTCGTGCCGGCCCAGAATCTCGCCGCTCGCGGTCACCAGTTCTCCCGCAGTCTCCGGAACCCGCTCCCCCTGCTCTTCCAGGTAAGCGGTCAGAAATTGCTTGTAATCGCCGCCCGGAATAAAGCAGATCTCCTGCGAGTCGGGTTTTTCGGCCAGCGCCAGTCCGTGCTGCCGCGCCACCTCCCGCACCTCCGGCTTGGTCAGCCGTCCCAGCGGAAACAGCGTGTGCGCCAACTGCTCCTGCGTCAGCCCGAAAAGAAAATACGTCTGGTCCTTCGCCAGATCCGCCGGACGCTTCAGGATCCAGCGTCCGCGCTTCGCGTCGTACTCGTTTACCGCGTAGTGCCCCGTGGCAATCCGGTCCGCGCCAATGCTCCGCGCCGTCTGCAGCAACTGGTCAAACTTCAGATGGTTGTTGCACAGCGAGCAGGGAATCGGCGTGCGCCCCGCAAGGTATTCGCTCACAAACGGCCGCACCACATCCTGCTCAAACCGCTCTTCCTGGTTCACCACGTAGTAGGGAATGCCCAGGTGTTCGGCCACGCGCCGCGCATCGTACACATCGTCCAGCGAGCAGCAGCGCCCTGCTTTTGGCGCGTCCGGAATCCCATGCTTTCCCGCCAGCCGCGTCTGGTCCCAAAGCTGCAGCGTCAGCCCCACCACGGCATTTGGCGCGCCGCCGCCTTCATCGGCAAGCATCGCCGCAACCGTCGAGGAGTCCACCCCTCCGGACATGGCTACTGCAATGGTTCTGCTCTCACTCAAGAAACCCTCCAGGGAAGTATGGTTCACTGAGTTCTATGCGTACTTGCTAATTCCGCGAACAACGCGAACAACGCTCCAAACATCACCCCAGCGTTCCCGCCGCCACCGGCGAAAGCGCTCTCAACCGTTCCACGGCTTCCGGAACAACCCGCAAAACATAGTCCACATCCGCGTCCGTCGCAGTCTTCAGCAAGCTGAACCGCAAACTCGCGCGCGCACGATTCTTATCCATGCCCATCGCCAGCAGCACGTGGCTCGGCTCCGTGGCTCCCGAGTGGCAGGCCGACCCGCCCGACACGGAAACCCCTTTCAGGTCCAGCGCAATCACCAGCGCCTCGCCCTCCATCTGGTCGAACCAGATGTTCGTCGTATTCGCCACGCGCGGCCCAACCCCGTTCACGCCCGTGCCCGCAAGCTCCAGAATCCCTGTCTCCAGCCGGTCGCGCAGCGCCGCCAGCCGTTCCATGGTTCCATCTTCCAGCGAGTGCAGCGCCAGTTCCACGGCCCTGGCCAGGCCCACAATCCCCGGCACGTTCTCGGTCCCCGCGCGCCGCCGGCGTTCATGGCTTCCGCCCACCAGCAGCGGCTCCAGCGGCGTTCCGCGCCGCACAAACAGCGCGCCCACGCCCTTCGGCCCGTGCATCTTGTGCGCGCTGATTGAGAGCAGGTGGCAGCCAATCCGCCGCACGTCCATCACCACTTTGCCCGCCCCCTGCACCGCGTCGATGTGGAAGAACACCCCGGCCTCAGCGGCAATCCTGCCGATCTCTTCCACCGGCTGCAGCACGCCCGTCTCGTTGTTGGCCAGCATCACGCTGATCAGCCGCGTCTCCGGCCGTATCGCCCGCGCTATATCCTCCGGGTCGATCAGTCCGCTCGGCCGTGGAGCCACAAATGTCGTCTCCACGCCGCGTTCCGCCATCCGGTCGGCCGCCCGCAAAACTGCCGAGTGTTCAATCGACGTGGTAATAAAATGATCGCCGGCATGCAGCAGCCCAAAGATTGCTGTGTTGTCCCCTTCGGTGCCGCCGGAGTTGAACACCACCTCGGCTTCATGGCAGTTGAAGAACTCAGCCAGTGCTTCGCGGGCTCGATTCACCGCGGCGTGCGCCTGTTGCCCGTGCAGGTGGATCGACGATGCATTGCCAAAGTGCTCCATCCAGTATGGCCGCATCGCCTCCAGCACCTCCGGCAGCAGGGGCGTGGTGGCATTGGCGTCCGCATACACTCGCATCATGGCGGCAATCTCCTACCTTCAATTGTACGGGGATTCAGGTTTTATCGCCTCCATGCCGCGTCCAACGGGCGTTTTGCGCACCTCGACTGCAGAGGAACGGCGCCAATGGAACTCGTTCTCAATATCAAAGCCCACTCCCAGTTCCATCCCCGCCAATTAAAATCCAAACTATGTCCTCTGGCATTCTTCCCACCAGTGAAAAACCGCGCATTCTCATCGTCGGCGCAGCCGGCCAGGTCGGCCTCGAACTCCAGCGCACCTTTGCCGGTTGCGGACCCATCGTTGCCGTCGATCGCGAATCCGTCGATCTGGCCGTCCCCGATCAAATCCGCGATCTCGTTCGGAGCGCCAACCCTCAAATCATTCTCAATGCTGCCGCCTACACGGCTGTCGATCGCGCCGAATCCGAGCCAGATCTGGCCATAGCCATCAACGCCCATGCGCCCCGCATCCTCGCCGAGGAGGCGCTGCGCCTCAATGCCCTCTTCGTCCATTACTCCACTGACTACGTCTTCGATGGCGGCAAGCCCGAGCCGTGGACCGAAGACGATGCGCCCAACCCCCTGAATGTCTACGGCGCAACCAAGCTGGCCGGCGAACAGGCCATCCGGAACACCGGCGGCAACTACCTCATCTTCCGCACCAGTTGGGTCTACGGCCCGCATGGCAACAACTTCCTGCTCACCATGCTGCGCCTCGCGCATCAGCGCGACAGGCTCTCCATCGTTGACGATCAGTTCGGCTCGCCCACCACTTCCATCGAACTCGCCGAGGCCACGCGCACCATCGTAAGCGGAGTTTTTGACGGCCAATTCGGAGCGCCGCAACAGTGGGCCGGCCTTTACCACATGACCTGCTCGCAATCCACCACATGGTGTGGCCTGGCCCGGGCCATCTTCGCCCGCGCCGGCAAGTTGCTTGACGGCAAGGTTCCCCTCGTCACCCCCATCGCCACTGCCGACTATCCCACGCCCGCCAGGCGTCCGCGCAACTCGGTCCTGTCCAACGCAAAGCTGCAACGCTGCTTTGGCATCAGCCTCACTCCCTGGCAAACCGCACTCGATGCAGTCTTCCAGGTGCTCATTCCCGCCAGCGGAACTACTGCCCCGGCCTCTGCCCAAACGCAAAATGCCGTCCCGCCCCGGTAGCTTCTGCCGCCAGCTTGGATGCGCAATCATTCAACTGTCAATCTGCGGGATGATCCGGTCTTCCCAACTCAGAGCCAGAATGCATACAACTCCTGTCTCTCCCAAACCGGCAACAAATCCCGAGAAAACGATCTGTCGCCGGTCCAGCAGGCGTTGGTCCACTTTGCGTTGGGCCCGATCGGCTTAAATCAGCTTATTCCTTGTAAAGATATGCGCCTGCAATCGCACCGGCCACAATCTCTACAAGACCGCCGAGTGTCGAATCAAACGTAAGGTGACGCGAAAACAGACCGCTGACCCACATGAAGCTCACATTGGGAATCAGTACGCCGACAACCCAATACACCACACCGGCATAGATCGCGGTCTTCACCCCGGCGCCAAAGTGTGGCCGGATGGCTGCATAAATCCAAATCAAGGCAATGCCGCCGGCGATCCCCAGCAGATTAAAACAAATCATCGCGCATGTCCCAAATCCGGGACGCCCCAGCGCCTGCAAGCCGCTTGCCCAGCGAGGCGCAAGCCAGACGCCGTCCACCAGGAAGCTCAGGATATCTGCGACGATCCCCGCAACGATGCCCGAAATGAGTACACGCACTACATTGATTTTTCCCATACGCTCTCCTTGTCCTCTTTGTGAAGTGGAAACAACTGAAAACAAGTATGTTCAGGCCATTGCCAGAACATACACCGGGGGAATCGCGCAAGTATACGCACGCCGATTGGCGCCGGGCAAGGATTATTTTGCGCATTGGGAGTGCGCGGGATTTTCGCAATCGTACACGGTTCAGTATTGCCATCCTGCGATGCCGGCTCGCGGTGCCGGCATCGCAGGATGTGAATCGGCAAAGAGAACTGCTTCCAGCCCTCGACCTTTCACTCCGCCAACTCGCGTTGCAACTCCCGTTCACGCAGCCACGTAAAAATCACGGGAGTCACAATCAGAACGTGCAGCAGCGAACTCAGCATTCCACCCAGCACCGGAGCGGCAAGCGGCCTCATAAACTCAGCCCCGGTGCGCGTTGACCACAGCAGCGGCAGCAGTCCAGCAACCACTGTGGCCACCGTCATCACCTTGGGACGAAGCCGCAGCAGCGCGCCTTCAATCACGGCTTCGTGCAGGCTGGCGCGGGTCAGGTGCCCATCGGCCGCCTTGCGCCGCGCAACCGCCTCTTCCAGATAGATCACCATCACCACCGCTGTTTGCACCGCCGTTCCGAACAGCGCAATAAAGCCTACCCACACCGCAACTGAGAAGTTGAGCCCCAGAATCTTCACCAGAAAAATTCCGCCGCTGAGTGCGAAGGGAACCGCCAGCAGCACGTGCGCCGCCTCCTTTGCCGAGTGATAGGTGCGATAAAGCAGAACAAAAATCACCAGCAGCACAACGGGAATCACAAGCTCCAGCCGCTTCCGCGCGCTGATCTGGTTTTCGTATTGGCCGCTCCACTCCACGTAGTAGCCTGGCGGCATCTTCACCCGTTCAGCCACCACGCGCTTCGCCTGTTCAACAAAACCGCCCACGTCGCGTCCGCGCACGTTCAACAGAACCGCCCCGCGCAACAGGCCGTTTTCACTGCTGATCATCGACGGCCCCGTGGTCGTTTTCATGGTGATCACTTTGCTGAGCGGAACCTGTGCGCCGCCGCTTCCCGTCACCAGAATCTCGTCCAGTTGTTGCGGATTCTGGCGGAAATCGCGCGCATACCGAACCCGCACCGGGAAGCGCTGTCTGCCCTCGATCGTGGTCGTCAGGTTCTTGCCGCCAATCGCGGTTTCAATCGCGTCCTCCACATCCGCCACATTCAATCCGTACCGGTCCGCCGCGGCGCGGTCCACGGTCATCTCCAGATAAGGCGAACCCGTCGTCCGCTCGGCATACAGATCCACGGCCCCCGGAACCTGCGCCACCGCTTCCTTGACCTCCTCTGACTTGGCCTCGATCACGCCCAGGTCGGGGCCAAAAACCTTGATGCCTACCTGCGTGCGGATGCCGGTCGAGAGCATGTCGATGCGATTGCGAATCGGCTGCGTCCAGATGTTGGTCACGCCCGGAATCTGCAGCTTCTCATCCAGCCGCGCAAGGATTGCGTCCTTGGTCAGCCCCTTCGGCCATTGGGCCTTCGGCTTGAAGGTAATGGTCGTCTCGCTCATGTTTACCGGCGCGGGATCGGTGGAGGTTTCCGCCCGTCCCACCTTTCCCACCACCATCGCGACAGCCGGATCGGCGGAGAGGATGCGGTCCTGCTGGCGCAGTATCTCCGTTGCCTCGGTCAGCGAGATGCGCGGGTCCGTAATCGGCATAAAGAGCGCCGTCTCCTCATCCAGCGGCGGCATAAACTCGGAGCCGATCGTCGTTGCCGTGTAAAGCGCGCCGATCAGCAGCGCCATCGCGGCGCTCAGCGTAATCATCCGGTGACGCAGCGCCCAGCGCAGCACGGGTTGATAGATGCTGTGCAACAAACGCATGATCGGGTTCTCGTTTTCTCTGTGCAGCTTGCCGCGAATCAGAAACGTGCACAGAACCGGAACCAGCGTGATGGCCAGGATGGTGGAGCAGACCATCGCGAACGTCTTGGTAAAAGCCAGGGGGTGAAACATCTTGCCTTCCATGCCGGTCAGTGCGAACACCGGAACAAAAGCAAGAATGATGATGACCATCGCAAACGAAATCGGCCTGCCCACCAGCCGCGCGGCATTCAGCGTAATCTCCCAGATGTGATCGCGATAGTTGCCGTGCTCCGCTTCGTATTGCTCCGCCTGGCGAATCACGTTTTCCGTCATCACGATGCCCGCGTCCACCAGCACGCCGATGGCAATGGCGATTCCTCCCAGCGACATGATGTTCGACGAGATGCCCGCGCCCTTCATGAACAGAAACGCGCCCAGCACGGCCAGAGGCAGGGGAATGGTGACCACCAGGATGCTGCGGAAGTGCCAAAGAAAAAGCACGTGCGCCAGCGTCACCAGGATCAGTTCTTCAATCAGTGCGTGGCGCAGCGTGTCTACCGCGTGATCGATGAGAATGCTGCGGTCGTAAAACGGAACAATCTTCACGCCGGCCGGCAACCCCGGCTGTATCTCGCCAATCTTCTGCTTGATGGCGGCAATCACTTCCCGCGCGTTGGCGCCGTAGCGAATCACCACCACGCCGCCCACCGCTTCTTTTCCATCCTTGTCCAGAACGCCGCGGCGGAACTCCGGACCAAGCTGCACGCTGCCCACGTTGCCCACGGTCACCGGCGTGCCGTTGTAGGCGCCCAGCGAAATATCTTCAATGTCCTTCAGGCCGCGGATCAGTCCGATGCCGCGAATCATCTCCTCCGTGTCGCCTGTCTCAATCACCTTCGCGCCCACGTTGTTGTTGCTTCGCTCCACGGCGGCAACCACATCCTTCAACGCCACGTTGTAGGCGCGCAGCTTGATCGGATCCAGATCGATCTGGTACTGCTTCACAAATCCGCCCACGCTGGCCACTTCCGCCACGCCCGGCACTGAGTTCAGTTGGTACTTCACGTACCAGTCCTGGATCGAGTGCAGCGTGCCGCTGTCGTAAGGGCCCTCGACCGTGTACCAGTAAACCTGGCCCACTCCGGTGGCGTCCGGCCCCATCATCGGCGTTACGCCTGCCGGCAGAAAACTGCCCGCCAGGCTCAGCCGCTCCAGCACCCGCGTCCGCGCGAAGTAGATGTCCACGGAGTCCTCGAAGATCACGTTCACCATCGAGAATCCAAATGCCGAGGAAGAGCGCACGTCGCGCACATGAGGAAGCCCTTGCAGGTTCACCGTGAGCGGATAGGTAATCTGGTCTTCCACTTCCTGCGGGCTGCGCCCCTGCCATTCCGTGAACACGATGACCTGGTTCTCGCTCAGGTCGGGAATCGCGTCGATAGGCGTGTGCAGCAGCGCCCAGTAGCCCCAGACCGCCAGCGCGGCATACACGCCCAGAATCAGCCAGCGGTTCTTCATGGAGAATTCGATAATGCGGTTGATCATGGCTGGCTCCTACCGGGCGCTGAGATGCGTGTGTGTTGAGGCAATCACGTTGCCGTTCTTTGTTGCCTCCACCAGTACGTTCCACGTACCCGCCATCGGCGGCTGCCCCTTGCCCATGTACATCGCGTGCGCAGCCATCCACGGCAACTCGAAGGAGCTCTTCATCTCCGGCATGTTCATCGCGGGCATCGCCGGCATAATCAGCGTCACCGTCACGCGCGCATCGGCAATCGGCTTCCCAGTCGCATCCGTCAGGCCGGCGTGGAATGTGTTGTCCTCGCCCGCCTTCAGCGGATTCGCGTCCGCGTGAAACTCCATCTGCGCAGCGCTGCCGCCGCCGTTCTTGCCCGTCGTGCCCGCCGCGGCAGCCTGTCCCTGCGCTCCGCCGCTGAACTCCTTCGATCCCCCGTAGAGCCCCGACATGCCGGAGCTCAGGTGCGCCTGCGAATCAATCAGGAAGTTGCCGTTCAGCACCACCTTGTCTCCGGCCGCCAGTCCCGCTGAAACCGGAAACAGATCGTCGGAGGGCGCTCCCACCTGCACTTCGCGCGCTTCAAAAACGCCGTTGGGCCTGGCCAGGTACACAATCTTCCGCGTCCCCGTATCCAGCACCGCCGAGCGCGGAATCACAATCGTCGGCTGCGCCGCGCGGCTCACAAATGTCGCGTTCACAAACATGCCCGGCAGCAAACGCATACCTGGATTGGCCACATGCACATGCACCGGAACCGTGCGCGTCTGCTGGTTCGCAGCCGGCTCGATAAAGTCCACGTGCCCGTGCAGCGTCTTGTTGGGCAGCGACTCGGCAGTGATCTCCACCTCCTGTCCCTGGCGAATCTGCGGCAGTTGCTCCTCGTACACATCGGCCTTGATCCACACCTGGCTCAGATCGGCCACGGTAAACAGCGTGTCCCCCGCATTCACATATTGCCCCTGCGTCACCTTGCGCTCCACCACCGTTCCCGTGGCATAGGCGTAGATGGTCACGTGAGGCACCCCATTTTTCTCCGGCGCGTCCATCTGTTTGCCGCTGATGCCCCACAGCTCCAGCTTGTGCTGGCTCGCCTTCACCAACGCATCGGCCTGCGTGCGCACAAATGCGTCGTCCGATTGGCGAAGCCCGTTGCGATTCTCCTCGGCCAGTCGATATTCCTCAATCGCCGTTTCCACTTCCGGGCTGTAGATATCGGCCACCGGCTGGCCGTTGCGCACGCGCTCCCCTGTGTATTGCACATAGAGCTTGTCCACGCGTCCGCCAATCCGTGCGCTCACCGCCGCAAGCTGCGCCTCCGGCTGCTCCACCCGCCCAAATGAATCGATGTCCGTCTTCAGAGCGGCAGTCCGCACCTCGGCAACCTGAACGCCCGCGGCGGTAATCTCGGCCGGGCTCAGTTCAACCGTGGTCCCGGGCTGCGTCCCGGGCGCGCTGGTAGCGGGTGCGCCAGGCTGTGCCACTGTACCGGGTTGTGCCGCCGCAACCGCCGGCGTAGCCGGAAACCAGCGCATCCCGCGCGCCCCAGCCAGGCCCAGCGCCAGCACTACTGCCAAAACGCCCGCTCCTGCGCCCATTGCCAACAGTTTCTTTTCCCTGTTCGTCATTTGCTGCTCCCGTCTTTGCTGATTGGGTCCGTGCTGGTTGGGTTCGTGCTGGATGAGTCTGTGCCCGTCTGGGCGGGCGTCCCCACCGCCCCTGGAACCTGCGTGCCAATGGCGCGTTCCAGCTCCGCAATGCCCGCGTCTGTCTCTGAAGAGGCTTTGTAGTAGGCGGTCTGAATCTCCAGCAGCAGGTTTTGGCTTTCAATCAGCGTCAAAAACTGCGCGCGATTGTTCTGGTAAGCGGCCGTGGACGCTTTGAATGCCGCATCGGCCTGCGGCAGCAGCGTGTCGCGGTACACCTTCACGCGCTTCTCGGCGGCCAGCGTCGCAATCTCTGCCCGCCGCACCTCCAGAAACACCGCGGAACTCCGCGCCTCCAGTTCGGCCTCTGCCACTTCGGTGGCCGCATCGGCCTGCTTCGCCTCGCCCTCATGCCGTGCACGATTCCACCGGGGCAGGTTCGTCGTCATCTCGGCCATATACGCGTTGCGCGACGGGGAACCGGCCGGCATCAACATGTAACCCAGCGCCACCGTGAAGTCGGGCTTCATCGCCAGCCGCGTGGTGTGCGCCTCGTCCTTTGACTTCGCAATCTCCGTGCGCAGCCCCGCAAGCTCCGGCCGATGCAAAACCGCCAGCCGCTCCAGCTCTTCAATCGACGGCAGCTTCCCAGCCGTCGCATAGTCGCCGGCAATCTCCAGTTCCTCGTCCGGACGCCGGCCCATCAGCGTGTTCAATCCCGCGCGCGCCGTGTCCCGCTCTTCGTCCAGTTCGATCCGCTGCTCGTCCAGGCGGGTCAGCGCCATTTGCGCCTGCAACACGTCGGCCTGGGGAACCTTGCCCGTCGTGTACTGCACCAGCGTTGCGGCCACCGCTTCCTTCAGCAGCGCCGCCTGCCGGTCCAGCAGCTTTCTCTGGTCCGCATTCCGCATCAGTTCCGCGCACGTCTTGCGCACTTCAGCCGTCACTTCCTGCCGCGTCGATTCCAGATCGCTGGCCTCGGCTTCCACATCGTCCCCGGCAACTCTCTGGCGCGCACTCCGCTTCTCTTTGCTCAGGAAGGTCTGTTGCACGCTGAACATCATCTGCGCCTGGTTCAGATCCCACGGCTTGCGCAGCGGGGTCTCCCAGTCGCGCACCATGAACAGGGGATCGTCCAGGCTGCCTGCGGTTGTGGTTTTGGCTCGCGCCAGGGACAGGCGACGCACCGCCGCGCGAATCTCGGCATTCGACGCGAGCGCCTGCGCCACCGCATTCTCTACGGTCAGCGGCACTGCGTTCGGCCCCGCGGGCAAACCCGGGTCAGCGGCGGAGCCGGGCTCCGTCTGCCCGAAACAGGCAAGGGACAGCGCCAGCAACAGCGGCGCAACAACATAACTTGATTTCACTCTTCAACTCCGTGGGTATGGGCAGGTGAAACATTCCAGGGCGCAGTAAGGCGCACCCCGGCGAGCCACGGTGAAGCGAGTGCTAGATTCTCAGAGTGAATGCGCCCGTAGGCGGAGATTGCGGAGGGATGACCGCCAGGGCCACAAACTCGCCCGGCGTAGAGCGTTCGTTCGCGCCGGCAAACTCCTGCGCGCCAGGCAAGGGAGCAGAAACGGTAACAGCCGGCGCAACCACAATGGCCGGCAGTATCGGCCGCGCCGCGCAGCAGTTATTGCCCTGCATGCTCGCGCCGCTTTCCGCCATCCCGGCGCAGCAGGCGTGCATCGCCTTGTGTGCCGGTTGCAGGCAGGTCTCCGCAGGCGCAGCCAGGGCTCCCATCAAGACGATGGCCACCGCCGCGCGCTGAAAGACGCCCTGCAACATGCTTTCAGCTTACAGCAGTACTCAATTCCTGCGGTGATCCATATCACACACAATTTCAACCGAATCGAAGGCCCTGCCACGCACGCCCGTTTTTGCTCCGCCGCGTTCAATTTAAAATTGGTCAAGCAAAGACGGATTTTTCATCGCGTAAGTATCAACAAATCAGAAATTTAAAGATATGGTAGGGGCGGCTAAAGCCGAACTGTCCTCCCATTGAAAACGGATGCCTCGCTCATCTGAAAGTCCAGGGGCCCGCCCCCATTTCCCCATTCCGGCTTCACCGGATGAATTGCGGGGCCGGCGGCTGCTCCCTGCGGGCCAGAGCGTACACCGCCACCAGCGCCGCGGCGAATCCCGCCGCAGCCCCAATTCCGAGCGCCCAGCGGGAGCCGAATTGGTTGGCAACCCAACCGGTGATCGGCGCTCCAATCGGCGCTCCGCCCAGTGCGATCGCAACCCGCAGGGCCATCACCCTGCCCCGCATCGCCGGCTCTGTCGACAGTTGCATCATGCTGTTGGTGCCGTTGGTAAACGTCAACCCAGCCGCCCCGATAACCACCAGCGTCGCCCCAAACCACCAGTATCCGGGCGACAGTGCGGCCACAGTGCAGCCAAGCCCGAAGACCCCGGCCCCCGCCATCAGCGACGCCAGGCTTTGTCTTCTCCGGCTCGCCGCAAACAAGGCCCCTGAAACGGTGCCCACCGCCATCATGGAAAACAGCAAACCGAACTCCCGCGCATCGCAGTGGAAGACATTCACGGCCATGGTCGAGATGAAAATGGGAAAGTTCATGCCAAAGGTCCCCAGCAGAAACAGCATCACCAGAATCGCCCTCAGGTCCTGCCTTTTCCACACGTAGCCAAGCCCCTCCAGAAATCCTGAGGCAGTCGGATGCGCCCTGGCGCTTTTATGCAGCTCCGGAATTCGAAAGAAAGACATCGAGATCAGAACCGCCGCAAAAGACAGCCCGTTCAGCAGAAAGGCCCATCCCAGGCCAACGCGTGCAATCAGCAAGCCGGCGGCCGCGGGACCGATCATCTGCGCCGCATTGAATGAGGTTGAATTCAATGCCACGGCATTCGGCAGATCCCCGTCGCCCACCATCTCCGCCACGAACGTCTGCCGCACCGGCGCATCCAGCGCAGCCGCGCAACCTGACAGGAAAGCCAGCACATACACGTGCCAAAGCTGGACGACTCCTGCAATCGTCAGCGCTCCCAGAATCAGCGCCAGCATGCCCATCGCCGCCTGGGTCGCCATCAGCAGCTTGCGCTGATTCAGGCGGTCCGCGGCCAGTCCCGTCCAGGGCAACAGCAGCAGCAGCGGGGCAAACTGCAGGCCGATCACAATGCCCAGCGCCGACGCATCGTGATGGGTCAGTTGCGTCAGCACCAGCCAGTCCTGGGCCACGCGCTGCATCCAGGTGCCGATGTTGGAAACCAGGGCCCCGGCCGTCCACAAGCGGAAGTTGTAGCTTCTCAGGGAGCGGAAGGTGCCCGGAAATGGGTTCTTCATGAGCGCGCGGGCGCGTTGCCCCCATGGAACTGCCCGAAGTGACGCGACGAAAAGATGCTGATCAGCAGCGCGCCCAAGCCGAACGCAACAATGTGACTGGTCGCCCGCGGATCGAAGGCGCCCACGCGCGCCACCAGCAAATACGCAACGGCCGCATTGAAGAAACCCCAGACAACATTGACCGTTGCAGAGGAGAGCCCTTCGCCGGGCGGTTTGGCAAAGGGACTCTGAAAGGCGCGTCCCATGGTGCCGGAGACAAAGTGAGGAATCGCGTTTGCCGCTAGAAAGCCACCAAAGAAATACGAAACAAGCCAAAGCCAATTCATGGTGCGGAACTCCTTTTATTCAAGTCAAAATGTGAGCGGGCAAATAACAGGCCTTGTGGACTCAATCCCCAGTCAGCCGCTTCAGCAGTTCGAGTGCCGCCTGCAGTTCCCTCTGCTCATGAACCGAAAGCTCCCGGGAAATGGTCGCGGCGAGCCAGTCCTGTCTCTCGGCCCTGCCCTCCTCGAGCCACTTCAGGCACTTGGGCGTGAGGGCCATCAGGGTTTGCCGCCCGTCGCCCGGGTCGGCAGAGCCGCGCACCAGGCCCGCTTCCTCGAGCGGCGTAACAATGGCGCTCATGGATTGCGGGCGCATGCCTTCGGCTCGCGCCAGGCTTGAAACCGTCGCCGCCCCATCCCTCTCGAGTCGAAGAACAACGGAAGTCTGGGACGGCGTCAGATCGTTGCCGCCTCCGTGCTCGCGCACCAGCATCTTGAGCTTCCGGAACACCGTGCGCATCTCGGCGGCAAGCGTCCACGCGAGCCCGGTTTGAGTAGATGACTTTCGATTGCCCACCAGATCAATATCTCATATATACAGGTAAACTGTAAAGGTAAACTGCGTACATTACCTGTAACCGTCTTGGCTGGCCTGGAACTCTTGTCCTTATGAACGGCTGGCCGCATGCCATTCCCGGCCATCAAATTCGGGTGCCCCATCCTTCCGCAGCCTCATCGCGGAAGGGTGGGAGACCACACCGTCTGAGTTCCAAAAAATCCGGAAAACGCCGCAGCGCCATGGAACCGCAACGGCATCTAAGACATTTATTATCAATAACGTAAAGTAACGGTTGAGGCGGCGAGAGTCGGATTCTTGGACAGCACTGATTCTAAATAACTTTGTGATAATAAAAGGCCGCTAGAAACGCACAGGACTCAGGAAACGCGGTAATCACAAACGTATCACACACACGGAATCTTTTGAGGCGCTCAACTCGTTCAAAGAAATTCGTGAACTCTAGTGTCTTGAGTCTAAAGTTCGCGTACAAAATTGGGCGACGGAATCGAGGATCTGGTCTGCAGTTTTGTGCCAGACGAATGGCTTTGGATTTTTGTTGTGGTGCTGTATGTAGCTCCTGATAGCGGTCTCCAGTTCTTTGGTTGAGCGGTGTACGCCGCG
>Ga0316217_10000406_pt1 | contig 61964 bp, 60 predicted proteins | sample 1anoAmetaG_FD_203633 | JGI IMG/M metagenome (GOLD analysis project Ga0316217, IMG submission 203633) | Freshwater microbial communities from Trout Bog Lake, Wisconsin, USA - 1anoA | ecosystem: Environmental > Aquatic > Freshwater > Lake > Hypolimnion/Profundal zone | place: USA: Wisconsin... | reverse complement strand
ATGCGGCTCGCGGTCACCCAGCCCAGGTACCTTGACGATGCGCCGGACGGCGGGGCCGAAAGCCGCGAGCGCGTCGAGCCGCCTTACCTCGGAGCGCCAACCTGCGCTGCCCGCGCCCGCACCAGCAAATTGAACCAATCGTGGGCTCGCATGGTCACCAGCCAGTCGCCCCGGTTGCGCTTGTGGGCGACGACCGGAATCTTCTCGGCGGCGTCCTCAACCGCCTGGGCCATCGCCTCGTTGACGTTGAGGCGCTCAACAGCCTTGACCTCAAAATGGAACCCTGGCAGGTCGGGGCATACGACATCAGGTGAGTCGGGCGTGCCGGAGAATTGCTGCCCGCGCCGGGCGTGGTAGCCGTGGGCGACGAGTTCGTCGCGCCAGGCGCGTTCACCGCGTTTGCCCTTTTGGCAGGAGTTCACAACTTAGATACCTTGTCGGTTCGAGTCCTGGCTCTGGTTCGCCAGGGCCATGCCGCCGTGGGGCGGCTGCCGGACGCAAGGCCGGTATTGTCTCCCTGGCCGTCCCTTGTCCGGCGTCATTATTCATCAAGGGTTATCGTGATCTTGCGGGCGACAAACTCAATGCCCTGCCTGCGCGTCAACCTGTTCATCTTTGCTGCCTGCTCTATCGCTTTTTTCGCGTTTTCCTCCACCCTGAACAGCTTCGCGTTTTGTTCGTTTAACGCGCCCCACCAATGCCAGGTATATTTGGAAAGCCGCTCCGCCTTCTCCGCTGCCTCAGCCGCCTCCAGCGCCGCCACGTCCGCCGCCTCCAGCGGCACCGGCCCAGTTGTGTCCGACATGTCAATCCAGGTGTTAATAGCATCACGCAGGTTGTAAAGGGCCTGTCGAGCGTCATCGCGAAGGCTGGGAGTAGAAAGCGCTGGCAGTTGCGCCTGGATGGTCTTGGCGAGCGCCTCTATCCCCGCCGCCGCCCCTATAGGCACCGCTTCCACCGTCGCTGTCGCCGCCTTCTTAGGCTTCTTGGCTTGGGGCGCGATCTTGTCCACGATCTTCTGGACGAGTTTCTCGGTTATCGGCTTGTTGCCGCTCTCATCGTGGGCCGAGGCCCAGATGTCGATGACGAGTTGCGGCTTGTCGGCAATATGGCGTATCGGGCGCATGGGGTGTGCCGTCACGGGCAGCCAGGATTCCGCCACGGCGGAATTTTTCGGCATAACGAACGACCTGAGAGCCTTAATTATGTGCCCGTAGTCTTTCCAGTCATAGGCGACCGTGTGATTGATGCCGAACTCTTCCTTGCATAGAGCCACCCATGTCCTGCCGCCCCAGAGTTTCGGGTGGTCGAAGAGATCGGCTATGGCTTCGTACACCATCAACGCGCATGTTTCCGCCCTGGATCGCAGTGCCTTGATGTTCGCGACGCGGTCGTCCAGGTCCCGCTGCTCGGCGGGCGTGAGCGATTCGACTGTGCCCGCGACGACGACCGCCTTGGGCTTGGGGATGACGGCGAGCGCCTCGGATTCAGGGACGACGGTGAGCACGACCACCTTGGCGGCGTCTGGAGCAGGGTTCTCACTTTGCTTTATCAGCGTTTGCTTCTTCGCCGCTTTGGCACGGGGCATAGAAGACCCCATGAAGGCGATGTAATCTTTGAGTGAAGGATTCTCCGTTTGCTTTCTCGACGCCCGCCTCTTCGCCGCCGCCGCATTGGGGTCAGTGGTGCTGGACAGCATTTTGGCGGTGGAATCCTCGATGGAAGGAACCTCGATGGGGCTGAGGGGCTTCGCGGCGGGCTCCTGGGCGCTGGACAGCACTACGGCTGAGGCATTGATGTCTGAGACCTGCGGCGCATTTACTGTATCGTTGTCGGTGTTCATTTTGCTTGGCGTTCTGTCTTTTATCAGCGACTTAACTGGGGAAAGAAGCCCGAAGCGAGCTGCTCGGACGAGCCACCAGCGGCATGATCATCTGAAAGAATGGATCTTCGCTGGTGATATAATTGAGCCCGCCTCGGGTTGTGGGGTTGCTGAAGATGTCATTGCGCGTTGGCCATCTCTGGCCTGCTGTGGCCGTTAAGCTTAAACGTGCGGAAGTTAGGCTCTGGCCCGAGCATAGCCTGTACCTTTGCTACGTCGCGAATTTTGCCGAACTCACGGTTCCAATCGTCGTCGTAGCGCCTCTTCTCGCGCATAAACTCCCTGAATAATGGTGTATCAACGCCTCGCCCGCACGTAGAGTTGGGGCATTTGACCCCATCCCTCCGGTCGGAGGCGCTGAGCGTCAACTTCCAGCCGCAGCAAGCGCAGACGACCTCCACGGGGTCGTCGATCTTCTCGGCACAGGCTTGAGCGGTGGCCTTGGTCCTGACAGGCTTAGGATGGAACTCAGCCACCAGGCTCTCCAGGCCACTGGCGACCTCATCGATGTGCTGCTCCAGCTCTATGCCCTCCTCCTCCGGCGTGCCCTTGGGAATAAACTGGGCCTTCATGACCTTCCGGATTTCCGTGATGAGCTGGTTGTCCCTCCAACCGAAGACCTGAGCTGCGTCCGTGTCCTGGAGCACTCCCTTCCACTTTTTACCCAAGCAGATTTCCAGGCTCTCCGTGTTCTGGCAATGGACGTAGCCGTAAGTGCTGCCATCTGCATTGGTTACCCTCTTGCCGACTCTATGCCATGCCATACTGATGACTGCCATGGTGGCGAGGGGACCCCACTTCTGATTATTATGGTGAAACTCAACCGCCGCTTCCCGTTCGTCCTGGGTTAGCCTTCGATCCTCTTTCCAAAATTCGTTCCTCACTATCTGGAGGCAGACATCGAACTCCTCGATCCACTTTCGGTCTCCTGGGTCCTCTTCTGGATCTTCCTCCCCTGCTTCCGGGTCCTCTGTCTCTGGATCTATCTCCTGCTGATCCTGTGCTCCTGGATCCTCTAACTCCTCTGGCTCTGGCTCCTCCGAGGGGGTCGAGGGGGGCGTTAGCCCCCCCGTCGCTGAAAGCGAAACCGACGACGACTCTTGGGGGTCCGGGGGCGAAGCCACCGGTGTCGTCTTCGTTGGCGCTTCTTTGAAGCTTCTTTGGGGCTTAGGCGAAGCGCGATCGTCAGTATCAGCCGGTAAACACGACTCAGAATCCGTGTTTACATTTGCATACGAGGGGGTTTGCCCCGCCTCTAAAGGGGGTTTGCCCCGCCCTGCGGGTGGGTTTGCCCCGCCCTTTTGGGTGGGTTTGCCCCGCCCTTCTTCGGCTACGGGGTGGGTTTGCCCCGCCCTCTCAGTAGAGTTTGTAGACATTTTCTCGGGGTGGGTTTGCCCCGCCCCATCGGAGATTGTTACCTGAAGAAGTCTCTTGCCGCCCAAGTGGCTGACCTTGATAAATCCCCTGGCCTTGAGCCTGGCAACCATGTCCTTGACGCCTTCCTCGGAGATAGCCAATTCAATAGCGAACGCCTCGTTACTCTTAAAACAACCCTGCTCGCCAGCCTCCAAGTGACTGATATCCGTGAGTAGCGTCTTATCGCTCCAGCTAAGGTCCGGCTGGAGATAGATGATAGCCGGAAACGACACCGGCACGAGCCCCTCGCGGCAGCGGCGGCGATGCCAAGCATCGACCTTCACTATACAACGGGCGAAGAGTTTTCGGGCGGCAATCACGTCATCCGGCAGACCGCCAGGATCTGGTTTGAGTCGGATCTGATCGTTAAGTTGGTCCGCTACCAGAAACTTCTGTTTGCGGCTCATCAGCCTGAGCGCACACTCGCCGAGGCACATTTGAACGTCGCCTAAGGGCTCCGCGAACTGCCGCCTATGCGGGCGCTTGGCGCTCATTTGCCCCTCGCCTCCAGCGCCCAGCGCAAGCGGCACAACTCAGCCGCCACGGTGAGGGTGGTCGTGGCCAGCTCCAAGGTCACGGCCAACACAATGTTCGCGGTCTGGGCCGGGAGGATGAAGATGTTGTTGTCGGCGTCGAACCTGTCGCAGTCGACCTCCTGGACGTTCAGGCCCGGATACGCGCACCCGATGTGGTGTAGCGCCGCCCGCCCGGTTGCGTCGGCGTCGATGACGCTGAGCAACTCGCTGGCTTGGGCGACATTTTTGGGGATCGCCACGAACTCGTTGTACTCGGGGGTGGCCACGGCTGCGTCTTGCGGCCCCATGACGGCCTTGAGAGGGTGCATGGAAGCAATGATGTTCTCGGTGGCGCTCAAAGGGTCGGCGGCGGGCTCCAGTTCCACGCCGCGCAGCCCGTTGGCGTAGATGCCCGGCGTCGGGCGGTTGGGCGGCAGATTGAGGTCCGGCTCCATGACCGCCATTGGGTCGGATCCGAGCCAGGGCGAGCGATCCAGCCGGTGCCGAGCGATGGCGGGCGAAGGGGCCAAATCGCTGTTGCGATGATCAGGCGGGACAGGTATGTTCTCCACTGGAATGCGGTGTTAAGTGTTCTGGGCCGGATAGCCTCCGGCCCTTTCTGTTTCTGGGACTCACACGCCTCCCGCCTTTTGGATCCGGCCCAACTCGCCACGAGGCACCCGCCAGTGGCGACCGAATTTGATTGCGACGATGCTTTTCTCTCTGATCTTGCGCCGCACCGTCTCGACGTTGACCCGATAAATTGCCGCGATTTCGTTCGTCAGGAGGAGCTCGCGGTCCCCTCCGTTCGGTTTGTCTTCAATAGGCACGTGAGGATAATACTCGGCACGCCGCGATGGTATTTGACGTGATGACGCCTGTTTCCACTTGTGGCTGGTCAGTTCCCCGCCTTGGCCACCGGCAGCCATTGGAGTTCCCTGCGGAAGGCTGGAACGGACACCGAGTTCCCTAAAACGACCCGACTTTTTTCCGAACTTTAGTTTGACATCGCCCTGGCGGTTACGGGGGGCTCGATTTCGCCGCCCTAACCATAGGGATGCGCCCACGGTAGATTCGCAGTTCATCCTTCAGGAGTTTGTTTATCTCCAGCAAGGTCAGCGTCTGGCGATCCATGATGTGTTTGCCCTCCTCGGCACTGAAGACACGTTTGAGGGCCTTCCGCAATCCCTTCACGGTCCCGATGCTGCCCACCATGGAAATGCCCGCAGGGCGGTTCACCAGATCGTCGTGGTGGAAGAACCCTTGTCCAAACTCATTGTTGAATTTGAGCCTACCGGTGGGTTTCTCAGCGCTGACGCCGCCGACAAGCCTGAGGAGAGAACTTGCTCCACCCCGAGCCGCCTTCTGAACCTCCAGGACCTCCTTCAAGGAGTAGTTTCGGTGGAGCGCGTCTCCGCCGTCACGGTGGGTTCGATCCATTTTGTTGAACGCCTCGGCAATGACCTGGTAGGGCTCCAAACGCTCGGCGTCGCTTAGCAGCGTGTACGCCTCAGCCAGGAAGTCCTTGGGTGCCCTCGCAACAGACGGGTGCTGGATGTTGTAGTTGATCGCGATGAGAGCGGCGAGCGTGGCCACTTCACTTGGGCTCGGGCGCGGAGGTTCACTGGTGACTCCTGGTTGGTGCGCTACCTCTGCCGAGCGCGGTTTTTCTTTAGCGCCGTCCGCGCCGCCTGGGGGGAGTCCGTTCTCAACGGCGGGCTTCACTGGCGTGGAGGGCGTTTTCTTGTAGGGTTTCATCTATGCCACCGCCTTCTTCACGGGGTCTTTAACAGCCACCGTGGCGCAGGACCGGGCGCAGCAGCCGAAAAAGCCAGCCTTTGGACTTCACGTTCACAATGATGGTCACCGCTTCATTGGCATCTTTGAGCCAGAGTTCATAGCTCCATGTGCCGTTCCCTTGGCCGTGTGGGTCCAACACCATCTTCTTGACCAAGCCATGAACAGCTTGGCGCAATCTGAGGCGAAACTCCGGGTCCTTGGCCTTGTCCGCCAGGGTGTCGCGGAAGGCCTCATAGGCAACCAAGCCGGGTGTCTCGCCCTTCACACGGATGCTCTCAAACTCAATGGCGGCTTGAAGCTCCTTGGCCTTGGACTGTTCGCGCTTTAGGGCGCTATAGAGGATCTTGGGCGGATCGTCGTCGCCCAGGAAGGCTTTGCTGAGCTTCGCGATCTGTTTCTCGGCTTCTACGAGCTGAGCCCGCAGCTCCTCCAGCTTGGAGGGCTTGGCCTCTTTGGTGGTCAACATTGACCGCACTAAATCATTTTCGGCCAGGAACCCGAGAAAGGACATTTCGATGATCGGCAGCGGCGCGGTCTTAAAATCGCAAGTGCTCTTACCCGAAGATGCGCCGCCGCAAACGAGCCTGGGATCGTCGCCCTGATTTGAGGTATGGGCAACCAGGAACTGACCACAGCGGGCGCAAATCGCTATCTTTGTGAAGAGATTTACCTGGCTGCCTCCACGGCGCGTCTGTTTCCTGGCAATTTCCAACTTGGTTTGGGCGACGCAGAAGGTTTTTTCGTCGATGATGGGTGGCCAGACGTTAGCCGTAGGTGGGTCGGTGTGGGTATAGTGGCCGGTGGCGGCTCGGTTAGTCAAAAGATGCCTGATGCTGGACACATTCCAAGCAGGGTGCTTGCTGGTGGTAATCGGGGCGGTGCCTGCGGCGAGCAGCTTCCTGCAAATTTCGAGCAGGCCGTGGCCTTCGCAAGCCCAGTCGAACATCTGGCGCACGGTGTTCGCTTTGGCTTCGAGGACGACCGGCTTGTCCTGCTTCTCATCCCACTCAAGCCAGCAGGGCAGGCGGTTCATCCGCACGGGTTTGCCGGACGCGGCAATCGCTTTTTTTGTCTCCCAGACGGACTTGATACGCTCCGATTTCTTCTTGTTTTCGGCGTTGCCCAGGACAGCGCCGAAGAAGTTGGGATACAGGACGGCGGGATTCGAGAAATTCTCTTTAGTGACCCGCACGCCTGTCCGCAAGAAGGCGATCTCGACGCCGTTCTGGACTTCGGCCCGCAGGCACAACAACGCGTCGAGCGGGTCTTCCCGGCTCCAGCGATCCGTGTCCTCAATCAGGATCACGTCGCCCGGCTGGACGTGCTTCAGCAGGCGACCGAGCGCTCCATTCTCGCGGTGCTTGCCGTGGTAGGCGCTGATGCCCTTATCGGCGAAGGCCAGGTCGGACAGTCGCAGGCCGTTGGCCGCGCAGTAGTTCTTGGCAAGCGTGAGCTGGCGGCGCTCGCTGTCCCCCATCTCTTGCTCGGGCGTGCTGAACCTGACATAGCTATAGGCGGTGGGTGCGGGACTGATTGATGATGTTGATTTCGTGCCTGGAGTATAGTGCGACTCATAATATTATGCAACCAGGCCGCCAGCCCTTGCGAGGCGGCGAACAGATACACGTTCGCCGCGATAAGACCTGTATCGGTGTAAAAATAGGACTTTTGAATCTCCGGGTCGCCGATATTTCGGTCGGGTTGCCCCGGCCCCGTATCGTACCGGGCGAGGTCGACGACGTAAAAGATGTTCACTGGAGCGGACGAGGCCGCCCCTCGCCCAGCCCTCGCGCGGAAGTCCCCGGCCACGACCGGTGTCAGTTGGTGAGGCGCCGCCGCGTACCGATAGACCCCGGCAGGCAGAGCGACGTAGAGGTCGATTTCCTGTGAGTTGCTCGCCGATGCCGCCGTCCGGCCCGGCTTGCCGAAGGACCCCTGCTCGCGGTTCACTCCGAAGGCGGCCCAAAGCAGGTTGGATAAAACCTGCGGCGGCAGTTCTCGCGCGCTGATGTTGCGCGTGGTCTTTCGCTCCTTCAGGGCTGCCAGGACGGATTTGCCGCCGTCGGTTTCGGGCTTGAGGAGGGTGATTGGTTTCAGGTCCTGGCTGGCGGTCGGCGCATCTTGCGCAAGGCTGGTTGCGGTCCCGGCCAACAGGGTGAGCGCGGGTAAAGTTTTCACGAACGTTCTGCGGTTCATCGCATGGTCCCTTCCGGTTCAAGTGGTTTTTGCTTCATACGTCTCCGCGCATGGGTCCAACGCGGGAACCCCGGAGCGGCTCCAGTTAAGTAACGACCCCGGTTCTTTGTCGAGCCTTTCGCTCAAAACGACGTACACGCAGGGCTGCTTGCGGTCGCGCTTCAGGTTGGCGACGCGGACGGAGCGGAGTCGGCCAGCGGCCGGGTCGAGCAGAACCACGTAAACGCTGTGGTGGTGTTCCGGCTGCTGTTCAGCCCGGATCCTCCTGTACGTCCGCCGCTTCATTCGCCCTCCACCGGCCCATCACTTCAGCCAGACAATGGTGACGCCCTCGTTCGTCGCGCCCAAGTCCGGGTCGCCGCGCAACTCCGGCGCCGCTTCGAGCAAGGCCAGCACCGTGTCGTTGAAGACGGAAAAATCCTCGCCCGCGATGAAGTCCTTGATGACGCCTTCCTTTTTCCGCAGCCCGAACGATTTCTTCAAGCCGACGCAGAGCGCGCCGCCCTTGCCGGAGGAGCCGTAGCCGTGAATCACTTTCAGCACCCTGGCCCCCTCCCGCTTGGCCTGCTTGATTTGGGCGGCAACCAGCCGCCGCGCCTCATCGAGGGTGGGCAGCCCGGCTTCGACGTTGAAAGTGCGAAGGGCGGTCATCGAAATTCAGTCATAGTGCCGGGGGCGGGGCGTCCTCGGGCGAAGGTTGGCCAGTCGCCTTTCGGCGGTCTGGTTTGCGGGGCCGGGCGGGCTTTGATCCGGGCGGCTTGATCGGCGCCGGTTTGGGATATTCCAGCGTCTTCTCGCCATTTACGAACCGGGCTTCATTCGCCCGCTCCTGCAACAGTTGGATGATGACCTCGACGCTTTTCGGCGGAAGCTCAAGCTCCATGGACGGGGCGGTCGCACCTTCCGGCGTGTAGCTCAGGGAAACAGCCTGATGAATCTGGTCCTCGCACGATACTGTGCCAATAGACAAAATGCCCGCATCGCGGAACTGGAGTCGCGTCCTCGGCATGTAAGCGTCAAAGCTGCTCGGCATAATCCTGTATCCTGTATTGAATTGTTTTTCTTGAAGGAGTCCGGAGATGCCCCGATCGTTGAGCGCCTCCGCCCAGCTCGCGGAAATTACCCGGCTCGCCTTCAAACCCGAAGATTAAGGGTTCTTGGCTGGCTGGCAAGCCTGGACCCGCAGCCGGATTCAGCCTCGTCCCATCGACGCGGGCTACCGGCGACAGGAAACTCCGGGCCGCGGCTAACGGCGATTAACCTCCGGCGCGCCCTCCTCCAACTCCACTCCCTGGAGCGACGGGTCCCCGTTGACCGGGTTGATCCGCGCCACGATCCCCCCGTCGAAGCGAACCGCGTAGGGCGAAAAGGACGGATCGGCTTCCGGGTAATCCGTGCTGATGAACTGCGCTCCGCTGGCCAGGGCCTGGTCTCGCCGACGCGTGTCATTGGTCCGCGCCTCAACGGTATCGGTATCGGCCCGCGTACGCACCAGAAACCCCGCCTTCACCAGTCCCCGGATTCGGTCAAAGTCCTCCATCGAGTCGTTGACCTTCATCCAGGCGGCGGCAGGATGGCTCGCAGGCACGGTCACGAAGGCCAGCCTGCCCGCCAGAGCGGGGCGCCCTTTGAGGTAGAGGTCGCGCGCGCGGCCTTCGTTATCCAGCCCAAAGATGACTTTGCCCCGCGCCGCCTTGAGCGTCGGCCAGCCGTGCCGGCGCAGCGCCTCCGGCAGCGTCGCCGCCCCGCCTCGCACGTCATCCGGCGTCAAAATCATCTTGCGGGGAAGCACCGAGCGTATCTCCGCCTCCAACGCGTCCAACTCCTGTTCCCCGAAGGGCACAGGGCGGGTGAGCGCCGGGTCCGGTTGGTCCTCCTTCAGTTCCAACAAAATAAAGAGGGGGAAGTGTCGGGGATGTCGCTCCGACCACGCCCGCACCTGCTGCAAGCCCTCCACCAGGGTCAAGACGCTGGAAAAATAATCCACGTCCTGGATGTGCATGACCTTGAAACCGGGCGCTCGCAGCCGTCCCGCCGGGTCGTGATTGGGCACCGGCGGCAGGCCGAGCGCCGCCGCCTGCTTGGGGCCTCGTGGGTCGGCGTACAGACCGCCCTTGGGATCGGCAAAGCAGTCCAATTCAATCTGTCTAATGCCCAGCCGCGACAACTGTTCCGGTAAGGGGCGATGCCCGTAATCAAGTCCTTGCGCTGTCTCTGGCGATTGCTGGCCGACCAGTTTCAGCAACGAAGGATGGGCGCGAAGGTGGTAGGAATTGTGTGTTCCGACCACTTGCACCTGGTTTATCCGCAGACGGTCGGCGGGTGTCGTGCAGCCCGCCATCAAACCCACAGCAATTACCACGGCCAAATGTCCTGCGCGCAGGCGCGGCAGGATGACGCCAACTACCACCTTCAAGGACGTTCGCGCTGTCATCGTCTCATGGTGTGGTTTCAGCCAGCGCCGAGGCAATCCAGAACCGCCGGAACCACCGGCGGCCTTTGTCCTGAGCGCTCCCGCCTCGAGTTAGTCCTTAACGGCCCCAGCCCATCAGGCCCAGGCCCCGTCTCGATGCGACCGGCTGGCTCCGGAGTCTTCAAATCAACCACCGTTACACCGTTCTCCGAACCAATCGCAACGTAAGCCCGCGAGCCGTCCGGCTGCATTAGAATGCCCGCAGCGCCGCCGCCAAGCGCAATCCGCTTAAGCTCCTTGCGAGCGACGGCATCTACCAGCACGAGGTCGCGACCGCCAAGCTCGGAGATAAACACCTATTCGCCAGCTGGTGTGAACTTGAGGCGGTTGGATGTTTCCCTTGTTCAGCACCAGGAGCGCCGCCGAAGGCGTTTCTGCTGCGAAATAGGTCGTCATTCCGACGCCATGACGCGAGCAGGATTGAATGCAGCTTTAATCTCATGATTCGACAGTTTTTCCAGTCATTTGTCTGTTCGGGGCCACGATAATCGCGGTCACCTTAAGCGAACATTAAGGCAAGCTAGAGTGGGAAACAGTCTCCGGCAACCAGCGGCGTCTGCTCGAAGCTGCACTTTCGCCCCGGAAGTGAGCGCACCTTGCCCTGGGGCCGCGCAGATTCCAGAATCCCTCCGTGGTGAACCAGTCGCCGCATACGTTGCCGGAGAGCCTCTCCGGGCTGATAGAGAGCGTTACCTTCCACAACGGCGAGAAGCGCGCCTGCTGGAATGCCACCTCCTGGTTGTAGAAACCTCGATGGTCGACGTGCTGCTGGTGAAGAACCTACCCCGCGTCCTGCCTGCCAACGCCAGCCATCTCATGGTCGGCGAAGTGGACCAACTCTCCCGTTCGTGGGGCCAGGCATGGTTCTTCGGCGCCTGATTGAAAGCGGCGTGGTGCCGGCGGTCCGGCAGACCGAGGTCTTCCGCCAGAAGGCGCATAGCGCTTTATCCCGGTATTGCCCCGAAACTTTGTCGAAAGTGCTCATAAAACCCGACCTCCGCCGCAAAGCATCATCTCCTCCGTGCCAACTCGTCGATGAATTGCTCGTTGATTTTCTTCAACTCCAAGAGTTGCTCCGCCACCTGTTCGAGGAATCCCTTACTCATTTCAACCACCTCGATGCCCTTTGTCTTTTTGCCATGAGTCAACAACCCGTTTTGCCTCCCTTCGGCTTCACCCCGCCGGTGGCTATTAATGTGAGTCAGCTCGCCTCCACCCGCCGACTCCATGCCGAATCTATTAGCGGCGGAAATGGCCACAATATTCCTCAGCTCCAAAGGGACGGAGGTCTCGCCCTGTGTAGCGCTGTGCAAAGCGGGGATGACCGATTGACGACAGGTCAGACGCGAAACCGGCTGGACGAGGATTCCTAACGGCGCCAAAATTGGGCGCGTTTTCCCTTGAACCTCTCCTCCCCTCCTGTCAGCATCCAGAGGCAATGAGTGAGACCGAGAAGCAGTTTCCCTTCGCGCTATCGCCCCTCTTGCGGGCTCAGAGCAAACGTCCTCCACCGACGACTATGAAATCGAAGATTTACTCCTTGTTGCTGATGCTAGCGTGTCTTGCCGCCGTTCATCCGACCGACGCCCAGACCACAGCGTTTACGTATCAGGGGCAATTAAGCGTCAGCGGCGGTTTGGCCAACGGGAGTTACGATCTTCGTTTTGCCATTTTCGACTCCGCAGTAGGGGCCAACGAGATTGGCAATGCTCTCACCAATCCGACCACGCAGGTGGTCAACGGCCTCTTCACCGTTATTCTGGATTTCGGCGCCGGCGTGTTCACCGGTCCGGCGCGCTGGCTCGAAATGGGCGTGCGAACCAATGGGGTCGGCGGTTTCACCACGCTTAGCCCGCGTCAGTTGTTCACCTCCACCCCCTATGCCATGGCGGCCGGTAACTTGCTTGGAACGCTCCCTGCCTCTCAACTAACCGGCCCTGCAAACTTAAACGGCGTCTTTAGCGGCGATGGCAGCGGCCTGACCAATACACCCGGAACGGTGCTCTGGCAGGCCCCGTCCGGAACGGCCCTGCAAACCCAGCCAAACGCCGGCTACCTTTTGACCAATAACCAGTTGGTTACCTTGACGTTGCCCGCCTCACCCAACCTTGGCGACGTGGTGCATGTGGCGGGAGCAGGCGGCGGGGGATGGATTCTTGCGCAGAATCCCGGCCAGCGCATTTCCGGCGGCTTTACTCCCGTGTGGGCCTTAACCAGCGCACCCTACACATCTTGGACCTGCATTGCCTCGTCGTCTGACGGCACCAAGTTGGCGGCGGCCAGCAGCGGAGGCGGCAGCGGAGGCGGCAGCGGAGGCGGCATCTATACCTCGATTGACTCCGGCACAAACTGGACCCAACAGACCGCGCCCAGCACGAATTGGTATGCCATTGTCTCATCGTCTGACGGGACCAAGCTGGCGGCGGTGGCCACCTACGGAGGCGTTTATACGTCTGTAGACTCCGGCACAAACTGGACACAGCAGGCCGCTTCTAACTTCGATTGGCAGACTATCGTCTCGTCGTCGGACGGGAAAAAACTGGTTGCTCTGACCTTGACCAATGGCTCCAGTTTAGGTTGCTCGGTCAATACATCGGTCAGTTCCGGCACAAACTGGACATTGCAAACAGCAGCTATCTTCGGGGAGTCCGTCGCCTCGTCCTCAGATGGAACCAGGTTGGCCGCAGCGGGATGGAGAAGCGGCATTTATACCTCGATCAATTCGGGCACAAACTGGACGTTGCAAAACACAGATGCCAACGTCTATTCCATCGCCTCGTCGTCCGACGGAACCAAGCTGGTCGCGGTTGACGAGTACGGCGAGATTTATACCTCGGTAAACTCCGGCACAAACTGGACGCAGCAAGTGTCGCCCGGTCAAGCTATTGACTACGTTGTTTCGTCCTCCGACGGAACGAGGTTAGCCGCAATCGCAAATGGTGGCGGCCTTTATACATCGATCAATTCGGGCACAAACTGGACGCAGCAGACCGCGCCCATCCTGCAGCCCGCCACTAGCCAAAACTGGCAGTCCATTGCCTCGTCGTCTGACGGGGCCAAATTGGCCGCTGTGGTGTCGCAAGGCGGCATTTATACAACGAGCAATTCCAATACCGCGTCGACAACAGTGGGAACCGCAGGTTCCCTCCAGGGCGCGGCGGGAAGCGGGATTCAGTTGGTTTACGCGGGGGCGGGGAATTTCGTGGTCTTGACCCAGTCTGGGACCATTTATAACCATTGAAACGTGAAGTCTCGCTTTTGGCAGGACCGTCCAATGAACCTCGGATTGGATGGGGATGGATGGCGCATCGAAGCGGAAAAGATAATAGGGTGTGGTCAGCCATTAGGGCACTGATCAACAAGAAAACGTCGTTGGTCTAGTTTTTTTCTAAACCAGTTTTCGGGCAACTCTTCAGGCGCCCTGCGGGCACAGACTCGGTCCTGCGTTTTCGTTCTTCGAAGCGTGCCTTCGTGGGCCAAGCCCATCGAAGTGATGCGTTCAGTCAGCGATCTGCTTCTAGCCCGATTTTGGCTGATACCCTGGTTGGCCCAGAATTCGAACCGAAAGGAGCGGACTTAATTGATCCTGCCCAGCTCCCCCCGGCTCGGTTTACTTGGCTAACCATTCTATTTATGTACCGTCCCCATGCCCACTCACGCCACGCTTTTCCCTTGATTCGCCCCCTCCCCTTCTCATCTTGGGCACTGCACGTTACCAACTATGGGGCAGACCTCCGGTCTGCCAGTTCGAGGGGCCTCCGGCCCCTCGGGCGGAACCGGAGGCTCTGCCAACCGGCAGGCCCGAGGCCTGCCCCACCTCAGCATAGTGAGAATTGCTGATTCGGGCCTTGACCCCCCGTCGCCTCCGTGGTTGACTGACTACGGTCAGAGTTAGGCCGAAAGTGAAGAGCTTCGCGGAGTTTCAAGATGAGCCATTACTTTTTGTTGCAGGAAGGAAAGGAGACCGGCCCCTTCGAGCCGTCCAGTATAAGAACCATGCGCCATCAACACCTGGTCAGCGGGAATACCCCGTGCCGCGTCGAAGGCGGCAACTGGCTGCCCCTCGAAGGTTTACGCGAGCAACTCCGGCGCGATTCGCGAAGCGCTGTGGCCCATGCCTTTTCCCCGGCCCCTTCTCGCCGTTCTCACCACCAGCATCCCGATGGTCCATGGCCGATCCGCCACCCGCAGGGGTCCAGGCTCAATTCCCGACTCGGCTGGGCGGCAATCATCGTGGCCGTCCTTTATGGGTTCTCGGTCCTGCAAAACGAAGCTGAAACCACAAAGGCTATCCTTGCCGCCGGGGTCTGCGGCCTTATGTGCATCGTTTTCCTCGGCCTTTCCGCCCTGCGCCGCCTGAGTTCTGCTCTAGAAAACCGAGGCCATCACCGCCATCACGCTCGGTGCGCTTAAACCTCCCGCCCCCAGCACTAACCCCAGCTCGACCGAGGGCGCAACCTGGCGGACCCAGTTTGGCCAAGATGGCGCGAACCTCGGGTCTGGGCAACTCGACCGAGTTGCCAAAACCAGGTAGATGCGATGCTCGCCCCAAGACAAGTCTCGCGCCAGAGAAAGCTTCTGGTCGTAGAAGGTGCGGTGCCAGCGCCCACAAATTCCACAGGCTGTTTTCTTGGCGGCGGCGCAATGTCAGCACGCGTACCGGTGGATTACCGAAGACTGCATAAACCGTGCTCGCGGGAAAGAACCGAGGAAACCTATAGGCATCCCAAAGCTGACAATGATTTAGACGTCCCCCAAGCGCAACCGGTTTTCGCCCCCACCGAAACCGCTATTTGGCCTGCCATCAAGGCCTGGGAATCACTTTCCTAAGCAAAAGTCACCCACACGACTGCCGGAACAGCCAACTAATTATGCTCGGCTTTCGGGTCGTTCACCTTAGTCTCCGTTGTCGCCCCTTGCGGTGATCGCAACCGCGACACCTCAATCCCGAGCGCGCCTAGGAGGTTAGCCGGGTCGCCAACCACAGTGCTGGGCAACCGCCCGTCCCACTTGTCGAAGAACAGCGTCATTACCGAATACGGCTCCGCAGCAAGCCGTTGAGCACGAGTGATTTCAGAATCTATCCTAGCAGTATCCTCCAGCCTGCGCAGCTCAATACGTTCGGACGCAACTTTCTTCTCTGCTTGGATCGCCTCAGATTCGCGAGCAGCAATCTCCCTTCTCTGAAGGACCACGAGCTGATTCGAGACACCCGCCTGATATTCATCAGGCAATTGCAGATCAATTGTTAGTTGGATGATCTTCACACCCACGGTCGCTAACTGCCCCTCTTTACTCTGGCGCAGATCGACCGGAGGAATTACCTTTGGCTGCCGCCGGGAGCCTTCGACATCCACCATGCTTTCACCCCCCGGCTTCCAATCTCGTTTGTACCCAACATAGCACATGACGTTGTCCTCGAGATCATTACGCCGGGTTAACAGGTAGGATACATAATACTGAGGCACAAGCCTTCGAACCGCCTCCGCGATCTGAGATCGAATTGCCTCCTCGACGTGCGGCCTCACCGTGAACTCGTCTCCCCAGCCGAAGGTATGGATGAACTTGTCAGCTTGCTCATTATCCAATTGGTACTCCAGTCGCACCACACACGCCATATACACGGGATCTAGCGACTGACAGTCAATTCCCGGCAGTCTCTGGTGTCCCATGCGCTCGTCTATTCGCAGAGTTTTGGTCTGACTATCAAACCTGTGCAGCTTCGAAAGCGGTGAAACAAAAGTCAAGCCGGGCTTCAAACTATAAATCGGGTTGGCGCCTAAGCGTTCAAGGGCGACTAGCTCGTAATCGTGTACCACATGGATGCTGCACAGCAGGGCTATGCACAGAACAATACCACAAACGCCAGCGAGGCCAAGCAGGAGTGATTTCATACATGTTTCAAGTATTATGTATAGTGGATGTTAATAAAGTATTGTTGTACAATTAGGTAATAGTGATTTGGCATTAGTAACTGCACTCTTCACGGCGTATAGCTCTTCCAACAAATGCAAATTGGTCAACGCCAACACACCCTGGTCCGATATACCAGTATTATCAATGTAAAGGCGGCGAAGCTGCTTCATGTCCTGGATATAGGCAAGGTCGGCATCCTGAATTTGCGTAGCGCTGAGTTTCAGGGTCGCTAGCCCCTTCAGGGCGCGTAAACCAGAAAAGTCGCTGATGCGACTCCGCGTAAGGTCGAGGGTTTCGAGTGCATATAGGTTACTCACGGTAATGAAGTCGTCGTTCGAATCGCATTCCAGTGTGAGGCTTATGACATGTCCGTCTGGCCCGTAGGAGTCGTTCCGATAACCGTGCGAAAGTCGCAGCCGCTTTATGGCGGATGACTCTTTAGTGGGACGATTGTTATAAATGACGAAACAGCTCAGTATACCCGTAAACGTGACAAGGGTAAGCAATGTTAGCCGGAGTAGAAGCGCTGTCCGCGGGGCCCGCCACGGCTTCCGGATTACCAGCCCATTTTCCGCGCCAACCGATGCCAGAACTTCCAACTCAATGCGATTCGCCTCCAGCTCCTTTTGGATTGACTTGACGTGCTCAGGGGATGCGTATGTAAGTGCAGCGGTTAGATCGGCGATTCTTACCTGGAGATCCTGGACTCTGTCTTTCATCTACATGGATGCCTAAACCGCCCTTTGAGCAGGCGTTACTAGGGGCGCGTAACAGTTGGGTTGGCCTCCGCCGAGCGCGGGCTGGCACCGGACGAGTCTTGCGGATGAGATTCAGTGCCGCTGCGGCCGACGTTGGCCTCGCGGTGGCGAGCTACTTGGGAACCAAAATAGAAACCCAGTATTGTCGTCAGGGAGTTGGTTAAGATGCCTGGTATCTTGATTTCGTCTCTTCCGGCCGGTATGTTAGTAAGTACTATGGCGCATATCATTAACATAATAAGAAGTGCCAAGATACCAGCAATTGTTTCGACCCTTGTCAAGACCGCAAGGGTTCCGCGTTGCTCAGTCACTACGACTACGCGTGGTTGCTTGTTGACCCAAGCGGCGAACTCTGCCAGAGAGCTGAAAGGCCGGCTCTCAAAGGATAGGCTCGAAAGGTAGAAATAGTTCTCGGCGACGGAGCCGAGGGTGTCCTTGACACTAAGCACGAGCAAGCGTCCTCGGAGGAACTCGGGAATTATTCGGATGATCGTAAGTTGTACTCCCTCGGGGTACTGCGATTTAACTACATCGATAATTTCCTTTGCCATAAGACCTGGGCGTATGATTCGCGAAAGGAGGAAAGTAGGCGCTTTGCGCCGGGCAGATCGGCCTGCTGAACGTAGCCGCTCGTAAAGATAAATTAACGGGCAACATAACGGCTTAGTATAGAGACCACCGTCAACAAATTGCAAGATCTTTTTTCGAGGCCACCAGGGCCGGACAAAATGAACCAGTTGACTTTATTGGCTATCGGGATACAAGGAAGGGGCCGATTCCATGAAACTATCTAACCGCAGGAGACGGATACTGACGACGAGCACGCTGCTGTGCATGTTCATAAGTTTCGGGTGGGGCGCGGCGGCGGCGCTCGATTTGGACAAGATGGCGGGCCAACCCGTAGATATTTCGAGCAGCGCCTATCAATATCGCGCTGACCGCAAAGCCGAAGACAATGCTCCAGAGAGTTGGCTGGCCGTCATGCGATACGCCAACCAGCCTCTGAATCAACGTGTGGACGTGGATGCTCCCAGCGTCAAGGAGGTAGCCTGCGCAGCGCTCTGGGAGGAGATCCGGCCGGTGCGGCAATTGGAGTTGACCTGGCTCAGCGACGACAAGCGCCAGCCCGCTCCCGAGGAATTGGCCGTCACGACCTTGAACAACCAAGGCGCTGCCAGTTCCTGGTGGAACAACCTCACCGGAGCGAAAACCCCGGTCAAACCCACGGTTTCCAGCGACGGCAGAACCTATGTCTATCTTCTTCAAACGAACACCTGCGGCATCATCGTCAGTGTCGTCCGGAAGCGCGCCGCGGATTATACCGTGCCCGCCATGCGCGTGTTGGTGGCGGAAACGTGGAAGAAGATGGACGTGGAGATGGAATGGGGGTTCGACCCGACCGCCGTGGGGAGAGACTATAGCGGACGAGTGGAAACCTATGACGGGCTCGTGGCCGGGCTGCGTCCTTTGGAAGGTGATGAAAGCACCACGACCATTGAGCCGAATTCCTGGCGTTCTTCCGGCAAAGGCTCCGTCCGTCGCGGCGTGAAGTTCAGCCTGCTTTACATGGGCTCGTCGAGATGGCGGCCGGTGCAACCGTTCACCAGCCAGCAAGACGACGTGGCGCGCACCATTGTCACCTTGTGGACCAAGGCCGGTAATTTCTCGTTCCTGGCGGCAGACTTGGAGAATGGTCCAATCCTCGCGCCGGAATACGGATTTTTTGCCCGGCGGACCTCGCCGCGGCCGTTGCCGGAGCCCACGTCCCCACCCGATCCGCGGGCTCCGTTGGCGACAACCATGGATGCGATCGCCGGAAGCAAGGACCTGTTGGGGTGGGGCAGCGACGAGACGCCGTGGTTCGGCGGCAACCCGGGCGACAAGCCGGTTTCGGCGCAAGGCATCACGGTGCCGGGGCGGAGTCTGGCCATGCATCCAGGGCCGGCTCGCGATGTGGCGGCCGGGTGGCGCAGTCCCCTGGAAGGCCTGGTCACGGTCAAGGCCCGGGTGGCGCACGGTCAAAACGGCGGCAACGGGATCGAATGGTGGATTGCGCGCGAGACCCTGGCCGGCCGGAAGAACTTGGCCCACGGTACGACTGACGGAACCGGCTCGCAGGCGATTCCCACCGCGGCCGATGCGACGGCATTGAGTGAAGTAACCGTCAAACCCGGCGACATGGTTTCCCTAATCGTCGGCCCCAAAGGCGCCCACCAATGCGACACCACCATCATTGAACTGGTAATCGCCGAGGCGGGCGGACGCGGACGGATCTGGAACCTGACGCAGGACGTGGTAAACACGCTGCATGCCGGGAATCCCCACGCGGACGGGCAAGGCAATCCCGCCGTGTGGCATTTCTATTCCGAGACCGCCGCGGCGACTCCCTCGCTGCCTCCCCTGGCGCTGGCCTCGCAAGCTGCAGGCGCGCGCGAGTTTATCCAGGAACTTCGAGCCAGGGGCCTGTCCACCATCCGACAGCGGACGCGGGTCCACGAAGAGCAGACTTGGGAGGGCGCGGTCACCGCCATGCGTGGCGGCAATCTGCCTCCCCACCCCAAACCGCCCGCCGGATCGGACCCCCCGATGCAGGTAGAGGTTCCCTCCGAGCGAATGACCGCCCAGTGGAATTTGGGGGCGTGGCACCTGTTGCGGCACTGCGAGAGGAACCCGAAGAACGGCCGCTTGTGGTTCAACGATTATCCCTATGGCATCCTGGGCGCTGAGACCTACATGATCCTCACCGCGTTGGACCTCATGGGGGAGGGCCAGGCGGCTGAAGACGGCTTCGACCAATGGCTGTCCCTGCCCATGGACCCCAACTCGGCCGGCCATCACAGTTGGGCGCTCCCGGACCGTCCCAACGGGCTCTTTTCAGAAGGCCACGGATGCCTGACGCACGCGGTGGGTCCCGAGGGCGTCGGCGGGCACATGGATGGCATCCATGCGTTCGGGCCGGGTTCGGTTGGCTGGGCGCTGACCGAACACTACTGGATGACTGGCGATACCCGGTGGTTGCAAGCGGCGGCGCCGCGGCTCAAAGCCAACGCCGCGTGGATGCTGCGGCAACGGCGCTTGATGGCGAGCCTGGCGCCGGGTGGCGATCGCCTCTGGTGCAAGGGCTTGCAACCCGCGCTCCAAGTGACCCCGGACAGCGGCGGCTTATGGATGCAATTCTATGAGTGCGAAGCCTACTACTGGGCGTCAATCTCCCGCCTGGCGGCCACGCTGGCGGTGATCGATCCTGACGGGGGCGCGGAACTGGCCGCCGAGGCGGAGGCCTATCGCCGGGACTTGCGCGCGGCGGTGGATCGGTCCATCGCGCTTTCGCCCGTGGTTCCCGCGCGCGACGGAACCTACCATTCGGTCATTCCTTTCGCCTGCTACGTCCGCGGGTTGGGAACGGGGGCCTGGGGCTGGCAACGCGATGGCTCGGGCGCGCATGTCGGTCCCCTCTACTGGGAAACGGTACAGTCGGCGGCGGCGCTGGTGAGCCCGGCCGGTTTGCTATCCCCGAATGACGCGCGGGTACAGGGCTACCTCGATGTATTGGAAGACCGGTTGCTCCTGGAGAATCAGAATGTTGGTAATCGGGATTGGTTTTATGGCGGCTGGCAATATCAGGGCGGACTGGAACGCACCTCGAACATGCACTTGACCGGCGATGACATCCCGGTCTTTCTCCGTTCGTTCTTTAACGGCTACGCCATCGACATCCTCCCGCAAGACGGATATATCTTCAACGAACACGCCGTCCATGGCCCGCCGGACAAGATCTTCGAAGAAGCCGCGTTCCTTGAACGCTTCCGCTGCCTCCTGGTGATGGAAAGCGGCCGGCAATTGTGGCTGGCCCGCGCCACGCCCCGGGCTTGGCTGGAATCGGGCAAACGAATTTCAGTGAAGCATGCGCCAACTCACTTTGGCCCGGTGGACTACGAGATCATTTCCGACGCGGACCACGACAAGATCACCGCAACCGTCAAGGTGCCCTCGCGCAATCCAGCGACAGAAGTCTGGTTGCGTCTGCGCCATCCCAGGTCCGCCCCCATCAAGAGCGTTATGGTGAACGGCACGGACTGGAAAGCTATCGACCCGTCAAAAGAAGTCGTGAATCTGCGCGACCTGAAGGACACCGTGACCGTGGAAGTCCATTACTAAACGGGCCGCCTCGCTATCCGTCGCGTTACGCTGGTCCTTGGTGGCGGCTTCTACCGCGGGCTCGCCCTTCAGGTCAGGGGCGTTTTTTGAGTGGTTTAAGCCGACCGTCGTCGATCGCCTTGTGCAAGGTGCTGGCCAAGATCCCCAACTGCGCGCTGATCGCCGGAACGGTCTTGCCCTCATCCAGCAAAGCCTGCGCCTCGGCCAGCTTTTCGGGGGTGAGCCGATGGCCCTGCCGACACGCTGGCGGCTTGAAAAACGCACTGGCTCCCCGCTCTCGATAAAGCCGGCAGCACTGCTTCACCGTGGTCAGCGGCAGGCCAAACGCCTTAACGATCTCGCCCTGGCTGGCGGTGCCGTTGACGATGAGTTGGGTGGTGAAAAATCGAAAACTGGCTAGGTCCTGGGTCGTAGGCGTAAAAACCGGCAGATGGCCATGGAAATAAACCACCCGATCCTCCCGATGCTCAAAGGCCAGTTCCGGGCTGATGGCGCTTGTGCCGACAGGAAATACAGGCAACAGCAGTTGAGGCATGGCTCAGAGTTTTTGCGCGTCCATGCCCTTGGGCAAGTCGAAAAACTCGCCCCCTCCCACCGTTGCTCCGGGCGGTTTTTGGGTTCAGCGATTCTCCACAAACGCTCCAGCACAAGATACGAGATCAGGAGTCCTGTGTCTTGGACTCACTCTTCAATGCAACAGCGGCATGAATTGCCCGATGGCGTGACTCGCAAAGATGGCCATTGCAATGTCGCCGTCCCGCCGCGACATCGCGACGAAGGCGTTTAAATCAGCTAACAAACATCAATGGCTGAGTGGTTGCGGCGGAATATTGGTATAACTTCCGGCATCCGCGTGCACCAGATTGCCCGCAGGGTCAATGATTGATGCGGTGACGAACACGAGCGTGTTCCGGTTAAGAGAGTTTGATTTGCTGGGATCAAGTTCTGCAAGCGCGGCGGCCGAAGGCATTTGATTATCATTCAATCTAAAAACCAGCGTTTGGCCATCCAGCAATTCCACTGAATTCGTTGTTAACTGCGAGCGAAATTGAGGTGAGACTGTCGGCACGTCAAATTCCTGCCCAACTGAATTGAAAGCTGGCGTCATTTTTGCAGTTGGCGCGTAACCTAAGAATTCAACCATCGAAGCGATGACGGGTAATTTGATAGTATAACCGTCGGACAAGAGTTCCGGCACTGCATCCAGAATCGGGCCGCACTCGACATCCACAGCTTGAGGAACAATGCTGGAAGTGCCATTTGTTTCTTGAAAGTAAACATTGGTCACGACAGAAAACATCTTTGTTGCCCGCATTTGAACTTGGCGTCCGCTGAGTGTCACCACTCCCGTGTCGGCGAGAGTTACAACATCATTGCGTGAGCTTAATTGCTTTAACGCATCTGAGAACTTTTCGCTGGTTAGAATACCGGCACTGGTCGCGTCATACCAACCGGCAGATACGTCTTTCGGAAGCGTCAGAAATCTGGCTTTGATGTGGAGTTGCGGCATGGACGAATTGGTGTTGATGGCCACAACTGCGGCCGGCAGCGCGCCATGTGTATTCATCGCTTCGTCGAGTTGATGCCGCAAAAAGCCGGTTTCGCTGCGCAATCGCAAGAGTTCATCCTGATTTTTTTGTCGCTGCTCATTTTCCCGTTGTGCCTCCGCCAATTGATTTCTTGCGTCGTCGCGTTCCTGAGTCATTTGCGCAATTTGCTGGTTCAGCGATGTTTGTTGTTTCTGCAACGCGGCGATTTGCTTCTGCAAATGAAACGAGTAAATGCCGCCGCCAATCGCGACAGCGGCAAATCCGGCGATAACAATTTTTTGGATCATGGTAATTCCAGCGGTTACGGTTAGTCCCGAAGTTGCGGCTAAAATATTCCCAGCCAGTCCTACCGGGGCAGCTTGCACGGCATTCGCGGAAATCAAAATTCCCAGATTGCCCGCGCCGATCGTGATTTTGTTTTTCGCGAAAACCTCGCGGAGTTTTTCCACCGCACGGTTCACCCGTTTTTGCGCAGCATCGTCGCTCACGCCGAGAATGGCGGCGATTTCTGCGGCGGATTTCCTATGAAAATAGCGCAGGACCACGGCATCGCGGTCAGCTTCAAGCAATTCGCCCAGCGCGGCATCCAGGTGCGGTTCGATCTGCTCCCACCAGACATCCGGTGAAGTTGAAATCTGTTCGCTCATGGCAAAGGCCTCCTGTTCGCGCGCCCGACGGCGTTCGATGGTGCGGACGGTCTGGGCGGCGATGTTTTGCGCGGTGCGATGCAGCCATCCCGCCAAGGTCGGCCGCGCCACCAGTTCGGAAGCTTGCGTGGCCAGCGCGATGAATGCCCCTTGGGTCACGTCTTCGGCAAGATGCGGATCACGAACCATTCGAATGGCGGCTGAATAGACAAGGTCCACATGGCGGTGGACCAGTTCGTTGAACGCGGCCTCAAGCCTGCGTTCGACGTAGGCTTTCAGCAATAGGCTGTCGGTCTGATCGGTCACTCATTGCATGTTAGCCGCCGGGTCAGAAATCGGACAGGGGAACGTGCTCTTTCTCGAAGCAGATTTACGCGCCGCAGAGCGTCATTCCTTGAGTTGCAGTTTATCGAAGAGAAGATACCATCCATTGGTAGTCCGGCCCTGGATTCCAAGTCGATAAACAGGATCCGCATCGCTTGGATGCAGGAACAAGCCAACAGCCAACCCGCAGGTTCCAGGGGAAGCCGACGAAAAGACGGTGGTGACGGTTTCGGCCGTAGTCGCCTCCGGCGTCCAATTGCTGGGTTTGCTGTCCGTCAGCCATTGTTTCTCGATGACCTGACCGTTCGGGTCGAGCAGGCCGATGGCTACGTGGCATGGCTCATACACAGGAGCCACGCCATCGTTGAACCATTTCCATTGAATGGAAAACGGTTGGCTCAGCTTGATCCTGGTTGGGAGCGTCGCTTCCTGGAGAATAAAGTGGTAGCCGACCCTGTTGCCAAGATGCCGGCAGAATTCAGGGTTTTCCTCGAAGATCTGGGAGTTCCACTGCATGTAGCTGGGCTTGCCGCCGTTGAAGTAGGTGTTCAGCAGCAGGTCCGGCTTCCACCATCCGTTCTTCTTCATCTCGGGATAGCCGTCACAATACTCAAAAACGGCGGGGTGATGGCCGAACGCCCGCAAGCACTCGGAGCCGTCTTTGGACCACACGCTCAAGATCCCATCCCGGCGCATGCCCGCACCCTGACTCACCGCCCAATCATAAACATTGTCGTAGAGGCTGCTCCCCCAGACGATCATGAGCTGAGTATGAGGAAACGCCTCGATATAGGGCAGAAGGTAATTGGTCTTGAGGTTGTCTGGCGGCGTAAGCGTGATGCCGGGAGCTTTGAGCATACCGATATGCCCTTCGCCCCAGTTGCCGTAGGAGCGGATGTCGAGGAAGGCGATGTCCGGGTTGCCGTCATAGCGCCGGCCCAGAGCTCGAACAAACGTCCTGAGCTTCTGGAGAAAAACCGGATCATCCCAGGTCTTAGGGATGATTTGCTGGCCGGTGGGCGAAGCGTCATCCGGAACCGCCAGCGGTGCGGCTCCCGCGTCAAAGACCCATTGGGGCGTGACGTACTGGCCTAGGCCCGTGCTGACGCTCATCACACCAAAGGCGGTTTTCTTGCCGTAGCGTTTGAACTGGTTGATGAAGCCGTCAATCTCCTTCCAGTTGTACTGGCCTTCCTTGGGCTCCAGGACCGACCAGGCCCACCGGGTGTAGCCAATACCGATGTAGTCCTTGGTGTATTTGTCGGAGCCGTAGTACTGCACCCAGCCTTTGCCAGGATTGAGCAGCATGGTCTGGTCTGCGGCTGGGCGGATGACGATAGTGTTAGCGCTGGCCGCTGCAGGAGACAGCGCCGACGCGACGAATCCAGCGTTGACGAAATCGGCATCATCGTATTCGTATCCGTCGCCCGCATCGTCAATCACAATGCGCAACTCCTTGCCGCCTTTGGGCAGTCGCACATTCAAAGCGTACGGACCCTGGCCACCCCGCAGGATGGGCGTTTCGGCCTGGAACTGCTCATCGACATAGACATGAATCCGGACGCTGCCGCGGCCGGCGGTCTGGTCGTCCACCCCCACCAAAGACACGAATCGCTCATATTCCGGCCTGAGCGCATACACCAATTCCGCGGCAAAATCTTTGCCGGCATGGTCGCCAACACCGCGCGCGAAGTCTTCCCCGCCCAAACGCAGTGTCTTGCCGATGCAGTTCTTCCGAATTTGCGTCTGCTGCGATGCGTTGCCGGATCTCATTCGGATCATGGGAAGATCATCAAGAAAGACGTCCGGCTTGGGAGGAATCGGCTGGAATTCAGCGAGAACCGTTTGCCCCACCAGCTTGCCTCCGCGCGCGCAGCGCGCTTTGAGGACCGTCAGGCCCTCCCGCTCCGGCAAGGCCAGCGGCCCGGTGTAGGCCGTGGAACTTGGCGTGGGCTCGCTCCCGTCGAGCGTAAAAACCACGCCGTCGCAAATGCCCCAGGCGCCGAGCGTTACGGGCGAAACGGCATTCTTCCGGGAAATCAGCGCCTTGGGCTGCATCGGGATCTTGATCGCCCACGCATGCTCGCATAACCGCTTTCTTTCTTCCTGTAGGTTCTCCGGAATAGTGATCGTCAAGTCCTGCTCGTTCTGCTCCCACTTCAGCGGTTCCGCAACCCCCAGCATCGTAATCGTCGCGCCCTCGTTGGCGCGGACTCCTTTGAGGGTAAGGCTCTTGCCCGGCCACTGCTTGCAGAGGGCGTAGGCGAACCGCCCATCCTTGCTGCGCGTGTAGCCTACCGTTCCCTCCTGATACGGCGGCAGAACCCGCGTGGCGTAAATGGCTTCGCCGTTCACTTTCATCCAGGTGCCGAGCGCCCTAAACCGGCGCGCCACACTCTCGGGATAGACCCCCGACGCATCCGGCCCCCCGATGATGACGAGGTTCCCGTTCTTGCTCACGATGTCTATGAACTTGTGGATCAATCGGGACGGCGGGCCGAGCGACTCCTCGTTGTCCTCATAATTGTAGGCAAACGACTTGCTGATGCCCTGATTCTCCTCCCAGGGATGGTCATACGATTGGGTCGAGTTATACTCGCTGGCAAAATAGTCTCCGTGATGGTCGCGGGTTCCCTGGCCATACCGGTCGTTGGAGGAGACCTCTTTGCGACCCTGGGCCTGGTTGTAAAAATAGGCAATCAACTCGCGGCTGCGGAGGGTTTCCGCCGGGGTCGCCCATTCGCCGTCCCCCCAGAGCCCGTCGGGGTCAAAGCGGTCGATCATCTCCTTGACCAACGGCGTCATGTATTGGTCATAGTAATTCCGGACCGGAATACTCCCCGACACTCGCCGAACCTCGGGGGTCAGCGGGAACAGGCCCTTGTAAGCGCCCCAATCCCACCGGCGATAGCACGGTTTGTCGTCCGCCCCGAGCATGGCCGTGGCCCATTCCTCGTAGCAAAAATACATGACGACCTTGAAGTCGCGCCTTTTCGCCGCCGCCATCAACGGCGTCAGCAAATCCCTTTTGGGGCCCATCTGCGCCGTGTTTCGTTTGGTCCACTTCGAGTCCCACCAAGCCAGGCCATCGTGATGCTTGGACATCGTAATTAAATATTTGGCCCCCGCCTCCTGAAAAAGCGAGAGCAGGGCTTCCGCGTCAAAATGTTCGGCGTTGAACATCGGAATAAAATCGTCCCACTGAAAATCAGCCCCCCAATGTTCCGTATGATGGGGCATCACCAGGCTATCCCGATACATTTCGCAACCGTAGGCGTCGGGATACGTCGCCGTCTTATTGCCGCGATCCCGGTCCCAGGCGGGCACGGAATGGATCCCCCAATTGAGCATCACTCCCAGTTTGGCGTCCAAGAACCATTCAGGCGCCTGGTGCCGGTCGAGCGACTCCCAAGTCGGTTTCCAGGGGCCTGCTTCGTTGACGGCCTGAATCTGTTTCAGCTCGCTTTCGGCCCGTTGCATCTGGGTGGCGGAGAACTTCTCCTTCAACTGTGCCGTGGAGTATTCGAACCGGAACGGTTTGAAATCAGCGGGCCGCGAAGGTGGCTCTCCCGCCGGCAAAGGACGAGGTGTCGCGCACATCAGAGCCACGCCAAAGAGCAGTGAAGATCGCAGCAAAGGCATAGTATCTCTCAGTGTGAACTACCGGTTGCCATGAAGAGTCGACCCGTTGGCTCCTGGGGCAGGCTTGAGATGGGCGCCCCGGATCTTTAACGCAAAGACATGTTCGCTGGGTTTCTGCTCCGGCATCGTAACCACCAGTCCTTTATCCGTTTGCGCCCAATCGAGTTTTGGGGCGTGCCCAAGCAGGCTGACGCCGGACACCCGGCCCCCGGCTTTGGCGAGCGACGTCACGATCACCTTGCGGTCATCCGGCCAACCGAGCACAAAGGCATAAAGCGTCGTCTCGTCCTTGCTTCGGGTGAACCGGATGTCTTGCGCCGTAAACGAATAGGTCTCATTGAACTGTCCGCTGGACACCCGGGTCGGTCCTTCACCTGAAGCCAGCCAAGGGCGCGTCCCGTAGAGGGCCTCGCCGTTGACCGCGAACCAGGAGGAAAGACCCTCCAGCAAACGCGCGGACTCCGGCGGCAAGCTGCCGTCGGGATACAGCACGATGTTCAACAGCAGGTTGCCGTTCTTGCTAACGATGTCGACCAGTTGCCGCAGCACGTCGGCGGCGGTCTTGTAGTGGTCGTTTTGGCGGAAATACCAGTCGCCGTTGGAGGTGTCGGTTTGCCAGGGCCGCGGCGCGATCGTCTGCTGCATGCCACGTTCCAGATCCTCGACACTGGCGCCTTCCACGAAGTCCCCATGGGTCTTGGGCTTGTTGAAGTTCTTGCTGGTGTAAACGGCTTCGAGTTGTCCGCCGTGCTTCGCCAGGTTGCTGTTGTAGAGATGAGCCATCAAGCTGAAGCCGAACTTCCCGAAAGGAATCCCACCATCGGTGTAGAAAGAATCGGGCTGAACCTGGTCAACGAGGTCCTTCATGCGCAGGAACCACTCCTCGTGCCAGTCCTCTTCATCGCTGTAGTAGCAGCCATTGAGCGCGGAGGCGGGATGGTAGAGGGAGCGCCACTTGGGATCGGCGCCATCGTAAGGTGCGCCAGCTTGGAGGCCGGTGGCGTCGGTCCCGTGACTGGTCTGGAACCAGGCGCGGCTGTAACCGAGATGTTCCGAAACGCCGAACCGCAGCCCTAGCTTTTTGGCGGCTTTCTGCCACTCGGCGACCACGTTGCGCTTGGGTCCCATGGCCACGGCATTCCAGGGGTTGTATTTTGAATTCCATAAATCGAAATTATCGCAATGCACGGCCTGGGAAACGAAATATCGCGCCCCCGCCTTTTTGTATAGCGCCATCAGCTTGTCGGGCTCCCATTTCTCCGCTTTCCAGAGCGGGATGATGTCCTTGTAGCCGAACGTCGACGGATGGCCGTAGTGCCGGACATGGTAATTGTATTGTTCACTGCCTTGCACGTACATGTTCCTGGCATACCAGTCGCCCTGCATGGGCACGGCCTGCGGTCCCCAGTGCGCCCAGATGCCAAACTTCGCGTCGCGGAACCACTCCGGACACTTATATTCCTTGAGAGATTCCACGGTCGGCGTGAACGGCCCTGCGGCAATCGGGAGATTGACCTTTACAGGCGGCGGATCTGCGGCGCGCGCCGTTACGGCCAATGAGGCCATCCACGCTAACCCAGCCAGCATCCATTTTCCGGAGGTTGTCATGCAAATAATAGTTTGGCTCGCAAGCATCGATCCATTGAAGTATGTCACACAATGATTTACACGAGATGATTGGCGATCAAGTCTTATCGTGAAGGACAAATCCGGCGTTCACAAGATCCGCGGGATCGTGGCGGGTTTTCTTGACCGCGTTCATGGCAGGCCATTCTCATATCATTTATTTACCTTCTGGCAACACTTGAAGCGTGATCCGGCGCGACTCTTGCATGTCGCTACGTTTTGATTCAGGTTGGCTCGTAATATACTGCTTGGTTTGCTCTTTTGCGTTCATATAAAACCTCCTAAATGTGTTTCGCGGCTTCACACTCTTCAATCCGGCGGGCGATGAAGTCGCGCTCGACGGGCAGCCGCGCGAGCTTCGCGGCCTGGCGAAAGCGCTCGGCCGCGGCGGCCCTCTGCCCGAGTTCCGCGGCAAGTGTCCCGCGCAGTGCGTGATACAGGTGGTTACCCTCCAGCACCGAGCGTTCGAGGATGTTGTCGAGCGCGTCCAGCCCAGCCTGCGCGCCGTGAACGCGGGCGACGGCGACGGCGCGATTCATGGCAGTGACGGGCGAGCCGGTGAGGGCGAGAAGCAGGTCGTAGAGATGCAGTATGCGCGGCCAGTCCGTCGCCCCCGCGTCGGCCGCCAGGCAGTGCGTCGCGGCGGTGCCGGCTTCGATGTGGTAGACGCTCAACGCGTCGCCATGCGATGCCTGGCGGAGGCACAGGACGCCGCGCCGGATCATGTCAAGATTCCACGCGCTTCGGTCCTGCTCATGCAGACGCAGGAGGTTTCCGGCGTCGTCGGAGCGGGCGTCCAGGCGGGCGGCGTTGAGCAGCATGAGCGCGAGCAACGCGGAGGCCCGCGGCGCTTGTGTGGCGGGATGCTGGGTGACCAGGGTAACGAGCCGGATGGCTTCATGGCAAAGTTCCTCACGCACGAGCCGGTTGCCCACGGAGGCTTTGTAGCCCTCGTTGAAGAGCAGGTAAAGCGTGTGGAGCACGCCGTCGAGCCGGGAGGAAAGCTCGGCGGCCTCCGGCACGACGAACGGCAGCGCGAGTTCACGGATGCGTTGTCGCGCGCGCGCGAGGCGCTTGGCGACGGCGGCTTCGCTCGTGAGAAATGCCGCCGCGATTTCCGCCGGGCTGAATCCGCACAGCGCGCGGAGCGCGAGCGCCGTCTGCGACTCGGCGGCGAGTTCAGGATGGAAGCAGACGAACATCATCCGCAGCGTATCGTCCTCGAAGGTTTCGCGCTTCATGTCATCGGGCGGCGCGGCCAGCCACCGCGCGTGTTCGGCGGCGATGCCCGCTTGTTTTTCGTTCCAGCGTTGCTCGCGTTCCAGCGCGTTGAGCGCGAGGTTTTTTGCCACTTGCGTCAGCCACGCGGCGGGATTGTCCGGCACGCCACGATACGACCACGTTTGCAGCGCGCGGAGCAGCGCCTCCTGCACCACATCCTCGGCGAGTTGCAGTCGATGCGTGCCCAGGCGCGCGGTGAGGGAGGCCACCACTTTCGCCCCTTCATGACGGAAAAGATGGTCGGCCGCCTCACCCGCGCTCTCGCCAGACTGGCTCATGCCGCCTCAATCGCAGTCGAGGCTGGCGATCTGCCGAACTTCCAATCTCGCGCCGTGGTTGAACGCCGGACAGGTGCGGGCAACGCTCACGGCCTCCTCCATCGTGGCGGCATTCACGATGAAGAACCCGCCGACGGCTTCCTTGGATTCCGCCGCGATGCCATCGGAAATGAGGCTGCCGTTTTTGCCGGACACGATCTTTCCCCCGGGCGTCAAAGGCTGCGCCGCAGTCATGACGCCTTTCTTGGTGAGACCATCTATCCAGGCATAGACCTCCCGCATTTGCGCCTGCATCTGTTCGGGCGAGAGACCGCCACCGTCGCAGGAAGCGCCCCGGACGAGGAACATGTATTGACTGGTGAGTGTTTTTTTCATGGACGTGTTTGGGTGGGCTGAAGGTTGAATGTTCGGTTGTTTTGACAGCAATTTACCACGAGACGGACGACGCACAATGCCAGCGCGCCAATGCAGAGCGCGGTGAGCGTCCGCATGAGGATGCGCGCGGACGAAAACGACATCGTGAAGCCGGTGCCAAGAGCCACATAGGCCGCGAGGCACAACGGGCACTTCGGCAGGAGCGCGAGCAGCGCGCCGGGCAATATCCACGCGCCAACTCGATTGGCGCGACGCAGCCCGGTTTGTTGCTGAGGCGCATCATGACCGGCGCGCGGCTTTCGTTCGCAGCAGCAGGGCTGGTTCATGCGGTTGCCTCCTTCGACTGGCAGCCGCACTGCGCTCCGCCGGTCTCATAGCGGTCGTGATACTGAACCCATTCCATCGAGCGTTCGAGATGGTCCTCGTCGCGGCCTTTCGGCGTCAGATCGAGGATGCGATACGTTCCCATCATTAACTCGACGCCGCGACCGTACACCGAATAGGTGTGATAAACCGAGCCGTCATCGGCCTGGTGAAAAACGCTGATGCCCGGCGCTTCCGTGCTGCCGAAGGGCTGCTTCGTGTAATTGTAGTCCACCTTGCCGCTTTCCACTTCCTTCTCGGTGAACGAGACGTGAAAGTCGTGGTTAAAGTCGCTCCCATAGCTCGATACCCACTCGAAGCGCCAGCCCATGCGTTTTTTGAACGTATCGATCTCCGCCAGCGGCGCGCGGGAAACCGCCAGCATCGTCACGTCGCGCGCGGCCAAATGCGGGAGCATCCCGTCCGTGTGATCGGCCATGAAAGAGCAGCTAGGGCAACCTTCGCCCCAACCGGGTCCAAGCATGAAATGCTGGATGACCAATTGGCTGCGCCCGCCGAACAGCTCGGCCAGCGAGACGCGCCCGTTCCGGCTGTCGAATGGGTAGTCCTTTTCCACCTTCACCCACGGCAGCGCGCGGCGCTTGGCGCTCACGACGTCCATTTGTCGGGTGAGGCGTTTTTCCTCCGCGAGAAGTTCCTTCCGGGCGGCAAGCCACTCGGATGGGGAGACGATACCGTGATTCGTTTTCGTGTTCATTGCATGGGCCTTTTTTCTTTTCGTTTAGTTCGTTGTTTGTGGGCTGCCGCAGCAGCCCGTTCAATGAGACGACAAACGAACTTCCCCGCCGAGGACACCGAACGACAAGATTTTTGCAAGATCTTGAAGCCGGCTGCGGTAACCGGCGCGCCAATCCGCGCGCCCTTTGACAATTAACGGCCTACTCCCGGGCAGAAAAGCTGCCAACCTTGGGCAGGGTGGAATTTGACAGACGGCTCAGGAAGGCGTATTCATTATTCGCTTAATCGCGAAATATAGAAACATGGTATGCGGGACCTGATCAAGATAACGAAGGCGCTGGCGGATGAGAATCGCATCCGGGTGCTGCTGGCGCTGCGCGTCGGGGAGCTGTGCGCCTGCCAAATCACGGAGTTGTTTGGGCTGGCGCCTTCGACCATGTCGAAGCACCTGTCCCTCCTCTACCAGGCCGGCCTGGTGGACTCGCGCAAGGAAGGGCGGTGGATTTATTTCCGGCTGCCTGATGGGAAGACACCGGCGACGGCGAAGCGGGCGATTGAGTGGATAACGAAGGCGGCGGAGGCGGAGCCGCGCATCCAGGAGGATGTGGAGACCTTGGAGAAGATTCTGAAATTAGATCCCAGTGAATTATGCAAACGACAATGCCGATGACCGGTAAGCCTACCATCCTCATTCTCTGCACCGGCAATTCCTGCCGGAGCCACTTGGCCGAAGGCATTCTGAGCCGGGCGCTCGGCGATGGGTTTGACGTCCAGAGTGCGGGGTCCAAACCGGCGGGCTACGTGCATCCGCTGGGAATCCGGGTGATGCAGGAAATTGGGATTGATATATCGGGGCATCGTTCGAAGCATCTCGAGGAGTTTTTGAGACAGCCCGTGGAGACGGTGATTACGGTTTGCGGGAACGCGGACCAGGCGTGCCCGATGTTGCCTGGGCAGGCGAACCGGTATCATTGGGGTTTTGACGACCCGGCGCATGCGACGGGGAGCGAGGAGGAAAAGTTGGTCGTGTTCCGGCGAGTGCGGGACGAGATTAAGAAGGTGTTCGAAGCCTACGCGGCGGGGCGGCGGGACGAAGCGAAACGGGCAATGCCCCAATAGAAGAGAGGATTTATGAATACTCAAACAGTTCAAGTTTACGATTCGGCCATGTGCTGCTCGACGGGGGTATGCGGGCCGGAGGTGGATCCGAAATTGGTACAGTTTGCGGCAGACCTGGATTGGCTAAAGGGCCAAGGAGTGGTTGTGCAGCGGCACAACCTGGCGCAGAGCCCGGCGGCGTTCGTGGAGAACGAGTTGGTGCGAACCACACTGCAGGACAAAGGCGAGGCGGCGCTGCCTTTGATGGTGGTGAACGGGGAAGTGGCGGCGATGGGTCGTTATCCTGACCGCGAAGAATTGGCGGGGCTGCTGAAGCTGAAGGCCGCGGCAGCGAGCGCGGCGGCGAAAACAGGCGGCTGTTGCTGCGGGGGCGCGTGCTGATGAGCGCGGCGCGCGAGGGGTTGGCGGGGTTTCTGGAGTCGCCAACGCGTTTCCTCTTTTTCACCGGCAAGGGCGGCGTGGGCAAGACATCGCTGGCGTGCGCGTCGGCGGTAGCGCTGGCGGAACGGGGCAAGCGGGTGCTGCTGGTGAGCACCGACCCGGCTTCGAACCTGGATGAGGTTCTGGGGGTGCGGCTGGGTTCAAGGCCAACTGCGATTCCGGAGGTGCCGCGGCTGTGGGCCTTGAACATCGACCCGGCAGCGGCGGCTGCGGCCTACCGTGAAAAGCTGGTGGGGCCCTATCGTGGGAAACTGCCCGAAGCGGTGTTGAAAGGGATGGAAGAGCAGCTTTCGGGGGCCTGCACGATGGAGATTGCGGCGTTTGACGAATTCTCGCGGCTGTTGGGCCAACCGGAGGCGACGGCGGACTTTGAGCAGGTGATTTTCGACACCGCGCCAACCGGGCACACGCTGCGGCTGATGAAGCTGCCGTCGGCGTGGACGGGTTTTCTGGAGGAGAATACGACGGGGAACTCGTGCCTGGGTCCTCTGGCTGGGCTGGAAAAGCAACGCGTGGTGTATGAAGGAGCGGTAGCGGCGCTGGCGGAGGGAGAGCGGACCACGCTGGTATTGGTGAGCCGGGCGCAACGAGCGGCGCTGGCGGAAGCCGAGCGAACGAGCGGGGAACTATGGGCGTTGGGAGTACGCAACCAGCGGTTGATACTAAACGGCGTGTTCCGCGCCTCCTGCCCGGGCGACGAGCTTGCGGTGGCGCTGGAGCGCCGGGGAGCGGAGGCGCTGCGCGCCAAGGCGGATTTCCTGGGGCGGTTGCCACTTTCGGAGGTGCCGTTGCAACGGCATAACCTGGTTGGGATTCCGGCGTTGCGAAGGCTGGCGCGGGATGGCGACCGGGAGGTTGGAAGCGGGGAGGGAGAGGTTGGGCCTTTGCCGGCGTTGGAATCGTTGTCGTCGTTGGTGGATGACCTGGAGCGCGGCGGCCCAGGGGTGATCATGACCATGGGCAAGGGCGGAGTGGGGAAGACGACACTGGCCGCGGCGATCGCGGTGGAATTGGCGCGGCGTGGGTTGCCAGTGCATCTGAGCACGACGGACCCGGCGGCGCATGTCGCTGCGGCGGCGGGCCGGGTGGAGGGGTTGACGCTCAGCCGGATTGACCCGGAAGCCGAGACCAAGGCTTACGTGGAGCAGGTAATGGCGACGGCCGGGAAGACCCTGGACGCCAACGGGCGGGCGATGTTGGAGGAGGATCTCAGGTCCCCATGCACTGAAGAAATCGCGGTGTTCCGGGCTTTTGCCCGGGTGGTGGGCCGGGGGCAGGATGGTTTTGTGGTGTTGGACACGGCCCCCACCGGCCACACGTTGCTGCTGCTGGATGCCACGGAGTCGTACCATCGCGAGATTGCGCGCAAGAACAGCGATATGCCGGAGGAAGTGCGGCAGTTGTTGCCGCGGTTGCGGGATGGGCAGTTCACGCGGGTGCTGGTGGTGACGCTGCCGGAGGCAACACCGGTTCACGAGGCAGCGGCCTTGCAGGCGGACCTGCGGCGGGCGCAAATCGAGCCCTTTGCGTGGGTCATCAACCAGAGCTTCGCCGAGAGCCGGTCGAGTGATCCGTTATTGGTGGCGCGGGGAGCGGGCGAAGCTCGGTTTATTCGGGAGGTGGTGGAGCGGCATTCCAAGCGGGCGGCATGGGTGCCGTGGGTGACCGAGGAGCCCGCCGGACCGGAGGGGCTGAGGCAACTTTTTGCGGCTGCGGCTATGACCCCTTGATAAAGCAACGACTCGAGGCCTGGGTGGCGGAGAATCCGTGAACTGACGTTATGAAGAGTGCATCGGCGGCGGCGGTCGCGATTGAAATGGCCGAACCCAAACGGCTGGCGTTTTTCGAGCGCTACCTCACGGTGTGGGTCTTCCTGTGCATGGTGGTCGGCGTTGCATTCGGCAAACTGCTGCCCGAGCCAACGGCGGCGCTGAGCAAGCTGGAGTTCGGGCAGGGGTCGCAAGTGAATGTGCCGATCGGGGTACTGCTGTGGCTGATGATTTACCCGATGATGCTGAAAGTTGATTTCGGCGCGATCGGGGGGATTGCGCGGCGGCCAAAGGGGCTGATGGTGACGCTGTTCGTGAATTGGGTGGTGAAGCCGTTCGGCATGGCGCTGTTGGCCTGGGTGTTTATGCGGCATGTGTTTGCGGCGTGGATTGACCCGGAGACGGCGCGAGGCTACACGGCGGGGCTGATTATCCTGGCCGCGGCGCCCTGCACGGCGATGGTGTTCGTGTGGTCGTATCTAACGGACGGCGACCCGGCTTACACGCTGGTCCAGGTGGCCGTGAATGACCTGATCATGCTCGTGGCGTTCGCGCCGATTGTGATGTTCCTCTGCGGCGTGGCGCATGTGGTGGTGCCGGCCAAGGTGCTGATTACCTCGGTGGTCGTGTTCATCGTGGTGCCGCTGATCGCGGGGTGGCTGACACGGACGGCTCTGCTCAACTCGCACGGGAAGGAATGGTTCGAGAGGAAGTTTCTGCCGAAGTTTCACCCGGTCATGATCGGGGCGTTGCTGCTGACTCTGGCGCTGATTTTCGCCTTTCAATCCAAGAATCTGACGAGCCGATGGGTGGCGGTGCTGCTGATCGCGGCGCCGATTATTATGCAGGTGTATTTCAACTCGGGGCTGACGTATCTGCTGATGAAGTGGTTGCGGGTGGAGCACAGCGTGGCGGCGCCGGGGGCGTTGATCGGGGCGAGCAACTTCTTCGAACTGGCGGTGGCGGTGGCAATCACGCTGTTCGGGGCGGACTCGCCGGCGGCGCTGGCCACGGTGGTCGGCGTGCTGGTGGAGGTGCCGGTGATGTTGTCGGTGTGCAAGGTGTGCAACCGGACGCGGGGATGGTATGGGGGGGAGTTGGGAGTTGCGGGGCAGGGGCGAACATAATATGGGCTATGAAGCTGCGCCAAAGCGGAAGGCCGGAGGAGGCGTATTGGGAAACGCTGTTTAACATCCTGCGTTGCGAGGAGCCTATGCGGTTGCTGCCTGAGGCGGCGCGGGTGGTGCGGCTAGTCACGAATTTCTCTCATGCCGTGGACGGTGGCTTGAACCACGTGGGAATTTGCGCCGGAGGGCTTCTTGCCGGACATGCTGCTTGTCAGAGTCTGAACCCCGCAAGCGCGGGACCAGACCAGATGCCGAGCTGGCCAGGATTTGCCAACGCTGGACCAGCCCCTCCTGCCGCGTTGTCGCCTTCTGCAAGCAGATTGGCGCATCCTGCTAGTGACGGGGGGCTAATCCAGGCTATCTTAAACCCATGACTGCAACCAAAGTCACGAGCGACCGATTCAAGGTGTCCGCCCTTTTGGCGCGGCGTCTGGGCGAACACCAGGTGTCCGTGCCCGCGGTGCTGCGGCGCGCGGGATTGCCGGCAGCGTTTTTCCAACAGGAAAAGATCTACGCCACCACCGCCGAACTGTTCGCCCTGTGGCAAGCCATTGGCGAGACGAGCGCCGACCCGGCGATCGGCCTGAAGTTGGGCGCGGAGCCCCGCTTTGAACGCTACCAGCCAAGCGCGATCGCCGCCGTTTGCAGCCGGTCCTTCCGCGACGCGCTGCAACGTAATTAACCGGAACATCATAACATGTACAAGACCAAAGCATATTCGGCCGCCAGCGCAACCTCCGCTCTGGCTCACACGACGATTCCACGTCGGGAACCCACGCCTCGCGACGTGCAAATTGAAATTCTCTTTTGTGGCGTTTGCCATTCGGATCTCCATTACGCCCGCAACGAATGGAGCAGCCTCATGCAGACGGTTTACCCGTGCGTTCCCGGCCACGAAATCGTCGGTCGGGTGACCAAGGTCGGCGCTGCCGTCACCGCGTTCAAAGCGGGCGACCTGGCCGCCGTGGGCTGCCTCGTTGACGCCGACCTGTCATGTCCGCATTGCCGCGCGGGCAACGAGCAGTTCTGTCCGAGCCAGGTCTGGACGTATGGCGGGACTGACAAGCACCTCGGTCTTCCGACCTATGGCGGCTACTCGGAGAGCATCGTCGTGGACGAGCGCTTCACCCTGCGCGTCCCTGGCAATCTCCCGCTGGCCAACGCCGCACCCTTGCTGTGCGCGGGCATCACCACCTATTCGCCGCTACGCCACTGGAAAGCGGGTCCCGGCAAGAAAGTCGGCATTGTGGGGATCGGCGGCCTCGGCCACATGGGCGTGAAGTTTGCCCGCGCCTTCGGCGCGCAGGTCGTGGTTTTCACCACTTCCCCCTCCAAGAAAGACGATGCCATCCGCTTGGGCGCGCATGAGGTCGTCCTCTCGCGCGACGCCGACGAAATGAACCGGCACGCCGGCAGTTTCGACTTCATCCTCGACGCGGTCGCGGCCACCCACGACGTCAATGCCTATCTCAACCTGCTGAAGGTGGACGGCAATCTCACCGTCGTGGGCGCGCCCGAGAAGCCTCATGCGATCTCTGCTTTTTCATTGATCATGGGCCGCCGCAGCCTGTCCGGGTCGCCCATCGGCGGCATCGCCGAGACGCAGGAGATGCTGGACTTTTGCGGCCAGAACAACATCACCGCCGACGTGGAGGTGATTCCGATCCAGAAGATCAACGAGGCTTACAATCGCATGGCCAAGTCCGACGTGAAATACCGCTTCTCGATTGATATGGCCTCGCTCAAGGCGGAATAAACAACGTGACCCGGAAAGAATTCGAACACGGAGGACCCAATGAAAAAACACCCCTTGAGAAATGTCATCGTCGTAATTGGCGCCGGGTCAATCGGTCAAGCAATCGTTCGGCGGATTAGCGCAGGCAAGCATATACTGCTCGCTGATTTGCGCCAGGAAAACGCCGATGCCGCGGCAAAAACTCTAAGCGATGCCGGGTTCGAGGTGAGCACGACCAAAGTCGATGTTTCATCGCGCGCTTCGGTGCATGCGCTCGTCAAGCAGGCCGCCTCCCTTGGCGAGGTGCATGGTGTTATCCACGCGGCCGGGGTTTCCCCTTCCCAAGCGTCGCCGGAAACAATCTTAAAGGTGGATCTCTACGGAACGGCGCTCGTGCTGGAGGAATTTGGTAATGTCATCGCGCGCGGAGGCGCTGGGGTCGTGATCGCGTCGCAGTCCGGGCATCGCCTGCCGGCGCTCTCTACCGAACAAAACGCGCTGCTGGCAACGACGCCAGTTGAAGAGTTGCTCAAACTCCCGATGCTTCAGCCCGAACAGGTCAAGGACTCGCTGCGCGCTTATCAGATTTCAAAGCGTGGCAACTCGTTACGGGTAATGGCGGAAGCCGTCCGTTGGGGAAAGCGCGGCGCGCGGATCAACACCATTAGCCCTGGCATCATCATAACGCCGCTGGCGAATGATGAATTGAACGGGCCGCGCGGCCCGGGCTACCGCCGCATGATGGAACTGTGCGCGGCTGGCCGAGCCGGAACTCCGGACGAGGTCGGAACCGTCGGCGCGCTCCTTATGGGGCCAGACGGCGGGTTTATCACCGGCAGCGACTTCCTCATGGATGGCGGAGTAACGGCGGCTTATTGGTTCGGCGAACTCGCTCCAAAGTAAAGCCATGCGCCGGAACGAGCGCTAACATTTAAAATCAAAGGAATACAATTATGCAAAGGCGACAATTAGGTAAGGATGTCATTGATTTGCTCTACCAACAGCGCGTCGACCCCAACGCGCCGATTGAAGATGTGGCTGGCGCGGTGAGGGAATTGATTCAGCAGGGCAAGGTCAAGCACTTCGGCCTGTCTGAAGCCGGGGTACAGACCATCCGCCGCGCGCACGCCGTGCTGCCCGTGACAGCGCTCCAGAGCGAATACTCACTCTGGTGGCGAGAGCCGGAAGCGGAAGTGTTGCCGACCTTGGAAGAATTGGGAATCGGATTCGTTCCGTTCAGTCCCTTGGGCAAAGGCTTCCTCACAGGCGCAATCAATGAAAACACGAAATTCAGCAGCGATGATTTTCGCAATAAAGTTCCGCGCTTCAGTGAGGAAAATTGAAAAGTAAATCAGGCGTTGGCGGATGTGATTGGGAAGTTCGCCGCACAAATGAAGGCGACTCCCGCCCAGGTCGCGCTGGCCTGGCTGCTGGCGCGGAAACCTTGGATTGTTTCCACCCCGGCACCACCAAGCTGCATCGCTTGCAGGAGAACTGTGGCGCAGCTTCCGTTAAACTTTCGCCGGAAGACCTGCGTGAACTGGAAAGCGCGGCCTCCAAGATCACGGTCCAAGGGGCGCGCTACCCGGAAAATCTGCGGAAATTGGTCGGACGCTGAAACCTAAGCCAAGACTAAATTATGGAAATCAAACGAATTGGCTCACAACCATCCAGCAAGGGCCCGGCCGACTGGTTCACTGGCACAGTCCGGATTGACTCACCGTTTAAGGGAACCGATCCCGCGCGGGTCAGCGGCGCAATCGTCACATTTGAACCCGGCGCTCGAACCGCGTGGCACACGCATCCGCTGGGACAGACGCTGATTGTGACTGCGGGCTGCGGACGCGCGCAGCGCGAAGGCGGCCCGATTGAGACCATTCATCCCGGGGATATCGTTTGGTTCCCGCCCGGCGAAAAGCATTGGCATGGAGCAGCTCCCACCACGGCCATGACGCACGTCGCCATCGCGGAATTGCTCCACGGTAAGGCCGTTGACTGGATGGAAAAAGTCAGCGACGATCAATATCACAAGTGACCACAGCACCCGTCCCAGAAAGGACAAACAATGCAAAAACGAACATTAGGAAAGAGCCACCTGGAAGTCTCCGCCCTCGGCCTCGGCTGCATGGGCATGAGCTTCGGCTACGGCCCCGCCGGGGATAAACAGGAAATGATCTCCGTCATCCGTTCCGCCGTCGAACAAGGCGTCACGTTCTTCGATACCGCCGAAGTCTACGGTCCTTTCACCAACGAGGAACTTGTGGGCGAAGCCCTCGCTCCCTTCCGCGACAAAGTGGTCATCGCCACCAAATTCGGCTTCGATTGCGACGCCGGCAAGCAGGGCGGCCTCAACAGCCAGCCCGAGCATATCCGCAGAGTGGTCGATGCCTCGCTCAAGCGACTCAAGGTCAAAACCATCGATCTTCTCTATCAGCACCGGGTCGACCCCAATGTGCCCATTGAAGACGTGGCCGGTACGGTCAAAGACCTGATCCAGCAGGGCAAGGTGAAGCACTTCGGCCTTTCCGAGGCCGGCGTCCAGACCATCCGCCGCGCCCATGCCGTCCAGCCGGTAACCGCTCTCCAGAGCGAATACTCTCTTTGGTGGAGGGAACCGGAGGCGGAGGTCCTGCCGACCCTGGAAGAGCTCGGCATCGGATTCGTTCCCTTTAGTCCCTTGGGCAAAGGCTTCCTGACGGGCAAAATCAGCGCGGATACTAAGTTCGACGCCAACGATTTCCGCAACCAGGTCCCCCGCTTCGACCCGGAGAACCGCAAGGCCAATCAAGCCCTGGTCGAGGTGGTTGAGACATTTGCGAAGCAGAAGAACGCCACCCTCGCACAGGTCGCGCTGGCCTGGGTCTTGGCTCAGAAGCCCTGGATCATTCCTATCCCTGGCACCACCAAGCCGCATCGCCTCCGCGAGAACCTCGGAGCCGTTGCCCTCCAACTCACGCCGGAGTACCTGAGCGCGCTCGAAAGCGCCGCCGCCAACATCAGGGTCCAAGGCGCCCGCTACCCGGAGCACCTTCAGAAACTGGTCGGCCGCTGACCGCCAGTTCTTCCTCGCGAACACACGTCTTATGGCAAAAGCACCGAACACAATTCGAATACCCGGTTTCCTGAACCTCAATAAAACCTCATGAACACTAAGAAATGGATGCCCGGCGCAAAACCAGTAATAATCGCTCTCGCCTGCGCGCCGCTGCTCTCATGCGCGTCTGCCGACGATTGGCCCCAGTATCTCGGGCCTACCCGGAACAGCATCTCGCCCCAGAAAGGCATTTTGCGCAACTGGCCCGCCAACGGTCCCGAGGTGCTCTGGACTGCCGCCGTGGGCAGAGGCTTTGGCGGACCTGTTCTCAAAGACGGCAAGGTCTACCTGCTCGACCGGGATGATAAGGTCGGTGACAACCTTCGCTGTTGGAACCTGTCTGACGGCAAGCAGCTCTGGAATTTTGCCTATGATGCTCCGGGGACGGTGATGTTCCCCGGTTCCCGAAGCGTCCCTACAGTGGACGGCGCCTAGCGCGGTCGATGCGGGAAATAACAAAATCCTGGTCGTGGGCGGATACGAACTCGGCGCGGTGATGATCAAGGTCGAAAAACAGGCGGATGGCAGTTACGGCGCCGCCGAGCTATTTAGAACTAAGGAATTCGGGGAGCAAACCAAAGCCCCAATATTGTACCAAGGCTACTTCTACGGCGAGTACGGGACCAATGAACGGCATGACGGCATGGTCTGCATGGGCATGGATGGGAAGATCCTGTGGAAAACCAAACGCGCGCCCGATTTCAACAAAGGCAGTATGATCCTGGCGGATGGGCTGATCCTGGCCTCCGACGGTGCGAGGTCGTTGTATCTTGTGGAGCCCAGTCCGACTGAATACAAGCAGCTCGCCTCAGCAGAGTTGTTCCCCGAGGGGGTAGCAGGCCCGGAAAATGACATTGCTTCCCGAGTGGGAGGAAGAAACGAAAACTGGGCGCCCATGGCCCTCGCGGATGGGAAGCTCCTGGTTCGGGACCAGACGCAGCTAAAGTGCATTAAGGTTGCCCATTAGCCGGAATCGAGTCGAACAATGAGGCGCTCCGGCGCGACCGCAAAGAAATTACCTATGAGCAAACTACCGCCGGCGCGCGGATCAGCGCGCGTTCTGAAAATTACCGAGGCTGCGCGCCTGAATCACGAAACGCTGTTTCCAAACCACCCATCAACCCTGAAAGTAACCGATCCTGAGCTGATCGAGCTCTTCGATAACTTTGCCTTCGACGAAGTCCTCGCGGGCAGCAAGCTGGACGCCAAAACCAGGGTCCGTTTGATCCTGGCGTCCACGATCGCCTCTCAGGCGCTCGGCGAATACAAGGTCATGGTGGGCGCGGCGCTCAACGTCGGTCTGACGCCGATCGAGATCAAAGAGATACTGTATCCGGCTGTCCCCTACGTCGGCGTGGCCAAGGTCTTCGATTTTTTGCATGCGACCAACGAAGTGCTCCAGAACAAAGGGGTAAGCCTGCCCCTGGAAGGCCAGTCCACCACCACGCCCGAGACTCGTTTCGAAAAGGGAGTTGAGGCGCAGAAGGCAATCTTCGGCGAGGCGATCGACAAGATGCGGCAGCAGGCGCCCAAAGACCAGTCGCACATTCAGGACTTTCTCGCGGCCAACTGCTTCGGCGACTATTACACCCGAAGTGGGCTGGATCTCAAGACGAGGGAGTTGCTGACGTTTGCCCTGCTGATCTCGCTGGGCGGTTGCGAACCGCAGGTCAAAGGTCATGTGGCCGGGAATCTCAACATCGGCAACGACCGCGCGCGTTTGATTGACGTCGTCACCCAACTTTTGCCCTACATCGGATACCCCCGAACGCTCAACGCGCTACGGGCGATCGACGAAGTTGTCCCACCCGCGAAAACCGCTTAGCGCCCGTACAGACTAATGCCGTTTTTCCTGTTGCCGGGCGCAGCCAAAGCGCGGGCATGCCGCGCGCTCCAAACGCTGCGCGACGTCGGCTGCGCGGCCCTAATGCGCGAAGCGTCTGGAGCGCGGCTCATTCCGCCGCCCTTTCTATTTACGGCTCTTTCAAAATAACAGGTTGAACACCTCGTGGCGACCAACCTGGTCGGGCCGATTCACTTGATCCGCGCCGCTAAGCCGCGCCTCCGCGCTCACGGCGGCGGACGCGTCATTCAAATTTCCTCCTACGGCGGCCAGGTCGCCTTCCCGGGGAACTCGCTTTATTGAAACCTTACATCATTTGTGGCGCCTGGAATTGACGGTCGTCACGAGATTCCAGGCGTGTTCGACGGCCTCAGCCAATCAAAGAAGAAGGCCGTTCCGCTGAGACTAAAATCCCTTGAGCGCCGCAAGCGCGGTCCGCTCTGGATCCGATACGAAGTGGTTCGGTCCAAAAGTGCTGGGAGTTAGGCGGCCCAGGACTTCGAATTTGGGGCCCGATCCCGAGCAACCTGAACGTTGGAAACGATCCAGCTCTTTTGGGGGACCTGATCGCCCAACTGCTACCGCGGGTCGGTTAGCCATGCGAATTGGCATTCCGGGCTCAGGATTGAGGGGGGAAAACTTGGCATGATTGTCGCGCGCGCCAGCCTTGAAATGGCTATCGGCTATGCCCGCTCCCAGGAAACGCTGACAGGCTCGCCCGCGAGGCCGGCGGCAAAGCTGGCAGCCGATGAGTTGGATTCGCAATGGAATCACGCCGACTTCGCTGATATTCTTGAAGCGCGTCTTTCCGAAGCACAAACGGTCATTCTGAGGGCTCCGGCGAGAAAGCGCGTTTGATCAGCGGTAGTTTGCGACCAAGAAAACATGTCGGAAATCACACAAATCCTGCACGAGATCAGGGGCGGCAACCAGCAAGGCGCCGAGCTGTTGCTATCGCTCGTCTATACCGAGCTAAAGCGGATTGCGGCCCAGAAAATGGCCGGTGAAGCCCCTGGAAACACGCTGCAACCGACGGCCTTGGTTCATGAAGCCTGGATGAAGCTGGTCGGGGATGCCGATGCCCCCTTTGAAAACCGGGCTCACTTTTTCGCGGCAGCCGCAGAAGCAATGCGCCGCATTCTCGTTGACTCGGCGCGCCGGAAAAGGGCTATACGGCGCGGGGGCGGCGCGACGCGCCAGGAACTGGCGGAGGGTCATTTGGTTCAGGACGTGGTTCCCGATGAACTGCTTGCGGTTGACGAAGCGCTCGACCTGCTGGCCAGGGAAGACCCCGCCGCGGCGAATCTCGTCAAGCTGCGGTATTTCGTCGGCATGAGCATGGATGAGGCGGCGACGACCCTGGGCGTGCCATTGCGAACTGCGGAACGCACATGGACGTATGCGCGAGCCTGGTTGAGACGGCAAATCGGGCGGCAACTCTCGACGCTTGAACGAACGTAAGAACTTGGCGGACTTTTGTCGATTCGTCCGCATGTCACGTCGGCTTGATGTTGTAAAACGCTCAAATGACCAGCGAACGGGAAATCTTTCTTGAAGCTTTGGAGCAGCCCACCGCGGAGGCGCGCAGGATCTTTGTCGAGCGCGCTACCGCAGGCGATCCGAAGCTACGGGAAGCAGTTGAAGATCTGCTGGCGAACCACCAACCGGATACCTTTCTCGAACAAGGCGCTGCCGGCCTGCTCCGCGAATCCCTGGGGGCCGCAGGCAAGCTGACGCTCCAGGAGGAGCAGATTGGTGAGTCCATCGGCCGTTACAAACTCCTGGAGAAGATCGGCGAAGGCGGCTTCGGCGTCGTTTATCGGGCGGAGCAGCGCGAGCCCGTTCGACGCCCGGTTGCGGTCAAGGTGATCAAGCTGGGCATGGATACAAAGAGCATCGCAGCCCGGTTCGAGGCCGAACGTCAGGCCCTCGCGCTCATGGATCATCCGAGCATTGCGCGCGTGTTCGACGGCGGCGCGACCGCAGCGGGTCGTCCGTTTTTCGTGATGGAATTGGTTCGGGGAGTCCGGATTACGGATTACTGCCAGGCGAATCAGCTCCCGCTTTCGGATCGTTTGACCCTTTTTATTCAGCTCTGCCACGCCGTCCAGCACGCTCACCAGAAGGGAGTTATCCACCGCGACTTGAAGCCCTCCAATGTGCTCGTCACGGTTCAGGATGGAAAACCAGTCCCCAAAGTCATCGATTTTGGGGTCGCCAAAGCGATTGAAGAACCGTTGACCGAGAAGACGGTCCTGACCAATTTCCATGCGTTTATCGGGACGCCGGCCTACACCAGCCCCGAACAATCGGAGATGACCGGCGCGGATGTGGACACGAGAAGCGACATCTACTCGCTCGGGGTTCTGCTCTATGAACTGCTGACCGGGGTGACGCCCTTCGACGCGAAGGAATTGACCCAGTCCGGCCTGGAGGGGATGCGGCGAATGATCCAGGAGGTCGAGCCGCCAACCCCTTCAACCCGGTTGCGCCGGGCGTTGGCCGGCGCCTCGGCCCAGGCGCCCACCATGCGGGTGGATCGGGATCTGGATTGGATCGTGATGAAATGCCTGGAGAAGGATCGCACCCGCCGCTACGACACCGCGCGGGAACTGGCGGCCGACCTCCAGCGTTACCTGGGCCAGGAACCGGTTCTTGCTCGGCCCCAGAGCACGGGTTATCGCCTGCGCAAAGCGCTTCGGCGTCATCGCGCCGCTTTTGCCGCCGCCGGCGCAATCTTCCTCGCGGTCGTGGGCGGAAGCACCGTCAGCGTTTGGCAGGCGGTGCGCGCTACGAACGCCGAGCGTGTTGCGGAACAGCGCCGGAAAAACGAAGAGGCGCTTCACCGCAACGCGGAAAGGGAGCGAAGCCGCGCTCTGGAAAGCCAGGAGCGAGCCGAGCTGAACGAATACGTGGCCGACATCAACCTCGCCCACCAGTCCATCCTCGCCGGGAACCTGGCCCGAGCCACTGACCTCCTGGATAAGCACCGCGCCCAAGGTCCCCAGCGCTTTGAATGGCGTTACTTACGGCATGCCGCCCAGGGCGATGATCATAGCCTTCTCGCGCAAGAAGCTTCCAGCGTTCAGTCGCTGGCGAGTTCGCCGGAATACCTGGTGGTAGGACTGCAAGACTCAGTTCGCATCTACGATTCGAAAACCGGCGGCCTGGTGAAGACGTTGGCCAAATCGGGTTCTTCCGTGGCGCTGTCTTCGGCCGGTTCGCTCGCGACGGCAAGCAAAGGCACGGTCAGGGTTTGGCGGACCGCAGACTGGACCGAGGCCTATTCGGTCCCGGAGCATATGGCCCCGGCAGCATTCTCGGCGGACGGGCGACGGCTGGCGGCGGCTTCGTTCGGAGGGGTCCAGGTTTATAACCGTGCCGACGGAAAGCTGGTGGGGGAAGCTCCGCACGGCATGCCGCCGTTTGCTCTGAGCCCGCGCGGCGACGAGATCGCGGTGGACTCCACCAATGGGATCGTGCTCTGGGACTTGGACGCGGGGAAGGCCTTGCGAACGCTCGAGCGCTCTCAGGGTACGTTCAGCGCCCCCTGGCGGTGGGTCATGAATAACCTGGCATTTTCTCCGGACGGACATTGGATCGTCGCGGCCCGGAATACGCTGCGTGATGGGAGCATTTTCGTTCTGGAGAAGTGGGCCTCCGCGACGGGCGAGAAGGTGGCGAGCGCGCCCCAACGTTCCAGCGCGACGGAGCACTCCGGCATGGTTTCCAGCGTCGCGTTCGACCCGACGGGTCGACTCCTCGTTTCCGGGAGTTGGGACCATTCGATTCGGTTGTGGGACGCCAGTACGCTCCAGTGTGTGGAACGGCTCAACGGAAATCCTTCGGAGGTCTGGGCGGTGGCCTTCACGGCCGATGGCCGGGGCATTATCAGCGGCGCCAAAGACGGGTCGGTCCGCCTCTGGCCAACCAACGGCGCTCCCAAGGAAAGACGTTACGAAGGCAACTGGATGCCGGTCAAATTCTCCAAGGACGGGCAAGTGCTGGCCGCCATCGAGGATCAATCCAAGTTGGTGTTGCTGAACCTCAGGACTGGTGAGCCCAATGACCAACTCCCACTGAGCCAAAGCCAATGGGGTCAGTGGGCTGGCGCCATCAGCGCCGATTTCCGCGTGGTGGTCGATCCTTTGCCCAAAGGCGGGCTCCGCGTTTGGGATCTGCCATCCAGGAGATCGGTGGATCTGCAAAGCCAGGACCTGCGCAAGTCCTGGACGACAATCTCGCCAGACGGCGCCGCACTCCTGGCGGGCGCGAAAGGCGATTCCGTGCTGTGGTGGAATCTCCAGGACCCTTCGGAGGCGCCCGCGCGCATCGAAGGCAAACGCGCGCTTTTTGCACGGAACGGCAATGTGCTGGTTACGCTCCACGACCGCTCCATCAAGGTATGGAGTGTAAAACCTCGGTCGCTTAAGGCGGATTTCACGGTGGAGGCTGATCTGGGCTTCACCGCTCCGATGGTCCTTTCAGATGATGGCGCCCTGCTCGCGATCGGGTCCGATCCGGTCACGGAGGCCGATAACGCCATTCGGCTCTGGGACACGCGCACCGGAAAACTCCTGGGCATCTGCAAAGGACACACCCAGGGCGTCAGGTGGCTCGCCTTCTCACCCGACGGGCAGACGCTCGCTTCCGCAAGCAGCGACAGCACGCTGCGCCTTTGGGATCTCCGCACTCAACAAGAACTTCTGTCGATTCAACGGCTGGCTGATCCGATGAGCGACATCCTTTTTTCTCCCGATGGCAACTGGCTCGCCGGTAAAACCGCCAGCGGCCTGCGCCTGCTGGATGGTTCAGCCGACCGTGACGCGGCAAAGACGATGCCTTCGCAACGAAGTCCGGCCGGCGAGTGAAACAGCCTGCGCCTCTCCGTTCGCGTCCAAGTGGAGAGAAAGTCCGGTTCAGTTTGCGAGGTGATCCAGGTTGGCGACGACTTGCCGCTTCCGGGATCGTCGCCACGAGTCTCTTGGCAGGCCGGGGCGCGATTGTGGAGATTCGCATGGACCAAAAAAGTTGGCGGACTTCGGCGTAATCCTCCGCATGTCACGTCGGCTAAATGCCGAAAAACGGTGAAAGAACAGAATATGAGAAAGAAAGAGCCTGTGCAGCTTACGAAGGCGTTTATCAGCGCCCTCTGTTGGACCCTCCTGCTGTCTTGCGCGCGCGCTGACGATTGGCCGCAATGGCAGGGCCCGGATCGAAATGCCATCTCCAAGGAGAGCGGGTTGCTGAAGGAATGGCCAAAAGAGGGCCCGCCGCTCGCCTGGAAGACCCAAAAACTCGGCGGCGGTGACAGCGCTCCTTCCATAGCCGCAGGGCATGTTTTCGGGATGAGCGGTCGCGGCGAAGACGAAGTGGTTTGGGCCTTATCCGAAAAGGATGGCAAGGAGCTTTGGGTGACACGCCTGGGGCCGGCCGTCCAACAGCAGGTGCCGCAAAGCAAAGAGGGGCCTTCCTGCACCCCGTCGGTGGATGGCGAGAGGCTCTATGTGGAGGGCATGGGCGGCGACGTCGCTTGTTTGCAGGTCCAAGACGGCAAGATCGTTTGGCAACACAGTTTGACGCGGGATTTTGGCGGGCGCGCGCCGATGTGGAGTTACCGCGAATCGCCGCTGGTGGATGGTGACAAGGTTATCGTCACCCCGGGCGCTGCGGAGGCCATGCTGGTGGCCCTCGACAAGCTGACGGGCAAGACCGTCTGGAAGACCCAGATGCCGGCCGACAATGGAGGCCGTGTCGGTGGTCCCGGTGGCGGACCCGGCGCCAGTCCGGGCGGTTTCGGGGGCGGGCCTGGAGCTCCCGGCGGCCCCGCCGGCGCCGGTTCTGCTCCGGCGGTCACCGGAACCAAAGACCCGGGCTTGTTCACCAGCGAGCATTGGGGGATGACGGCGTTCTCGACCAAAATTCCCAATGGGAAATATGTCGCAAAGCTCTACTTTGCAGAAACCTATGAAGGTATTACCGGCTCCGGCCAGCGCGTCTTTTCCTTCAACGTGCAAGGGCATGAATTCAAGGACTTCGACGCCTGGGCGAAGACTGGGGGTCGCAACCGTGCGTATACCGAAACGGTGCCGGTGGAAGTGACCACCGGAGAGTTTCGCATTGGCTTCACGAGGCAGGTCGAAAATCCGGCCATTAAGGCAATTGAGATCCTTCCGCAAGCGGAGGCGGCAAACGGCGCCGCGTCTTCCGCGGCAATACGGATTAAGGCCGGCGCTTCTGCGCCATTTACGGATTCAAGCGGCCAGATTTGGAAGCCGGATGAGGGTTTTGAGGGGGGCATGACGAGCCAGGTGGGCGGCGGGTTTGGCGGCGCTCCGGGCGGGTTCGGCCGCGGCCCAGGCGCTCCAGGCGGATTCGGTGGTTTGGGAGGCCCGGGACCGGCGTATGCCTCGGCTATCCCGATCGACTTTGATGGGCAGCGACAGTACGTGCAATTTACCTCCAGAGCGCTCATCGGAGTCGCCGCGACCGATGGGAAGTTTCTCTGGAGGTATGACAAGCCCGCCAACGGGATGGGCCTCAATTGCTCCACTCCGATCTACCACGACGGCATGGTGTTTGCCTCCTCGGCCTACGGCGCCGGGGGCGGATTGGTGAAGCTCAGCAAGGCTGCGGACGGTGGTGTCAAAGCCGAGGAGGTCTATGCCACCCGGAAGATGCAAAACCACCACGGCGGCATGATTCTGCTCAATGGCTCCCTTTATGGGGCGAACGGCGGCAACGAAGGCGGCTACCTCATCTGCCTCGACTTCAAGACCGGCAACGTGCTGTGGGACGAACGCGATGACGCGCAGCGTCGGGCGCCGAAGGGTTCGTTGGCCCTGGCCGACAACCGGCTCTACTATCGCACCGAGAAGGGCGCCATGCTCCTCCTCGAGCCGAGCTCAAAGGAATACCTCGAGCGCGGTCGCTTCGAGCAACCCGACCGCAGCCAGCAGCCGGCCTGGGCGCACCCGGTTATTGCCAACGGCAAACTCTACGTGCGCGATCAGGATGTGCTTTTGTGCTACGACGTGAAAGTAAAGTGAGCCGGGCGCCCGAGGTGCGGCGATCGCCAACAGGAATTTCCGGAAGGAGGGATTTAAACCGACGCCGGAAGGCTCGCCCCTTTGCCGGGGCCAAAACCCAAGCCAGGAGTGCGGAAGGCTGCCGGTGTAGCAGTACTAGGCTACGGTGGGGCCATGCGACGTGGCCCGGCAGCGAAAACCCTGGCGTCGCACCACACTCGGGCGCAGGAGCGCCCGAGCCGATTTCTACGCGCCGCCAAGAGACCGGGCGGCGCATCCACGCCCGTAGCTGCTTCATTATTGCTGACAAGATCCGGTAGGAATAAATCATGACACAACGCCGCTTCATACTTAGGATGGGGACTGGTGCTCTCGCCCTCCTGGCGGCTGCGGCCGCCCTTTCTGCAAGCGCACAGTACACGAACGAAAAGTCCGGACCGCTGATGATCCGGGAGCAAGGGAGCTTCGCCGTCGGCGGAAAAGTAATAACCAGACCCGGCACGTACGACGCCATCAACCGAAGCCCTGCCGGTCAGACGTTGCACGGCGACCACGCCTACGTGTTCTACCAGGTCCCGGTGGGCGCGCGGAAATTGCCGCTTGTGCTTTGGCACGGCATCGGGCAGTTCGCGAAAACTTGGGAAAGCACGCCCGATGGGCGCGAGGGCTTCCAGAACCTCTTCTTGCGCCGCGGCTTCTCGGTTTACGTGATCGACCAACCGCGCCGCGGCCGTGCGGGTCGCAGCACGCTGCCGGCGACGATTACGCCGACACCTGACGAAGAGGACTGGTTTGGCACGTTCCGCCTCGGCATCTGGCCGGACTTCTTCCCGGGGGTACAGTTCTCACACGATCCGGAGGCGCTGGACCAATATTTCCGACAGATTACACCCGACACGGGGCCCCTCGACCCCGCGCTGAACTCGGACGCGGTCACGGCGTTGTTCAAGAAGATCGGGCCGGGGATTCTCGTGACCCACTCCCACGCCGGGGGCATGGGCTGGCGCGTCGCAGCCAAGAGCCTGAACGTCCGCGCCATCGTCTCCTACGAACCCGGAAGCGGCTTCATTTTCCCGGAAGCCGAAGTGCCTGCCCCGATGCCGAGCGCCGGAGGTGAGCTACGAGCGGTTGGCGCGCCGCTGTCGGAGTTCATGGCGTTGACGAAAATCCCGATCACTATCTTTTACGGCGACAATATTCCGGCGCAACCGACGGCGAATCCAGGGCAGGACGGTTGGCGTGTCCGTCTGGCGATGGCGAGGCTGTGGAGGGATGCTGTAAACCGCCGGGGCGGAGATGTTACCGTCGTGCATCTGCCCGAGATCGGGATCCGGGGCAACACGCATTTCCCGTTCTCGGATCTGAATAACCAGCAGATTGCCGACCTCATGTGGCAGTTCCTTGCAAAGAAAGGATTGGACTAATGGAGAACCTCGGCTCCGCTTTGCTGGAACTGACGTCGGAGGTTCTTCACGAGATTAATACGGCAGCCTCCAGCATTCCAATTCGGCGAGGGCGTCTGCCTGAATCCATCCTGAAAATGTCTTACCGCTGAATGGCAGATTATATGAACAAAAGTGATCGCAAATTCTATGTCGGACTCTGCATGATGGCAGCCGTCCTCATGACCTCGGCAGGCGCGCAAGAGCCGAACAAAGGCAAGCAAGAGCAGGCTTCCGCACCCGAAGCGCCGACGGTTCGTACCGGGTCCGGAATCGCGCGCGGCGTGACCGAGGGGGATATTTCCATCTTCAAGGGGATTCCCTATGCTGCGGCCCCGGTCGGCGCCTATCGCTGGCGCCCGCCGCAACCGATGCCCGCGTGGGAGGGAGTGCGTGACGCGAGCAAGTTTGGCGCAGATTGTGCCCACGCGGGCTTTGGACGCGGTTCAACATCGATCCCGACGAACTCGTCGGAAGATTGCCTGTTCATCAACGTGTGGCGACCATCCGGCGCCTCGCCAGGGGCAAAACTGCCGGTGATGGTGTGGATCCACGGCGGCGCCTTCGTGTTCGGTAGCGGCTCCCTTCCCGACAGTTCCGGCATCCAATTCGGCAAGCACGGTATCATCCTGGTCGCCTTCAACTACCGTTTGGGGCGCCTGGGCTTCTTCGCGTTTCCCGCGCTGAGCCGCGAGCATCCGGAAGAGCCCAAGGGTAACTACGCTTTCATGGACCAGATCGCCGCCCTCAAGTGGGTGCAACAGAACATCGCCGAGTTTGGAGGCGATCCGAATAATGTTACTATCTTTGGCGAGTCGGCCGGCGGAGTCTCAGTACATACCCTCCTGACCTCACCGCTTTCACGTGGCCTTTTCCAAAAAGCCATTATTGAGTCCGGTGGCGGCCGGGACGGCGTCCTCACCGGGAGGCCGATGACTAAAGACGGTATCGATCCGCATTATCCGGTGTCGGCGGAGACCATTGGTGTGAACTTTGCCCGTAAACATGGGATCAAAGAGCCCGCTGCGGCCGCGCTGGCCAAGTTGCGTGACCTCAGCGTCGAGGAAATTGTGGACGGAGGTCAGGAAAGTGATGGCCCCGCCGGCCCAGTCATTTACTCGGGCCCGATTCTCGACGGCAAACTGGTAATTGAGACGGCGCAGAGCGCCTACGAGGCAGGCAGGCAGGCGCGCGCTCCGCTGATAATCGGATCGAATAGCGCGGAAGTGCCGGGAGGTTTTGTCAATGCCCGATCGAAGGACGAACTGCTGTCACGGTTCGGGAGCTTGAAGGACAAAGCCATTGCAGCCTACGATCCTGATGGAAACACTGACTTCGCCAAAATGCTAACGATGGTCAATACCGACAAAGTATGGGCGGAACCGGCTCGGTTCACCGCCAGCGCCTTTTTCGCCAAGGGCGAACCGGCCTACATATATCGGTTCTCCTACGTCCCCGCCTCGATGCAACAAATGATGAGGTATGGCGCCGCGCACGGTTCCGAAATCCCTTACGTGTTCGGCAACCTTACAGGGCGCAATGGAGCCGCCGTGGCGCCCAAGGACCAAGAGGTGGCCAAGGCGATGAATGCCTATTGGGCGAACTTCGCCAAAACCGGTGATCCGAATGGCGAGGGACTGCCAAAATGGCCGCGCTTCGATCCCCAAAGGGATGAAATCCTTGAGTTCCAGCCCGATGGTTCGCCGGTAGCTAGCCCGGACCCACAGAAAGCGCGCCTCGACGTAATGGAGCAAGCCGCCAGGCTACAAACAGATCGCTCCTAACGGAGCTTAGATGGCCGTCGGTTCGTCGAGTTAAGCGTCGGAACGGTGCGCCGGGAATAGCAGACCCGTCCGGCTCAGAATCAACCACTCACTCCGCCGGCGGCCAGCGCTTGCCGCCTTCGATGCAATTAAAGAACGCGCCGCTGAACAATTCGCGGGCCTGCGACTCTGATACCGGTACGGACTTGCCTGCTTGCACCAGGGCGCGATGCTCCGGATCGGCGAAGAACCGCTGCCACATGGCGCGCATGGCCATTCGAGCTTCACGCCCCAAATCCTGCCCGCTGGAACCGTTGCTCTTAGGGTGTTCCAATTTTTCCGCCAGAAATCTCAGCCCCTCGGACTGCGTCTTTTCATCGCCGAGTCGCTCGATCCAGGCCTCCGTCGCCGCCCAGCGCGCTTCCAATCGGATCAGCGCCTGGCTGGCCTCGCGCGCGACCCACTCGTGGCGCTCCGTGCGCACGATGTTCCCCAGCGGTTCGGCGAAGACTTGATTCTTCGATGCTCCGGCCACGACGCAGTTTCTCCCGCTTACCTACTGGCGGCGTGGACGACATTGGTCATGGGGTGGTCCAGCAGGCGCGTCAGCGCAAGCGCGGCCTCCTTGCTTTGGATCCGCTGAACGCCTTCCATGGCTTGCTCCTTGCCTTCGGCCGCGCACCGTTCGAGCGCCGGCAGGAAATTCGCGTGACTCAAAAACCGGAAATCGGTTTTGGTCCAGTAGGCCCCCAACGCGTCGCCTTTCTCCGGCTTCGCGTCGGCCAGGATAGCCCGCGCGCGCTTCTCCGCCTGCTCTGGGGTGGGCAGTGCAATGGCGATTTTGCCCTCCGCCGCTGGCGACGGCTCGGCTGGGGTTGCCTGCCAGCCAAAGTCATGGACGACGCGCACGGTAAACAAACCGGGCCGATTGACGCGAACATAGTTTTGCAGCCGAAGCGCTTCGCTGTACTCTTCGTCCGGCTTAAGCTGCCGCAGACCGCTCAGGCCGCCCATATTCATCCAGGTTTCCGCCGGCAAGGCGACGCCGGTTTCGTCCACCACCGTGAATTTGAACCGGGTGAGGAACCCGGCGCCGCGGTAATCACCGCCGGTTTCATACTGAAACGTTTGCGCGCTGGCGTTCGAAAGCGTGAACGTCAATTCGATGACGTCGCCCAGAACATAGTTCGTGCCGCTTGCGAAGCTCAGGGCCACCCGGGCCCCTTCCGGCACCGGACGCGAATGGCCCGCAGCCTCTGCCAGAGAAAGGAACTGGATGAACCCTATGGCCGTGGTCAAGATGACCACGCCAAGCGGTTGGCGCTGCGAAAACAAGCGTTTCACGATTCAAGAGTTTCCTGCCAATTATATGGACGGATTACACGCGCAGAAATTCCCGAAAATCGAAGCGTTGTCCCTTTTGTTCCCGGGGGTGATCCAGTCCGGGTCGGTGTAACTCCGGGTGGGGCCCCATTTCGCAATCGAGCCGGTGTTCAGGCCGGTTTGGCAAGCCAACCGCGCCGAGGGCGGCACTCGGGATTGCGACCCGCCTTCGCATGAAGCTACGGCGGGCCAGGTCTGCCTTCGCTTTCCGGGTTACGGCGAGGGCCAGATTCCCGAACGATTGCTCAAATGGGTGAGATCCTCAGCCTGCCTCCGCCTTGCGCGTGGGAGCGAATTTGCGCGAATCGAACAAATCTGACACACTATGGTCCAGGCAATGGAATCTGCCAGAAACATCGTTGATATTGGCGTCAACTTGGCGCACCGCTCGTTCCGAACGGATCGAACCCAGGTGATCGAGCGGGCGTTTGCGGCTGGGGTGCGGACGATGGTCATCACTGGCGCCAATGTGCCCGCAAGCCAGGAAGGGGCGCGGATCGCCGCCGACTATCCCGGTCAGCTTTTCGCCACGGCCGGGGTTCATCCCCACGATAGCCGGAATTGCACGGAGACCACCCTGGGGGAGTTGCGTCGCCTGGCAGCTCAAGAGGAAGTCGTCGCGATTGGCGAATGCGGTTTGGATTTCAATCGGGATTTCTCACCGCGACCGCTGCAAGAAAGGTGGTTCGAGGCCCAGGTCGCGCTGGCGGAGGAGGCGCAGATGCCCCTTTTTCTGCACGAGCGTGACGCTCGAGAGCGATTCTGCGACATCCTGACCGCGGTGCGGAAGACGGTCCCGGCCGTGCTCCACTGCTTCACCGGCACGCGCGAGGAATTGGAGACCTATCTCGAAATGGGATTGCACATCGGCATCACCGGCTGGATTTGCGATGAGCGCCGGGGAACACACCTGCGCGAATTGGTCAAAGGGATTCCCCTCGACCGCCTGATGATCGAAACTGACGCGCCCTTCCTTGTGCCCAGGACCATGCCAGCCAAACCGAAGGACGGTCGGAATGAGCCCGCCTTTCTCCCCTACGTGCTGCGGACCGTGGCAGATTGCCTCGAGAGACCGGTCGAGCAGGTGGCGGAAGTCACGACGACCACGGCGAAAACATTCTTTCGGCTTGGGGCGTAGCATGAAGACCACGATTATCACCGCCCTGGCTGCCCTCACCACGCTTGTTTCCGTCCTTGCCGGCGACCCGACACCGTGCCCCGCACTCACGCGCATCCGCTTCTACCCCGCCGAAGGCCCAGCCGCGCGAATGCTGCGCGGAAGGTTCAACGGCTCCAACGAAGGCGCCGCCACCGGGTTCGTTTCGCTGGTCCATTACGCTTATCTCTTTGGGGAGAGTCCCGAGGGCAAGGTTTCCCCGCTCAATTCAGGACTCAAGGAGGAACAGGCCGCCGCCTTCCAGCGGATGGCCTGGAAGAGCGTAGAAAGCTCCCTCTCGGTTAATATGGGCCGATGAAAGGGGCAGGAACGCGGAGTATCAAGTCAGGACCTCTTAAATCGGTTATGCGAATCAGTATCTTCATGGCGCTGGTCATGCTGGCGGCCTTGGGCGCCAAAGGCGAAGCGGCCGCCGATTGGCCCCAGTTCCTTGGTTCCGCTCGTAATGGGGTTTATGGAGGAGACGATTTGGCGGAAAGCTGGCCCGCAAAAGGTCCGCCGGTCATTTGGCAAAAAACCGTTGGCCATGGATTCAGCGGCCCGGTGGTGGCCGACCATAAGCTGGTCCTCTTCCACCGCGTGGGCGACAACGAAACCGTCCAGTGCCTCGACGCTCGAACCGGGAACTCAACCTGGAGCTTCGCCTATCCGACCAGTTATCGGGATGACTTCGGGTTCGACAACGGCCCGAGAGCGACTCCGACCATTGCCGGAGGACGGGTCTATACTTTCGGCGCCGAAGGCATGCTCCACTGCCTGGACCTGGCCACCGGGAAGAAGCTCTGGAGCGTCGACATCAAGGCCGACTTCCAGGCCCCCAACGGATTTTTTGGCATGGCCTGCTCCCCGTTGCTTGAGGGCGATGCGGTCCTCTTGAGCATCGGCGGAGCAAACGGCGCGGGCGTGGTGGCCTTCGACCGGACCAGCGGCGAGCTTCTGTGGAAATCCTCGGACGATGAAGCCAGTTATTCTTCCCCGGTCGCCGCGAGCATCGGCGGCCAACGCTGCGCGTTGTTCTTCACGCGGAACGGTTTGCTCGCTCTCGATCCGGTTCAGGGCCGGGTGCGGTTTCAATACCCCTGGCGCTCGCGCAACCGCACCTCAGTCAACGCCGCCACCCCCCTGGTGGTGGGCGACACGATTTTCCTGTCGGCCTCTTACGGAACAGGAGCCATTTTGTTGCGCTTACAAGGACAGGTCATCGAGAAGATTTGGTCCGGGGACGATCTGCTGTCCAATCACTACGCCACCAGCATCGAACTGAACGGGTTCCTTTACGGCATTCATGGCCGCACCGATCCCGGATTCAGTCCGCGTCCGAAGCTGCGTTGTGTCGAACTCAAGACGCGGGCCGTGCGCTGGGAAACCGATTCCATCGGCGCCGCGACTCTCATCCGCGACGGCAGCCAGTTGCTCATTCTCACCGAGAAGGGCGAACTCATCAAAGCTCAGGCCACCCCGGATGGTTTCCAGCCCAAATGCCGGGCGCAGATACTGACTTCTGAGGTCCGCGCATTTCCTGCTGTGGCGGAGGGGTTCATTTACGTTCGCAGCAAGGATCAACTGGTCTGCCTGGACTTGCGCCGGGCGCAGCCCGCGACGAAGTGATGGCCTGTGGCGCAGAAAGTGAACACCGGGGGCAACCCCGACAACACTGGTGGCCGCGTATAAGCCGATTGTCATTCTTCAGGGAAAATGAGATTGATTGGAATCCTGACGCGCGGCCTATCATAAATGTCTCGGATGTGCGGATTCGCGCTTCGGTCCGGCAAAAGGAGTTGAGCGTCACATACGCGCTGTTCAATGGCCGCAAGGAGACTCAGGATTCCCGATCCCGCCGCACAGAAACTCGCACACCTGGAAAGCCGGTGGACACTTCCGGGCGGACGATCCTGCTCCCTCTCCCTCGGGAGAGGGCTGGGGTGAGGGGAATCGCGGTGTCACCTGATTTCCACGGTTTCAGGAGTCCTGAGCCTACCACCAGGACGTGCCGCTGGGGTGCGGGGAGTTCATGTTCCCCTATGGGCTCCCCGTCAACCAGAAGGCCGAGACCTATGCTCCAAGTGACATCTTGGCTTGGGATCTGAGCAAGGGCGTGACGCACATCGGGATCGTCTCCGACCGGCGAGGCGCGATGGGGATGCCCCTGATCATCCGCAACATCGGAAACGGAACCCAAGAAGAGGATATTCTGCTGACCTTCCGCGTGATCGGCCATTACCGGGTGAAATGATGCGAGCGGCGCCGAGCCATCGCGACCCCAAATGGCGTCAATCGCACGATCCGTCCCTGGCAGGCTCGTTGGGACTCCCGGCCGATGAGTCTGGGGCTTACACCCTGCCGGCCGATGTCACCCGGCTCAGTAGAGATCATAAAAGGAGTCGCCTCCCAGGTGCTTGAGGAATCTCGCAGCGAGTTTGGCGAGCCGATCAGGTTCGCCGATGGAGATCCAATCCTCTGTGCTGCCGCGAAAGCAATACCGCTCCGGCTGAAATACCCGCTGGGCCTCGTCCTGGAGCACAAACCGCATCACCGGTGTATAATCGGCGTTGCGCGCCGCATATTCCTCCAGCCCCCGCGCTGAAAACCGGAGGTTGATCTCGCGCAAAGTATCGATACGGGTGTCACCCTCGTGGATAACGATCTTGTCGTCGCTGATTTCCGGCAAGTAGCGATGCTGGAGCGTTTGGCGCTTCTGCAGTTCGCTTTCGATCAAGGCGAGTTCGGCCGATTGGATGCCACGATGCTCCGGAGGGAGCGGTAGTTCTCGATAGCCACAGTATGCAGCATGGCAGGGACAGAGTATTTCGTTCGTTGCGCGGGTGCAATGGTGGGGGCGGCGCCCGCCCTGGGGGCGCGCGACCCGTAAACACCGGCGCGAGCTGGCAGCGGCCTCCACATCGCTCACTTTCTCTTTTTCTTGGGGCGCTTTGCCTGGGCTGCGACCTCGAGGGCCTTTCGCATCCAGAGGGCCAACGGATCGGGATCTTCCATTACGTTCACTGGCACCTCGTAATACCCCATGGCGCTGTCCTCGCCGAACGGTCGAAACGGCTCCATCCCCAAACGTTCGAAGTCAGGCCGTGTCGCGTCATCCACCTTGAAATACAACCGATCTTCCGCGACCAGGGCAAAGAACAACCCCTCGGAGTAGATCCCTACGCCGCCAAACATCGACTTGGCGTTCACCGGCGCCACCCGGCCCAGTTGCTCCACTACGAAACCACGATAGCTCTCAGATACGGCCATAGAAGATAGATACAACGCGGCTATGATCCAGGCAACGGTCCTCGATGCCAAATGAGTTGGGAGTCCCTGTAAACCTCGCGCGCGCGATGAAATGGAACCCGGTGAATTTGGCCCTCCGCATCCGTGATCTGGAACGTTTGCGGGCTGTCCGCCGGGAAACTGACGCCCCCAAAGGGGACCAGGATCACCCGGTCCTCAGCCCGGTCGTAATAGCCCAACTGGAAACTCCCGCGCGCGAATTGAGGGTCCCACCGGATGCGGCTTAGCAATTCGTGGATAGGGATCATTTGAAATCACCACTGTTTTCCCAGGGACCCTTCGTCCGACTCCAAATCGCCTCGAAGCCGGTCGAGCCCGAAGGGCGCTTTCGCAGTGTCATAATAAGCGCCCTCAGATTATCAAATCGCCCCCTGCGGGAGAAGGACTCCCTGCGGAGCCTCTGGATCGGCTGGACCGCTACCGCCTGACACTCCGCAACGACGGGGAGCGCGACACTGTGGCGCGGCTGATGTTCGCGCAAGGAGCGGCAACTGCCCATCTCCGGGTTCGCGCTCATGCTGGCTTGGGGTCGCGCATCTGATGCCCGGGTGTATCGAAACCTCCAGGTTTCAAGGTTGGGCGCTCAAATCGTAACAGGCCAGCAGGTCGTTCTGCCGCAGATAAAGTCGCCGGTTGTGGATTACCGGGAAAGCCCAAGCCGGACCGTCGGCGGTGAGCGGCTTGAACTGGGCGACGATGCGAAAGGCTTTCGGGTCCGCAGCCACCACAACGACGGGTCCGCGGTCGTAGCGGAACCACACCTGTCCGTCGGCATACAAGACGGACGCCGAGCCGTTCGACGGCGCCTTTGCCTTCCACACAATTTCGCCCGTCGCGAAGTTGACGCAGGTTGGATCGCCTTTGTTCAGCCCCGCGCCACCATAGACGTAATCACCGACCAGCACCATGCCTCCATGGTGGTTGTCGAACTTCCTGGCTTCGAGGAAATAGACTTCCTCCGCCTTAAACGCGTCGCCCTCGCGGCTAATCCGCAGCAGCGCGCTGCCGCCATTGTAGCTGGTGGACAGGAAGACCTGGTTCCCGCGGATGAGCGGGTTGGGCACGTTCGCGACTTCGTTTATCGCCCGGTTGTAGCCCCAGAGAAACCGGCCCGTGTCGGCCGCCACGCCCACCACGCCGCGGCCCAAGTTTCGGCATTGGTGGTCGCCGCGAGCATTGGGCCGATTGCAGCCACCGCATTGGAGCCCATGCGTCCCAGCGCGTCGGCGGCCGCCACCCGGATGGGCATCGAATCGCTTCGTAAATCCCCGATCAAACTCTCCAGGGGCGGAGGCGCTTGCCCCGCTTCCGCGGCAAGCAAAGTACCGGCGCCCCAAAGGCAAACGCCGGCAACTAAGAGTGAGGCCAGCCTGAGTTTCGAGCCTGCCACCGGCTTTAACCGAAGGAAAATGGATCTTTGGTATTTCCGCATTCTCCGGGCAGCGCGGGTGAACCGGCTAAACTCCGTTTTGGTACATTCTTTTGCCATGCGATGAATAAAGCACATGCTGCCGCGCGTGCCAAACCCACCCGGTGCAAAAGCGTCCTATCCGGACGGCCGTTCCCTTTCAGGTGAAACGCCGATCTCCGCCGGATAGGCGGGTCGGTGAGAATGAGCAGTCCGATGGCTGAGCGAGGTAAAGTATTTGGGCCGTCGGACATTGAGGAGTCTTATCACTTCAGCGAGGGTATTTCAACGACCCCTTGCAGGTTCAGCCGCCAAGTTGTCCCTGTGTCTATGCGGTCGAGGCATGCGCTCACCGGCTCACATCGTTTTTGTCGTGCCGCCGTCCAGATCGATCAGCGCCCCATGCAGATAGCGGTTCTGCGGCGATACGATAAACGCCACCAGATTTGCGACATCCTCCGGCTCGCCGATCTTCGTGATGCCGGAATCCGCCACCATGAGGGCCTCGGCTTCTGCCGCGCTGATTCCTTTCTCTCTTGATAAAGTCCGCAGTCTCGTCACCAGTCTCGCGGTGCGGACTGCTCCCGGGTTGATCGCGTTCACCTGCACTCCGTCCCCCACGCCCACATCCGCCATCGCTTTCGTGAAAGAGAGCATCGCCGCGTTCACCGAGCCGCCAATGGTAAACTGCGCCCCAGGAGTCCGGCCGCCGACGCCCGCAATGTTCACCACCGAACCCTTCCGCTGTCTCAGAATCGGCCACGCCGCCCGGAGCAGTCGGACTGCCCCGAAAAACTTCAAGGCAAAGCCGTCCGTCCAGTCGTCGTCGCTCAGCGCTAGAAAATCCCCGCGCTGGGTCGCCCCCGCATTGTTCACCACCACATCAATCCCGCCCAGAAGTTCGACCGTCTTCTCCACCAGCAGCGACGGCGCCTCCGGCTTCCGCAAATCCAGTGACAGCCAGGCGGCCTTACCTCCTTTGGTTTCGATCTCAGCCCGCGCTTCCTTTAGCAACTCCGCATTCCGTGCCGCCAGCATCACCGCCGCGCCCTCCTCGGCGAGCTTCCATGCGATGGCCCGGCCAATGCCACGACTTGCTCCCGTTACAATCGCGACTTTATTCGACAATGCCTGTTTCATCGGCAGGGAGCATAAGGCGGGCAGCACCCACTCTCAACTCTGTCATTTCCCGACCTGTTTTTGCTGGTCAGCAGAATATCGGCCACCCTGTAATGGCGGCGGATTTCCGGGACGGTAACGACCTTCGATATTGATGAGACCATGATCGAGCGCGCGCGGCAGCGGGTGGGCGAAGGAAAGCGGCTTGCTGGCGGCCGAGGGACCCGTGATTGATTTGCCACCGTGGCATTATGGTGTCAGGTTTCGTCGCCACTCGTAGGCTGAACGATGAAACCTGCTGGACACACCTGACGCTCAAGATGCTCGCG